>Ga0315541_1000712_pt1 | contig 34564 bp, 24 predicted proteins | sample SalMarSW160190MG_FD_203095 | JGI IMG/M metagenome (GOLD analysis project Ga0315541, IMG submission 203095) | Salt marsh sediment microbial communities from the Plum Island Ecosystem LTER, Massachusetts, United States - Salt Marsh Sediment SW1601-190 ...
GCCCGCTCGCCGGACTTGTCGGGATGGGTTTGCAGCGGTTATACTAAGGGCGTGCTCCGAACGGGGCTGTGGCAGGGACTCGTTCCGTGAAAGCTGCAATTGCATAGCTCAGGGGCAAGGATATGAGGTCACGAATTGCCGTATCAGTCTTTGTGGCCGCCGCGGCGCTGTGCGGATGCGGGGACGGCCGCAAGCCGATCGATTTCCAAGCCATCATCGAAAATGCCAAAGAGAAAGTGTATCCGTCCCTCGTGTACGTTAAGCCCATCCAGGAACAGTTCCGCTCCGGCGAGCGCCAGCGCCAGGAGATCTTGGGCTCGGGGGTGATCATCTCCGAGGATGGCTACGTCGTCACCAACAGTCACGTCGCCGAAAAGGCCATTCAGGTGCATTGCGTGCTGGGGGATAAGGAGCTGGTTGAGGCGGACGTAATCGGGCTGGACCCGGAGACGGACCTGGCGCTGCTGAAGCTCAAGCCGCGCGCCAAGGGCCCGCCGCTGAAGTACCCCCTGCCATATGCGACGTTCGGCGACAGCAACGAGGTCGAGGCCGGCCAGTTCGTCATGGCCCTGGGCTCGCCGTTCGGCTTTGAGCGCAGCATCTCTCTGGGCATCGTCTCCAACACCAAGCGATACATCGGCTTCACCGGCCGGTACCAGTACAACCTGTGGTTGCAGACCGACGCCGCCATTAACCCGGGCAACTCCGGCGGGCCGCTGGTCGACACCACGGGCACGGTCATTGGCATCAACACCCTGATCGTGGGCGGGGCGGGCATCGGCTTTGCCGTGCCTTCCAACGTTGTAAGGGACGTCGTCGCCAAACTTAAGGCCGCCGCCGCGGAGCGGACCCCCGGCGAGAAGGAACCGGCCAAGGTCAAGCGCGCCTGGACCGGGCTGCAACTTCAGGCACTGGTCGATCTGAAAACCACCACGCTTACTGACAGCAAAGAAGGCGTGCTGGTCCAGAGCGTTGACAAGAACTCCCCGGCCGAACGCGCCGGCGTCCGCAACGGGGACATTCTGCTCAGCGTCAATGACGTTGCCATCACCGGCACGTACGTCGAAAACCTGCCGCCCATTCGGGTAGGCCTGTCGGAATTGCCCGTCGGAGAGCCCGCCAGAATGGTCGTGCGGCGCGCCGGCCGGGAGATGAGCTTCACCGTCACGCCCGCCCTGAAAGGCAAGTTCGAGGGAGAGGACCTCGACTGCCGGCGATGGAACATGACCGTCAAGGAGATCACCAAGTTCTCCAATCCTGAGCTTTTCTATCTGCATCCCGCCGGCGGCGTGTACGTTCAGGGCGTCCGCTACCCCGGCAATGCCAACGATGCGGGCCTGAGAAGCAACGACATCATTCTTAAGATCGATGATCGGCCGATCAAAACGCTATCTGACGTCCGGGGTGCGTACGAGAAGCTGACGGCCGATGAGAAGCGTCCCGAAAAGAAGGCGCTGGTCATCATCAAGCGGGGCGTCTACCGGGACTGGAAGACGCTGAACTGGACCAAGGACTACCTTCAGGAGGATTGAGCATGCCTCGGAGCTGCCTGTCGAGGTTTGTCCTGGTGTTGATTGCGGGCCTCGCGGCCGCTGGCGCGCATGCCGCGACCGCGACGAAACCGTCCGCAACGGGGCCCGCCCCTGCCCGGAAAGCCGCCCGCTCGCGGACGGCCACTGCCACTCAAGAAGCTCACCAGAGGGAATCCGAGGAAGCCGTTCCCAAGGCGTTGATTGAGGCCGCCAAGGGCAGCTTCGTTGTCGTCAAGCTGTGGTACAAGAAGGACCTGTCCGAGCCGGCGGCCCTCTTGCAGGACAACTGGCAGGTCCGCCGGATATACCAAGAGTACATCGAAAACAAAAACCCGGAGGAGCGAACCGGCATCGTCCTGGACGCGGCCGGGCACGTCCTGATCTACGACGACCGCCTGGAGGATCGGTTTCTCGACAGGATCGAGGTGCAGGACCTCTCGGGCGAGCTGTTCCTCGCACGCCGGGAGAAACTGTTGTTCGACACTTCCGCGATCCTGCTGAAGGTCGACGCGAAGGCCGCGGGCAAGTTGCGGCCACTGAAGTTCGTGCCCGTGCAAGATGAGGGCGTGGACACCAAGCTCTTCCAGGCGGTGATGTACAAGGCCGACGATCAGTGGCGCATTCGATTTGCCCCGCTTCGCCCGGCGGTGAGGTACGCACCGGGCGAGCCGGGCAACGTGTTCTATGGTTACCGGATGGCGTCCGGGTACCCGGAGCGGTTTCGCAGCTTTGGATATGGCGGCCTGGCCACAATCCTGGCCGATGAAGACGGCCGGCCTGTAGGCTGCAGCATGGAAACCTTCCTGGACCTTCGCCAGACCGAGTGCGTGTGGAAGGGCCTGGACCTGCCCAAGGCCGAGGGCATCTCCTGGGCCGACCTGAGGCGATCGAAACAGGCAGTTCGGGGCAAGCTGACCGCGGCCGTCCATGAGGTCGTCATCGCCTTTCATCAGGGCGGCGGGGAGGGGGCCGGCCGTTCGGCGTTTGCACGTTCTCCCAGGCTGGAGGCGGCGGCGGGCCGGGAAATTACCGGCTACGGCGTGGCCATCAGCGACACGGAAATCCTCATGCCCGTTTTTCTCGACAGGAAGGTGGCCGCCAGGATCGACAAGATCTTCGTCAAGTTCTCTCCCTGGGACCGCCGGCCCGCGGACTTTGTTGGGGCCTTCAAGGATTTCGGGGGCTTCGTGATCCGGCTTCGCAAAGGCAAGCTGCCGGCACAAGTGGAACTGGCGGCCAAGGATTTGCCGCGGATGAAGCCTTTCTGGGTTGCCCGGGCGCGGAAAAAGCTCGGCCGGAAGTACGTCGATTTGGTCTGGGACCGGATCCGCGGCAAGACCCGCGGCTACGCCGGAAAGTATCACTGGTACGTCAACGGGCCGGTCCATGCTGGGGCGATGCTGGTCGACTTTTCCGGGCGACTGGCTGGCATGTATCTGCACGAACGCGTCGAGCACGAGGAGGAGCGCGAGCTGGAACGGTCGGGAATGCCTTACGGCCCCAGCAGGAAGTACCGGATCTTCACAATCTCGGAGATCCGCGACGAGCTGACCAAGCCGCTGGCCCACCTGGACCCGAAGATCAAGGTCAAGACCCGAACCGAGTCCAAACGGCGCTCCTGGCTTGGCGTGGAGTACGTCTTGGTCAATCCCGACCTGGCGGAGGAGCTCAAGGTGGAGACGCCCACCAAAGACGGGCAGTTGGGCTTCATGGTCAGCGCGGTTTACCCGGGCGGCCCGGCCGAGAAGCTCGGAATCAAGGTCGGCGATATCCTGCTGAGGATTCAGGCGCCCAAGAGGCCCTATCCGATCGAACTCAACCGCGAACTCGGTGGCGAGTCCGGCCGCTTCGATCGCGAATTCGGGCCACCCTGGCGAATGCGCGGAGTCGGCATGGGGGCCCCGCAGGCCTCCTGGAGGGGCCGCGCCAATGCCCTGACCCGCGCGCTGGATGCCATCGGCATCGGCGAGAAGGTCGCCATTACCTGCTACCGGCCGGCGGAAAGAGGGAAAGGCCAGACGGTGACCTCCTTGTATACGATCGAGCAGGCTCCGCCGGATTTCGAATCGGCGCCCAAGTGGAGGAACCGCAAGCTCGGGCTGACCGTCAAAGACCTGACGTACGAGATTCGCTTCGCCCTGCGGCTGAAGCCGTCCGACCCGGGGGTGATCGTGGCCCACGTGGAGGATGGTTCGCCGATGGATACCGCCCGGATCTACTCCAACGAGGTCCTCACGCGGCTGGACGGGGAGCCGTTAGGCTCGGCCCGGCAGATGCGGGACCTGGTGGCGGCGGCGCGCAAGGCCGGGAAAGAGAAGGTCCGGCTGACGATCTTTCGGCTGGGCAAGACGCGCTTTGCCGATCTGACGGTCAAGGCGTACGATCCGTCCGACGATGAAGGGCTGGAGGGGCAGCAGCCATAGGTTCCGTCGTACGGTTGGCGCGGATGTTCCTCTGGTCAAAGGCTCCCGGGTGTTCCCTTTGGCAGTGACCATGGGCGGGGGAGCGGTCGTGAGACGGGCCGCCGAGCGCATGGCCCCGGGTGATTGCCTTCTGTTTCTCGTTAATTGCTTGACACGCAATTAGCGATAAATAGAATACAACCATGACCAGGAAGCTTGGACAACTTGAGGCCTCACTGCTGGCGTACGCCCAAATGCGGAACCTGGAGACCATACGTACGGGCGAGTTGCTGGGTCCGCTCCGAATCACCGCCAAGCAGGAACGAGAGCTGATGAGCCGCATGGCTCGCAGCGGCATACTGGCACAGGTCCGGCGGGGGCTCTACCTCGTACCGCCCCGCTTGCCACTCGGCCGCGTCTGGATTCCGGACGAAGCGCTGGCGCTGAACACACTCATGGACGACCGGGGAGCCCAGTACCAAGTCTGCGGGCCCAATGCTTTCAACCGCTACGGATTCGATGAGCAGGTGCCGACGCGCCTCTTCGTGTACAACAACCGCCTGTCGGGCGAGCGCACGATCAGTACGGTGGCCCTGACCCTGATCAAGGTCGCCGACGCTCGCCTGGGGGATACCGAAGAGGAGCCCAGATCGGATGGGCTCGGCCTCACCTACTCGTCGCGCACGCGGACGCTGGTGGACGCCGTGTATGATTGGTCGCGCTTCGACAGCCTGCCGCGCGGGTATCAGTGGATTCGCGAGGAACTGGCCTCAGAGCGCGTGATCGAGGCCGACTTGGTAACCGCGACGGTGCGCTACGGAAACAAGGGCACCATCCGGCGGATCGGCGCGCTGCTGGAGCGCATCGGCGTGGCCGAGCCGTTGCTGCGGGAACTCCAGCGGAAGCTGACACCCTCGACGAGCCTGATACCTTGGGTGCCATGCGAGCCCAAGCGCGGTCGTGTCGACCGTCGATGGGGGGTGATCATCAATGAACGAGACTGAGCCTCCAAGCATCCGGCTCCATGAAGACGCCGAGCTGTTTCGGGAGGCGGTGAGCTTCACCTCCGCTCGAACGGGCTTCGCAGCGCGGCTGATCGAGAGAGACTACTTCTGTACGGTCCTACTGGCGTACCTGACGGCTGCCACCAGTGGCGAGGTGATCTTCAAGGGAGGGACGTGCCTGGCCAAGGTGCTGGCCAGCTTCTACCGCTTCAGCGAAGACCTGGACTTCACCATACCCCTGCCGGTTGACGCCAGCCGCCGTGCGCGCCGCGACCGAGTGAAGGGGATGAAGGCCGCGGTTTCTGCCATCACGGACGCCTTGCCGGCATTTCGCTTGCTGCGTCAGCTGCGCGGCGCGAGCAAGTCCACCCAATACGTCGGTGCTGTTGCCTACGAGCCTTTGGTGACGGGCCAAGCCGAGCAGGTCAAGATCGAAGTCAGCCTTCGCGAGCCGCTGCTCACACCGGTTATGGTGGGTAAGGCGCGAACGGCCCTGCTTGACCCCCTCACCGAGGAGCCGCTGGTGCAGGATCTGGCGCTGCCGTGCATCTCCCGAATAGAGGCCTTCGCTGAGAAGTTCCGCGCGGCGCTCACGAGACGTGAGGCGGCGATCCGGGACTTCTACGACTTGGACTATGCGGTCCGGAAGCTGGGCCTGCAGATCCACGACGCTGAGCTTCTGGACTTGGTCCGCCGGAAGTTGGCGGTGCCCGCCAACGAGTCGGTGGTGCTGGGGCCGGACAGGCTCGACGCGCTGCGAAGGCAGTTGGTCCCTCGTCTCCGACCCGTACTTCGGCCTCGCGACTACGACGAGTTCAACCTAGATCGCGCGTTTGCGATGGTGACGAAGGTACACAGGGCGCTGGGCTGAGTGCGAACCGCTTCCGCGTGCAGTTTCCGTCCGAGATGATCCGCCTATGCCTCGATTCCCAGGGAGTATACTACTCGAAATGGGCTGGTTTCGGTCGGCTTCGGGCGAAATCGCTTGCCACGCCGGGCGGTTCGAGGTAACGTTTCTTCAACGGGTTACGGCAATACCTCGGATTCTGGGCGAGCCCTGGCGGGCAGGAGCCATAGGAATCGCGCCGGGCGCGGCTTGGCTTCCTGAACCTCGGCGGGGGCAGTCGGCTATTGGCGGCGCCGGAGTCGCTGGTGCACCATGGAGTCGCGGCGTTTCTTTGCCCGGGTCAGGAAGCGCTCAATGCCGGGTGCGTCTCCCAGTTCGACCAAGTCGCGCAGGTGCGTGAGGTGCTCGTCGGCGGCATCGATGGCGGCCAGCACGGCCTTGTGGTTGGTCAGGATGATCTCGCGCCACAGGGCGGGGTCGCCCGAAGCGATCCGCGTGACGTCGAGGAAGCCCTTTCCAGCCAGCGGAAGTTCGCCTTGCCTTTGTCCCATCACGATCAGCGCCGCCAGCACGTGCGGCAGGTGGGAGACTCTGGCAACGGCCCGGTCGTGCCGGCCCGGCGACATGCGGACCGTCATCCCCCCGAGCATCTTCCAGAGCTGCTCTGCCCGCTGAAGATGTCGAGCCGGCGTGCGTGCGGTGGGTGTGACGACGCAGGTTGCGCCCACGAACAGGTCGGCCCTGGCGAACTCGACGCCGCGGCGCTCTCCGCCGGCCATTGGATGGCTGCCGACGAACGGCCCGCCCCGTCCCAGCACGGATTCGGCCAGGCGTACCACGATGTTCTTGGTGGACCCGACGTCGGTGACCGTGGCCTTGGGCGAAAGGGCGCCGGCCATCGCCAGCAGATGATCTTCATACGCGCCCAGCGGCGTGGCCAGAACGACCATGTCAGAGCCTGCGACCCCGTCAGCGGTCTCCAGCGTGGCGCGGTCGATGGCGCCGGCGGCCAAGGCCCGATCGAGCGATGACTTCCGCCTGCCCACGCCGACCACCTGGATCGCCTGATCGGCCGCCTTGACAGCGAGACCTACCGACCCGCCCAGCAAGCCGACTCCGACGACCGTTACTTGATGGAAGTGTCTCTCGCCCATAACACGAACGAAAAGGTAACAGCGCGGGAAGGGCGGGTCAAACGTCCTCTCTCGTCTTCAGCCTGGCACGGGACGCCGGCAAGACCTCTGCTCCGGCCGAGGACCTCGCCGGCCCAACCCGGGCGCATCGCCGGGATTTCGTGAAAACTCCTTGCAAGGCAGAGGTGTATTCGTGAGAATTAATGTTTGCTCAAGAGGAATGTTGGCGAAGGGCGCCGTGGGCGTCCTTGTTTGCTATGTAGCGGTGGCTCCGGTTTCTCGTCGGTTGAGGCATTTGCTGGCTGTGACGGTGAGAATGCGATGGGCCTGAGCGGAGCTTCTATTAGGCCGGAGAGTACGCCATGCCGTCCATGAACGGGGCGCGGAACGGCGAAAACGGCTACGTGTTGGGGTTCGAAAAGCCTCTGGCCAAGCTGAATCGCACGATTACGGAGCTGGAGGCCGAGCAGGCCGGCACTGGGCGCGACCACCACGGCGAGATTCGTAAGCTCCGTGCCCAATATGTGACGCTGCTGAAGAAAACCTACAGCAGCCTGTCCGCCTGGGAGACGGTTCAGGTGGCCCGCCATCCCCAACGACCGCTGGCGGGCGACTACATCGAGCGGATCGTCAAGGATTTCGTCGAGCTGCACGGCGACCGGCGGTTCTCCGACGATCGGGCCATTCGGTGCGGGTTCGGCCGCATCGCCGCCGAGCGGGTGGCCATTGTCGCTCAGCATAAGGGGCGCGACACCAAAGAAAAAATCGAGTGCAACTTCGGCTGCGCCCACCCGGAGGGTTACCGCAAGGCACTGCGGGTGATGAAGCTGGCGGAGAAGTTCTCGCTGCCGATAGTGAGCCTGATTGACACGCCCGGGGCCTACCCGGGCGTTGGCAGCGAGGAGCGGGGCGTCGCCGAGGCCATTGCCGTCAACCTCAGGGAAATGAGTCGACTGAAGACGGCGATCGTCTGTGTCGTCATTGGGGAGGGCGGCTCCGGTGGGGCGCTGGGCATCGGCGTGGGCGACCGGATGGCCATGCTCCAGTTCGCCTACTACAGTGTGATCAGTCCGGAAGGTTGCGCGGCCATCCTGTGGAAGACGGGCGAGAAGGCGGCCGAGGCGGCCGAGGCGTTGAAACTGACGGCCAAGCACCTGACGGCACTGGACGTGGTCGACGACGTGGTGCCGGAACCGCTGGGCGGGGCGCATCGCAACCCGGCCGAGGCCGCCGCCAACGTCGAGCGCTACATCGTCCGCACGCTGCGGGAGTTGATCAGCTTGGGCACGGATACACTTCACCAGCGCCGTCACCAGCGCTGGCGGCGCATGGGCAGGGTCCTTCGCCTTCAGGCCGTCCAGACCGGCACAACGTCGTAGCTGTTCCGCAATGTTCCGGGGCTCCCGCGTTAGATCGCGACTCAGCAAATGCTGGTGAGATGACCCCCGCTTGCTCGCAGCCCCAGCCACACAACCGGCGGCAAGTTCCTGATGCTGTTTGTGCTGCTTCGATCCTTCACGCAGTGTGCCCTCTCCTGCGTCTGTCCGAGTATACGGATCGCAGATTTCGATCCGCAGGCGTGAAAGCACATGGGGAACGAATCGCTCGATTTCTCAGTGCTCTCATCGGCGATCCGACCGAGACGGCGCTACTGTATCGGCTCCAGCAGTTCGCTGATGAACCGTCCGATCCGGGAGACAAGTTCGTTCCGCGGGGCGTCCTTGGCGTCGGCGATGCGATGCACGATGGCCGAGCCCACGATGGCCCCGTCAGCAACCTCGCAGACGGTCTTGACCATGTTCGGCCTGGCGATGCCGAAGCCGACGCAGATAGGCGTACGCGTGTGTTCGCGCAGCTCAGCCACGCCCTGAATGGTCGTCTCCGGGAGCTTTTTCCGCTCGCCGGTGATGCCTGCCACGGAAATGAAATAGATGAAGCCGCGCGAATGGCGGGCGATTTCCAAACGTCGGTCGGGAGGCGTGGTTGGAGCAATAAGCATCACATTCGCCAACCCGCGGGCGGCGGCCGCCGGCTCCAGATCGGCCGCCTCCTCCAGCGGCATGTCGGGAATGATTAGGCCGTCAAGGCCCACGTCTTTCGCGGCCGAAAGGTAGTCCTTCGTGCCGCTGCGGTAGACGATCGAGTAGCTCACCATCGCCACCAGGGCGAGTCGCCCTCTGCTGGCGCGGTAGCGGGATACCATCTCGAAAATCTTGTCGCTGCTGATCCCCTTGGACAGGACCTCCGTGTAGCTGGCCTGGATGACCGGGCCGTCGGCGATCGGGTCGGAGAAAGGAATGCCCAACTCGGCGATCCGCGCTCCGCGGCGCTCGAACTCCCCCAGCAGCGCCTCGGTGGTTTCCAGGTTCGGATGGCCGGCGGTGATGAAGGGAAGAAGGGTCTTCTTTCCGGCGGCGCGAAGTTCGCGGAACGTCACCACGATTCGGTTGTCATCGAGGCCGCTCACGAGTCGCCTCCCCGCCTTTTGAGGATGTCCGCCACCTCGTTCGCGTCTTTGTCGCCCCGGCCGGAGAGGTTGATCAAGATGATCTTATCGCGGCCGAGCGTGGGCGCGAGTTTGGCGGCCTCGTGTATCGCATGGGCCGATTCCAGGGCTGGGATGATGCCCTCCGTCCGCGCCAGCAGGCAGAAGGCGTCGATAGCCTCGTCGTCGGAGCAGGTCGTGTATTGGACCCGGCCGATATCTTTCCAGTGGGAATGTTCCGGGCCCACGCCGGGATAGTCCAACCCGGCCGAGACGCTGTGGACGGGCGCGGTCTGGCCTTCGGCGTCCTGAAGGACGTAGCTCTTGGCCCCGTGCAGCACGCCCGGAGAGCCGGCCACCAGGGAGGCAGCGTGGTCGCCGAGGTGCATGCTCCGCCCGCCGGCCTCGACGCCGATCATGCGCACCTGCTCGTCGGCGATCATCGGGGCGAAGATCCCCGCGGCGTTGGAGCCGCCGCCGATGCAGGCAATGATCACGTCGGGCAGGCGGCCCTCGATTTCCAGCATCTGCTGCCGGGACTCCCGCCCGATGCAACACTGGAATTCGCGGACGATCTCGGGGAACGGGTGCGGCCCGACGACCGAGCCGATGATGTAGTGGGTGTGCTCGACCGAGGCCATCCAGTCGCGCATCGCCTCGTTGCAGGCGTCCTTCAGCGTCCGCTGGCCGGTGGTGACGGGAATGACGCGAGACCCCAGCACCTTCATGCGGAAGACGTTCAACGCCTGACGGCGAATGTCCTCGGTGCCCATGTAGACGTCGCAGTCCAGGCCGAACGCCGCCGCGGCCGCGGCGGTGGCGACGCCGTGCTGCCCGGCGCCGGTCTCGGCGATGACTCGCTTCTTGCCCATCCGCAGGGCCAGCAGCCCCTGGCCGAGGGTGTTGTTGATCTTGTGGGCGCCGGTGTGGTTCATGTCCTCGCGCTTCAGGTAGATCCTGGCCCCGCCGAGGTGTTCGGTCAGCCGCCGGGCGAAGTACATCGCGCTGGGCCGGCCGGCGATCTCACGCAGGCACCGATCGAACTCCGCGAGGAAGTCTTTGTCGGCCATGGCGGTGCGGAACTCCCGCTCCAGTTGCGCCAGCGCCGCCATCAGCGTCTCCGGCACAAACTGTCCGCCGTACGGCCCGAAATAGCCTGGCTTTTCTTTTGTCTTCGACATCAGCAGCTCGATCCGCACACGGCCGGACAGCATCGTCGGCGCGGGCACCAAAGATGGACGGCTCAAGAGCCCGTCGTTGCTTTTCCGTGCGTCCTTGTCGGCAGAGTTACCTCAATCCCATTTCGTGGAGGTTATCCAGCGAGATCTTCAGCGAATCAAACGGGTCGCGTTCGTAGCACTCGTCTTGTTCGATGCAGTACCACTCGACGCCGGCGTCCTTGGCGGCGGCCAGGATCTCCGGCCAGTTCAGGTTGCCTTCGCCGATCTCGGCCATCCGCACCTTGCCGTCGGGGCCGTAGACCATGTCCTTCAGGTGCAGGACGGGCATCCGCCCGGCATATTTTCGGATCCACGCGGCCGGGTCGCCCCCGCCGGCCTGCACCCAGTAGGTATCGATCTCGGCCTTCACGTACTTGGGGTCGGAGTTTTCGTACAGCAGCTCCAGCAACGTCTTGCGACCGACTTTGGCGAACTCGTGGTTATGGTTGTGATAGGAAAAGTCCATCCCGGCCCGGGCAAGCTTCTTTCCAACCTCTGTGGCCAGTTGAGCGAACTTCACGATCCCCTCGGCGCTGCGGTACTCATTGGGCATGCCCCCGATGGCAGGATGCTTGCAGCCCCACATCTGGTGCTCTTCGATCACCTTGTCGATCTCATCGGCGAACCGCGGCCAGGACGTGTGCGTCGAGCAGACGGTCAGCCCTTGGTCTTTGAGCATCCCGGCCAGCTCTGTCGGATCGCACGGTCCGAAGGCGGAAATCTGAATCGCCTCGTACCCTATCTCCCGCACCCTCTTGAGGGTCCTGGCGATGTCGGTCGGGTTCTGGGTGAACTTCCGCAGCGTGTACATCTGCGCGGCCAGTACGGTCGACATGTTCATATTCTCCTGATTATGTTGCTGAGTATCATTGCCTTCCCGGCGGGCCATCGGGCGATCTCGCGCCGGTCCGATTACGAGCTTTGGGTTTGTCCGGGCGGTTCCTTCCGGAACAAGCGAGCGTGGCGGATTCGGCGCGACAGCCAGAACCCGGCCACAGCGCCTCCGCCGCCCCAAGCCAGCCAGTCCACTGGCAGGGCCGCCCGCAGCGGTATGCGCCGGGCTACGATCAAAACGTTGTACCAAGCTGGCCCACTGGACCCTTTCGCGCCGGCGCTGCCCAGGGCGAACACCACCACCGCCATCAGGATCGGCCCCAGCCAGAACGGAATTGAACTGCGGATCGGAAAGGCCCAATGAGCCGCCAGCGCCCCGACAAAGAAACTTGCCGCCAGGGCGAAGGCAATCTGCCCGCGGTCGGTCGAGCGGAAAGTGTAGACCAGCAGGGTCAGCGCCACAGCTATTTCCAACAGTCCGGCCCCGGTCATTTGCGGCAAGCGGTTTGCCTTGTGGCCGCGGCCGGCGGCGGCGGGGGAGCTCGAATCGCTTTCGGGCTGTTCTCCGGCCCAGGTCAAGCGGGGAAAGAGTCTGCCTCCTGCGGCACGAGTCAATGCGATCACGACCATTGCGCCGGCCAGGATGCCGGCAAGCGCAAGCACCTCCAGTGCCAGCAGGCAGAACACCCGGCCGCTATTGGCTTCCCAGCGCCACAACATCATCCGGGCCGGCTCACTGCGCAAGCTCAAGCCGGCCGCACCCACCAGCGTCGCCAGCAACGCTCCCTCCGGCGGCCCCGACAGCGTCAACACCGCGCACAGTAGCGCAATCCCCCAGACCACGCCAGCGTAGGCGGCCAGCCGGGCGTACGCGCCGTCCGGCAGGAAGGACAGAACGCCCTGCGCTTCCCAGGGCGTGACGGCGCGCCAACAGACAAACCACGCGAAGACCATGGCGATCGCGGCCGTGACCTGTACCTGCGTTTTTTCCAGCCAGTGCCGTTGCTGCGGGTTCATGTTCCCGATCCGTCTGAGTGTTGTTACTATCCTCATGATATTCTGCGGACCCGCCTACCCGTCCACGGCGGGCAGGCAGCTAACGGCCGGCCCGCCCGGCGCCTCAGCCGGGGCTAAGCCTTGGCAGTCGACCACCTAGCGGGTAGATTGGATGTCGTGCAAACCGATGCGTATCCTAATCGCACAAGACGATAAAGGCAATTCCGATGGCTGATAGTGTAGTGGACAGGCTTACTGCCAGGGCACGACGGGCATGCCGGCGCGTCGCCCTGCCGGAGTCGGAGGACGCACGCGTACTTCGGGCAGCCGAGACGATTGTTCGTCGCGGCTACGCCCAGGTGGTGGTGCTCGGCGAGCCGGACAAGGTGCGAGCGTTGGCTGCTGAAATCGGGGCAGACTTAGCGCAAGTGGAAATCGTGAACCATCTTGGAGACGACGACCGCCAACGGTACATCCAGGACCTATACGAAAGACGGAAGCACAGGGGCCTGACGCTGGAGGAGGCCGAGGAGATGCTCGCGCATCCGGTTTATTACGCGGGCATGATGCTCCGTGCCGGAAGGGTCGACGGCGTCGTGGCCGGCAGCAACTGCCCGACGTGCGACACGGTGCGGGCGGGTATCTACGGCGCCGGCCTGCGGGAGGGCAACAAGACCGTCTCGGCGTGCAGCATAATGAACACGATTGCTCCCGAGGTCGGGGTGGGCGGCTCGTTGATCTTTGCGGACACGGGCGTGCTGCCAACCCCAACCGTGGAACAGTTGGCGGACATTGCCATCTCGGCCGCGGATAGCTGTCGCGTGCTGCTGGATGCCGAGCCGCTGGTGGCGATGCTGAGTTTTTCGACCTATGGCTCGGCCTCCGGGCCGGAGGTGGACCGGGTCCGGCAGGCGACGGAGTTGGTGCGGAAACGGGCTCCGCATTTGAAGGTTGAAGGAGAGATTCAACTGGACGCGGCCCTGGTGCCCGAGGTGGTGCCCCGCAAGCTCCCACACGCCGAGGCGGCCGGTCGGGCAAACACGCTGATTTTCCCGGACCTCAACAGCGGCAACATCGGCTACAAGCTCGTCGAGCGCCTGGGCAGGGCGACCGCCCTCGGCCCGTTGCTTCAGGGCCTGGCCAAGCCGGTGAACGACCTTTCGCGCGGGTGCAGCGAGCAGGACATCGTGCTGGTAACGGCCATTACCTCAGTACAGGCCGCCGATACCGGGAAAGAAAAGTAACCGTGGCGTCCGAGGGCAAACTGAGCAACCGCCGAATCGCTCTGGTCATTGCCGAGGGCTATCACGAGCACGAATTCTGGTTCCCTTACTATCGCTTTCTGGAAGAAGGTTCCGAGGTCGTGGTGGCCGGCCCGGAGGTGGGAACGGTCCGCGGCGAAGGCCCGGCGGGCAGGAACGGCTTAGCCCGAACATTTCATGACCTTCTCACGTCCGGCGGGGCCTTTAGGCCGTCGGCTGTGTTCTCCGCGCGAGCTATCCTCGGCGTATCGTAGAGATACGCCTCCGGAATCTCGCTTGTGCGGCCTTGCCGAGCGACCAAAATGCCCGCGCCGGAAGGAACAGTCTGTCAGGGTACCTCCTCTGCATTTATCGTGAGAACTTTGCTCGTGAAGCCATCTTCTGGCAATGTGCGCAAGAACGTCATGAAATATCCGGGTTAGCGGCCGAAGTTGCCCAGACCGTGGAACGAATCGACGACGCCGAGCTGGACGCGGTCTATCTGCCGGGGGGTATCTTCGGCCCGCTGAGCCTGCGGGCCCACGAACCGACACTGAAGCTCGTCCGGGACGCGATGCAGCGGGGCATCGTTGTCGCCGCCATCTGCCACGCCCAATGGATACTGGTTTCCGCCGGCGTCGTCCGCGGGCGGAAGCTCACCGGGCCGCCCGACATGGCCGTCGACATAACCAACGCCGGCGGCGATTATCAGAAAGCCCGGGCCGTGAGGGACGGCAACCTCATCACGGCCGTGTACTTCGGCTACCTGCCCCACCAGTTCCGCCTGCTCATGCCGGCCCTGGCGGAGAACCCGGTCGATCTCGGCGTTCAGCAGGTCATTGCCTGAGCGCAGGCGTCACTTCGCCTTCTTGGGCTCGGGCTTCAAGACCTTCCTGATGACGTCGGCGTACGACATCATCACCACGTAGTTCCGCAGGACGAAGCCGTTGTGCTTGAGTCCTTCCTTGGAGTAGTCGCCGTTCCATTTCGCCGGGTTGGACGGATGCACGCCGTCGCGGGAGATCAGCGTGGGCACTTCGTACGTCCCGCCGGAGACGGACTTGAACTTCGGGCTGGCGCCGGACCAGTCCTCCGGGCGGCGGTCCATGCAGGCTTGGTAGTAATCGGACACGGGGACCTTCATGTCCTTCGCCACCTTGCGCACCACCTCGACGAACTGCTTGACCTTGGCGTCGGCCCCGTGGCGCGGGGGGATGGTGCTGAGGATCACCACCGCGCCGTTGTCGAGGCACTTCCGAACGGCCTGGCGCGTGTACTTCTCGTAGTCGGCGACGCTGACCCCCCCGAGGTCGTTGGTGCCGAACATGATCAGCACGCACTCGGGGTTGAGTTTCTTGAGCCACTTGTCGGCGTTGTCGGCGCACCACTTCATGATCATCATGCCGGTGTTGCCGTACTGGTCGCCCTTCCACTTGTGCCAGCAATCATCCTTCATGTAGCCCTTGACCAGGTCGAACGCGGCCTGGGTGGGCTTGTCGATGTTCTTCTGGGTCCACTTCAGGGAGGCCCAGAAGGCCATGGAGACCGTGATGGAATCGCCGAAGTGGGCGAAGGTTCCCTTCTCGCCGGTGAACTTGGCGTGGACCTTTTTCATCGGCTCGACCCAGTAGTCCTTCTCGGGCGGCTTCGCTTTGGCTGCCTTGGCGGGCTTTGCGATCTCTTTCTCGGCCGCCAGCACCGGCGCGACTACCAACGCGACGACAGCAAGCAACAAAATGAACCTTTTCATGAGATGTTCTCCTCTCGTGTCAGCAGGTGTTCGTCCCCTGTCCATGGACTGTGGAGTCCGCCGCCCATGCGGCCACGGCGGGGCGAAGCAGCATCCTTTGCTCTGGCCAAGTAGATTAACCCGCACCGGCGCGTCAGGGATTCGGGCAAATTGTAACGGCCGCCGTGGCTGCGCCTGTTTACCTCTGCTTCATCCTTCGGGCCTGGATGTCGTTATACTTGCGCTGATGTGCCGAGCCGCGGGCGTCGGCGAGATACGTTCCGGCCATGGCCCTGCTGCCGAAGACGCCTCGCCCGACGGCCTCGCATGGATCGATCCTCCGGACCACGACGTGCTCCCAGCCACAGGTTGCGGCGATGATTCGGCCTTCGGGGCTGAGTACGATCGACTCGCCCGGGTGGCAAAAGAGCACAAACAGTCCGTTCTCATAGGCCCGCTGGCGGATGAAGCGCTCGTTAGCTCCCTCGCCCCACATGCCGTAGGAGTTGATGATCAGCACCCTCGCCCCGGCCAATGCCAGCGACCGCGCCGCCTCGGGGTACTGCCGATCGGCGCAGATGAGCACGCCGATGGGCGCGAACGGGGTCTGGAAAACGTGGTGGGCGCGGCCCAGTCTGTTGACGACTTCGAAGTCGGCGTGGATCTTATCGTACTTGCCGACGATCCTGCCGGCCGGGTCGATTGCGAAGGTGGTGTTAAAGACGGATTGTCGGCGTCGGTGGTCCAGGCTGTTGGCGAAGAGCCACACGCCAAGTCTCTCTGCCTCTGTCTGGAGTGCTGGGATGCACTTGCTCTTGATCGTATCCGCCACCGCCAACTGCCGCTTGCGGAAGGCCGCAAGCCGCCTGGCATAACCTTTGGTTTCCTTGTCCGCCGGGCCGAGCTTGTGTTTCTTCAACTCGCGCGTGATGTAGCCATCGAGCACGCCTTCGGGCGTGGCGATCACCTCTGCCCCCATCTCGGCGGCCTGATGAAGGTACCCGATCAGCGCCTTGAGATTCTTTCGGGGCTTCCACAGTTCCGGCCAGAACGAGATTCCTGCAATTGTTAATGGCCTCACCGCATTCTCCTAAGACTCACTGAAAGCTTTGACAGAATTCGAACCGCCTGACTGCCGGACCGCACGGCGCCGGTTAACTCGGAACAGCCTCGTGTAAAGGGGAGTGGCGGAGATAGATTTTGCCGGCTCCGTTTCCGCCACGTGCAGCGTGGGCTCCCCACCGGGCTAAGACAGGCGACAGTTGCGGCGGCTGGTGGATGGACGCGGGGTGCGTCGTGGACCGCGGCAATGGCCTCTTCCGGAACGTCAGGTATAGAAGAAATATGCACTGGCCGTGCAGTCCTTCTCGGCGGTGACCCTGACCCAGTGGGCGCTGAAGCCGGCGGGAAACTCATGGTGCACGTAGCCCTTCGCGGGCACGGGGAAGGTCTGGTAGGTTTTCCAGGTGCCGTTGCCGAGGAAGTCCACTTCGACGGCGAAGGCGGCCGGCTGGTCGTCCTCGCAAGCCAGGTGCAGGACCTTCTTGTCGAAGCCCGTCATGAGATAGGGATCGGAGGGCTCGCCGGCTTTGACCTTCTCGTTCCACCACGGCCCGCCCCAGCCGGCCGGCTTGCCGAAGTGCCACAGGTCGTCGGTCTTGCCGAACCACAGACCCGATTGCGGCTCTCCGGTCAGCCGGTTATGCGGCCCCGAGGGGCTGGCGTTGTCCGCCCCCATCACCAGCATCCCGCGCCAGGCGCAGAAATCGCCCAGCACCCACAGGTGGGTGGAGATCGGGCGAATGCCCCACACCCGGTTGCCGTACGCCCACGGGGACAGCTCGTAGAACATCCCGTGGCAGTCCATCAGCATCCGCTCGTGCTCGGTCTCGCGGATTCTCGGCCATTCGGTCGACCATATGTGGTCGAAGGTGTGGCTGGCCTTTGGCAGGCGGTAGGTCGCCCATTGTTTGTTGGCGTCGGTGTAGACCTTCAGGATGGCCGAGGCCCTGTCCCAGCCGGTCGCGAAGATCGTCCTGGAAGGGAAATCCCCCCGGCCGGTGACCTCGACGAAGGGTTTGCTTTCCAGGATGGTCCAGTTTTTCCCGTCCCATTCCGCCAGGCGCCCGCCGGCGACTTTGCCGAGAAAGTCCGCCTCCTGGTAGTCATTGCCGGCCACGACGACCTTGCCCAGGCCGGAATAGCCGGCCTTGAGGTGGATATACCTCGGCCGGGGGGACCGCAGCTCCTTCGCCAGGTCCGCCAGTTGCAGCACCCGCAGGCTGTGCAGGTCCACCTCGAAGAACTCGCCCTCCATTCCCAGCATGTAGACCTTATTGTCGGGGTCCTGAAGGTGGTACATCGTCGAGCACAGCCGGACGTCCACCAGCCCTCCGATCGTGCGGATCTTCCGGTCGGCGTCGATCACGTGGGGGCCGATGATGAGCTGGTTCGACGGCAGGTGCACCATCCGGTTGGTGTAGGTGCCGACGCGGCTTTCAGGGCGCCGGGTGAGGTGGAAGTTCTCGTCGATCTCATACAGCCCCGTGCCCACGCCGGATTCCTTCTTGTGCGAGACGTAGGAAACCGCCCACAGCCGACCGGCCCAGGGCATCAGGGCCCCGACGCCGCACTCGCTCCGCGGCGGACCCAGCTCCGCCTTGAGGCACAGGTCCGGAATCACGCCGCTGACGCAAAACGGACTCGCCGAAGAACTATTGCCGACCTTGCCGTTGGGCATTCTCAGCCTCCCTGATCCTGTTCGGCGCACGCGCTGCTGTCAGTTCGGCGGCATTGTACCTGCCCAATCTCGCGGCTTCGACCTTTTCCACGCCCGCGCGCGCCAAACCTGAGGAGACACCGGACGTGGGCAAAGAGCGGCCCCCAGGCGGCCATCTCGCCGGGCCGGCTTTTCTACGGCGAGAAGGGCTTCAACTTCTCTGGAGCGACCTCTCGGATGAGTGCCCTGGCCAGGACGAGATTGGCGTCGACCATCGCGGTTTGACCGATCCGCTTTTCTGTCACGGCCAGCGGGATTTCCGTGCAGCCGAGAACGATCGCCTCGGCGCCCTTGGCTTGCAGGTGCTCGATGGCCTCGGCCAAAAGCCGCCTGGCGGCCTCGGTGACCGGGCTCGGCCGGGCCTTGATGCCGTAGTCGGTGTCGTAGATCGCCCTCTGCACGGCCTGTTCCTGAAGCCGCTCATCCGGCAGTGAGACGCGGAAGCCCTGCGGCCGGAGGCAGTCGGGGTAGACCCTCGTTTGATGCGTCCCGGTGGTGCACAAAACGCCGACGTGCCGGACCTGCGGAAAGTGCTCGCGCAGGAACCGCGCCACCTCGTCGATCATGTGAAGCAGCCTGATCCTGCTGCCGGCCTCCGCGAGATTCCGGCGGATCACATCAAAGATTCGCGGCGAATGGGCCGTGTTGCAGGGAATCCCCACCACGCCGGCTCCGAGTTTTTCCAGGTCGAGTATGATCCGGCTGATTGCGCCGGCCGGGTTGTCCGTGGTCCGCCCCAGCAGGAATTTCGTGCGATCGGCGATTTGCTCCGGCACGGACAGCAGGGCAATGGGCAGATGCTGCTGGTCGGTGGTGGCTTCGGTCTGATCGAGTATTTTCCGGGCGAGGTCCAGCCCGGCGTATGGCCCGACGCCGCCGACAATGCCGATCATCTCACTGGCTTTTCCGGCTGGCTGTTTCATGGGCGGTTCGCAGTGGGCATTGTCGCCGCTTTCGGCCGGGACACCACCGGCAGATAGCCCGCTACTTTCCGAGCAGTTTTCGTTTCTTCTCCAGGTATTGGCAATAGTGGGAATACGGGATATCCGGCGGGACGAGGTGGTCCAGGTGGGGGATGCAGCCGCCCGCCTCCAGCAGGGGCTTGATCCGCTCCAGTTCCTTGTCGATGGCGGAGCCGCCCTCGACCAGCGGCCTCTTGGCGATCGCCCCGCGCATGCGCAGCTCCGTGCCGAACTCCTCTCGCCAGGCGAACGGGTCGCAGCCCGCGGCCACCTCCAGCGGGAACATGATGTTGACACCCTCTTCCATCCAGTTGGCCACGATGTCGTGCGGGTCGCCGTCGCAATCGACCACGCTCAGCACGCAGCCGCGCTTCTTGGCGGCCGTCATCACCTTGTGATAGCCCGGCTGGAGGAACCGGCGGAACATGTCGGGCGAGACGAACGGGCCGTTCTTGCTGGCCATGTCCTCCCACCAGGCCACCTGGTCGATGGGCAGGTCCTCCGGCAGCCGCTGGATCTGCCGGGCGCACAGCTCCGACCAGTGTTCGACCATGTCATGCGCCATCTCGGGATGGTCGAAGAACGCCAGCGAGAGGTTCTCAAATCCCATCTAGTGGCGCAACTGGCCGTAGAAGCCGGCGCAACTGACGGAGATCATCTTCCCCTCGGCCGCGGCCTTGCGCGCGGCCTCGATCTGGTCGCCCGGGATTTCGCGGACGGGTCGTCAAGGTGATATCGTTCCTTCATCGCCTTCCAGTCGTCGGGCGTCTTGACGGGGAACTCGAGAAAGTGCGGGATCGAGCTGAGCTCCGAGTCGTTCAGGTAGCGCTCGGCCACGATGCCGACGGCGTCGCGCATGACGACAGAGGCCGCCTTCCGCTCGATGACCTCTTCGTCGAACGGCGGGTTCATGCCCAGACGGAGGTTGATGCCGTGGCCTTCGTACTCGAAGCCGAAGTGGGCGTTCACCTTGCTGCTGAACATCTCCGCCTTCTCCGGATCGGTAAGCTCCACCTCCATGCCTTCGGCCAGCCAGCGGCGGATCGTCTGCGGCCAGTACCCGAACTCGATGTCCGGCACGCGGTCGACTTCCTGGTAGGTGAAGACGCGATAGTATCGATCCGTGATTTCCTTTCTCATGGACGAATCCTTCTGGCTCAAACACTGCTCCGTGGTCGCGTCCTTACTCGGCGACGCCGACATTTTCGGGAGGGTTTTACCTGTGCCGCGCCGGAGCGTCGCCGTGCATTTCGGGCCGTACGATGGAATGCCCGGCCGACTGCCGGTCAGAGCCGGAACTCACGGACCAGCTCCACATATCGCCGGACGGAGGCGTACGGCATGTCCGGCATGATGAGATCGTCCGGGGCGGGGACATAGCCGCCTGCCTCCATCAGCGGCGGAACCTTGGCGTGGAACTCCTTTTCCACCGCGGCCGGGCCGCTCATGAACGCCTGTCGGGAGATATTTCCGATCAGCAGCACATCCCGGCCGTATTCGCGCCGCAGCTCGCGGGCGTCGATGCCCGCGGCACACTCGAGCGGCATGTGAAGATTCACGCCGATCTCCAGCAGCACCGGAATCAGCGGGCGAACGTTGCCGCTGGTCAGGTAGCCGATCACGTCGATGCCGCGCCCGCGGAGGTACGTGACCACTTTCCTCAGCGGCGGGCCCCAGATCCGCCGGTACATCTCCGGCGAGACCATGGTGGAGTTCTTGAAGCCCATGCCGTCCTCATTGAAGAAGGCAAAGTCAAAATGAATTCGCTCGACGAAGTCGCCCGCCAATTCGATCACGAACTCCGCCCAGAAGCCGAACATCTCCTCCAGCAGCTTCGGGTCGTCGATGAGCGTCTGGAGGAACCGGTCATGTCCCATCATGTAACCGTTCTTGATCCCCCGGCCAGGGCCCCAGTCGATGCGCAGCCCCACGGGCGCGTCGGAGCGGTTGTAGTGGGCGAACAGCTCATTGGACCAGCAGCGCGGTTTCCGCCGCGGGTCGGCCGGGTCGTAGCGGGCTTTCCACTTCTCCCAGTCCGCCCGCGAGTGGACGGGCCCGTCGAGATAGTAATAGTGCGTCGGGCCTGCGCTTTGCTGCTTGGAGGTTCGGACGGTGAAGCCGTATTGATCGATGCCGGTCCGCCAGCGGTCGTCTTCTTCCAGGACCTTCGCCACGGCCGCGGGCAGCGGGTCAGTATCCAGGCGCAGGACCGTCTTGGGATCGAAAGCAAAGATGTCCTCGCCGCTCACGCCGATAGGAACGTCGCCGTCAATGACCCACCGCCTGACGGCCGTCTCGGTAATGCCCTCGACCTGCCAGAGGGGAACGCGGTCCGGCCGCTGGAAGTGCACGATCCGATTGAATCGTTCTCTGGCATTCATGGCGGCTGCGGCGGTCAAGAAAGTCTAATCGCTCTGTTGCCCGGCGCGCAGGGCCTTGGCGACGTTCGCGGCCGCCTGGAAGAGCCGGCGGTCGCGCTGCTGCCAGCCGGCCCGGCCCAGGCCGAGCGTGTAGACCCGCATAGCGTTGATCCGCTCGTCGATGATCCCCCAGCATTCATCCGCCAGGGCGCCGGGGATCCTCTTTCCCAGTAGTGCCTTTTCAATGAAGATGACGGCCTCGGCGGATTGGATGCCCTCGCGGACGTTCTCGAAGCGCACGCTCGTCACCGGTCCATCCGGGCCGGGCGCGAGCAGGGCGGCGCAGTTGCTGGCCATGCCCGTCTGACCGATGGCCGATTGCGGATACCGCGCGTAGAACGTGCCGCCTCCGCCGCTGTTGTACTTCAGGCCGGGTATCCGCCAGTAGTCGGCGCCGATCCTGCCGGCCCCCCGGTGGCCGCTGGCAAGGTCGGCCTCCATCAGGATGCGGAAGGCCCACACCGACGGGCTGGGGAACAGGCACAGCGGCCCGAAGCCGTAGCGGTTGAACGCCAGCGACATGTCCTTCCGCCGCCAGCCGAAGTTTCGCTTCTTGGCCGGGTCCGGCAGCGGGCCGGTGTATACGCGCTCGACGTGAAGAACGGGGACGGTCTTGTTGCGGTCTTGGACGTCGTATCGCAGCCGCGAGGCGCCCGGGTGGTTGCCGACGAACCATCCCACCTGGGGCAGGATATGGCGGAACGCCGCCACCGCCGGCCTGGCCGGGGAGGGGTCGGCCGGCATGCCGAAGAGCATCTTCTCGGCCAGGCCGTGCCGCTTGAGGCTGGCGTGGACCTCCCGCAGCGCCGGCCGCCAGAAGGCCTCGTACTCGGGCGTGCCGACAGCCGGCAGCGGCATGTCGGTCTTCTTGCCGGTGGCGGGATCGACCATCGTCACCGTAAACGTCCCGCGGGTCTCCTTGGGTACGCCGCGCTCGTCGTATTTTTGCTTCTGGTAGGGGTTGCCGCTGGCCACGCCGGCGTTGCCCCAAACGATCAGGCAAACCGCCTTGATCCGCTCGGGGCGGTGATACTTCAAGTACAGGTCCAGGTACTTGTCCATGATGCCGGTGTCGTACTTGAATGATCCGTCCGCCTGTTTGACCCAATAGACGTAGGATTCGGCGTTGCCGGCCTGCTCCTTGCTCAGCAGCGGGATGATGATGGTGTGGTTGCCGATCTCGCCGATGAGCCTGACCGAACTTTCGATCAGCTCCCAGTGGCGTTTCGACCACAGGGGAATCGGCCGCGATTCGGCCCGACCGGGATTGGCGTCCGGGCCGGAATCTTCGATTCCGTAATACGCCGCCAGCGTGTCCGGCGACTGATAGACCGAGAACTCCGAGGCGTACTCGGCCACCTCAGGCAGCGTCCAGTCGAAGACTTCCAGATCGATGGGCACGACCCTGAGTTTTTGGCCGTCCGTTCCGATCGTGATTTTACCTGTGTATCGCCCGGGCGGGGCGTTGGCGGGGACGTTGACGGTCACCCAGATCGGCACCACCGCCGCGGGAACGGGCCTGGCCGGCAGGCCCCAGGAGGTGCGGACGTTGGCGTTGAGCTTTTCGGTCTGGCTGCGGACGGGCGCGGTCGCGGGCGGCTCGTCGACCAGGGCGTCGAACCGACGGAACAGCACGCCCAGCGACGTCCCCGTCGGCCCGCCGTAGACGCTCCCGCCGAGGTATCGCATCCGCTCCTGTCCCGGCAGGGCGTAACGGATCTTCGCGGCCTCGGCGGCTATGGTTGCCCCGCCGCCTGCGTGCCGCAGATCGCTCACCTTGGCCGACAGGCGGGCGATCTCCGCGGTCGATGCGAGCACGATCTGCCCGGAGAACCGGCCGTTGCGGGCCGCCGCGATCCGGATCAGCCATGGCGGCTCGCAGACGCTGCCGTAGTCCAGCTCCAGGACCTCCTCGGTGACGTCGGCGTTCCAGAGCTGCACGCCCTGCGGGCGAGCGACGGCCGGGACAATCGCGCCGCCGGTCGCCTCCGCCCGGAGCAGCAATTTGGTCAGCCCGATGACGGCGAAGTGTCCCATGCCGACGTTCCGGCACGCGGCCGGGTAGTTGGAGCTGTGATTCTCGACGGCCAGGACGTTGACGCCCTTGCGGAGGTGCTCGACGGGCAGCTCCGCCGGCCCCAGGCCGCGCTCGCGCAGGGCCCACTGGCCGGTGGCCTTGCGGTCGGTATAGGGATGAAGGACCTGACCTTTGCGCTTGCCTTCCTTTACGAAGAAGGCATCTTCGGGGTAGTCGGCTCCCGGCGTCTGCGGCGTAATCTCGCCCTTCGGCATCGACGCCCGGAGCACCTCCCGGCCGTTGAGATACACGACCACGCCCCCGCGGTAGCTGATCTGGAGCGTGAGCCTGGCGACCTTGGCCGGGTCGTTGACGAGGAACTTGCCGCGCCGGCAGAGAAGGGCGATCTCCTGGCTGCCCGTGGTGAAGGGGCCCTGGGTGCGAATCCATTCGCTGTCGTCGAATTCCGCCTGGAGCCAATCCCTCGGCGGCGATAGCGACTCGCCTGGCAGGATATAGATCTTCCGCGTGCCGTATCGCTTGTAGCGCAGGTTGAGGCGGCGAGCTTCTTCGTCTGGCGCTATGCCGGCAGCCTTGGCCGAGGCCGGGCCGATCATCGGCGGCATCCGGGTCACGTGCTGGCGCCAGTAGCTGCCGATGCCCAGGATCACCTGCCCGCCGGTCGGAGACGCCTTCGTCGCGGCGGCATCGGCCGCCCCGACCGGCAGCATCGCCGCCAGAGCCACTGCGGCCGCCGCCAGCGCCGCCAACTTCCCTCTCATGGACATCCGCACCACTCCTGCTCGCGCCCGCCCGCACACCTCCAAGCCCGTTTTCGGGGCACGGTACCTCGTATTAAACCCGGCGGCGCCCCGCCCGGGCCGGGGCCGCGAAGATCACATCGAAACCTGGCTGGCCAGCAGCCATTCGTAGATTCTGCGTCCCAGCTCGGCGCGCAGCTCTGCCCGGGCGGGGTCGCCGGCGAGGTTGTTCTGCTCGAGTGGGTCTTCGGCCAGGTCGAACAGGATGAGCGGCTCGGCCGCTTCATTCACGGTCAACTTGTAACGGTCTGTCCGTACCATGGTCGTCAGGTTGTTTCCCTCGCTGAGCGGGCCGAAGGCAATCTCGCTGAAGGCAGCCTGGCGCAGGGGAGCGTTTTCGTCGCGGCAGGGCGGCAGCAGGTTTTGGCCGAGGCTGCGCCGGGAGGGCTCGCAGCCGGCCGCAGCGAGAAGCGTGTCGAAAACATCAATCGTCTGCGCCAGATGCGGCCGGACCGCTCCGGCCGGAATGTGCCCCGGCCAGCGGAGGATCAGCGGCACCCGCACGGACGATTCGTAGAAGCAGCTCTTGAAGAACCGACCGTGGTCGCCAGCCATCTCCCCGTGGTCTGACCAGAACACCACCAGCGTCTCGTCCAGCCAGCCGCGTGCAGCCAGGGCGTCGAGGATTCGTCCCACCCAGTGATCGATCAGGCTGATCTTGCCGTAATAGTTCGCCCGGGCGGCGGCGATCTTCTCCGCCGGGATGGAGTCCGCCCCGCGCAGGAACCCTTCGCGGCTGCGGACGTAGGCGGCGGCCGACGGGGCGAGGTCCTCGCGGATTGGCTCAGCCGGGATGGGCGGCGGGCACTGCGCCGGGGCGTACATGTCGGCGTACTTGCCGGGGGCGTCGAAGGGCTCGTGCGGCCCGCCGAAGCCGACGAACAGACACATGGGCTTGGCGCCGTCGTAGCCCTCGACAACGGCGACGGCCTGCCGGCCAACGTAGCTGTCCGGGAACTCCTCTTCCGGCAGCGGGCTCGGCCACGTCGCCCACGGCGTGCCGCGGCGCCTGCCGTAGTCTTCCTGGTATGCCTTGTACAGCCCGAGCTTTTCCCAGTGGTCGGTCATGTAGGAGCGGATATTCACCGTCATCCACGGCCCGGTGGTTTCGTGGACGTAGTCGATTCCGCGGGCGTGCATGTAGCCTTCATAGTCGCGCAGGTGCTGGCCGGGATGAGGCGCGTAGTAATGGCTCTTGCCGACGTAGGCGGTGTGGTAGCCGGCGCGCTGGAGGTGGTGGAAGAAGGTTTCGTCGTTTGCGGGCAGTTGCCCGCGGTTAGTCCACATACCGTGGTTGTGGCAGTGCAGCCCGCTGACGAAGTTGGCCCGGGCCGGCATGCAAATCGGCGAGGTGGTGACGGCGTTTTCGAAGCGCACCCCGCCGGCGGCGATGCGGTCCATGTTGGGCGTTTGCAGCAGCGGGTGCCCGGCACAGCCCAGGCAGTCGGCGCGCTGCTGATCTGTCATCAGGATGAGAATGTGGGGTGCATCGGCCATGATAAAGCTCCCTTCTCAACGGCGAAATACAGGCGCGATACCATTGTGTTGTCGGACAGGCAGCGGACGCGTCCGCCGTCTGGTTGGCGCTTGTGACTCCGCAATCGCAAATCCGCAATCCGCAGTAATGAAGCGGTAGGGGTGGGATTCGAACCCACGGTACCCTTGCGGGCACACCGGTTTTCAAGACCGGCTCCTTCAACCGCTCGGACACCCTACCGTCAGGCGCCCTCCGCGCAGCATTTTCGTGGGGCCGATTCAGTTTTGCAATGGCCTGGCACTTCTGCCGGGCGCGGCAAGATAGCCTGGGCTATTCTGCACAGCGCGTTGGAATCTCCGCGCGAGGTGGCTTTGACACGCGCGTCGTCGCCCTTTGGCCGTGCCCGCACGGCCTTGCCCTTTTCTTCCTGCGGCGCAATAATGTTCCGACCAAGCGAGGATGCCTATATTCGAAAGGGCCGTGCGATGCTGAAGAAGAAACCAATGCTGGCGTGTGCGATCGTAGTCCTCTTGGCCGTCGGGGCGTTGGCCAGCGGCGGCGAACCGGGGCGGGTGACGGAGTGGCTGCTGGCCGGCTCCTTTGCCAGCCCCCAGCCCGAAAAGCTCCTGGATGAAGACACGCTGGCCAATCCGGCGGAGCTTGCCGCCTCGGCCGGTCAGGCCATCGGCGGCGCCAAATGGGCCAGGTACGCCACGCCGACCGGGATGGTCAATCTGCTGGACAAGGAGGTGGGCATCGCCCGCAGGCGCAACGCCGGCGCCGTGGCAATGGTCTACGTGCACTGCCCGAAGATGACCCCGGCCAAGCTGCTGCTGGGCTTTTCCGACGGGCTGGCCGCGTACGTCAACGGCGCGAAGGTCTTCCAGAGACCCGACGGCGGCGGCGTGACCGCCGATGCCCACCGGGCCGAGGTGCTGCTGGGGGAGGGCTGGAACCGCCTGTATCTGAAGGTCATCTGGTACGGCCGGTTCCGCGGACAGTGGGGATACACCGCCCGCATCCTCGGTGAGGACCTCAAGCCCATCCAGGGGCTGAAGTTCTCCACCAAGAGCCCCTTCCCCTCCGGCAAGCCGAAGATGCCCAAGTTCGTCCCGTTCGTCAGCGCCTATCACGTCGAGCACTTCGGCACGCACCGCATCCGCCTGGCCAACCGCACGCCGATGCCGCTGGAGAACGTCCAGCTCCTCGTCCGCAGCCGGACGGGCAAAGAGCTGATGAAGACCGACCTGGGCAAGCTGGCGGGCAGCTCATACGTCGAGGCCGACATCGAAGCCGACGAGATCTTCTTCCAACAGAATTACCCGGGCGCCTCGGCCGTGGTCAAGCACGCCGGCGGCACGCTGACAACCAAGATCGGCGAGCTGGTCCTGCCCGGCACGCACACCATCGAATACGTCACTCCGCACATCCAGCGGATGAAGCCGTGGGCGGCCGGGCGGTGCGCGATCCTGCTGATCACTCCGACCCGCACGCGCCAATCCATCGAGCTGGCACAGCGCGGCGACCTGGAGTGGCACATCGTTGACGCCGCCGATCAGAAGGCCGAAAAGAGAATCGCCGAAGAGCTGACGCTGTACAAGTTCGACTGCATCGTGATCGCCGACAAGAGCGGCGGGCGGGAGCCGTGGGATTGGTCCAAGGTTCCCGGAAGGCGCTACCTGGCTAAGGCGATCCGCGACGGGGTCGGCATCGTCTACGTCAACCCGTCCAACCTGGGCCCGGCCATGGAGAAGGTTCTGGGGATCGCCCCGGGCGGGGCGACGAGGCAGGCGCCGCCCCAGGCGGGCGGGATCACAAAGGCGGCCGATCACGCCATCGTGGCCGGCGTGCCGCTGGAGGCCCTGCCGCCGCTGGCGCCGTACAGCTACAAGTTCGCCGAGGCCACGAAGGTCGTCGCCAAGGTTGGCGATCGCGCGGTGATCGCCGCCGCCGAGCAGGACGGCCGGCGGACCGTGGTGCTCAACTTCGGCCGCGGGGTCGAGCTGATCTGGCCCATTCGCAGAGACGATTTCTGCGGCGCCCGCCTGCCCGTCTGGGAGCGGCAGTGGTCGCTGATCCTGAAGACCATCCTCTGGGCCTCGAAGAAGGAAACAGGCCTGACAGTCACGTGCTCGATCCCCGCCAAGGTGACACGCGCCGATCTCCGCCGGGAAAAAGTCAGGGCGAAAATCCAATTGGGCGGCAAGACCGGGGCGGTGGGGAGGGTGCGCGTCGATTTCCACACGCGCGGGTATGACAAGGCCGTCAGGATGCTCGAAGGCCCGACTGTGGCCGGACGGACCTCCATCGACGTCAGTCTTCCCGAGACGTTCCTCGACGCCGGGGAGAACGAAGTGGACGTGGTGGTCATGACCAAGGACAAGAAGATCCTTGGCTGGGCCACGAGCGTGTTCGAAGTCCAACCGCGAGGGTCCATCGGCAAGGTCTCCGTCGCCCCGGCCAAGGGCTGCTACCTGCCGACGGACGAGCTGACTTTCACCGTGCCGGGCAAGGTCGACGTCGACGGGCTTTCTCTGCACGCTCAGTTGGTCGATAACCGCGGCCGGGCGGTCGCCGCGGAAAGACGCACACTCAAGAAGGGCGACTTCCGTGAAACGTTCAAGTTCACCCCCGAAGGGCTCGTGACCCCGGTCGCTCGTCTCCAGGCCACCCTCGTCGCCTCGACGCCCGTCGATGCCGGCGAACCGCAATCTTGGACGGAGGCCCGGACCGAGGAGATCTTCTTCGTTCGCCAGGAGCTGGTGTGGGACACCTACGAGCCGGTGCTGTGGCTGACGCGGCACGCGGCCAACTGGTACTACGACATCGACTACTTCAAGCTGCTGCGGAACGTGATGTGGATCCCCAACGGCTGGTGCTCTGACTACAGCCCGCGCGGCAGCGCCTACTACCAGATGGTCTACGGCGGCTTCAACCGCGTCGGGTTCGAGAGCCTGCACTTCTTCTCCATGAACCATAACTGGACCAAGCAGACCTTCGAGATGCGCCGCAGCAAATTCAGCCGGACCAAGGACGTCCGCTGGCTGTACCGCACCCCCATCGGCCCCGAGGGCGTGCCGGTCGACCAACCCAACTACGCCAATCTGCCGTACGGCAATGACTGGCGCAACAGCTTCTTCCCACTGGACGACCCGGGCTACCTCCAATGGACCAAGCGCAAGATCGCCTGGCACCTGAAGGGAGTCCGGCAGTTCAATCCGATCATCTACGACCTGATGGACGAGGGCTCTTACACCAGCTACGCCCGGGCGTTCGACTTCGACCACTCCCCGGCCTCGCTGAAGCAATTCCGGGCCTGGCTCAAGGAGCAGTACGGCACGCTGGCGGCGCTGAACACCGAGTGGGAAACACAGTTCAAGACCTGGGACGAGGTGATGCCGATGCACATCCACCAGGCCCGCTCCCGCGCCCGCAAGGCCGAGCTGCCCAACTACGCCCCCTGGGTCGACCACCGCCGGTACGGCGACATCGTCTACAACCGCTATATCAAGCACTGCTCCGACTCGGCCCGCGCCGGCGGCGACGGCGACGCGGTCGTCGGCATCGGCGGCGGCCAGCGGGCCAACCCTTACGGCGGGTGGGACTACTGGCTGGTCGCGAATCACTTCACCTGGATCGAGAACTACTTCGAGGAGACCGACGAGTACATCCGCTCGTTCAACTCCCCCCATCGCAAGCTTAAACCCTGCCCCGGCAAGGACGTATGGAAGAGCGTCTCGCACGGCAACTGCGGCTTCTACCGCTGGGTCGACTACGGGCACCTCCAGGGCGACTTTACCATGCTGCCGCGGGGCACCACGACGGCCAGGCAGCTCGCCGAGGTCCGCGGCCGGGGATTCGGAAAGCTGTTCCTGGGAGCCGAGCCGGTCGACGACCCGATCGGGATTCATTACTCGCAAGCGACCGTCCAGGTCGGCTACGCCCTCGGCTCGGCCGACCAGCTCGGCAACGGCGGCCCGCTCAACGCCAAGCTGGGCTTCTACAACATGCTGGAAGAGCTGGGTTACCAGTTCAAGTTCGTCTCGTACGCCCAGCTTGAGGACGGGCACCTCGGTAAGGCCGGCTACAGGCTGATGATCCTGCCGGAGTCGGCCGCCCTGTCCGACAAGGAGGCCGAGCAGCTCAAGAACTTCGTCCAGGCCGGCGGGGTGCTGCTGTGCGACCGGACGCTCGGTGAGTGGGACGAGCATGGCCGGCGGCGGCCACGAACGGTGCTGGAGGCAACCTTGGGCATGGACCCGAAGGCGCCGGCCGAGAAAAGAATCGGCAAGGGCCGGGTGATGTATCTGGCCAGCGACATGCCGGTGCGATACTGGCGCGACCGCAACAGCCGCCCGGTCGAGGCGTACTGGAAGACGATGAAAGACGCCCTTAGCAAGGCCGGTCTGGCCGAGCCGCGGGCGCGGGTCCTTGTCGGCGGCAAGCCGGCGCGCCGGACCGAGATCCGCTACTTCCAGCTCGGCAAGATCCGCTATCACATCGTCCGGGCCGAGGTGCCCGGCAAGTACGAGTTGGTCTGCGCTGCGCCCGGCCACGTCTACGAGATGCGCGATGGGCGCTACGACGGGAACGACGGGCGAATCGAAATCCACTCCGAGCCGAGCTTTCCTGCGCTGGTGGCCGTCTCGCCGTATAAGATCGAGGTCGTAGCGGCCAAGGCCGACGACGTCAAGCAGGGAGAAGTGGTGAAGGTCTCGGCGAAGGTGCGGGCCTCGGCCCAGCCGGGCGTGCACGCCTTGAACTTCCGCGTGTACGGGCCGGATGGGGTGGAGCGGCGATATTACGGTGCTACCCTGTTCGGCAAGGACGGCGCCGCTGCGCTGAGCTTCCAGACCGCGCTCAACGAGGCCAGGGGCAATTGGACCGTGAAGGTGGCCGACCTGGCCTCCGGCACGGTCGGCGTGGCGACGTTCCAGGTGAAATAACTTCGCCCGTGAATCAGTTAGACTTACGAGCCCGGCGCTGGGCACGTGTCGGGCTCGCCGGGCGATTGCCTAGGCCAACGGCGGAGATCTGGTCATGTCATGCATCCGCAAGCGTCTGGAAGAAGCCCGCAGGCTGGTTCCCGAGGTCTTCCCCGAGCAACGGTCGGAAGCCGCTCCGCGCATCGCCGAGGCGGCCCTGGAAGGAACGCTGCTTTTCTACGGGAAGCAGCCCGTCCGCGTGGGGAGGCGAGAGATCGACTGGTCCGCCGCCCATGTGGCGCATCAGGAATGGCCGGCACAACTGAACCGCTTTGGCCAACTTCCCGCGCTGCGGCAGATGTATCGCGACACCGGCGATGAAAGGTATGCCCGCTGCGCCCGCGACTACATCGCCGACTGGATCGAGAGCCACGAGCCCTACGGCCCGGAAGACAACGTGGGCGCCCTCGGCGATAGTACTCTGAACATGGCCATTCGCCTCGGCGGGGTTCGGTTCTCCGGCTGGCTGGGCACTCTGGTTGACTTCGCCGGTTCGCCCAGCTTCGACGAGGCTATGGCCGCCAGGATCGTTGAATCGATGCAATGGCAGTTGGCGTGGCTGGCGGCGAACCTGCCGCCCTGGGGCAACTGGCGGATCGCCGCGCTGGACTGCCTGTTTGCCAACGCCCTGCGCCTGCCGGAGGCTTTGGGCAAGCATCTGTCACCCGCCGCCGAAGCCCTGAATATCGAGTTTGCTGCGCAGATCCTCGACGACGGCGCCCACGTTGAGCGCAGCGGCGGATACCACGACTGGATGTCCCAGGTCTTCCTCATGCTTTGGCGGCTGGGGCGCCGTCGGACAGGGCTCGGCCTGTCACTGACCGACCAGCGTGTGGCGGCGATGCATGCTTACACGCTCCACCACACAAAGCCCAACGGCAGCCTGTGCGGGTTCAACGATTCCAGCGGCCGGCTCCGCACTGACGAGGCGGGCCGGTCGGCATTGGGAAAGAGATACGCCGATCACCGCGCCCTGCTGGCTGAGATCGGCATGCCCGAGCAAGTGCCGCGGCTAGGGCTTTTTGCCTCGGCCGGCCAGGCCTTCTATCGCACCGGATGGGGAGCCGACGATCTGTGGTGGGCCTTTGACGCCGCCGGCTGGGGTGGTGCGCACAGCCACCTTTCGCGGCTGTCGCTCGAGCTGCACAACGGCCGACGGACCACGCTGCCCGACCCGGGCATCTTTGACTACGAGATGTCCAATCCATTCGGCCCGGCCGGCAAGAGCACGCCAATGCACTCGACGATGAACGTCAACCTAGGCAACCAGGCCGACCTGGACGCCAGGCTGGTCCGCGCGGTGGAGCTGCCGCAGGCCGTCATCGTCCAGGGCCGATACGACGGCGGCTATTACCCCGGCAAGTTCGCCTGGCGCTTCGTCGACGGCAGGGGCGCCGGAAGCTACGGCGTCCATGACCGCACGCTGGTGTGGCTGAAAGACAGGGCGATGATCGTGCTGGACTGCCTCGCCTGCGAGGCGGGGGCATCGGCCTGCCTGCACTGGATCAGCGACGACGTGAAGTACGAGTTCGATGGCCGGCGCCTGAGGGCAGCGACGGCCGACACTGAAGGCAACGTGGCCATGCAGGTCTGCCCCATCGCCCCGAACCAGGCGACGGGCTCGGTCCACCGCGGCGAGAAGGACCCCTATCTGGGCTGGGTCGCAGAAAGCCACGAGGTCCGGCCGGCACCGCTATTTCAGTTCTCCTTTCCTACGCGCCCGGTGGAAGATCGGGACCCCGCCACGGCCGTCATTGAATGCGCGACCATCATCGTGCCCTTTTCGGGCCGGTTGTCCCCGCAATTCAAGGCTTCGGCCTGCGCGGCCGGGCCGCCCGCCCGCCCGCCGCAGGTGAGCGGAGACGTCCGCGAGGTTCGGATCGAATGGCCAGACGGAGCCGTCGATCGCGTCATCCACTCCCGTCGACTGGAACGGCCAATCATCGGCCTGGGACGGGTGCGCACCGACGCGCCCATGGTGTTGATTCTTACCCCGGCTGGCGGCCAACCGCAGGCCGTCCGCATCGGCGGAAGTCATCTGGAGATGGAAGCCCTCTCCAACTCGCGCTGACGGCCCGGCAAGGCGTGCTAAGCGGACCGCAACAATCTTTGAACAGTGGGCCGGCCCGGGGTCTGCACACATCGGAACGAATGGGAACACGAATGACACGCCTGCCCGCCAGCTGTCAGGCGGGAATTCTCACGAATTGCACGAATTAAGCAGAGCTCGCTCAAGAAAAAGAGGGCATTCGTGAAATTCGCCGTGATTCGTGTAATTCGTGGTCTGGCTCGCTGGCCGCCCAGACGCGTCCTCGCCTCTTCACACTGTGCAAGCATTCTTCTGACGAGCTTAGGCTTTGGCTTTCCTCACCGGCAGGCCGACGAAGAGGCGACTGTCTACGTCGGTCAGCGGGTCGACCTCTTCGATGGCGGCGGCGTGGGCGAAGACGATGCCGGGGCGCTTGGTCCGCATCGCCCGGGCCAGCACGTTGAAGCCCTTCGGCTCGGCTGATTGCTTTTGAGCGTATTGCTCCTGCGCGATGCTCAGTGCAACCTGGCCCAGCGCCTCGCGGGCGCCGGACGCGCACGCGAACATCTCCGCCGACGTCAGCCCGTCGCGGAGGCCGTGCCGGATGATGGCTGGCTCGCCGCTGGCGTCGGTTACGACCCCGCGCGGGCCGATCAGGCCGAGCAGGTAAGCCAGCGTGCCCCGGGCGCCGCTCTTGACGGTCAGCAGTTGCGGCCCGAAGTCCTCTCCGTCGTAGTCGGTGCGGGAGGCGATCCGCTCCGAGACTTCCTCGACATGCCGATACCAGGCCTCCGGGTCGTCGCCGTCCGGCTCGGGCGGCCGGTCCAGCGACGCGCCGACGAACGGGCTCAGCGACGCTCCCGACTCGGCCGCGATCTCGAAGCCTCGCCGCATCAGCCGCTGGAGGGCTTCCAGGGCGGCCTCGGGGCCCTTGCTCTCCAGGAGATCCGCCATGGCCCGGATGAGCGACGACCTTGTCACAAAGCCAGCCTGCGTCGACACTTCGACGCCGGCGAGATCGGAGATCTCTTTCCGCCCCTTCGGCCTCAGGCTCAGCTCCGCCAACCCCCACAGCGATTCGTGCGACGGGCAGAGCCATCTGACCAGTTCCGGGTCGCGCCGCAGGTGAGCGGCCACCGAGAGCAGCTCGCCGGCCTCGCGCTGCCCGGCCTCGGTGATCGGAAGAAACACGGCCGCCTGGTCGCCGTCGAAGTCCGCGTTCATCAGCGGACAGCACAGCGGGTGCAGACGGATCACGCGACCCGGGATCCGCACCGGATGAAAGGCCAGCAGCGAGGTGGGCATCATCGTCGGCGCGCGGTTCAGGATGACCCACGAGCGGGCCATGATCTCGTCGAGCGCCTTGGTCGCGCGCTCGGATCGCGCGCGGACCTCGTCGGCGCTGTCGAGTTCGCGCTGGACAACGGGTGCGAAGATCGTCCAGGCGATTTCCTCGGCCAGGCCCAACTGGTCAATGCGCATCTCCAGCGCCGGCGAAATGACAGCCCGGCCGGTGAAGAGGACCCGGCTGCCGAACTGGACGAGACCACGGCGGGTGGGGGAGATAAACGGCTCGTCAATGACGAGCAACACCTCGAAAAAGGTGTTGGTTCGATCCTGGAGCTGGACGAGGGCCGTCTGGATGAGACTC
>Ga0315541_1000716_pt1 | contig 34396 bp, 32 predicted proteins | sample SalMarSW160190MG_FD_203095 | JGI IMG/M metagenome (GOLD analysis project Ga0315541, IMG submission 203095) | Salt marsh sediment microbial communities from the Plum Island Ecosystem LTER, Massachusetts, United States - Salt Marsh Sediment SW1601-190 ...
TCACCTCGTTCGTCAACTTTGTGACCGGCCAGTCGCGCAAAGACATTATCCATATTGGGCTCAATAATTTCTATCCTATATCCATTCCCCATCTGGTAAAGCTGTGCCAGTGCTTTGCTTGCCTCCTGTCTTGTCTGAAATTTTCCCGTAACTATATCCGTATCATGAAAAACATTTTCAGTAAATCTTTGTAGTATTTTCTCCGCTTCTTTAGTTTTTTTTCCTTTTACACTCACTTTTATTCCTCCGCCATGTTGTGAAATAAGATCGTGAACTGTGTCCGTGACTATAAGTTTGCCATTCACTATTACTCCTGCTCTATCACTTAACTGCTCCACCTCGTCCATGTAATGGGACGTAAGAAAAACGGTTTTGCCTAATTTCTTAAGAGTTCTTATTACTTCCCAACATTCCCTTCTTGCATGGGGATCTAAACCTGTTGTAGGTTCGTCGAGGAACAAGAGGTCAGGATCACTGATCAATGCCATACAAACTCCCACACGTCTCTGCATACCGCCAGAGAGTTTGTGAAATCGTCTGTTTCTTGCTTCCCACAGACCGAGTTCCTCAAGAACTTGTTTTGTTTCAGGTTTCACATTATATATCTTTGCTATGAGTTCTACATTCTCTTTTACAGTAAGACGCTCAAATGCATTAAACTCCTGTGGCATTACACCTATCCTCTTTTTTATTTCCATTTCTTCATTCAGCAGGTCAAAACCGAGAACTTTTGCAGATCCGCTTGTAGGCGTTCTCAGACACTCCAGTATCTCGACTGTAGTAGTTTTGCCTGCGCCGTTGGGTCCGACAAGAGAAAATATTTCTCCTTGATAAACGTCAAAAGTTATTCCATCTACTGCGGTCACGGTTTTATAGCGCTTTACAAGATTTTCAACTTCTACAACTTTTTCTGGCATCTTTTTTCCTCCTTTTGCTCTATTTCTAAACACATGACTTCTGTATATGAGAAGCATGACTTCACACACAAAAAATCTTGGTCATTGATGTTTGATAGAAGTATTTCCTTATAAAAAGGTTTCTATCTTTTTGTATGCCTCCTCCATTTTACACAAGATTTTCACGTATCTAACTACATACTGTGATTAAATGGATGGCGATCAGGTCTCAACTCGGTCTTTTAGAGATATATTTAAAAGCAAAAAGAAGCGCGATACACCCATGCCCCGCAGCAGTGATTATCTGATTTTCAGGGATATTCGTAACATCCCCCGCTGCAAAAAGTCCAGAAATGTTTGTTTCACAGTGTTCGTTGACAATGATTTCGTTATATTTTGTTACTTTCAGTTTTTCTTCTGAGTTTTTTACAGGTATTGCAACCGGTACCGAGCCAATTTCTATAAAAACGCCCTTCACATCAAGAATTTTTTCCTCTGTTTTATTCACAACGACGCGAATGGCTTTAACAAATTTATCCCCACTAATCTCTTTCGTCACTGCATCTCTCAGTATCTCAACTTTGTTCGAACGTTTTACCTTCTCGATCATTACTGTGTCCCCCTTCATCTCTTTGTTTCTGGTGATGAGGTAAACCTTAGTCGCGATAGCCATTAACTGGATTGTTGCATCCAATGCAGAGTTTCCTCCTCCAATTACTGCAACAGCTCTCCCTGCAAATAATGGTCCATCACAGGTCGCACAATACGTGACACCCCGATTTTTAAATTTTCTTTCACCCGGGATATTCAACATTCGCGGTTTTCTTCCAGTAGCAAGTATTACGATCTCGGATTCATACGTTCCTTCACCTGTTTTTACTGTGAAATAATCATCAATCTTTTCGACAGAAACAGCTTCTGTTCCTTCTTTCACATCAATATCGAACTTCTTCAGATGTTCTTCAAATTTTTTTGCCAATTCGGGACCTGTAATAAACTGGTATCCTGTATAATTTTCTATATCCCCACTCAATGCAGCCTGTCCACCGATATTTTCTGTAATCACCAGTGTTTTCATCTTTTTTCGTGCAGCATACACAGTGGCAGTGATGTCCGCAGGACCTGCTCCAATAATTATCGTATCATACATTTTTTATCTCCCTTTCCAGTGCCTCCCTATCAAAACCTATAATAAACTTTCCATTGATCTCAATTTGCGACACTGCCATCTGTCCCGATTTTTCTATCATCTTCATGGCTGCCTCTCTATCGACGGAGACGTCTATATCTTCAAACTCGACTCCTTTCTCTTTCAGAAACTCCTTTGTCATTTTACAGTACGGGCACATAGAAGTTGAATATACTTTTATTTTTGCCATTTTTTTCACCTCGATAGTAATAGATACATGGTTTTTATATTTTATTGTCTTAGGTATTTATCTGTTCGAATAAGAGGGTATCTTTTTCACTTCTACCTTCTTCCCTTTCCCTCTAAAGAAGAAGTGATAAGTACTGAAGAAAAAGGCGGAATAAAAAAGTGTAAATATAAAAAGATACACTAAATGAGATGATTCACTGTCCATCATGCCAGTGAGTATTGCCAATGGAAAAAATATTCCATTTTGATAAGAGAGACTCATACCAAACTCGCTTCTCGCCTTTTTTGGGACACAGTTATAGCTATTACCGTTAACTCTACAGTAATTCTTGTAAAAACGAGCCACCAAAGCAGTAATTGCTACTACTGAGGAGATTCAGCAGGAGAAAAATGTGAGATAATGTTGACGAAAATGAAACTCGATAGAGCGATAGCGAGAGGAGAAAGCATCTTCAGAATGATTCTTGGAGCAATTCATTTTCTATTGTCCGGAATCCAATAAATCCTGTCCCTAAAAGCATCGCTACTGATTCAAATGTGGTAACAAACAGATTTATTTAGATCCCCCTTTTCATGTTTTTCTATACTTTTACTTTCTGAATTCACTGAATCTTAAACGTTTCCAGCCACAGATCGCGAGGAAGTGCAGTTTGCATCTTGGGATTCGATATGATCTGTCCCTCGTACATATCTCTCTCTTTTTTCACAGTTTCGTAGTGACTCATCTCCATATCGGCGAGGTATGCGAATAACTTCTTGTGTTCCTTCATCTGTACGGCAAGGTACTTGTAGACCCTATGTGCATTGTACTCGTTTCGCATGGCGTTATCCAGTGCCTCGATAAGAGTGATAATATTATCAATCTTTACTGAACTCTCAAGTGGAGAGAGCCCTTTTGGGACAGTGTACTTCTCGTCTCCAAAGCGGGTTCTGTAAATATCCGAAACAGTCTTTTTATGCATTTCTTCCTCTCTGGCGAGATTTTCAAACCGTGTGGCAACCAGTTCAGGGGCATTCTTTGCAAGTTCCAGGTAGTACTTTTTTGCGGCTTCCTCAGATTCTATGACCTACCCCAAAATTTCTTCTAAACTTAGTTTTTCCAACTCTTCAACTATTTCAATCATAAAATTATATAGAAGATGTCACTATTTAAGTCTTGCTGTTAATTGAAACATACTCAAGAGTTATTAAGGTAGGTAATTTCCTTTTTATCTACTATTTCTCGTACCTGTTCATACAGGCGATTTCCTTAAGGCTTTTTCTTTGCGGCCTTTTTTTCTCTGCTTCTCTCTGTTTTTCTGAGAGAACAGGACTTATCTCCTTCGAATGTTTACCAACAATAATCAATGTGATTACCATTCTGTCCTCTGGAATATTCAGGATCTTTTTCACCTTCTTTGGATCATATCCGGCAATAGGGTGAGCAACGAGTCCCAGTTCAGTAGCCCGCAGTATAATAAAAGCAGTTGCCATGCCGGTATCGAATAGGTAGTACTCTCTATCTCTGATGAGACAGTCATACTCCTTTTTGCTGTAGACGACAATAATCATGGAAGCTGCCTGTGCCCATTCGTTACCTTTTGACAAGGCCTCATAGAGTTTTTCTAGTGTTTCTTTGTCATGAATAAAAATAAATCGCCATGGCTGATTATTGAAGCATGAAGGCGTTATTTGAGCACATTCTGCTAAATCCATTATCAGTTCTTCTGTTATTTCTACGGCTTTAAGTGATCGATATGCTCTTCTATTCGTTATTGCTTTCTTTACATCCATTTTTCTTCCTCCTATCATTATGTTTTTAACTCAAGTAATTTGTTCTTCACGTCCTCGACGTGTCCCTTTACCTTAACTTTTCGCCATATGTATCCGATGTTACCTTCTGAGTCTATCAAAAAAGTGCTCCTCACCACACCCCAGAACTCCTTTCCGTACATCTTTTTCTTCTGCCACACGTCGTAGTTTTCCAGCACTTTGTGTTCCGTGTCGCTGAGGAGTGTTATTTCAAGATTGTGTTTGTCTGCGAACCTGCAGTGGCTCTCTGGTGAGTCGGGACTCACGCCGAGAATGACAGCATTCATCTTTTCAAACTCTTTAAGAACGCCTGTAAACGTGACAGCTTCTAATGTACAGGCACTGGTATTGTCCTTAGGATAGAAATAGAGAATAATCCACTTACCTTTAAGATCTCCAAGACCTATTTTGTTATTATCTTTGTCTGGAAGACAGAACTCTGGCGCTTTATCACCTATCTTTAAGTTTGGTATTTAATCACCTCTTTTTTTTATATTTTAAGTAATTTCAAAATTCTTTCTCTCCTCTCCCCCCTTGGGACTCTTTTTAATACAGGATTCCAGTTTCCGTATAGTTCTTTGTGAAATGGAGGCTTCTGTATTTTATAGAGTATGCCTACCAGCAGTCTGTCATTTCTTTTGGCAGCAGCCATAGCTTCCTCATAAGTTTGAGGAATATGATCTATGGCTTCAACAAGTGCATTATACTTTTGATACGTGTTGTTGAAACTTACACAAGGCTGAAGGACATCAACAAATGAAAATCCCTCGTGCTCTATGGCCTGAACGAATATCTCGGCGAGATGATCCGTTTTAACAGGATATCCCCTCGCAACGAAGGTAGCTCCTGCCTCCAGCATGAGAGATAATGGATTCAACGGTTCTTCAATGCTTCCTTTTGGTGTGGAGGGGCCTCTGAAACCCTTCTCACTCGTTGGTGTATACTGACCTGTAGTGAGTCCATAAACACCGTTATCATGTACTATTACCGTAATATCTGCATTCCTCTTTGCTGCAAATATTAGGTGTGCTATGCCTTCACCAAAAGCGTCACCGTCACCTGCAAAGGTAACTACTTTTAAATCAGGATTCGCGATCTTCATCCCCTGTACCGTAGCCATAGACCTGCCATGTATTGAATACAGTCCACTAAGCTTGAGGTAGTCAACGATCTTTCCATGACAGCCGATGCCAGCGGAGATGATGATTTTTCCTCTTTCGATGCCTCTCTTCTCGAGGTCTCGTACCGCTTTTTTAAAGGCATTGAATATTCCAAAGTTGCCACATCCCGGGCACCATGTGTTCTCTGCATACGTTGTAAGATCATCCATGGTGGATCACCTCTTTTAGGGCATCAGCCAGTTCACTAGGGTCAAAAGGTCTCCCATCATACTTTTTGATAATGGCCTTTGGCACGATCCCTATTTTTTCTTTAAGTAACGAAGCGAACTGGCCTGTGCAGCTCTGTTCTACAATTATCCCGTCACTATGTCCATATTTATCGAGCTCCCACACCGGCAATGGCGCAAGATACACCGGTTGCACCACGGTTCCCTCTATATTACCTGCTTGGAGCGCTTCTAAAACACTCATCGTCGTAGACCCATAGGTAAAGATTACAGGGTCTTTATCCCCATATACGTTGACCGTGTGCATGGTTTTCATATAGTCTATCAATGTCTGATGTTTCCTGTTTCTTTTGTCATGCATCTGAGCGATCTTGTCCGGATTTTCTGTTGTTATTCCAGTTTCATCGTGTTCATAGCTGTCCCACTTGATCAGTTCGCTCGATGGAGGAAATAATAGTGGCGATATACCGTTTTCTGTGTTTCTGTATCGGTTATATTTCCCTCCGTTGTGAAGTAGCGGCTTTGCCCACTTGGCTTTTTTCAGGGCGATATCAACAGATATTCTACTTTCTGATAGGTGTTTCTCTGTTAATAATATCCCTGGAGTCTGGAAACGCCACACAATCTCCAGCATCTCGGCAGTAAGATAAAATGCTTCTTCGATGCTGCCTGGAGAAGCAACGATGCGCGGAAAATCACCATGTCCTTGGCTAAGAGCAAATCTCAAGTCGCCCTGCTCTGTATAGGTAGGAACGCCTGTCGATGGGCCTGGTCTTGACGAGAGAATGCACAGGAGAGGTGCCTCCACCATGCCTGCAAGCGAAAACGACTCCTGCATGAGAGCGAATCCCCCACCGCTACTCCCAACCATGGCTCGCGCACCAGCAAATATAGCCCCAATCGCCATGTTAATTACTGCAATTTCGTTTTCAGGATGAACTACAGTAATACCAAGTTCTCTGTCATGAGCGGCAAAATAATGGAGAATTGAGGATGCAGGTGTCATGGGGTACGCAAAATATATGTCTAATCCTCCAGCTGCTGCTCCAATTGCTATCGCTTCGTTGCCTGTAATAATCGATCTTTCCTTATCTCCTGGATCTAATGTGAATGTATCTGCTATCTTTGGATATATTCTGTCATATATATTCAGTGCATAAGCAACGTTGTTTTCAACATCCCTACGATATTCATTTTCAATAATTTTCTTTAAATTTTCTTTGTTTATACCAATAGCAGCTGCCAGAGTTACTACGGCTCCTACACCAACTCTTAAATTGGGATTAGGATAGTTTTTTGCTTCTGTTGTTAATGGAACGGCTATGCCCTTTCCATTACCCACTACATCGGAGTTATAGACTATAATGCCCTCATCGGTCAGATATTCTTTATGCATATCATAACTTCTTTTGTCAAGTGCAATTACCAAATCAGCTTTTATATACTGGCTCGTTATCTGCCTCGTGGCGGTGCTGACGACAGAAAAGTTATGTCCCCCTCTAATTAAGCTCTGGTAATCATCCATTTCAAAGATTTGACGTCCCATGCTGGCAAACAGTCGTGCAGCGGTAGTTCCTGCCTTTTTAACGCCTTGACCTGCTTCGCCGCCAACAAGAAATGTAAATACCTCTTTTTTCATATAACTATATACATCTTTTACATATTTATAATTATCCTCTTTCCCCTCTTCGACAGTATCAAAAAAGACCTTTTATCTTCCCGTTGATTATGTCCATATTTACCATAGCAGGATTTTTTGAAAGCCCTGGCATCGTCATAATTTCTCCGCACAATGGAATTATGAATCCAGCACCATTGGCTATCTTCACATCTCTGATTGTTATCGAGAAATTTTTGGGTGCTCCAAATTTTTTAGGATCGTCACTCAAAGAGTACTGCGTTTTTGCCATGCAGATCATCTTCTTATCCAAATCATGCTTTTCAAGATCTTTGATTGCCGAATCAGCTTTTTTTGTATATTTAACAGAATCAGCACCATATACATCTTTAGCTATCTTCTCTACCCTCTCTTTTATAGTTTCGTTTAAATCATATAAAAATCTGAAATCATTTTTTCTTTCACAAAGTTCAATAACCTTTTCACCAAGTTCTACTCCCCCTTCTCCTCCTTTTTCATAAACTTCACATTCTATTGCCTCTATTCCTTCTTTTTCACAAAGTTTCTTTATTAAATTAAGCTCTTCCTTTTTATCATTGAAAAACTTGTTAATAGCTACAACTAACGGTACTCCAAAATTTTTTATATTCATTATATGTCTTTTCAGATTCTCAAATCCTTTTTCTAACGTTTCTCCATGTTTTTTCAACGATCTTATAGTAGTAGTAAGAACAACGCAATCTACTTTTTCATCCGCTACTCTACAGAAAATATTGAAATATTTTTCAGCTCCGAGATCTGATCCGAAACCAGCCTCTGTAACTATATAATCACAGTGTTGTAAGGCTATCTTCGTGGATATTAAAGAGTTCGTTCCGTGAGCTATGTTTGCGAAGGGACCCCCGTGAATAATTGCAGGAGTATTTTCCGTAGTTTGAACTAAATTAGGCTTTACTGCATCTTTCAGGAGAATTGTCATTGCTCCATGGGCATTTAAATCTCCTGCTTTTATAATCTTTTTATCATAGGAGTATCCTATTATTATATCTGCCAGTCTCTTTTTTAGATCATTCAAGTTTTTTGAAAGGCAGAGGACTGCCATTACCTCTGAGGCTGCAGTTATGCTGAAAGATTCTTCCTGCATAAACGAATCCAATCCTATAATTATTCTTCTCAATGCGCGATCATTCATGTCCATGACTCTGTTCCATTCCACTTTTTCTATTTTTAACTCGTTTTTCCTGTATAAATGATTGGAGATCAATGCCGATAAAAGATTGTGAGCCGATGTTACCGCGTGCATGTCTCCTGTAAAATGGAGATTTATATCATCCATAGGTATTACTTGCGAGTATCCTCCTCCACATGCTCCTCCTTTCATCCCGAAAACGGGTCCTAAAGAAGGTTCTCTCAACGTTACGATGCTTTTTCTGTTCAGTTTCCATAGAGCCTGGGATAATCCTATAGCGACAGTAGTTTTTCCTTCACCCATACGTGTCGGCGTATTCGCAGTAACCAGTATTAATTTACCTCTCTTTTGTTTTGTGCACAGAGGAATTTTAGCCTTGTATTTTCCAAGCGTCTCTATATCGAGCCCGATCTTTTCAGCTACCCTTTCTATTTCAAGCATTTTTACGCTTTGGGCTATCTCGTAATCATTCATAAAAACTCCTCAACTATTCTTAGGACATCATTTTTAAGAGCTTCTCCATTTTTTTCTATCTTGCTATATTTTTTCTCTATATCTTTTACAAAAACTTCGTCCTTGATGTACTTAGTATTTATTTTAATGTTTAAAACAGCACCTTTTATTCCCGAATAAGCGAGAAGTGCAGCCACTCCTATATCGGTAATCGCAGATCTCTTCCCTTCCTTGCTGATTTTCTTTAACTCCTCTAAGACTTCAAGACACTTTTCTGATGTTTCTAAAGGTACTAAACTTGCTTTTTTGAGTGCTTCTTTTTTTAATTCTTTATTTTTTGTTTTATAGGCTAACATGACCTCTTTAAAAGCTTCTTCATCTTTCTCCACGAGTTCTTCAAGATCACTTCTAAGACCTTCCAGGCTTTCAGCCTGTATATTAGAAAGATTGCAGACCATCAACCCGAGACATGATGCGAGTACGCCGGATAATGCTGAAACACTTCCACCTCCTGGAACGGGGTCTTTTGAAGCTAATCTATCTAAAAACTCCTTCATTCCCATATCCTCCCTTCAAAAACCTGATTTTTCTTAAAATTCTCAAGTTTGAGGTAAAAATCTGCCGCATCTATGAGTGAATCCATCGGTGTTAATCCTATTATCTCACTTCCGATTATAGAAACCCCGTATCTATCCGCCTCGCTCTTTATCATCTCAAAAACTCTATATACCGGTGTTTTTTTATAATTTGTAAGGTTCATAGAAACCTGAACGATTCCCCTCTCTTTTATCTCGAATCCGAGAGCTTTTACATACCTCAATCCTCCATTTTTGAATCTCACGGCTTTTGCTATTTTCTTTGCGATACTCAAATCGTTAGTGGCCAAATTTACGTTAAAAGCTATCAGGAACTCGCGAGCACCCACAGCGGTAGCTCCTGCAGTTGGATGAATATTGTCTCCAAAATCCGGAGGTCTTTTATCCATGTTTTCTTTGAGCCACTCAAACTCTCCTTTTCTTATATTGGCTAAGTCCTTTCTTCCGGAAATTTTTGCTGCTTCCTCGTATAAATAGACAGGTATTTCTAACTCATTCCATATTCTTTCCCCGAGTTTTTCAGCAATTGACACACACTCTTTCATACTCACATCAGAAACGGGAATGAATGGGATAACATCCGTTGTTCCCATTCTCGGATGTTCTCCTTTATGTTTATTGAGATCTATAAGCTCTGAAGCTTTTTTGCATCCCCTGAAGGCTGCTTCTACAATATTTTTTGGATTGCCAATAAATGTTACTACAGTCCTGTTGTGATCCTTATCATGCTCGTAGTCTAGAATTTTAATACCTTCAACACTCTTTATGGCATCAAGTATTTTGTTTATATTCTCTATGTTTCTCCCTTCGCTGAAGTTTGGAACACACTCTATTATTTTCATACTAATGCATAAACTTTTATTTTTTAAAAGCTTTCCTTTTCCAATGAGAAATAAAACTATCATGAAAAGAAGAGCTTTGAGAAGTATCAATGCGCTATTCAAAAGAGCAGACAGCGTCTTTGAAGAAAGTCCGGAACTTGCAGATAGATATGCGCAGATAGCGAGAAGGATAAGTTTGAGATGCAGGATAAGAACCCCAAAAAGATGGAAGAGAAGATACTGCAAAAAATGTCATAAGTTCCTGAAACCTGGTATAAACGCGAGAGTAAGACTGAGGAACAAAAAAATTGTTATAACATGTTTAGAATGTAAAAATATAGTGAGAGTTCCATACAAAAATTAACTTTTCTTGGGACATTTGGGGTTTATACAGAACTTCCATCTTCCTATTCTGAGGATAGGATACCCGCACTCACACATCTTTTTCGTGTTTGCAATTTTTCCCTTCTGCGGGAGTGGAAACGAGTTTTTACATTTAGGATAATTTGAACATCCTACAAATCTTTTTCCAGTCTTTTTTGAAGTTATTATCCTCAGATCACCACCGCATTCCGGACATTTCCCTATGATATTATTATTTTTTTCCGTTACTCTGAAAGCTTCTGCAATTTCTTTTCCTATTTCTTCTTCTTTATTTCTAAAATCTTCAAAAATTTTTATTAATTTCGATTTTGCTTCTTTGATTACCTCTTCTCTTTTAGCTTTTCCCTCATAAACACTCTCCATCTCCTTTTCAAAATGTCTTGTGAGCTTAACAGAAACTATATCCTTACAATATTTTTCTAAGGTATCAACTATTTTTTCACCGAGCTCTGTAACCTCTATCTGCATTCCTTTTATGTAGTTTCTGTTGTAGAGAATATCGAGTATCGCAGCTCTCGTTGCTTTTGTTCCTATACTCAGCTTTTCCATCTCTTTTATTACAGAAGCAGGATTATATCTTGGAGGAGGCTTTGTTTCTTTTTCTTCCACGACTATCTTATCGATCTTTATCACTTCATCTTTGCTGAGGTCGGGGAGTAACTTGTCCTCAGTTTTTGTATATCTTCCATAGTATCTGAGCCACCCTTCTTTTACTGTTCTGATTCCTCTCGCCACAAATATGTATTTATCTACCTTTATATCAGCTCTTATACTTTCTTTAACGGCATTTTCGCTGAAATGTGAGATAAACCTATGAACTATAAGATCGTAAACTTTTTTCTCATTTCCATATACTTTTTTTAACTCTCCTGTGGGGTAGATGGCAGGATGGGCCGGATCTTCTTTCTTCCCCTGTGTAGGTACGAACTTTCCCCTTTCAAGAATCCCTTCTGCCAGGGGATACTCTTTTTTTAAATTTTTGAGTATTCCTTTAAAATTTATAGATTTCGGGAGCTTTTGTGACGAAGTTCTTGGATAAGATATCAATCCCGATTCATACAATGCCTGCGCTATTCTTTGAGTGTTTTTTGGCGAGAATCCAAAGTTTTTATAACATTCTGCCTGTAAAATTCCAAGATCCATTGGTATTGGAGGCCTTATACTCTTTTTAGTTTTTTTAATGCTATCTACAACACCATCTTTTCCTTCACAGTCTTTTTTTATCTTCTCAGCTTCTTCTTTTTCTAGCCTTTGGGCGTAAGCAGCTTTTACAGCTATACCTTCCTTTTCAAAGAGAATATAGAGTTCGTAATATATCTCAGGCTTAAAAGCTCTGATCTCTTTTTCTCTCTGGACAAGAAAATAAAGAGTCGGCGTCTGGACTCTACCCGCGGAAAGCATTATAAATCTGCCAATTGTTCTTTCCATGGATGAAGAAAGTGCTTTTGATGTATTTATTCCCCAGATCCAGTCCAGTTCATGTCTCGTTAAACCTGATTCTATCATAGGGAAGTTTGGAGGACGGAGGTTCGCAAAAGCTTCCTGGAGTTCGTTTTTGGTAAGTGTGGAGAACTTCATTCTTTTTGCTTGTTTTGGATCTGTTCTGCATGCAAACCTTAAAGCATTGTAGCCTATTACACTCCCTTCTATATCATAATCGCAGGCATTTACGAACTCATTACAATCTTTAGCCAGTTTTTTCAATGTTGTCTCATAATCTTTAACATATTTAGAGTTCTCATTGTATTTATAAATAGGTACCCAGCCGTAATCAAAGAAAGGATAATCATCTATGGGTCTTGCCTGTCTTAGGGAATAAATATGCCCCACAGCAGAAGCTATGACGATATCTTTATCTTTTATGACATAATAACTAACTTTCTTATTCTTCTTCTGAAGAGGTTTACCCAGAGAGTTTGCTATTTTATTGGCGACATTCGGTTTCTCTGTCAGAATAAGCATCATTGAGAACTTTGTAAACTCAGTTCATTTATAAATCTTTGGGAGTATTGTGAGAGCATCAATCGAAATGTTTTTATATAATAAATGAGTATACTAAATTAGGATTATGAAAATAGGGTGAACAAATGAAAAAAGTGAAAGTTATAATGGGAATGATGGTAATATCGATATTAACATTTTCAGTATTTGCGTATGGAACAGAAAGATTTCCTCTCTGTACAGACCCAGCTTGTCAGGGTCAGTCCGTCTTATATGAAAATATTGTCGTCTGGAGAGATTACAGAAATGATGATGGCGATATATATGGATACGATTTAATGAATTCAAGTGAGTTTTTCATTCCTGCATCTCCAGGATACCAGTGGCATCCGGCAATTTATAAAAATGTAGTTTTATGGGAGTATTGGACAAATAACGATAATTCATTACCTGCATATTTACACCCAGAAGATATAGATGATATAGAAATATACTCAGATATCTATGGCTATGATCTTGAAACACAAACAGAGTTCCCCATATGCACAGATTCAGATACCCAATGGGATCCGAAAATATATGGAAATACAGTGATATGGCACGATTGGAAGGACATATACGGTACAATGCTGGAAAAAACCTTAGTAAAAGAAACCTTCGATACTTTGGTACTCCTTAGATCGATAATGATGCGGGTAGAATCTCTTCTTCTCAGTATACTATGAGGGTCCAATTTAATTTATTTTCTTCACTGTTTTACTCTTCCTTTTAAGTTCTTGTTTTCATACAAAAAATTAAAGGTCTTTAATGGAGAAAATAGTTTTTCCATCATACACACCAACAGGGAAAAATTACTTAATCGAGAAATCTAAAAGAAAAATGATTGCAGAGGATATCAAAGCTGCATTAGAATTTTTAAGGTAGAAAGCTGCGAAGATTGCGTCTAATGTTTTGCGTATTAAAAAGTTGCCAAAGGCAATTTGGACGGAGCAAAGCGAACTCTATACATCGTGTTAACCACCCCGAAGGACAAGATTGCAAAGCAACTGTAGAGTTCCGAACTCTACCCAAATTATGGGCAATCATCTCCCGAACCAAAGTCGTTCCCCCTCGATTATCCAGTTTTCAAGCCCCATTTCTTTGATAGCTTCCAAGTTCTTCACGCAGGAATCACCATGAAGTCCCTCAAGTGATTTAAGTTTATCGCATATCTCTAAATCATCACATTCATAACAAGCATAAAAACCTTTATCTTTGTAGCATTTCCTGATCTTATAGGATGTGCTGTTATCTTCCCGTTCCCTGCAAGTCTTAGGGCATTTTAAGCCAGTCATAAATCCAAGCATCTCACAAAATTTGTCATAATCTTTAAGTTCCTCAGGGAACACACATTTTGCAGTCCGATCGAACTTATACTTCTCCAGTACCTTCTTAAAGTTCCTTGCTACATCGGCAATCGCACCCGAATAACCTACACAATCGCCACAATAAAGCCCACAATAGGCAAGTAGTTTTTTCTCCTTTTTCATTCGTCCTCCTTCCGACTTTATTTCGTTTTTCATAGTCATTCACTTAAACCTCCAGATCTCATCTTGCTTTACTCTTCCTAGGTTTCTATCTTTCTTATCTTCCCTGATCTCTCCGATGATCGAACTCTCTATGTTATTCTCTCTTAATTCTTTGGTGAGAAGTTTGGAGTATTTTTCTGGGCATGTGATTAAAAGAGCACCTGAGCCGATCAGGGCTAAAGGATCGATCTCCAATGCTTCACAAATCAATTTTGTTTCTTTGCCAATGATTATTTTAGAAATATCCACAAAAAAACCTTTTCCGGAAGCATCACAGAGTTCATGAATGCCCCCGCGAACTCCACCCTCCGTTGGGTCGTGCATTGCGGTCGCATACTTTCGTGCGATTAAAGCTTCTTTTACCACGGAAAGTTTTTTCATATATTTCTTTGCATTTTTCAGAATGTCTTTATCTATTTTATTTTTAAGAAGATCATTAAAATCGTTTGACAGGATGGATGTACCCTCGATACCTGCACCCTTTGTAAGGATTACGCTATCGCCCGTTTGGGCACCTGAAGACGTTATTATCTTTTCATTCTTTTTTATCATGCCCAGAATGGATGCAGAAATTATAGTTTCCTTCAAATTTGGAGTTATTTCACTGTGTCCTCCTATTATAGAAATTTTTAGCTCTTTACAGGCTGAATCAATGTCTTTCATTATTGTCTTTACGTCTCTTTCATCGGATCCTTCTTTGAGCATTATCACGAGCAGAAAATACTTTGGAACTGCACCCATGGTAGCTATGTCGTTAGCATTGACATTGACAGAGTAAAAACCTATATTTTTCTTAGCTCCCGTAACAGGATCTGAAGAAACGACCAAATAAAACTCGTCAAAATCTAGAACAGCAGCATCTTCACCTACTTTTGGACCTACTACTACATTATTATCTTTAAATCCTAAAAATGGAAAAACAAGATCTTTCAATTTTGATGGATCTATTTTTCCTTTCATTCTACCACGCCCCATCTATCTATGGCTGTTTTAAGTTCTTCGTGTTCTTTTGCATACTCTTTTAGACTATATCCTTCCATTACCCCCTCAACAGCCTGCCTCATTGCCATGGCCCCTTTCTCACTGCCCATGGGATGCGCATGTATCCCTCCTCCTGCTTGTATGACGGTATCTTTACCAATAATTTTTATAAGTTTTTCAACACAACCGGGATATAAGCCTCCAGAAGCTACAGGAAATGTCTTTCTCATTATACCCGATTTTAAAGCTGAATTGATCTTTATGATCTCATCTTTTTCTCCTTCCATCTTACCGACAACGCCACCGGTATGCAATTGATCGACTCCTATGAGCCTTGCAAACTTTGCAATTACCATCATCCTTATACCATGCTTGCTGTTTCTTGTAAATGCTCCGTGCATCGCTCTGTGTCCATGGATGGCGAGCCTTGTATGTTTTGATATCTCCTGGAAAGAAGACCATCCCGAAGTAAGAATATCTATCATAATGTATTTTCCGCCAAGATCGGTAACGATATTCGCTCTTTTTTCCATCTCTTTATAAGGTGCTGTAATATTTGGCATGTATCCTTTTTTCTCACCCGTTTCTTCTTCAGTTCTATCTTTTAGTTCCAGAACTCTTGTTACTCTCTCTTCAAATCTATTAAAGCTCATGCTTGTTAAATTTTCATCATCCTTTACGAGATCTACCCCTCCTATCCATGTTTTGTAAGCTACATCACTCTGTTCTTTTGGCGTTAAACCTAATTTGGGCTTGACGATTGTACCTACCAAAGGTCTATCCTTAATTTTCAAAAAACTCCGCACACCGGATATCCCAAACTTCGGACCTTTATAAGATTTTAACATCTCTTCTGGAATTTCAATATCTAAAAGTCTCAAATTTTCTATAATGCTCATTCCAAAAACATTTCCCGCTACAGACGAAAATATCTGGGAAACATTATCTATTTCAAATAACTCTAAAGGGTACGCTATCTTTATTTTATTTCCTTTAATTTCGAAAACTTTGGCAGCAAGTTTTTCAATCCCAGGTTTCATTGTAGTCAAATTCGGATCCCAGGTACCTATGCTTGATTCTGCAGCTACAGCACCTGCTGCTTTTTTGAAGTTTTCTTTTGTCTCTAGATAATATTCGCAGATCAGATCGCCATCTGGCAGATAATTCAGCCTTACAAAATCTTCATATTTCATTGAACTCACTTCTTAGGATGCTCATGAATACTGCATTGTGATATTTACCATCTCTAAATAAATCCTCTCTCATTACACCTTCTTTCTTAAAACCACACTTTTCATAACATTTTAAGGCTCTCTTATTGAATTCATGAACTCTCAACTGTATTTTGTGGAGATTCATTTTGTTAAATGCATATCTCAGGGTGGTTTTAATTGCATCGGTACCATACCCTTTGTTCAAATAATCCTTTTCTCCTATCATGATCCCCAGTTCAGCTTTTCTGTTTATCCAGTCTATCCCATGAAGCCCTATATCCCCAATATGCTTTTTATCTACTTCAATAGCAAAATATTTATTTCTATCATCACCAATACTCTTTTCATACCATTTTTCTTCTTTGTACTTTGACATGGGGAAGATCATGTAAAGTCCTTTGATTATCTCTGGATCGTTTATCCATTTCCAGCAATTTTTTATATCTTCCTTTTCTAAAGCTCTTAATATCACTCTTTTACCTATTATCATTTTCAACGCCTACTATTAATGTTAATCCCTCAATTCTAATAACTTTAACTATTTTTCCTTTCGGTATAATCTTCTCTGAGTAAGCTTTCCAGTATTCATTCCCTATCTTCACTATACCGTAAGGATTGATCTCTTCTATTACTGCACCCTCTCTACCTTCTATTCTTAAAAGATCTTCCTTTTTCAATGCTTCGATATTCATTCTATAGCTGTATCTCGCCCAGAATAATATAACAGCCGCTAAAGGCACCAAGAGGTATAAACTCAGCCCCGAGATATAAATTATCACTGCACCTATGGAGAAATAAATTATGTTGAAAACCGAAACTCTTATAAAAACATTCTTCATACTCACATGTAACATCGACAAAATTTATAAATAGTTCTATCAAATAGTTCTGTAAAAAGCGACGGAGGAGATACATTGATCGATGGACTGAGAAAGGAGCTTGCCTCTCTACAGAAGAAGGAAAGAGAACTTCAAGAAATCAAGAAAAATCTGACAAAGGATACAAAAGATCTCAAGAGAAAGAGAGATGAAGAAAACAAAAAGTTCTCAGAACTCATAGAGCTCGGAAAAAAACAAAGGGAAGAGAGAAATAGCATAAACGAAGAGATATATAAGTACAAAGCTTTACGAGACAGGGAAAGAGAAAAATTGAAAATTTTGAAGGAAAAAGCAATAGGGCTTAAAGAAATCAGGGAAAAGAACTTTGCACTCTGCAAGGAATCTCCAGAAAGAGTAATAAGAACAATAGAGCACCTGGAATGGAAGCTGGAAACAACTGTAATGAAACTTGACAAGGAAAAGAAAATTGTTGATAGGATAAGAGAACTAAAGGAAAACTACAAGATAAGTGAAGAGGGAATGGATGCAGATATAAAACTCAAAGATTCAAACAGAAAAATCAAAGATATGAGAACTAAGATAGACGTTTACCACAAAGAGGTAAGTAAAAGAGCTGAGGAATCCAAAAAACGCCATGAAAGAATGATTTACTACTTTGACAGAGCAAGGGAAATCAAAGAAATTGCAGATAGGTATCACAATGCTCTTATAGAAAAAAATAAAGAGCTTGACCAGTACTATGGAGAGTTAAGAGATACTATAAGGAGAATAGATGAGCTCTCTAATAAAATTAAGGAGATAAAGACCGAAAGACAGGTACAAAGACTTAGAGAAAGAACTGAAAAAGTTGAAAAGAAAAAAGAGGAACTTAGAAAACAGGGAAAAGAGATTTACGAAAAATTCAAGCATGGTGAAAAACTTACTGGTGATGAATTAAGGATCCTCCAAGAGAGTGACCTTTTATAACTTTACTGCCGCTCTAATCTTTACAGCAACTCCTCTCTCAAAATATTCCAATTCTTTTGGCGAGAGCATCAATTTTCCTGTACCGAGAAGGAAGTCGCTTGAGTCAATAACTAGAACTTCCTCATACGCTCTCAGATCAGTATCCCATGAAACAGCAAATTTGGATAGAAGATCTCTACCTTCCAGGATAAAAGGTACAACTTCCTCAGAAGCCATCACTCTGTAATGAGGATATCTCAGAATTCTATGAAGCCTTTTTGCACCTTCAGAAGTAAGCGTAAACAAATTATCTCTCGCTCTCAAAGTCGCTAAAAGCTCTTTTCCATAAATGTATCTTATTCTATTCGTCTTGCTTTTCTTTACTGTTGTTTCTTCCAAGAATTTTTTTCCTGTTCCTCGGCCAAACTGATAATCAAATATAGTTTTAAGGGATTCTGCGTTCTGATCAAAATCTAAATCTATATCCCTCTCTATATTGAAAGGAAATGTAAAGGCCAGCGCTTTTGGATAATTAAATACAGGATTGCTCATATCTCTTTTTGTTGATACCCTTTTCAATCTTTTTTTTGCTTCGGTTACCAACGGCCTTATCTTTGTTTCTTCGCCCGTATAAAACAAAGGGGTATTTTTTATAAAGGGATCTATCTTGCTTATGTAATCAGAGTATTCTTTGATCTTCTTATATGCATAGTAAAGGCGGGGATGATTTCTTATTCTCGACTCCACAAAATTCCAGAGAGAGTTTTCATGAATGCTCTCTTTTATTTTTTTAATCTCCTCATACGTAGCGTAAAGATTGTGAAGCGCCAGGAGTTTTATTTTTTCCTCGGATGCTTTTAATTCTTCTAAAGTATATTTTGAACATATTGGGCAGGAACACGGCAAGTATTTCATATCATTTAGATTTTTTGTGCCGTATGAAGTTAAATATCTGTTATCATTCGCGTACAAAGCGTAAGCTGCGGAATCAAAAAGATCACAACCCAAAAGTACGGTCAGAGCAAATGTTAAGGGGTGACCTGCACCAAAAAGATGCACGGGCTTATTTATAGGAAGATATTTTTTGCATGTTAAAATAATCTCCGTTAATTTGGAGAAATCATACTCCATGAGAAGAGGCACAACAGCACCTATGGGGTAGATATCAAAATCGTATTTACTCATTTGAATAGATGCATATTTCCGTAAATCCAGGTAAGCGGATCCCTGGATCGTTCCATTCAGTTCTCCTTCTCTAAGCATTCTTGCCTCTTCACCCCTCTCTATCGTTATTTCCAGATCCTTTTTTGCTTTTTCATAATTTGCATAAGGTTTCGTAGGGACGTCTAGAAATGTGGCAACATCAACACCTATCTTGTTCTGGTACTTAACGATCTCTTTATTTGTTATGTCTATGTCTCCGTACTGCATCAGTTGAAAGCTTCCTGAGTCTGTGACTATAATACCATCAAAATCCAAAAATTTGTGAATATTTTCAATATCGAAAGATTTATAAAGCGTATAAGAGTTTGCTATTATAATATCTGTTTTAAAAAGCCTTTTCATTTCTTTTGGAGTTATCAAAGGCAAATTAGGATTTATGACAGGCATTAAGCATGGAGTCTCAATATTTTTTCCATTGATACTCAGTTTAGCTACTCTTCCCAGCCCATCCTTCGCTCTAATCTCGAAAATCATATTCTCACTGAATATTTTCTAAGAGTGTATCTATATCCTCTTCAGTATTCCAGAAATGCGTGGAAACTCTTATTCCCTCCATCCTTGCCGAAACGAGAATTTTTTTCTCTTTTAATTTTTCCACTATTTTCTCTGAATTGGAATGTTTTATGTTCACTATCCCTGCTCTTTTCTTTTCATCGTAAGGCGTCTGAACATTTTCTGCATTATCCATAACATATTTAGAAAGTTTCAGGACTCTTTTTTCAATATTGTCAATGCCTGTATCCAGAAGTATCTCCAAAGATTTTTTAAGACCCATTATGAGAGCAAAACTCGTTCCTCCCGTCTCGAATCTTCTTGCAGAATCAGCAAGCTCTATCTTATTCACACCTGGCTTATCAAAATCCTCCTCGTTTTTTAGGGAAAACCAGCCTATGTAGGGAGGATCGAACTCTTCTATAAGATCCTTTTTTATATAGAAAATTCCTACGCCCAGAGGCCCCATCAACCATTTATACGAAGCTGATGAGAAAAAATCTATACCTGTTTTTTTGACATCTAATCTTGCCGCTCCCAATCCCTGAATAACATCCGAAAATAAAAACGCGTTGTATTCTCTGCAGAGCTTCGAAATCTCTTCCAAATCACTTCTAAAGCCATTACAAAATTGTACGTACGATAGAGCAACTAATCTTGTACGTTCATCAAAAGCTTTTTCTATGTCTTCGATTCTTATCTCCCCGTTTACATTTTTTACTTTTTTTACTTCTACCCCTTTTTTTCTTAAGTTATACCAGGGCAGACTGTTGGAGGGAAACTCCAGATCAGATGTTATAAGATTGTCTCCTCTTTTCCAATCGATCATGTTGGCTACCGTATTGATTCCCTGAGATGTATTGAGCATGAAAGCTATCTCCTCTTTTGAAGCATTTACGAGCTCAGCTACTTTCTTTCTGCACTCTTCTAACTCCTCTACCCACTCGAAAAAATCAAAATTCGCTTTTTCTCCCCTATTTTCCAGAAAATTCTTAATTTCAGATATAGTATCTGAAAAGGGAGGCGAAACAGCTGCACAGTTTAAATGAGTGCAGTTTTTAAGAGCCGGTATTTTTTCTCGTATGGTATTTATGTCCATTTTATCACCATATTCTATAAGGAGGACAAGATTTAAATATTATGGTTAGAATGGATGTACAGTAGTGCAAAAGAGGTGATCCTTTGGATCTGATAGACGAAGCTCTTGAGATAGTGAATAAGGAAGGAGCTTATGGAGATATAAGAATTGTCGAAAGACAGAGAGAAAATATAGAAATAAAAAATGATAAAATAGAACGTCTCGAAAATATCTTTGATAAAGGATTTGGAATAAGAGTCTTACTCAACGGTGCGTGGGGATTTGCGAGTTCTTCCAGAATGGAGAAGGATGAAGTGAGAAAAAAAGCTCGATTGGCTATAAAAATTGCGAAAGCTTCATCTAAACTCAAGAAAAAGGATATCAAATTATCGGAAACGAAAGTATATAGGAACACGTATAAAACAAAAATCAAAAAAGATCCGTTTAAAGTTCCCACCGAGGAAAAAATCGATGTTCTCATGGAATGTGTAAACAGAATGAATAAAGAAAAAATAGCGTTGAGAATGGGAGACATGCAGATATTAAGAGAAAGGAAGACATTTGCTTCTACAGAAAACGCTTTTATAGATCAGGAGATCACGGAAGTGGGAGGCAGTATTACTGCAATGGCTGCAAAACCTGGGGACATACAGAGGAGGTGTTACCCTACTTCTTTTGGCGGCGATTATCATACAGAAGGGTACGAGTTTATTGAAGCTATGGATCTCGTAGGAAACTCGGAGAAAATTGCTGACGAGGCCGTTCTTCTTCTTGATGCAAAACAGTGCCCCTCAAAAAATACAGATCTGGTAATAGATACATCACAGATGGTGCTCCAGATACACGAATCCTGCGGTCATCCAACAGAACTGGATAGAGTATTCGGAACAGAAGCCAACTATGCTGGTACGAGTTTTTTAACTCTGGAAAAACTCAATAACTTTAGATATGGAAGTGATTTAGTCAATATAACAGCTGATGCTACGTTACCTGGCGGCTTGGGAACGTTTGGATACGATGACGAAGGGGTGAAGGCACAGAAAACGTATCTCGTGAAAGAGGGCATATTTTCAGGATACTTAACATCACGAGAGACTGCGTACGAAATAAACCAGGAAAGTAACGGCACGATGAGAGCAGATGGATGGAGCAAGTTCCCGATTATACGGATGACAAATATAAATTTAATGCCTGGAGATTATTCGAAAGAGGAACTTATAGAGGAGACGAAAGAAGGGCTGTACGTGGAGACGAATAAGAGCTGGAGTATAGACGACAAAAGATTGAATTTCCAATTTGGAACAGAGATAGGATATACAATTGAAAACGGAGAGCTCAAAGATCTAGTAAAAAACCCGACCTACACGGGAATTACATACGAGTTCTGGAGAAATCTCGTCGCTGCCGGTAATGATTGGCATATATGGGGAGTTCCGAACTGCGGCAAGGGTCAGCCAAGCCAGAGTGCGCATGTAGGACACGGCGTACCCACGGCGAAGTTTGAGAATATTACAGTAGGGGTGGGAAAATGGTAGAAGAAATCCTGAGAAAGATAGTTGAAGACAAAGATTTCGACCAGATACAGGTTTCCGTTCTGCATAGCGAAAACAGCCTGACGCGGTTTGCAAACTCGATAATACACCAGAACGTTAATGAAACTCATATCGAATTGGTCATAAAGGGGGTAATCGACAAAAAAATTGGCAATATAAAAACAACCTCGTTTAAAGACGTGGATGAAACATTGAAAAAATTGAAGAAAATAACAAAGCTCCAAAAACCAAATCCTGATTTTAAATCTCTTCCGGAAAACAAAAATCATAAAACTATAAATGCTTTTTATAAGGAAACGTACGAATCTACACCTGAGGAGAGAGCGGAGAATGTAAAAACACTCGTGGAAACAGCACACGAAAGGGATATTGAATCCGTTTCAGGTGCATTCAATACGGCGTATACAAAATTCTATATAATGAACTCACTAGGGGTAGATAAAAATTTTGAAGCTACAACGGCATCATTGAGTACGAACGTCACGAGCAAGACAGGATATGGATATGCAGATTTTACGTCACGGAACGTGAAAGATTTTAACTTTGCAGGTCTGGGAAATGAGGCTGCCGAGAGATGTATAATGAATGAAAACCCCCGATCGATAAAACCAGGGGAATATGAAGTTGTCCTGGAAGATTACGCCGTAGGTACAATAATGATATATCTCTGTTTTATGGGATTCAGTGCAACCGATTATCAGGAAAAAAGGAGCTTCATGTGCGGAAATATCGGGAAAAAGATTACAGGAGATGTGACGATCCGGGATGACGGTCTCGATGAAACGAATTTCGCCATGCCTTTCGATTTTGAAGGAGTTCCAAAACAGGATGTACCTCTCATAAATGAAGGAGTCGCCGAGAACGTTGTCCATAATTCATACACCGCAGGAAAGGAAAATAAAGAGTCCACGGGACATGCCATTCTCGGGTCCGATAAGCCGTTCCCCACGAATTTATTCTTTAAACCAGGAGATTCCAACAAGGAAGAGATGATCTCAGAGACAAAAAAAGGACTCCTGATAACTAGATTCCATTACGTAAATCCGATCCACAGGATAAAAACGATAATCACGGGCATGACTAGGGACGGAACATTTTTAATAGAAAACGGAGAGATAAAATATCCTGTAAAGAATCTGCGATTTACTCAAAGTATTTTTGAAGCGTTAAAAACAGTAGAACTTATAAGTAAAGAGACAAAATTAGAAGGTTTTTCGTGGCTGGGAGGAGGAGTAAGAACTCCGAAACTGAAGCTGGGAAAATTCCTTTTTACAGGAACAACCGAGTTTTAGGTGAGAATATGGATATAGAAAAAATTCTTAAAAAAGTGGAAGAAAAAGCAGATTATGCTGAAGTAAGATATGAAAAATCGCTAACAAATACATTAGTAATGAAAAATGGTAATATAGATGCAGTAAACGTAGAGCAAGAAAAAGGAATCAGCCTTAGAGTTCTTTATGATGGAGGTATAGGATTTGTCAGTACAAATAGTTCAAAAGATACTGATGATTTCATAAAGAGAGCAATAAAAATGGCTAAAAATAACAAGAGTAAAGTCGGGTTGTCCAAAGAAAAGGCATACGAGGATAAATGGGCAGTGACGCAGAAGAGAAAGATAGAAGATACAGGTCTCGAATGGAAAATCGAGTATCTCCAGGATCTTGATAAAAGAATGATGGACACGAAGGTGAATATCCCTGCACGTATATTTCAACTTAACGATACACTCATAGAAAAAGAGTACGTGAATTCTGACGGCGCGAAGATAATGGCATACCATCCAAAAATTGGATTTTTCTATTTTCTTACTGTCGTGGGAAAGACAGTCGAGCAGGGGTACAAGCAGTTCGGTTATTCTGGAGGATACGAAGCGTTTGACGTATGGGACCTTGAGAATGTAGCCATAGACGAAGTAAAAGGGCTTAACAAAGTAGCAAATCAGGGAAAAGAAGCTCCCAAGGGTAAAATGGATCTGCTATGCGGACCTGAAGTAACAGGAATAGCGGCGCATGAATCGTGCGGACATCCCACTGAAGCCGATAGAATCATGGGGAGAGAGTCATCGCAGGCGGGAGAATCTTTTATTAAAGAAAACATGGTAGGTCAGGAAGTAGGAAGCGAGTACGTTACCATAGCAGAGGACCCCACCATAGAACACAGTTACGGATATTACAAATACGACGGAGAGGGTGTGAAAGCGAGAATAAAATACCTCTATAAAGAGGGAAAAATAAATGAATTTTTGCACAGCAGAGAAACAGCATACAAAATGGGAATCCAGAGCAATGGCGCGGCACGGGCATCTTCGTATAATAGAGAACCGATACCCAGGATGGCAAATACATTTTTCGTTCCGGGAGACTACTCTTTTGACGAACTAATAAAAGACATAAAATTCGGTATTTACATGAAAAATTTCACTGAATGGAACATAGATGACAAACGCTACAATCAGCGATATATAGGTAGGGAATCGTACATCATAGAAAACGGAGAGATAAAAGATCCCGTGAAAAGACCTGTACTTGAAGTAACAACCCCCGGATTTTACAAGGCAGTAGATGCTGCAGGAAATGATCTTGAGTTCACTGCAGGATCGTGCGGGAAAAGCGATCCTATGCAAGGATTAGACGTCTGGATGGGCGGGCCGACTATAAGACTAAGAAATGTTATTTTCAGGTGATATTATGGAAAAAGAAATATTAAATAAACTTCTTAACTTGGGAGCGGATGATGCTATAGTAAAAATCACTGACGAAGACACAGAACAGGTGAGATTTTCCAGGAACAAGATAGATATCGCCAAAAACTGGCAGGAAAAAAGTGCAGATATTTTCGTTGCCGTGGGAAAAAGAACTATGTTCACGACAATAAAGGATTTTGACAATATGGATGCGTCTCTGAAAACGTTAATGGAACTTGCTAAAAAAGCAAATGAAAACCAAAGTTATCACGGTATCGCAAAAGAAGGTTTTGAGTACGGAAATATAGAATTCGATAAAAAGATCATTGACGCAGACTGTAAAGATTACGTGCATGCAGCATTGAACGAGATAAAAGGAACTGCTGCAGGTACCGTTTTGAAAAAGCACATGAAGACAAGAATTGCGACACCGTATACGCACTCTGACGACGAAACGGCAAGTATAGAATTCTCTATTCGAGTCTTTCTGGAAAACGAAATTTCGGGCCACAGAGTAAGCGTTGCCACCGATTTGAAAAATTTCAATCCTGTGAAAGCTGCTTCGGATGCTTATGAGCTTGCTACCCTGTACAAAAATCCAAAAAGTGGTGAAAGAGGAAAATATGATATAATACTAGATCCATTGTTTTTCGGAAGTGTAATAAACTACACGCTAGGATCGACATCCGCATTCAGCGTAGAAGCTGGACTGTCGTTTTTCAAAGACAAAATAGGTGAAAACGTAGCGCCAGAAAGTTTCGCAATGATAGATACGGGAAAGGGACTGTACTCACGAAGATTTGACGATGAGGGCGTGGCTACTGGAGAAAACAAGATCATAGAAAACGGAGTGTACAAAACATATCTCCACAATACCTCGACAGGAGCTAAATTCAAAACAAAAACAACTGGTAATGCTGGCCTCGTTGCCCCGGAGTCATGGAACTTCGAAGTCAAAGCGGGAGATCACAGCAAAGATGAACTCTTCGACAGTTTCACAGGACTTTATCTTACGAATACGTGGTACACACGGTTCCAGAACCGTATGACCGGGGAGTTTTCCACAATACCGAGAGATGCCATCTTCTACTACGAAAACGGAGAAGTAAAAGAATCGTGGAAGGACATAAGAGTTAGTGACAATATGTTACGACTCTACAAGAACATCGCAGCCCTCTCGAAAGAACGACAGATGGTAAAATGGTGGTACGAAGTTGAAGAACCCGGAATCGCACCGTTCGTCCTCATCAAAGACGTCAATATAACGAGATCTACGCAGTAAAATACTTTTTTTATTTTTTTTAATTTTTGGTTTTCAATACTATTCTTCTGTCATAGATAGAAGCGATGCCACTGCTTACAGCAGTGTCATTTTCTAGTTAAATGCATTCCTGCACCGATCCCCGCTGTTACTCCTGTTGATACGCCATTTCAATACTATTCTAGTTAAATGCATTCGTAGAGAGTAACAATAAAGCACTTGCTTCGCTTCTGGATTTCAATACTATTCTAGTTAAATGCATTCTTTGTCTGAATAGTTGTGCTACCTCTCACAGATTCTCTATTTCAATACTATTCTAGTTAAATGCAGTCACGCCCATATACTGCCTCAGTTCTGCGTGGGGATACATTTCAATACTATTCTAGTTAAATGCAGTCAGCGCTCTGGGATAATTATATCAGGCCTATCATTGATATTTCAATACTATTCTAGTTAAATGCAGTCCTTCAACTATCTTAGATTCTACGAGTAATGATAATGAATTTCAATACTATTCTAGTTAAATGCAGTCATATCAAAAAGAACAATAAAATTAAAACTAAAATTTTTATTTCAATACTATTCTAGTTAAATGCAGTCGGATGATGGAGACGATATTCATTTCCGAACAGAAACATTTCAATACTATTCTAGTTAAATGCAGTCCCCTGGCTTCTTTCTGAAGATGATCATGTCTTCAAGATTTCAATACTATTCTAGTTAAATGCAGTCTTTTACAATACCTACGGAGAGAACGGGGCTGGACTTCATTTCAATACTATTCTAGTTAAATGCAGTCAAATGAAGATTCTTATATAAGAGAAGACTTACCAGAATTTCAATACTATTCTAGTTAAATGCAGTCGTCCCCCACAGTAGATAACTTAAAATTATTCTTTCTCAATTTCAATACTATTCTAGTTAAATGCAGTCAGAGTAATTGGAGCAGTAAATCTCGGGGAACAATTTGATTTCAATACTATTCTAGTTAAATGCAGTCATGTTAAAATTATTGCTCGGTCCCTGCAATTCGTTGATTTCAATACTATTCTAGTTAAATGCAGTCTTTGCGTTTCCGATGTCAGGGAGTATTCCATATTTTATTTCAATACTATTCTAGTTAAATGCAGTCGAAGGAAGAGCCCATATCGTTTTTCCATCGTATAAGAAATTTCAATACTATTCTAGTTAAATGCAGTCTGGGCTTCCTATTCGCTCGCCATCGGGGCGGGTAGATATTTCAATACTATTCTAGTTAAATGCAGTCGTCGAGACTCCCAAAAAGACCACAAAAGCGGACCCACATTTCAATACTATTCTAGTTAAATGCAGTCTCAACTCTGCTATAATCCAAGCCATAGCAGTATCACATTTCAATACTATTCTAGTTAAATGCAGTCATGCTATTCTTAATCAATCAGTTCGAGACGTCTCCGCATTTCAATACTATTCTAGTTAAATGCAGTCAGATACAGAGATATTATTATCATACATTGAAACATTATTTCAATACTATTCTAGTTAAATGCAGTCCGTTGCTTCAAGAACTTCTATGTTTCTATCTAAATTATTTCAATACTATTCTAGTTAAATGCAGTCATATGTCAGAAGTAAGCGACTGGGAAACTACAATAACATTTCAATACTATTCTAGTTAAATGCAGTCTATCTTATCATAGTCATTTTTGTTGCCCTAAAAGCCTTATTTCAATACTATTCTAGTTAAATGCAGTCCAGTACTTCACAGTAGAACTTCTCTGCAGTAAAGAAATTTCAATACTATTCTAGTTAAATGCAGTCCCGATGCGATGTGTAAGAATCTCTCAAACTTTTCTGCATTTCAATACTATTCTAGTTAAATACAGTCTTTTGCTCTGTTTTTCCAATTTGTTTGTTATTCCTTATTTCAATACTATTCTAGTTAAATGCAGTCCTATATTTACTTTTCTATAACACTTTTAAAAAACACAATTTCAATACTATTCTAGTTAAATGCAGTCGAATAGAAGGGTAGATTCTTATTCACCATGTACATGTATTTCAATACTATTCTAGTTAAATGCAGTCCAGGAGTCGGGTCACTAGGAAAGACTGATATCTATATATTTCAATACTATTCTAGTTAAATGCAGTCACCTGTTCAGTTGGATAATAAGACGATTTGTTAGTCATTTCAATACTATTCTAGTTAAATGCAGTCTAGTGCTGTCCATTACTATCTTGTCAACTTTTGCGTATTTCAATACTATTCTAGTTAAATGCAGTCTTAGAAACCGCATTAGCAATAGTTCAGCTATTTGTAATTTCAATACTATTCTAGTTAAATGCAGTCTGGCATGATCTCTCCTCATATTGTCTTAAATTCTTATTTCAATACTATTCTAGTTAAATGCAGTCAATGCTAGTGTTCTCTGTAAATTTAAGATTTACTATATTTCAATACTATTCTAGTTAAATGCAGTCAAAGTCTTGTTAGACTTCCCATCACTCTCCAAAATCTCATTTCAATACTATTCTAGTTAAATGCAGTCGGGGATTAACACCTGCGGAGGTTGCTGGTATTGATCTATTTCAATACTATTCTAGTTAAATGCAGTCATACTCAATAGGTGATCGAAGATGAGTGTACAATATATTTCAATACTATTCTAGTTAAATGCAGTCATAGGCCTCCAATCCAAAGCAGGGTGAAGGGAACGAAATTTCAATACTATTCTAGTTAAATGCAGTCGAATTTGTATTGCGGCATATACCGGTGCTGCCATTCTATTTCAATACTATTCTAGTTAAATGCAGTCTACCTCCTTTATCCTAGTTCTCTTTCAATGCATGTAAATTTCAATACTATTCTAGTTAAATGCAGTCTTAGGTTATCTGATTTCATCCATGTCTCTCTTAGTGCATTTCAATACTATTCTAGTTAAATGCAGTCTTTTTGTAATTTCATAGGAATTCCCAATTGTTCCAAATTTCAATACTATTCTAGTTAAATGCAGTCCAGGATGGGATGTTGCACAAAGATGTTGCACGATCCTCATTTCAATACTATTCTAGTTAAATGCAGTCGTATAATCCTCTGTCCATAACTGTAATGTGGAGCCATATTTCAATACTATTCTAGTTAAATGCAGTCAACTCATATCATCCAATATTACCATACGGTTACCTGATTTCAATACTATTCTAGTTAAATGCAGTCAAATTTGCCCTTTGTTGCCTTCTTAATGGTGACTGCATTTCAATACTATTCTAGTTAAATGCAGTCACTGTTTTAAGATGCTCATCCATTATTTTCACTGTAAAATTTCAATACTATTCTAGTTAAATGCAGTCACTTAATGCTCCAAGTATTTCAGATTCAGGAAGCAAATTTCAATACTATTCTAGTTAAATGCAGTCCTCTGTGCAAAAACGACAAGAAAGACATGGGAATCAATTTCAATACTATTCTAGTTAAATGCAGTCAGTTAGAATGTGAAACAGTGAACGATAGTCTTAGTAAATTTCAATACTATTCTAGTTAAATGCAGTCTTGAAGTTGAACCTCCTTTCCACATAAAGAAAGTCTTATTTCAATACTATTCTAGTTAAATGCAGTCGGAGGAGTAATTCCCCCTCCATCGACAAAGAATCTTCATTTCAATACTATTCTAGTTAAATGCAGTCGTAATTGCAGGAATTATTGTAGTTATATTAAAAAAGATTTCAATACTATTCTAGTTAAATGCAGTCAGTATCATTATACTGGATTCCAAAAGGAACTACAGAATTTCAATACTATTCTAGTTAAATGCAGTCACATTGTAGGATCCTGCTGTGAACTGTGAGAGATCAAATTTCAATACTATTCTAGTTAAATGCAGTCCTATTCTACAAAGAGCATAATATCAATGCAGTATTTTCATTTCAATACTATTCTAGTTAAATGCAGTCTGTAAGATAATTGAAGATGTTATTGTACACGAAAGAAATTTCAATACTATTCTAGTTAAATGCAGTCTGGCAATTAATACGACAGGATAGAAAAATAGTTAAAATAATTTCAATACTATTCTAGTTAAATGCAGTCGAAGTTCTGGCCGATACAAGCTATAAAGATATAATGGAAATTTCAATACTATTCTAGTTAAATGCAGTCTATTCTCCCAACTCTAATATGTGCGGGTCGTATAGTCATTTCAATACTATTCTAGTTAAATGCAGTCCCAGCTTGGTGTATTACTATTGAAAACCAACATGGATATTTCAATACTATTCTAGTTAAATGCAGTCGACGCCACTGAAATATCTATCCGCTTTGAAGGAGTAAATTTCAATACTATTCTAGTTAAATGCAGTCTATTAACAATTGCCCATGTGTTTGGTGCGGACTAAAAATATTTCAATACTATTCTAGTTAAATGCAGTCCTTTTTTATTTAGTTTCATGCAGTTCCCCTTGACTTATTTCAATACTATTCTAGTTAAATGCAGTCATCTTTCAAAGTCTTCTTTGTTTATTGTCATAGATTCATTTCAATACTATTCTAGTTAAATGCAGTCCTACCTTATAGATACCCTTTTTATACATCACAAGAATAAGAAGCTTTCGATCCTAAATTGCCCAACCTCCAAAAATTGATCTACTTATAAAGATTGGGATAATCAGAATCTAGAAGATACGTGTCAACTCAACCTTTTCTATTCCTATTACTTCTTTATCTACATATCGCTTATCCTTCATGCGAAATATCAATATAGAATCGTAATCTTTGTGTATAATCTTTTTGAGTTCCTTTTTTATCTTTTTGAGCTCACTTTCCGTTAAATTTCCTTCAAATACCGAGTTCTGTATCCAGTTGAGATACAATCTTAAAAACTTGCAAACTTTGCTGACTCTCTTTTCTTCAATATCGTACACTACTATCACATACATTACCACCACATCCTGAATCCTTCGTATTTTGCATCACCTATGACATGTTTTACGATCTTATATCCCTCCAATCTGAACAATCGTTTATGTGAGATTCTCCTTTTCAAAGAGGGGTGATCTACAGTGAGGTTTAATCTCTCATCAAATTCTTTTAGAACTATTCTTTTCCCGGAATCATTTAACAAACATGAATTTAAGTCTCTTCTGAAATTTTCTTCTTTTATTATTCTTTTATTCACAAGATTAAACAAAGATCTTCCAACGATAAGTGGCTTGAACATCTCTGATATATCGAGAGCCAGTGAAAATCGTCTAACAAACGGTTCATGTAGATAACTTACTGAGGGATTTAGTTGAGTGTGATATAACTCTGTCAATACCGCTGTGTATAGCAGTGAGTTCAAGAAAGAGATCAAACAATTTATCTCATTATCTGGAGGTCTTCTTACTCTGGAATGAAACTCAAAAAATTTTAAAATCTTTGGAAATGTTTGATAGTAATATTTCCATGATTCTCCTTCTCTCTGCATTAGCTCCTCTATACTCTTCGTATTGTTTACTTTCAGTTCACATTCTCTTATTTTTAAGATTTCATATTTTACATCTTTGTTGTGTTTTCTGTAGTGTTCAAGGATTCGTAGGGTATTATATATCGTCGAAGAAACTATCTCTTTAGCTATGGATATTCTCTCTTCGGGATCTAAATAATGTTTTACCTGTTTCACAATAATATCTCCAGAAACGAGATACTCTCTTGGATAAAAGGAACCTGTGTAATACCCATAATAATTGAAAAAATGCACTACAATGTTCTTTCGGGAGAGATATGTAAGAAGCTTGGAGTTCACTGTCACTTCGCCCACACAATAAAGAGAATGAATTTTTTCTATAGGAATTATTTTCTTTACCGCTTCATTGACAAAATATACAGTGTTTTGTTTTCTCTGTAACGTTCCGTTCTGCACAATGTAAAAATTGCCTTTCATACGTAACACAACTCATAGTAACTGCATTTTTTGCAGATTTTTTTATTTATGCACTCAGGAACCTCTCCATTCACAATCTCGTTTATCTCATCTAAAATTTTTAGCATCTCTCTTTCTTTTTCTTCTGTCAGAACAACTTCCTCTTTTCTATTGTTTTCTTTATATTTTATGATCCCAGATGTTTCTATTCCTTTCTGCTTCAGGACATAGAGGTAATACAGTACCTGATATATACTTGCTCTTCTATTTTTTATAGATTTCTTCACTTCCCATATTTTTCCTTTTTTCATCATGTCTATCTTTATGTTGTCTATGATAATCTCATCGAGATCCTCGTGATATATCTTTCCTATCTTCACGAGATCTGACTCCTGTTCACACTGTATAGATCTGTGAAAAAGCCACAGTTTTCGTGGACACGTGAAGTAGTAATTTATGTGGGTGCCTGTGAACATGCTATCCCTCTTTCTCGCTTCTGATCATTTCCAGTAGTTCTAATGCTCTCTCATACTCCTGGGCCTTTACCCTGAACTTTGTTTTCAAGAGTATCTTAAACGACGTTTCTGCCTTTTCAAAGTCTATGTAGTCCAAAGCATAACATATGAGGATAACTGTTAGTGTCGGTTCTATTTCGATACCCCTCATTTTTGCAATTTCTACAGCCTTTGGATCGTCCATCACGAGAATCGCTTTCAATTCTTCTGCAAGACAGATTGCTTCGATATCAGCTCTATGTATCAGGGGATTTTTTAATAAAATCGCATAAGTTTCCAGATTTTTTATTTTCTGAACCTTTATTTTTCCTTTTTTCACATAATCTTCCAAGATAAATGCATCTGATTTGTTCAGTTCTTTTCCTTTATCAATTATTTCTCTCTTTACCGCTTCGGGCGTGTAAACTTTTTTATACATCCCGAGTACTACGTCCAGAATTCCTATTCTCGTGAGATATATCAACGGAGAAGAATTAAAGACAGCATTTACCTCTCTTTTCCTCCATTCTTCTATCTTTTCTTTTTTAAATGGCATTAAATCCCCAAGGATTCTTCTATTGTATCCCAAGAAATATTTATGGATATATCCTTCTCTTCAAGTTCATCGAGAAATTCCCAGATAGAAACTCCTGCAATCTCTGATGCCCTCATTAACGATATTTTGCCATCCCTGTATTCAGAAATGGCTCTTTCAATCTTCCATTCATCCAGTCCTTTCTCGAGCAACTTTCTTATGGCTGTCGATCTATCAACTCCATAGATCTCCATGAACTCGTTCAGTTCCTTTGCCATCTCTTCTTTTATCTGTGCTGTGATGATCTCTGGCATCTTATAAGATTTATTAAAACTTATATTTAAGGGTTTCGGTTAGATGATGCGGGAGGGGAAATCGAACAAAACTAAATTATATTCTGAAGTTCAGGCTTATATACAAACCAGTTCTTACTCCTAGGATAGGGATTTAAAGAACCATCATAGGATCTTTTCCATAAGCGTTCTTCCTTACTTCTCTTTTGAAGAATCTCATACTCAGATAAACCAAAACTTTTCCAGAATGGTATGTCTGTGACTTTTTTTATTAACTCTATATAGTACTGGTTCTCGATTGTAAATTTGTTATATAGAAATTTATGACCATTCCAGTTAAATATAGCTTGGCTTTGAGGTGGTCTAAAGTAAAAAGAAATTTTATCGTTTATTATTTGCCACATCATTTTTAGTTCTTTTTTCTTTTCTTCATCCCAGAGGTGGTAGCTAACATAATTTTCAGGAACAAAGCTTGGCATTCCATATTTTTCATATAAAGCATCTGTAAACTTATCTTTAGTTATTGTTTTATTGTTATCAAAAATACTTTTAATCACGTTCGGTTCTTGTGTATCTTTGATGTAAATGAATGCTCTGAAAGGCTTTTCAGATTTAAATCTCCCAATTCGGCCAATCCTTTGGATTAAGGAGGGTATTTCCCAATCAAAACCCCAAAATTGTGTGTACATTTCATATAATTCCAAATCCAAGCCCACTTCGGCAGCACTTGTCGCGATAATAAGTTTATGGAGCTTATCTGCGTGTGTTTTTTGTATTCCTGTCCATTCCGTCAATTCTATTCCACTCCCACGTAAAGTATTTGCCGTTTCATGTGCAGTTACCACACTATTAAAAAAGTAGATTGTTCCTAAGTTAGGAGTTCCATTAATATACATTTCATCTTCGATCAAATTCACTTCTATTGGGTAAGAAGCTGTATAC
>Ga0315541_1000721_pt1 | contig 34313 bp, 32 predicted proteins | sample SalMarSW160190MG_FD_203095 | JGI IMG/M metagenome (GOLD analysis project Ga0315541, IMG submission 203095) | Salt marsh sediment microbial communities from the Plum Island Ecosystem LTER, Massachusetts, United States - Salt Marsh Sediment SW1601-190 ...
CATCTGGGTGGTCAACGCTGACGGCTCGGGGGCGCGCCAGTACACCCGCGGGGAGAAGTCCGCCTCGATCCCCCGGTTCTCCCCCGACGGGCGGTGGCTCGCCTTCTCGTCGAGCCGGAGCGGGAAAAGCCAGGTCTGGGTCATGCCGCTGGACGGAGGTGAGGCCCGCCAGGTCACCGACACCAAGAACGGGGTGGGCAGCTTCGCCTGGTCTCCCGACGGGAAGCGCATCGGCTACCTCATGACCGACCCGGAGACCGACGAGGAGGCGGCCCGCAAGAAGGAGAAGCGCGATCCCATCTTCGTGGACCAGAACTTCAAGTACGCCCACCTCTACGCCGTGTCCTTCGACTGGGCGGCGGAGAAGCCCGCCGAGGCAGTGCGCCTCACCGAGGGCAGCTTCCACGTCACGTCGTGGGACTGGTCCCCCGACGGCTCCACCATCGCCTTCGCGCACCAGGCCGACCCCCGGCTGGACGAGGGCGCCCGCGCCGCCGACATCTCCCTGGTCCCCACCGACGGGAGCAAGGCCGTGCGCGCGCTGGTGACCATGGGCGGCACCGACGGCAGCCCCCAGTGGTCGCCCGACGGCAGGTGGATCGCCTTCGCGTCCAGCGGCAACACGCCCCAGCGCGTGGGCCTCGCGGACGTCTACGTGGTGGCGGCCGGCGGCGGCGCGCCCAAGCGCCTGGCCGACAGCCGCGACCGGAACGGCGGGATCGTCGCCTGGTCCCGTGACGGGACTCTCGTGTACCTGTCCGAGCCCATCGGCACCACCACGCACATCACCGCCCTCCCGGTGGACGGCGGAGCGGTCCGTCAGATCACTACCGGCGACGGCGTCCTGGGTGGCGCGTCCATGGCCACGAACGCCGACCTCATGGCGTTCACGTGGCAGGACATGGACTCCCCCGCCAACGTGTTCGTGTCGCCCGTGTCGCGCTGGGAGCCCCGGAAGGTGAGCGACGTGAACGCCGGGCTCACGCTGCCCGCGCTCGCGCGCACCGAGCTCCTCTCCTGGAAGTCCAGGGACGGCAAGTACACCATTGAGGGGCTCCTCACGTATCCCGCCGGCTACGATCCAGCGCGCAAGTACCCCCTCCTCCTCAACGTCCACGGCGGCCCCGCCGGCGTGTTCACCCAGGGCTTCACGGGGGGGCCGGGGATCTACGACCTCCAGACCTTCGCCCACGCCGGGTACGCCATCCTCCGCCCCAACCCCCGCGGAAGCACCGGCTACGGGAAGGACTTCCGCTTCGCCAACGTCCGCGACTGGGGCTTCGGCGACATGGACGACCTCATGGCCGGCGTTGACGAGGCGATCCGGAAGGGCGTGGCCCACCCCGACTCGCTCCTCCTCGCCGGGTGGAGCTACGGCGGCTACATGACGTCCTTCGCCGTGACCCGCACCGACCGCTTCAAGGCGGCGAGCATGGGCGCCGGGCTCCCCAACCTGGTCTCAATGACCACCACCACCGACATCGGCGAGTACCTGGTGGCCCACATGGGCGGCAGGGAGATCTGGGAGGACTACGCCACCTACGAGAAGCACTCGGCCATCTACCGCATCGCCAACGTGAAGACCCCGACCCAGGTCATCCACGGCGCGGTGGACCTGCGCGTGCCCTTCACCCAGGGGCAGGAGTTCTACCGGGCGCTCGGGCGCCGGGGCGTGCCCACGGAGATGATCACGCTCCCCCGCACCCCCCACGGCCCCCAGGAGCCCAAGCTCCTCATGGAGGTCACGCCCATCATCCTGAAGTGGTTCGACAAGCACCTGGGGAGGGAGAAGGCGAGGGTGACGACGGACCGCTAGGAGGCGAGCCGTGACGATCGCGGTCGGCGCGCGACGCCTCGCGCCCGCGTGCACCGCGGTGCCGACGGCGGTGGCGCTGGCCGCCGCCGCGGCGGTGGCCGGGTGTGCCCCGGACGCGCCGCCGGCCGACGCCCCGGGGCCGGAGGCGCACCCGCCGGCGGTAGTGGCCGTGGTCGCGGTGCGGGGCACCGACGACCAAGCAACCCGGGCGCTGGCGTCGGGCTTGGCCGTGGAGGTGGGCCACTGGCTGTCCCACGCATCGGACGTGGTGGTCCGGGAGGAGGACGAGGGCGCGGGTCGAGAGGTGCGGTTGAGCCTGGCCGCTGCGGATGGCGGCTGGGTGGCGCGCTGGGCGGTGGCGGCTCCGGGGGCCGCGCCCATCCTGGACTCCACGACCGTCACTCCGGAGGGGATGGCGACCTTCCCCCGCGCGCTGGCGCTCCAGGTGTTCGCCGACGTGTCCTCCGACGCCGCGGCGCGCGGTGACCTGGAGGGCGCGCGCGATCCTTCACCGGCGGACGCCTACGTGGCGTTCCTCCGACTGCTGGGAGCCGAGGGTGTCGGCACGGCAGGCGGCTCACCCTCCGACGTCGACCCTGCGCCGACCGGCGAGGAGAAGGCTCGGCATCTCCTCGCGCGAACCGCCGCCCTCGACTCCGTGGCGGCCCGCCTCGTCGACGCGCCCGCCGCCGAGCTGGAGCTGGGCAGCGAGTACCTCGAGCTGGCCGGGCTCGTGAGCGGCACGGCACCCTACTACGACCAGGCCGGCCGGCATCTCGCCCGTGCGGTAGAGCTGGATCCCGGGCTCCCCGCGGCCCGGGAGGAGCTCGCCCTCTACAACACGAAGCTCGGCCGCTCGGAGGAGGCGCTGGCGCTCCTGGTGGAGGGGATCGCGCGGAGCCCGTCCTACGCCGGGTTCCACGACGCAAGGGGATACCTCCTGCGCTATGCCGGCTGGATGCGGAAGTCCATCGCCAGCTACCGGCGAGCGCAGGAGCTTGACCCGCGCCCCGACAACCTGGTGGACACCCAGGACCAGATCACCAAGTCCCACATCTATCTGGGCGAGTATGCCGAAGCGCTGGCCTCCCATCGACGTATCGAGTCCCACCTCGCCGTAATGGGCCGCCCCGCCACCGAGAAGGAGCACTTCTACGAGGGCGTGATCCACCTCTACGCCGGGGACCGTGACGCGGCGCTGGCGTCGTTCCGGGATGGCAGGGCTGTGGATCCCGGCACGGTCTGGTCCACGTTCGGCGAGGGATACGAGGGGATCGCTCTGGGGGATAGGGACCGGGTGGAGGACGTGCTGGAGCGCCTCGAAGCCCTCAATGTCGTGGACGGCGAACGTCACTACCGCCTCGTCCACCTCGCCGCCTTCCTCGGCGAGACCGAACGGGCCCTGAAGCACCTCGAGTACTCCATCTCCGCAGGGTTCTTCGCCTCCCCCTACTTCGAGACCGACCCGCTGACGGAGAGCCTGCGCGCCGATCCCGGCGTCCCTCCCCTCCTGGCCAAGGCGGCGGCGCGACACGACGCGTTCCTCGTGGACGCACCCTCTGGAGACGACGATGACGGCAAGTGACCGGCGACACGACCCGAGCGCAGACGGTACCCGTCGCCCCTGCGCCTTTCCCCGGCTTCTCGGCTCCGTCGCGGTGCTCTGCCTCGCGGCGGGGCCGACCCCCGTTCTCTCCCAGACGCCCTACGATTACCACCAGTTCACCACCGAGCTGGTGTGGCGCGGCGACCAGGCGCTCACGCTCTGCAACGGGCTCTGGGTGTCGAAGCGCCCGCTGGAGGCGGTCTACCGGGACGAGCTACAGAGCCTCCTCTACGGCCACCGCGGCGGCGCGCGCCCGTATGCGCCCATGGCGGCCGACCGGGTGTCCATCGATCACGAAAGGAAGACGGTAGCGGTGGGGATCGGCCTCACGGAGACCGCACCCGTGATGCGTGCCGCGTACCGCGAGGGCGTGGGGTGCGTGGTCCTGGCCCCGGACCAGACGTTCGACGACGTGGCGTCCCTCCCCGATCTGCGGCTCCCTCCCCCGGAAGGCGACGCCGCCTCCATCCCCTGGCCCGACGGGGACCTGGTCGAGCGGGAGCCGCTCCCCTCCGATGTGGACGGCACCGCGCTCGCGCGCGCGGGCGATTGGGCGTTCGACCGGCTGGCCCACGGAGGCCACGAAGGACAGAAGACGCTGAGTCTCCTCGTCGTGTACCGCGGCCAGATCGTGTACGAGCGCTACGCCGACGGCATCGACATGAACACCGTGACGCGCACCTGGTCAACGGCCAAGAGCATCACGGCGACGGTGGCCGGGATCGCCGTGGGCAAGGGCATGCTCGAGCTCGACCGCCCCCTGGGCGTGGACTGCCTCCCGTCCACTGGCGGCGCCCCGGACCCGCGCGAGGCGATCACGCTGCGCCACGTCATCAACATGTCCAGCGGTCTCTACCCGGTGGACAACGACTGGCAGCCGGTGATGGGTTCCCACCTGGTATACTTCGGAGGATGGGACGCCTCGTCGAGCGCGCGGAACCGGGGCCTCATCGCCGAGCCGGGCACCGTGTTCGACTACGAGAACTCCGACGTGATCCTGGGACTCCTGGAGCTGGAGCGCTCCCTGGGGAGCCGCCAGGCCTACCTGGCGTTCCCCCACCGGGAGCTCTTCCGGAAGATCGGGATGCGGAGCACCGTCCCAGGGGTGGACCGCTTCGGCAACTACATCATGAGCAGCCAGGTCTACACCAACGCCCGCGACCTGGCCCGCCTCGGGCTCCTGTACCTGAACCGCGGCGTGTGGAACGGCGAGCGCATCCTCCCCGAGGCGTGGGTGGACTTCGTGCGCACGCCGGCGCCGGCCACGAAGGGGACGGGGAACCAGTACGGGGGATGGTGGCGCCTCGTCGGGCTCGCAGGGGAACTACACCATCGTGGTCCCCTCCCAGGACCTCGTGGTGGTTCGCCGTGGCCTCGACACCGAGTCGTGGGGCCCCGGCCCCGGGTTGAGCCGGTGGGATCTCCTGGCCGAGGTGCTGAAGGCGTTCCCGAGGCGGGAGGGGGCACAGAAGATGGGGGCGCCCAGCCAGCAGTGAGGAGTCGCCGGCGCTCACACTCCCCGCCCATGCGATCCTTACCTCCGAGCGGGCGCCGTGAGCCCGATCTCCAACAACGGCAGTACCTTGCGGCTCATGCATGCACCATGCATGTTCCATGCATGGCTACAAAAACCATCTCGCTGAAGATCGACGCCTACGAGCGCCTGCGGCAGGCGCGGCGGCACGCCGACGAGTCGTTCTCGGACGTGGTGATGCGCGCCGAGTGGCCCGAGATGGGCATCACCGCCCGGGAGCTGCGTGAGGTCTACCGAACGCAGGGTCCGGCGCTGAGCGCCGAGGCGCTCGACCGGTTGGAGGCAGCGCTGCGTGAGGACCGGCCGCCGGAGGACAAGTGGGCGACGAAGCCCTGATCCTCGAGACCACGTTCCTCGTGGACCTGGAGCGGGAGGCACGAGCCGGCGTGCCCGGCCGGGCTCACACGTTCCTGGAAGCGCATCCGGACCAGGAGCTCTGCATCACACTCACCACGGCGGGGGAGTTGGCGTCGGGCCCGCGCGTCGCGGATCGCGCCGCGTGGCAGAGCCTTGTGTCGAGGTTCAGGATCCTGAGTCCCGACCTGGAGGCTTCGTGGTCCTACGGGCAGGCATTCCGGTACCTGTCGGACAATGGCCTGCTCATCGGCGCGAACGATCTCTGGATCGCGGCCGTCGCGCTGCGCCACGGGCTTTCGTTGGTCACCCGCGACGAGGCGCATTTCCGCCGCGTTCCGGGACTGCGCGTGGTCGGGTACTAGCTTCGCATCCTTGCTTCCAAGCCTCCGACCGCCCTAGCATAGCCGCAGCGACGCGCGGCGGGCCGCGCCCCGCGGCCTGCGCGGCGCTTCTTCCGGAGCCCTGCGATGAGCGATCCGCTGGATCGCCTGAAGGCTGCCCTCTCGGACCGCTACGTCCTGGAGCGGGAGCTGGGCCAGGGCGGGATGGCGACAGTCTGGCTGGCCCACGACCTGAAGCACGACCGCGACGTCGCCCTCAAGGTCCTGCGCCCCGAGCTGGCCGCCTCCGTGGGCCCCGAGCGGTTCCTGGCGGAGATCCGCCTCACGGCGCGCCTCCAGCACCCCCACATCGTAGCGCTCTTCGACTCCGGTGAGGCCGACGGATTCCTCTACTACGTGATGCCTCGCATCGAGGGCGAGTCGCTCCGTGCTCGCCTTGAGCGGGAGAAGCGCCTGGACGTCGAGGCGATGCTGGCCGTGGCCCATCCCGTCGCTCAAGCCCTGGCCTATGCGCACGAACAGGGCATCGTGCACCGGGACATCAAGCCCGAGAACATCCTCCTCTCTCGGGGCCAGCCGTTCGTGACGGACTTCGGCATCGCGCAGGCGGTGAGCGTGGCCGGCGGAGAGCGCCTCACCGCGACGGGCGTTGCGGTAGGCACGCCAGCGTACATGAGCCCCGAGCAGGTGTTCGGGGACGGGGTCGTGGACGCGCGCTCCGACGTCTACTCCCTGGGGTGCGTGATCTACGAGATGCTCGGCGGTGCTCCACCGTTCACGGGGGCGACCGTGCAGGCGATGCTGGCGAAGCGGCTTTCGGGTCCGCCGCCGCCGCTGCCGAGCGTCCCGGGTCCGGTGGACGCAGTCGTGCGGCGGTCGCTCGCCACCGAGCCCCGGGACCGGTTCGCCACGGCCCTGGCGCTCGCGGACGCGCTGCTCGAGGCGGCGCGGAAGCCTGCGACATCGGACAGAGCCGTCGTCGCACACGGCGTGGAGGAGCAGCCGATCAGCGCTCCCTCCGAAGCGACGGCGTTACGTGACGTCTTCCGCGCCTCCGCCCGCGGCCTGTCCGCTCTGGCGCCGTGGCGGCGTAAGGCGGTCGCGGTATTGGCGGTGCTCGCGCTGGGAGCTGCCGCCGTGGTCGTGGTCACGACCTTCTCGGCTCCCGGGAGCCCGCCGCGGCTCGTCGTGCTTCCCTTCGAGAATCGCGGTCCACCCGAAGACGGCCCCTTCACCGCCGGGATCACCGACGTCATCACGGCGCGCCTCGCCGGGATCTCGGGGATCCAGGTGATCTCCCCGACCAGCGCGGTCCGGTATGCAGGAAGCGAGCTCGCCCCCCGCCAGATCGGACAGGAATTGGGCGTCGACTACATCCTCGAGGGCACGGTCCAGCGCGAGCGGCCGGGCGACCCCGACAGCAGGCTGCGCATCATTCCGCAGCTCATTCGGGCCGAGGACGACGTCCAGGTGTGGGCCGAGACCTATGACGACCTCATGAGCGGGGCATTCGCCCTCCAATCGGACCTGGCCGAACGGGTGGCAGCCGTCCTCGAGGTGGCTGTCCTGGAGCGCGAACGACAGGCCCTGGTGGAGCCTCCGACTCGGGTCCCCCAGGCCTATGAGCTGTACCTCACCGCCCGAGGCTACAGCAGCATCCACGAGGAGCAGAACCGGGTGGGGGTGGAGCTCTTGCAGCGTGCCGTCCAACTGGATTCCACGTTCGCCGAAGCCTCCGCGCTCCTCTCCACGTTCCACGCCTACGCCTTCCTCTACGGGTTCGACCGGTCTCCGGAACGGCTGGCCCTGGCCAGGGAGGCCGCCACCCGCGCGCTCGAAGTGGACCCGGACAATCCTTCCGGGCACCGCGCGCTGGGGCGTTACTACCTCCTGGGCCACCGGGACTACGACCGGGCGCTGGAGGAGTATTCCCTGGCCGAGGCGGGGCTGCCCAACGACGACGCGCTCCTCACGGACATCGCCTACCTCCAGCGGCGCCGGGGAGAGTTGGCGCCGGCCGTGATTCGCCTGGAGAAGGCGGCGGTGCTCAATCCCGGCTCCTCGGGACTTCGTTGGCAGTTGGGCCTCACGTACGGGCTCATGGGCCGGTACGCGGAGGCGGCTACGCGCTTCGAGGAGTCCATCTCGCTGGCCCCCGACGTGCGGGAACCGTACGGGTACGGGGCCTGGAACTACCTGCTCTGGGACGGTTCGGCGGCCCGGGCGCGGGCCCTCCTAGATCGCATGCCCGAGGCCATCGATCCGGCGGGGCAAACGGTCTTCGCATGGTACGAGATCAGCCTTCTGGACGGCTCGTTTGCAGCGCTTCTCGAACGGTTGCAGGCATCCCCCGTAAGCCTCTTCCAGTACCAGCAGGACCTGATGCCGAAAACGGGCCTCCAGGCACTACTCCACCTTCGACTCGGCAACGGAGGCGCAGCGGCGGCCTATGCCGACTCGGCCCGGGCCTGGCTGGTGGATCGCTCGAGGGCCACGCAGGAGGATCCCAGGATCCACAAGGCACTGGGCCTCATGCACGCGGTCCTGGGCAACGCGGACGAGGCGATCCATGCGGGGGAGCGGGCAGTGGAGCTGGAGCCCATCGAGAAGGACAGGACCCTCGGCCCGTATCACGTGGCGGCCTTGGCGGAAATCCTCGTGCTGGTGGGCGAACACGAACGAGCCCTCGATCACCTGGAGCGGCTCGCCGCGATTCCTGCTGCCTTCGTCGTGTCCCCGGCCAAGCTGGCGGCGGATCCGCGCTGGGCCCCGATCCGCCAGGATCCCCGCTTTCGGGCGCTGCTGGCGAGGTAACAGGACCTGCGTTCGGCGGGCTAGGGTGGTTCGTGGTGCGTGCCGGCCCGCCCACGCCATCCTTGCCCCTCTGGCCCCGCACACCCTAGCCGCAGCGACGCGCGGCAGACCGCGCCCCGCGGCCTGCGCGGTGTTTGCTCCGGAGCCCTGCCATGAGCGGCCCCGCGGATCGCCTGAAGGCTGCCCTCTCGGATCGCTATGTCCTGGAGCGGGAGCTGGGCCAGGGCGGCATGGCCACCGTCTGGCTGGCCCACGACCTGAAGCACGATCGCGACGTCGCAGTCAAGGTCCTGCGCCCTGAGCTGGCCGCCTCCGTGGGACCCGAGCGGTTCCTGGCCGAGATCCACCTCACCGCGCGCCTCCAGCATCCCCACATCCTTCCCCTCCACGACTCCGGCGAAGCCGACGGCTTCCTCTACTACGTGATGCCCTACGTCGAAGGGCCCACGCTTCGGCACCGGCTGGTGAGGGAGCGGGAGCTTCCGGTGGGCGAGGTAGTGCGGATCCTGCGGGACGTGGCGGACGCCCTCACCGAGGCCCACGCGCACGGGGTGGTGCACCGGGACCTGAAGCCCGAGAACATCATGCTGTCGGGCCGTCATGCGCTGGTGGCGGACTTCGGGGTGGCGAAGGCGGTGAGCGAGGCCACAGGGCGGCACCACCTCACCACGAAGGGCGTGGCGCTGGGAACTCCGGCATACATGGCGCCGGAGCAGGCGGCTGCGGATCCGCTGACGGACCATCGGGCGGACGTGTACGCGCTGGGGGGGGGTGGCGTACGAGATGCTGACGGGGGAGCCGCCGTTCGTGCGTACGACACCCCAGGCTACGCTGGCGGCTCAGGTAACCGAAGCGCCTGCGCCGGTGACGGAGCGGCGGGAGACGGTGCCGCCCGCGTTGGCGGCTCTGGTGATGCGGTGTCTGGCGAAGAAGCCGGCGGACCGGCCGCAGCGGGCGGAGGAGGTGCTGGGGGTGCTGGAAGCACTGGCGACGCCGAGCGGGGGTGTGACGCCGACGGAGTCACTGCCGGTGGGGGGAGTCAGAGGCCCAGCGTCGTGGGGGAAGGTGCAGCGGTGGGTCGCGATGGCGTCCGCGGCGGCTGTGGTGATCGTGCTCGGCATCGTGTTCTGGCCTCGGGAGTCGCCGAAGGCGCCTGGAGCCGCGGCCGGCGGCGGGGATCTCAGCGTGGCGGTCCTCTACCTCGACAACCTCAGCCGCGACACCGCCGACCGGTACCTGATCGACGGACTCACGGAGGACGTGGCGGCGAGCCTCGGCCGCGTGGGTCGGATCTCGGTCAAGACGCCGAGCGCCGTGCGGCGCGAGCAGGATGCGCATCCCGGGAACGTGGCCGAAATCGGGCATGCTCTGGGTGTCCGGTACGTGCTCGAGGGATCGTTCCGGCGCGTCCCCACCGGGATCCGCGTCTTGGCCCGCCTCGTGGAGCACGCGAGCGAGACGTAGATCTGGAGCAACACCTACGATGCCCCGGCGGACGGCGTGCTCGATCTGCCGGCGCGGGTCGCCGAGGACGTGGGCAGCGCGTTGACGGGGGGCCTCGACGCGGCGGAGGTGCGGGTGGCGACGGAGCGGCCCACGGCGAATCCAGCAGCCTACGACGCCGTCCTGCGTGGGAACTTCTATCTCGGTCAGAGGACCCCCGAGGCGGCTGAGGCTGCGCACCGGGAGTATCAGCGGGCCGTGCGCCTCGACCCGTCGTTCGTCGCCGCGCTGGCGCGGGATGCGCACGTCTACGTGCAGCAGGCAGACTATGGATGGCTACCTGGAGGCGCGTCGACAAACGATCTCATTGCTCGGGCGCTGGAGATGATCGATGCTGCCCTCGCAGCCGACTCCGGGTCCGCCGAGGCATGGACGGCGCGAGCCTACGCGCTCTCCGAAGCGGTGCCACCGCGCTTGCTCGGCGCCCGGGAAGCGGCGGAGCAAGCCGTTGCCCTCGATCCCCGGGGTGCCGAAACGCAGAATCGACTGGGATGGATACTCTTCGCGACCGGCGACACGCTCGGTGCCGCCCGTCAGGCTCGTCAGGCTCTCTCCCTCGATCCTGCGTTCTTCAACGGCTACCGCCTTCTCGGTCAGATTGCCTTCCGCGAGAGTCGCTTGGATGAGACGAGCGCGATGCTCGACACCGCCGTTCTGCTTGCGCCATCTGTCTATTCGCTGCGAGCCTGGCGGGCTCGAGTCCGGATCCTGACCGGTGATTCCACCGGGGCCCGCGCTGATGCGAGCGAGCACGACCGCCTCTTAGGTCGGGCCAGTTGGCTCTCAGCGTATGTGGCGGCCCTCTCAGGAGACGCCGCACCGGCCCGTCGGCTGCTGGCCGACCCGCGAGCCGTTTTCGGCATGGAACCCCATGGGGAGGCGCTGCTATGGCTGTCGCTGCACGAGCCCGAGCGCGCCGTCGCCGTGCTGGAGCTCCGCTGGAGAGAGATCTCGCGGTGGTATGAGCTTCCTGACGTGGAGTTCCGTGGCATCGCCTCCAACCCCCGCTTCCAGCGGGTCCTCCAGCGATATCGTGAAGCTACAATGGTGCGGTAGCCCCGCTCCGCCGACGAGCCGCTCCAGAGGCCTCTCCGAGGACCTGCGGCACCCCCGGAAGGTGGCAGTCAACGTGCTACGTCCCGAGCTGGCCGCGACGCTCGGCCCCGACGGCTTCCTCCGGGGCGTGGCCGACGCGCTCACGGTTGGCGCCTTGCCGGGAACGACCCGAAGGTTGACATTTCGCGCGATCTAGCGATCTTATAATATCAGTTATCTTCCGTTCTGCCACACAACTGATATTATGTTACCGCCTGAACTCCAGAGTCCGCGCGAGACGGCACAAGCTCTAGCACAGCGGGTCAAGGCGCTCCGCCTGGTGCGAGGCTGGACGCAGCAGGAGGTGGCGGAGCGCGCCGGACTCGCGTTGCCGACCTACCGGGTCTTCGAGCGCAGCGGGCGCATCTCGCTGGATCGCCTGCTGAGGCTCGCCCTCGTCCTGGACGCCCGCGCGGGGTTCGACCAGCTCTTCGCTCCTGGTCCCGCGGGATCGCTTGCCGAGCTGGAGAACCGGACAGCACGGCCGACACGCAAGCGCGGGAGACGGAGCGATGCGCAAGCTTGAGGTGCGCCTGGATTGGGGCGATGAGCGGGTCGTGGTCGGCTGGCTCGCCAAGCAGGAGCGGCGCGTATACTTCGAGTACGACAGCGCGTTCGTGGCGGCCCCCCTGCCCCTCTCACCGTTCAAGCTCCCCGTCCGGCCAGGGCTCTTCGAGCATACGGAGCGGGATTTCGCTGCCGTGTTCGGCGTCTTCAACGACTCCCTGCCGGACGGATGGGGCTTGCTGCTCATGGACCGGGAGTTCAGCAAGCGTGGTCTCGACCCGGCGGGCCTTTCCGCTCTGGATCGGTTGGCCTACATCGGCACCCGCGGCATGGGCGCGCTGACGTACCACCCACCGGCCGAGCCCGCCGACGCAGAGCCCTTGTGGATTGATCTGGACGCGGCGGCCCGCCAGTCAGAACGCCTCCTGGAGGGCAGTGCCGAAGACGTGCTGCCGGCCCTGCGCATCGCGGGCGGCTCACCCGGCGGCGCACGTCCGAAAGTGCTCGTCGGAGTCCATGGCGACGGGCACCTGATGGCCGGCACGTCCGATCTTCCCGAGGGGTACCGGCACTACCTGGTCAAGTTTCCCGCCAAGGAGGATCCCGCCGACGTCGGCGCTGTCGAGGCCGCCTACGCCCTCATGGCGCGCGAGGCCGGCGTGCACGTGCCGGGCTCGCGCCTGTTCGAGACCCGTGACGGGGGCCGCTACTTCGGGGCTGAGCGCTTCGACCGGGCGGGAAACCAGCGACTGCACATGCACACGCTGGGCGGTGTCCTGCACGCGAGCCATCGCATTCCATCGCTCGAGTACGAGGGTCTGCTCAAGGCGACGATGCTCCTGACGAAGGACCACCGGCAGATGGAGGAGGCGTTCCGGCGCATGGCCTTCAACGTGCTCGCGCACAACCGGGACGACCACGTGAAGAACTTCTCCTACCTCATGGACCGCTCCGGCGCCTGGAGGCTCGCGCCAGCCTACGACCTCGTCTTCTCCGACGGACCGGGCGGGCAGCACTCCATGGCCGTAGCCGGGGAGGCCGCGCGCCCGACCGAACGTGACATGCTGCGGGTCGCCGAACGATGCGACGTGGATGTGCTGCGTGCGCGGGAGATCGTCCAGCAGGTCGCGGACGCCGTCCGATACTGGCCCCGGTTCGCGCGCGGCATGGGCGTGTCCCGTGCCACGGCACGCCGCATCGGGAAGGTGATCGCCGGCCCGGGGATCCCCCGCTGAACCCGTCCCGGCGCATCGTGCTGCCCGACCCGACGGCGCGAGCGCACGCCGTCCTTGCCCCCGTGCCCCTGAGCCCATGAGACACCCTGGCGTAGCCGCAACGACGCGCGGCGGGCCGCACCCCGCGGTCGCCTACCGCCTGCTCCGCACCCTCACGCGCGACTCTCGGAGCGCCGCCAGGATCTCGTCCCGGCCGAGCCCGCTGTCCACGCCCGGGACGTCGAGGGGGGACCCGCCGACCCGCACCGGACGGAGCAGGAACTCGCTGCCGTCACGACGCTTGATGCGGACTTCCCCACCCTCGCGCGCCTCGTCGAGGATCTTCGCGAATCGCTGCCGGGCCTCCGAGTACGTGTAGACCTTCATGCTCACACCTCCACGATCTCGAGGCCCATGCGACGCCCCACCTCGCGCTGCGGGCCGTCCAGGGACAGCAGGGGCGTCCGATGGCGTCGGGCGCACTCCAGGACATAGGCGTCATGCGCATACATCCGGTGCTTCTGGGCCAGCTCGACGGCAGCTAGCAGGTCCACTTCCACCAGCCGGAGCGCGATCCGCTCGAACGACTCCAAAGCCCCCCTCGCCTGATCGAGCCCGAGCTGGGCCCTCTTGAGCAGCGCGGAAAGGGCGTTTCCGACCTCCCACGGCAGGGTCGGTGCGGTCACGAGCTCCACGCCCTGCGTCACCTCGAGGAGCCGCGCCTTGCTCGGCTCATTGAGGATGACCGCCAGGACTGCCGACGCATCGACCGTGAACTCCACGCCCACCTCCGCCATCATTATCGTACAATTGTACAATAGCTCTCCATGCATCTCAAGTCTTCCGAGCCGCACACGACGCACGCGGCTGGTCAGGAACGACGCCATGCCCGGGCGGGGCATGAGAGTGGAACTGGAGCCTGCCGCTCAGCTCGGTGGCGGTGGCAGCCCCGCCCGCTTGAGGATGTCGAGATAGCGGGGGTCGCCGTAGAGGGGACCCAGGTCCAAGACGCGAAGACAGTGGACGCCGGCGGATCGCTCTTGGAGGCCTCGCTCGAGCCAGAAGATGGCCCGATCCGGTTCGTCGAGGGCTGCGAAGACCTCGGCCAGGGTTTCCGGCATGAAGTACGCTCGCGTCCAAGCCCGCTCCAGGTCCTCGGCCAGGCGCCTTCCTTCTTCTCGGCGCCCCATGCGCGCCAGCGTGACCGCCTTCCCCGTGGAGGGTCTCCCGAGGATCGGCTCCACCTTTTCGAAGGCCCGTAGCGCCGCCTCGTGCTCTCCTTTGTCGCTGAGAGCCCTTCCGAGGGTGCTGTCGAGATAGACCATTCCCGAGGCGAGCTCCCGCAAGAGGGCCCATTGACGTATCGCTTCGTCGTAGCGACCGCCGAACGCATATGCCCAGCCGAGCATCATGGAGGCAAAGGCAGAAAGAGGGTCGAGAGCATAGGCCCGTTCGAAAAGCGCCACCGCGCTGGCGCGGTCCGCCAACGCGAAACGATTCCATCCCTGCCAGATGTACGCTTCCGGCAGGTTCGGGTTGAGGTCCAGGGCCCGCTGGAGGGCAGCTTCGGATTCGGCCCACCGCCGTTCGTAGGGTCCCCGCACCAACCCCAGCGCAGCGTGGGCCTCCGCCAGGGTAGGGTCCAACTCAAGAGCCAGCTCTGCGGCCGCCGAAGCCTTTGGCCACGCCTCCAGAGGCGACATATACGCATCAGCGAGCATCAGGTACGTCACGCAGGCTCCCGATGGCGCGACCGCCAGGGTTCGATCGAGCCGCAGAGCCTCCTCGAAGTGCGCCAAAGCTCGCTCCAGGTCCTCTCGCGTCCCTCGGTTGAAGCAGAACCGGCCTCGGAGGTAGTGGTCGTAGGCTTCCGCTACGACGCCCCCCACCGCGGTGAGGGCCCGGTCCCACCCGCGGGTGAGCCCCACCTCCAGCGCGCTGCCGACCGCGCCCGCGATCTCGCGCTGGAGCCCGAAGATGTCCTCAAGGTCCCGCTCGTAGCTCTCGGACCAGAGGTGGTATCCATCCTCGGCGCTGATGAGCTGCACGGTGATCCTGACGCGGTTCCCAGCCTTCCTGACGCTCCCTTCCACGACGTGCGCCACCCGTAGCGCCCCGGCGATCTCTGCGATCGGCACCGCCTTGCCCTTGAACGCGAAGGAGGACGTGCGCGCGGCCACGTGGAGCCCTGGCACCTTCGCCAGCGTGTTCAGGAGCTCCTCGGTGATCCCGTCGCTGAAGTACTCGTTCTCCGGGTCCGGGCTCATGTTCTGGAAGGGGAGCACGGCCAAGGTGAGGCGCGGCGGGGGCTTCGGCGGGAGCGTGGTGGGCGGTACGGGCACCGGTGATGCCTGCGACGCCGCAGCCGAGTGGTGCGACGTTTCTGCGGAAGTGGGTATCCACTTCGCTCTCCTAACTACCGGATACGGTATACCGAGGAGGAAGGCGACATGAGCGAGCGAGCGGGAGCTTTTGGGGGTAGGTTAGGGGCGTGGACGGATTGTTCTCCCAAGTCGCTGGTGACCTTGGTATTGGCCGGAGCCTCCTCATGAGGCTCTACCTGCGCCACCATGCCATGAAGGTGGTCCACCATACGGGACCGAGAATCCTACCGCTGGGTGATGTCCGAATAGGGGTTGCCGCGACTCCTCAGTTTCCCGTCTTCCTCCAAGAGATCAATCTGCGTCTTGTCGTGCCCGCCATAGGATACCAGAGATTCTTAGAACTTCCGGCCTCGGTGGGCCGCATTACCGACATATCGCTACAACTACGTCCCGGCGAGATAGCAGCAATAGTCTTCAGCGATGATGACCGGCGGGGTGGGTGGATCTTGAGATGGGAAGAGCAGCTGCGACGCGGACATGGGCTCCGCTTAGACATGACGGTTACCGTGCGCGTCAGCCGACCTTTCAAGGCGTGGCTCAGTGCCGCGGCATTCTTCCCTCAGTTCGGACGCGGATTCGGGAGAGTACCTGTACTCGCTGGCCATGCCCCTGCCATCAAGCAACTGATGCATAGGCTAGGACCCTATAGTGCCGGTGTAAGTCTAAGACCCCCCAAAACGTGAACACTACCCATAGGGGCAAGGAGAGCGAAGTGGATACCCAGTTCTGCGGAAACGCCCCGCGCGGCACCCAGAGGCACACCTGCCGGCGCCGACGCCCGCGTGTCCACCACCGTCTCCGTCCGCACGATCCCCTCGCGCGTGATGTCGTAGCCCCACGCAAGGACCACAGCCAGCGGCAGCCCCAGGATGGCCAGAACGATCACCAACGTCACCGTCCAATCGGGCAGCAGTAGGCGCGGAAGGATGTCGCTCGCGGCAGCGATCACGGCCAGGGCGACCACCGCGTACACGGCGGCGACCCGCCAGACGTGGCGGCGCTTCAGTTCTGCGGCGAACGCCCAGAACCCCGAACCGCTGCCGTCCTCCTGTGCCATCCCGTACCTCCTTCGAGAAGGAGGCCCTCGCTCATGCGGGGGCTTTGGCGCTGTCCGGCGGCGGCGACATCATGGCCTGGAATAGCCGGATCTTGAGCGTGCCATCGGGCTGGTAGAGGGCGACCAACAGCCACCTGGCAGCCATGGTCGTTTCACCTTCGGGCATCACGACGTTCTCGCTCACCGTGCCGTGGCCGGCTACCATGTCGCCGCTGAACACCAATCCCTCCGTATGGATCGCGAGGTTGGACATGGATGGGAGGGCGGCCTCATTGTACTGAAGGATGGCGCTCCGGCCGATGACCACCGCCCCGAACGGGTCGACCACCACCGCATCCTCGGTATGGAGCGCCGTCAAGCCTGCGGCGTCGTCAGCGTTCTCGAGCCGCTCGTACTCGGCCCGCACGGCCTCGAAGTCCGCCTCGACCTGGGCGGCGGTTCGCACGGCGACCTCCTGCTGAGGTGGAGCCTAACATCCGGCCACGAGAAAGAGGAGGACGAACAGCGACATCGAGGGTGGTTTGCACATACATGCCTCCCTTTCCTACAGGGTGTTCCACAGCTCTCCGCAGGTGCTCCCATCGCCCCGAGCCTCCACCACGTGCACGGCCGCCGGAAGAAGAGGCTCAATCCGGTGTCCCGGCACTGTCCGCACTCTCGCCAGCCGGCGCCGGAGCGTCGGGCGCGTAGGAGTTCCACTCCCACTGCCACGCCCCGGTTTCCAAGCGCTTGAAAATCCCCACACCCTTCCCAGTGCCCACGACGGGCTCGCCGCCGGCCAGAGGGGTCATCCGCTGCTCGTATGTGAAGCTCGCCGCCACCCGGTCCCCGAGGATCCGGATGTCCACGAGCGTGAAGTCCTCGCAGAAGTCGTAGTCCCGGAAGAGCTCCTCGACGCTGGGCCGGATCCACTCCCGGCCGCGCACGATCCCCATCTCCGGCGAGACGGTGATCAGGTCCTCGGCGTAGAATTCGAGAACTCGGTCCACGTCTTTCGCTTCGATGGCCAAGCGGTGGGCGTCCTCGAACTGGCGCAGCTCCACCTCCACGACGGCGGGGTCCAGCGTGGGCCCCGCAGGGGGCCCGGCGCATCCGGTGCTCACGGCCAACGCGGCGAACAGCCCCAGGGCGGTCGGAGCGGAGGGAACCCATGACGCTGGGGGGAAGGTCTTCATGGCGTCCTCCTGGCAGCGATGACGGCAGGACGGCTGCCTTCCGCTGCTCCTGGCCGTTCAAGCTAGGCTGCGCACCGGCGGGATGCCAGGAGAATCCGGAGGCTGGCACGACGGCGGCGGCGGCGCCTCAACCCACCAGCACCACCCGCAAGTCCATGACGTTCGTGCGCGTGGGACCGGTGACGAGCAGGTCGCCCACGCCCTGGAAGAACGTGTAGGAATCGTTCTCCCGCAGCATGGCCGCGGCGTTCAGGCCCGCCTCCCGGCCCCGCTGCACCGTGGACCCGTCGGCCCATGCCCCGGCGGCGTCCGTGGGCCCGTCGGTTCCGTCGGTGGCGCCGGAGAAGAGCAGCACGCCGTCGAGTCCCTCGATGTCCAGAGCCGCGGCCAGGGCGAATTCCTGGTTCCTGCCGCCCGTTCCACCGCCGCGGATCGTCACGGTGGTCTCCCCGCCGGAGAGGACGCACGCCGGCCGGGGCACGGGGTTGCCGCTGGCCAGGATCTCCTTGGCGATGGCGGCGTGGACACGGGCGACCTCCCGCGTCTCCCCTTCCACCACGCTGGAGAGGACGAGGGTGTGGTAGCCCAGCACCTGCGCCCTCTCGCGGGCCGCGTGAAGCGCGAGGGCGTTGTTCCCGACGATGGCCGTGCGGGAGCGCTCGAACGCGGGGTCGCCGGGCTTCGGCGTCTCGGGCACCTCGCCCCGCGCGCCAGCTTCGAGGTGGCGCAGCACCGGTCGGGGCACCCTCGCCTCCAGCTCGTATCGCACGAGGATCCGCAGGCAGTCGTCGTACGTCGTCGGATCGGGAACGGTGGGGCCCGAGGCGATGGCGTCCAAGGGGTCGCCCACCACGTCCGAGAGCACCAGGGAGACCAGCGTGCTGGGGTGGGCGAGGCGCGCGAGGCGCCCACCCTTCGTCCGGGAGAGGTGCTTGCGGATGGTGTTGATCTCCTGGATGGCCGCTCCGCACTCCAGCAGCCGTTTCGTCGTCTCCTGCTTGTCTTCCAGCGTGAGTCCCTCCGCAGGGGCGGGGAGCAGGGCGGACCCTCCACCCGAGATCACGCAGAAGACCAGGTCGCGGGGCCCCGTTTCCGCCAGCAGGGCCGTCAGCTCCGTGGCCGCCAGCACGCCCCCCTCGTCGGGGACGGGGTGGCCGGCCTCCCGGACCTGGATCCTCCGCAGAGGCACGCCGTGGCCGTGCTTCACGCTCACGACGCCGCCGCGGATGCGGTCCCCGAGGACCTCCTCCAGGGCGAGGGCCATGACCGCGGAGGCCTTCCCCATGCCCACGACGTACACGCCATCCATGCTGGATAGGCCGCGGCTCGCTCCAGCCACCCGCGGTTCGTCGCCGTCCAGCGCCACGTGGCGCAGCACCGCCGAGCGTGGCTCCACGGCTTCGAGTCCCGCCTGGAAGATCGCGCGTGCGTGTCGGCTGAGATCGAGTTCGCTCATAAGTGGGCACCCTCCGCGTCGCTCGCATCAAGGTCGCCTTTGCGGGCACGCGACGCGAGAGGTAACTTGCGGTCCGTGCCCCCTCCGCGGTCCCAGGAGGCATTCATGAGCGATTTCCATCAGTTCGGCCCGGTCACCGCGCTCCCGCGCCTGCTGACCAGGCCGGTCGAGACACTCGAATCCGAGATCGCGCGCTGGGTCGGCCGTTATCCGGTGACCCTGACGATCCCCATGGTGCCCGCTGAGATGGACCGTCCGGCGCTGGCAGGCATCGTCCGCGAGTTGTCCCAGGTCTCGTATCTCGACACCCTGGTGATATCCCTCAACCAGGCGACCTCGGCAGACTACGCGCGCACCCGGGAGTTCTTTGCGGGATACCACGGGCGCAAGGTCATCCTGTGGTGTGAAGCTCCCTCGGTGCGTCGCTTCGTGGCGGAGATCCGCGCAGTGGGCCTCGACCCCGGGGAGCCCGGCAAAGGCCTGGCGTGCTGGCTCGCCCTCGGACACGTGCTGGCAGAGGCGCGCGTGGAGTACATCGCGTTCCAGGACGCCGACGTGGTCAACTACAGTCGGGAGATGCTGGCGCGTCTGGTGCTCTCGGCCGTGGATCCCACCGTCGACTTCGACTTCGTCAAGGGGTACTACGCCCGCGTGTCGGACCGCCTCTACGGGCGGCTGACACGCCTCCTGATGGCGCCCTTGCTGGCTGCCTTCACGCGCTTGATCGGCGCCGACCCGTACATCGTGTACCTGTCGTCCTTCCGTTATGCGCTCTCCGGGGAGTTCGCGATGAAGTGCGACCTGGCGCAGCGCATGCGCCTGGCTCCCGACTGGGGGCTGGAGATCGTGACGCTGTTCGAGGCGCTGCGCCACCGGGCGGCTGCGCGCATCTGTCAGGTCGAGCTCTGTGAGTGTTACGAGCACAAGCACCAGGAGCTGTCTCCAGAGGATGCGACGACGGGGCTGCACCGGATGGCGAACGACGTCACCAAGCACCTGCTGCGCACGCTGGCCGCCAACGGGGTCAGGCTGAGCAGCGGCTTGCTCCGCAGCCTCGTGGCAGCGTACCAGCGGGAGGCTCAGGACGCCATCGCCGACAGTTACGCGGTGTCGACGCTCAACGGACTCCGGTATGATCGGCACGACGAGGAAAAGAGCGTGGCCACGTTCCAGGGGGCGCTGCGGGCCTCCATCCAGGAGTTCATCGCCGATCCCCTGGGTGCGCCCCTGATCCCCAACTGGGTTCGCGTGTGGGCCGGGGTTCCCGACTCCGGCGAACGGCTCCTCAAGGCCGTGCGCGAATCGGAGGGGGTTATCGAGGCCACCGCCCCGTGACGGGCTCGGGCCCCGGGCTCGTGGTCTTCACCGACCTCGACGCCACCCTGCTCGACGAAGCGACGTACTCCTTCGATCCCGCCCGGGAAGCGCTGGCGGTCCTCTCACAGCGCCGCATCCCCCTCGTGCTGTGCAGCAGCAAGACGCGCGCGGAACTGGAGCGCTTGGCCCTTGCTCTCGGCATGTCGTGGCCCCTCGTCGCCGAGAACGGGGGTTCCATCCTCTGGGCTCAGGCTGGAGGATACCGCGCGGAGCCGCGAGGGACGCCGCGCGCGCACCTTGTCGCAGCGCTCGAGGACATCGCCCGGGAGACGGGGTCCGTCCTGCGGGGCTTCGCCTCCCTGTCGGCCGGCGAGGTCGAGGCCATCACCGGGCTCGGTCCAGCCGCCGCCCGCGAGGCCATGGCCCGCGAGCACGACGAGCCGTTCCTCGTGGATGCGGGCGACATCGCTGCGGTCGCGGCAGCCGCAGAGCGCCGCGGCCTGCGGGTCAGCAGGGGCGGGCGTTTCCACCATCTGACCGGTCTGGGCGACAAGGGGCAGGCGGTGGGTGAGATCCTCGCGACCTACCGGGCCGATGGCCCGCCAGTGCCGAGCGTCGCGCTCGGCGATGCGGTGAACGACCTGTCCATGCTGGCCGCCGTGGACCGCCCCATCGTGGTACCGCGGCCCGATGGCGCACCCGACGCCGGTCTGGCGCGATCGCTTCCTTACGCCGAGCTCGCTCCGGCGCCGGGACCCGAGGGGTGGAATGCGGCCGTGATGGCGGTGCTCCGCGGAGAGCGCCTGCCCACGGTGCGCGCGACACCGCAACGCTGACACCGAACCGCAGGAGACATCGGTACCCCTCATGAGCGATACCCTGACCGGGCTCGACGGCTTCGTCGTCTCCGCTTACCTGACGGGGATCGTGGGGATGTCCTTCCTGTTCGCGAGGCGGCAGCGGACGGGCGACGACTACTTCCTGGCCGGGCGGAGCCTGGGCAGCGTGCCCCTGGCCATGTCCATCCTGGGCAACCAGGCGAGCGCGGTCAGCCTGGTAGGAGCTCCGGCATTCGTGGCGCTCCGCGCCGGTGGAGGCCTGCGCTGGCTGCAGTACGAGTTGGCGCTGCCCCTGGCCATGCTTCTCGTCATCGCGCTGCTGCTGCCCGCCATCCGCTCGGTGCCGGGCTCGTCCATCTACGTCTACGCCGAGCAACGGTTCGACCGACCCACCCGGCGGGCCCTGGCCGGCGCGTTCCTGCTTTCCCGCGGCCTGTCCCTGGGTGTCATCCTGTACGCATCGTCGCTGGTCGTGTCCCAGGCGCTCGGCTGGCCGGTGGACGTGGCCCTTGTCGCCATCGGCTTCATCTCCGTCGCCTACACCAGCCTCGGTGGCATCGTGGCCGACATCTGGAGTGATGTGATTCAGCTGGCGTTGCTCTGGGGTGGCACGCTGGTGTCCGCGTGGTACATCTTCGAGCACGCCGGAGTGGCCGTGCTGGACGCCATCCCGGTGGATCGTGGACGTGTGCTGGTCACGGACTCTCTCGGAATTTCCGGCGGGGACGACTTCTCGCTCTGGCCCATGCTCTTCGGAGGCATCTTCCTCTACGTCGCCTACTACGGCTGCGACCAGAGCCAGGCGCAACGCCTGCTCGCCGCGCGCTCCGGGGGGGAAGCGCGACGCGCCCTTGTGCTGAACGGGCTGCTCCGCTTTCCGCTGGTTCTCACCTACTGTGCCTTCGGCCTCCTGCTGGCGGGCCTCCTGGCCGTCGATCCGGCGTTCGCGTCGGCCATGAACGGGAAGCCGCCCGACGCCCTGGTGCCCGTCTTCATGATGGGGTACCTGCCGTCGGGCCTGCGAGGCCTGTTGCTCGCCGCGGTCCTCGCCGCCGCCATGTCGTCCATCGACTCTGCCCTGAACTCCCTGGCCGCGGTGACGCTCGAGGACGCTCTCGACCGGCCATCCGCCACGCAGAGCGTCTGGATCTCGCGCGGCACGTCGTTGCTGTGGGGCCTCTTCGCCGTGGCGTCCGGGATGGTCTTCGCGCGCTCCGGCACGCACGTGCTGGAGCTCATCAACCAGGTGGGCTCGGTCTTCTACGGGCCGGTGCTCGGCGTCTTCCTGCTCGGCGCCCTGACGTGGTCCGTGGGAGGACGAGCTGCGGTGCGCGGGCTCGCGGCGGGACTCGTGGTCAACGTGCTGCTGGCGCGGTTCGCCCCGGGAGTGTCCTGGCTCTGGTGGAACCCTGCCGGATTCCTCGCCACCGTGTCGGTGGCGCTCCTCCCGGCGGGACGGAGCGTCGTGTGGGCGCCAGTCTCGTGGCGCAGGCGGGACGCGGCGCTCCTCGGTGGCGCATTCCTCGTGATGTTGACCGTCCTGGCGGCGCTCCCCGCCGCCATGGGCATCGCCGGCGGGAGAGGCGGATGAGCAGCCACGTACCCTTCGATCCCCAGGTGGAGCGGCACCTCGCGGAGCTCGGTGAGGCGGACCTGGTGGTCGGTATTCCGAGCTTCAACAACGCGCGCACCATCGGGCACGTCGTCCGGGCGGCAGGTGCCGGCCTGGCCAAGCACTTCCCCGATCACCGCGCGGTCATCGTCAACTCGGACGGTGGCTCCCGGGACGGGACACCCGAGATCGTGGCCTCCGTGGAGCTGCCCGGCGCCGCCACCGTGCTCGCGGCCCACCGCCTCACCCCCGTGCACCGCATCCTCACACCGTACGGCGGCCCCCCGGGCAAGGGCAGTGCGTTCCGCACCATCTTCGCCATCGCCGACCTTCTCGGCGCGAAGGCGTGCGCCGTGCTCGACTCGGACCTGCGCAGCATCACGCCAGGGTGGATCGAGTTGTTACTGGGGCCCGTCGTTCTGGAGAGCTACGACTTCGTCGCGCCTCTCTACCTCCGCCACAAGTACGACGGCACCATCACCAACTCCATCGTCTATCCCCTCACCCGCACCTTGTACGGCAAGGACATCCGCCAACCCATCGGGGGCGACTTCGGGTTCTCCGGGCGCCTGGCGGCGCACTATCTCTCGAAGCCGGTCTGGGATTCGCACGTCGCCCGCTTCGGCATCGACGTGTGGATGACCACCACGGCCGTGGCCGACGACTTCAGGGTGTGCCAGGCGTTCCTGGGCGCGAAGATCCACGACGCGAAGGATCCGGGCTCCGATCTGGCGGCCATGCTCCTCCAGGTGGTCGGATCGGTCTTCGAGCTGATGGGCACCCACGCGTCCCGGTGGGCCCGCGCCGACTCGCCCGAGAGCGTCCCCCTGTTCGGCTTCCCCCACGGCGTCGGCCTCGAGCCCGTGAGCGTCAACGTGGACCGCATGCTCGGCATCTTCCGGCAAGGTGCCGTTGACCTCCAGGAGATCTGGGGGCGTGCGCTGGCACCCGACACGCTGAGGGACGTGATCCGGATCGCCACCGCGGACGCCCGCCCGTTCCACTTCGACGACGCGCTCTGGGTCCGAGTGGTGTATGACTTTGCCTTGGCGTATCACAAGCGGGTGTTGGTGCCGGATCAACTGCTCGGTTCGCTGGTGCCCCTCTATCTCGGTCGCACGGCATCGTTCGTCATCGAGGCCGCCGACGCCGACGCCGCCGAGGTCGAGACCCTCATCTCCGCATTGGCCGACGAATACCTGCGACAGAAGGACTATCTCACGCAGCGCTGGGCCTGAAGGGCTCAAGGGAGGTCGATATGTGGGCATTCATGAATGAGGTCCTCCGCCGGACCTGGGCCGGCTTCGCTGATCGCCTCATCGCCTTCGGACCCAACCTGCTGGCCATGCTCGTCACGATCCTGGCCGGTGCCGTGCTCGCGGGTGTGTTGCACGTCGTGCTCCGGTGGGCGCTCCCGCGCATCGGGGTCGACCGCTTCGCCGAGCGCACGGGCATCGCCACGGTGCTGGAGAAGGGCGGCATCGCGAGTCAGCCCTCCCTCGTGCTGGCCGCCACGGTCGCCTGGGCGGTGCTGGGCGTGTTCGCCCTGCTCGCCATCGCTGCCCTGGACATCGAGATCGCGATGGGGCTCATCACCGAGACCTTCGCCTATCTGCCGCAGCTCCTCATCGGCATCGCGATCCTCCTCCTGGGCGGGCTCGTCGCCGCGTTCGTGCGCCGGAGCGTGCTCATCGCCGCCGTCAACGCCGGACTCCCCTCGGCCAAGCTCCTCGCCGGGGGAGCCCAGGCCGCCCTTCTGGTCCTGTTCGCGGCCATGGCGCTCGAGCATCTCGGCGTCGGTCGCCACGTGATCCTCATCGCGTTCGCGATCCTGTTCGGAGGGGTGGTCCTGGCCCTGGCGCTGGCGTTCGGCCTGGCGGGACGCGACCTCGCCCATACGTTCCTGGAACGCGTGTCGCGGGAGTCGAAGCCCGGCGGAAACGACTTCTCCCGGCACCTTTAGCGGTCGGGGACGGCGTTGCCGGGGCCGGGCTGGCGCTGCGCGCCCGGGCGCTCCCGGATCCGGGCTCCTACCCCCAGCTCACGACGCGCTGAGGGCAGGGGCGCGCCAGCCCGCGTCCCCCACCGCAGCCCATCCGCTCTCTGGCGGGGCCGCCTGCGGTTTCCCACTTTCGGCTTACCCACCTGGCCGCGACCTCAAACCTGAGACCCAGGGTCTCAAGGAGGAGCACCATGAAGGATCTGGCCATCCAGCTCACCCACCACCCCGGCGACCTCGCCCGGATCTCGGAGGCGCTGGCCCACCGCGGCGTGAACATCAAGGCGCTGGCGGCCCTCACCGTCGGGGTGGACGCGGTGGTGCGCATCCTCCCGGACGACATCGTCGCGGCCCGCGCCGCCCTGGAGGCGGCCAACATCCGCTTCGCGGAGGGCGAGGTGAACACGGTGCTCATCGAGAACAAGGCCGGAGCCCTGGCCAGCGTCGCGAGCCGGATGGCGGCGGAAGGCATCAACCTGGAGGCCATCTACCTCACCGGGATCATGGACGACCTGGTAGAGGTGGCGTTCGTGAGCGACAACCCGAAGAAGACCAAGAAGCTCTTGGAGGAGTTCTGAAGGGAGGCCGCCGGTCGCGCATACGCGCATAGGAGGAGGAGACCCGCAGATCTCCCGGCTTGCCATGATGCCAGCGTCCCTCAGAGCGCCCGAGCGGCTCACCGACGGCTCCCCCCACTCATGGAGCGGGTCCTCACTCCCGGTTGACGTGCGCGCCGGGAGTGGCGCGAATCGGCGGGTTTCCGGATACTTGTAAGCGCCCCCCAGAGCTCCTCGTGCAGGAAAGGAATGGGAGTGAGGCCCGAGCCCGGCAACGCATCGGACCATGACAAGTGGGCGGCGGTCGTCTCCAGCGCCGAGGACCACGTGCGCCGGGACGCCACCTACGCCCCGGGTCGCGCGCGCCCCCTACCCGGGCGCAACGCCCTCCTGGTGGCCGCCGGGGTCGTGGTGGCTGTCGGCGTGGCCTTCGCCGCACCCCGGGTCATGCCCGGCTCGCCGGCCTCTCTTCCCGCGACCGAGCAGGCATCCGACCTGCGCGCCGAGGCGGCCCTCCTGATCGAACAGATCGAAGCGTACCGCCAGGAGCGGGGCACGCTCCCCCAGCCTTCCATGCTCTCTCCGTTCCTGGAGGAAGGGTACAGCTACCGCATCGTGGACGAGGTCATGGGCCGCTACGAGGTGCGCCGAGCCGCGGGAGGCGTGGAGGTGACCTACGACGGGTCCCTCCCTCTCGGACTCTGGCTGGTCATCGGCGGCAGCTCCGTTGGAGGGTCGCCGTGAACCGACCCCGCGGACGAAGCGGATACACGCTCATCGAGGTCCTCACCGTGTCCCTCCTGTTGGGGGCCCTGGCGGGGATCGCGACACCCCAACTGGCACGGCCGATCCACCGGGCGGGCGCCGCCAAGGTGGTGGCCGACGCTCATAACCTCACGTTGGCGACGCGGGCGTTCATGGCGGCCGGCGGCACCCTCCCCGCCAGCAGTGACTGGGGCATGGCGCCCACCGGGCTGAGCGCGTTCCTGGAAGAGACCATGACGTTCCAGTTCCGGGACGTGGAGTACCGCTTCGTCACCCAGCCGGACATAGGCGTGGCGCAACTCTGGGTGGGCTACGCCGCAGAGTCGGGGGTGGGGGAGGCGCTGCAGAGCTACCGGCGCCCCGGAGAGGTGACCTGGACGCCCACCCGGACCACGTTCGTGCTGGTGAAGTAGGGTGTCGAACCAAAGCCACTGGATCGTGCGCGTCGCCCGCGGCGCGGGGCTACCGGGTGCGGAGGAGCTCCAGGTGCCGCCGCGTGCCCCTGCTCCCGAGGCGTGGGCCGCGGTCATGTCGGCGTGCGGCGTGGACGAGGACGAGCTGGCCGCCATCGTCGCCAAGTGGTTCCGGCTGGACGTGGCGGACTTCGAGAACCTGGACCCGTCCGCCCCCAGGTTCCTCCCAGGATCGGTGGCGAGGCGCTTCGGGGTCTTTCCCCTCCTGGAGGAGGAGCGTCACCTGACGGTGGCCACCGCCGACCCCTGCGACGTCCAGGCGGAGCAGCAGGTCGGCTTCGCCTCGGGACGCACGCCCACCCTGCAGATCGCGCCCCCGAGCCGCATCGCCGAGTACACCGAGTTGACGTACCTGCCGGGGAAGGCCGTCGATACCCTGCTCAGCCGCATGGACGCGGGGCGCGACCCGCGGGTCAAGATCATCGAGGAGGAGGAGCCGGCTCCCGAGCCTCTGGTGGCCATGGACGGCGCCGACGACGGCGTGGACGCCGGGCCCATCGTCAAGCTCACCAACATGATCCTGGAGGACGCGGTGACCAAGGTCGCGTCCGACATCCACCTGCAGCCTCTGCCCACCGGCGGCGTGATCCGCCTGCGCATCGACGGCGTGCTGCGCAGCGGGATCACGGTGCCGCTCCCCGTCCTGGGCCGCGTCATCTCACGCATCAAGATCATCAGCCGCCTGGACATCTCCGACAAGATGCGCCCGCAGGACGGGCGCGCCCGGATCCGCATCGCCGGCAAGACGTACGACCTGCGCATCTCCACCGTCCCGGTGCGCGGCGGCGAGAAGGCCGTCATCCGCATCCTGGACCCGCACAAGTCGGGGGCGCTGGACGAGTCCGGGCTCCCCGCCCGGGAGGTGGAGCGGCTGCGGCGCGTGCTCCGCAACCGGGACGGGATCCTGGTGGTGACCGGGCCCACGGGCTCCGGCAAGACCACCACCATGTATGCCGCGCTCCGGGAGATCGCCACCGAGGACGTCAACATCATGACGGTGGAGGATCCCGTGGAGTACGAGCTCTCCGGGCTCACCCAGATCCAGGTGGACGCGAAGCAGGGGATCACCTTCCAAAGCGCATTGAAGGCCATCCTGCGGCAGGATCCGGACGTCATCTTCGTCGGGGAGATCCGGGACCAGGCCACCGCCGAGACGGCGGCGCAGGCCAGCCTCACCGGGCACCTGGTGCTGGCCACCGTCCACGCCAACGACGCCGTGGGGTCGGTACGCCGGTTCCTGGACCTGGGGCTGGACGCCGCCACCATCTCCGAGACGCTCAGGGGAGCGCTGGCCCAGCGGCTCCTGCGCACCCTTTGCCCCGACTGCGCCCAGCCGGTGGAGGGGGAGCTCACGCCCGACGAGATGGTGCTGGCGCAGCGCTTCGGCGTCCAACCCATCATGCGCCCCGGCGGATGCGAGGAGTGCGGCGGGTCCGGGTACCGGGGGCGCCGGCCGGTGGTGGAGATGATCCTCCCGAGCCAGGAGCTCCTGCGCATGGTGGCCGCGGAGGCGCCCCACATGGACCTGGTGACCCGGGCCCGCGAGGACGGGATGCGCACCATGCTGGAGGGGGCGCTGGACCTGGTCGCCGAGGGGCTCACCACGCTGGCCGAGGTGGATCGGGTCATCGGAGAGGACGCGGCGGAGGCGTCGGTGTCCACGGCGCCAGCCGCCCTCGAGGCCGAGGCCACGCCGCCCCCCACGCCGCCCCCCGCGCCGGTTCCCGCTCCGGTTCCCGTTCCGGCCCCGGCTCCCGCCCCCGCCCCGACCCCACCCTGCGCCGATCCGGTTTCCCTGGTGCCCACCGATCTTCCCCTGGACCGCACGCAGCGTCCGCCCCAGGTGCTGGTGGTGGACGACGACGCCGACGCCCGCCTCCTGGTGGGGGCCATCCTGGGCAAGCACGGGTGGGAGGTGACGGACGCTGCGGACGGGGCTACCGCCCTGATGCTGCTCGGCCAGCGCCGGGACCTGTCGCTGGTGGTGCTGGACCTGGGCCTTCCCGACATCGATGGCCTGCACGTGCTGCGCGCGCTGCGGAACTCCCCGGAGACAGCCCACATCCCGGTGGTGGTCCTCACCGGCCGCACCGACAGGGACACCGAGCACAGCGTGCTCGAGATCGGTGCCGACGACTACATCCGGAAGCCGTTGGACCCGCCCATCCTTCTCATGCGCGCCAAGGCCGTGCTGCGCAGGGCGCGGCTCGACTAGCGCGAGCTGCCCGGGCCTCCGGCGAGCCACGCCTCCAGCGGCACCGAGCCGTCGAAGCGCACCCGGACCCCGTCGCGCTCGGCGGTGACGAAGTAGGCGTCGCCCGCCGCCTGGTAGGTCACGTGCTCGCCCAGGAGCGGCCGCAGCGCCTCGGGCCCCGGGAGCGCTCCCGAGCGGGCACGGTGCGCCTCCACCTCCCGGACCACGTTGGCCACCGCCCAGCGCAGATCGGCCTCCACCTCCGCCACAGGCTGGGTGGTGGGCCGGAGAAGGGGGACCAAGGCGGCCGCGCCCACGCTCAGGGCCAGGAGCCCACCCAGCACCCAGAGGCGGCGGTGCCCGACCCTCGGCGCGTCGAAGCGGAGCACCGGGCGGGCGCCCGCCTTCGGGCCCTCCACGCCCAGGTGCCGGCTGGCGAGCTGCACCGCCGCCAGCATCTCCGGCGGTGGAGCGTCGCCGCCGGCGGTGCCCCCGACGGGGGTCCCGGGGTCCTTATCCAAGGGAGGTCATGAGGTCGAACACGGGGGTGTACATGGCAGCCACAATGCCGCCCAGCACCACCCCCAGGATCACGATGAGCGCCGGCTCCAGCGCCTTCATGGCGCCGTCGATAGCCGCCTTCACCTCCATCTCGAAGAAGTCGGCGACCTTGTCCAGCATCTCCTCCAGCCGTCCCGACTCCTCTCCCACCTTCACCATCTGCGCCATCAGGGGCGGGAGGATGTCCGCCTTGGACAGGGGCGTCGCCAGATCCGAGCCCGCGTGGATGGCGTCGCGGGCGCCGAGCACCGCCTCTTCCACCTCGCTGTTGCCGGAGATGCGAGCGGCGGCCAAGAGAACGTCGGAGAGCATCACGCCCGAGTGCAGCATGGACGCCATCGCCCGGGTGAGCCGGGCCACCGCGGCCTTCCTCGTGAGCTGTCCGATGAGGGGCAGCCGGAGCAGGATGTAGTCGGCCCAGCGGCGGCCGCCCTCACTTCTCAGCCCCTGCCGGAAAAGGAGCGCCAACGTGCCCACCACGACGAGAATCACGTGCCAATATCCGCGGATGGCCTCCGACGCCCCCATGAGGATGCTGGTGGACAGGGGGAGGGCCACTCCCTCCGAAGCGAACAGGTCGGCGAACACCGGCACCACGAACGTGAGGATGGCCCCCACGGCCAGGACGGCGACGGAGAGCACCACCGCGGGATAGACCATGGCCCCGAGCAGGCGCTCACGGAGGGCGTGGGACGCCTCCAGGTAGACGGCGACCCGCTCCAGCGCCTGCGGCAGCGTCCCCCCCACCTCCCCGCCCTCCACCATGTGCACGTAGATGGGCGGAAAGACCTGAGGGTGGGCTCGCAGCGCGTCGGAGAGGGAGGAACCCCCGTTGATATCCCGGGCCACGCGGCGGAGCGCAGCGCGCAGGGTCCGGTCGGTGGTCAGCTTCGCGAGCATCTCCACGATGGTGAGGAGAGGGAGCGCCGCGTCCACCAGCGTCGCGAACTGCCGGGTGAAGACCGTGAGGGCGTTGGGGTCCACCGAGCCCCGCACAGGCGGAAGCGCCTCGGCGGACACGGGCTCCAGCGACACCGGCGTGAGCATCTGCTCGGTGAGGATCCGCCGGGCCTCCCCCTCCGAGGCCGTATCCACGGTCCCCGTTAAGCGCCGCCCGTCCGGGTCCCGGGCCGCGAACTTCCACCCTTGCTCGGCTCCTTTGCTCATCCCACCACCTCGAACCAGGAACGTTCCGTGGCCCCGGGGACGCCCGCGCCGGGCGTCATTCCGGAGATGCCCGCCTGGGCCCTCTGCACCGCGCAGCTGCTGTACTCGATCCTCCCGCCGGACGAGATCTCGCTCTGGGATCCTCCCCCCACGCCTCCGCGGACCAGGATCCCGCCGAAGATGCGACCGGGTGCCGTCAGGCGCAGCCGCCCCAGCACGATGACGAGCCCGTAGTAACGGAAGTCGCCGCTGATGGTCAGGTCACCGTCCACCAGGAGCACCCCCTGTCCCTGCCCGGTCCCCTGGAGGGTGAGGTTCCCGGTGACGCGCACGACGGGCGCCCAGCTCCCGCACGGTCCCGTCGGCGTCAGGGGCGAGCCCCAGTTGGTGGCCACGCCGGTGGCGCACACACCTCCCGCCACCACGGGACCCACCACGTCGCGGAGGCGGGTGTTCCCGGCGAAGGTCACGTCCGCCTGCCCCGCCAGCGCGGCATAGGTGAGCGGCCCCAGGTCCGCGAAGTCCGCGTCGGCCACCGTGGTGTCCTCCAAGACCGGCGGCGTGCCGGCGATGGTGCCCCCGGAACGGGTCGACACGGCGGTGGCGTCCGACGTCACCACGCCCGGGATGTCGGCCCGGGCGCCGGGACAGGTCGCGGTGTTCCAGGCAGGAGGGATGGCATCCACCCCGGAGATTCCGGAGTTGGGCACGGTCTTGTTCGCTCCGGTGACGCGCAAGCCGCTCTGCACCTTGAACGCCGCCTCGCAGCACAGCGCGCCGCTCGAGGTGGCCTCCACCACGGTAACCACCGTGCGTCGAGCGGTGCCGGGGAGGCGCACCACCGCGGTGGTGCGGACCAGTACCCGGCTTGCCGGGCTCCCTCCCGTCGCCACGGGGGCGCGGCGGACCACGGAGCGGTAACGCGATCCGTCGGGGAGGCTCTGCCAGTCCAGGACCAGCGAGTCCCCGGCTGCCGGGAGCGTGGGGACCACGGTTCCCCAGAGCGCCAGGGTGCGTGCGGCACCCGCGTCGGCGGCGGCCAGCGCCACCGCCGCCTGTCGGGTGGCCTCGGCGGCGCGGTACTCGTTGCGCGACGTGTAGAGGCCGGTGACGCTGACCATGGCGAGAATGACCAGGACGAAGAGGGCCACCGGGAGCACGAAGCCGCCTTCGTCGCTGGTCCTGCGCGCCACGAGCGGGCGCGCCTCGCCCCGAGACGCGCTCACCGATTCCTCCCGCCGAAGGAGAGGGTCACCGTGTCCTGGCGGCTCGCCGCAGGGGTCCAGGACGCCGGGGCCGTCGCCACCCGCACGACGACGCGGGCGGCGGACGCGGGGGAGGCCACCACCGCGCCCGCGGCGTCCTCGTACCAGGCAAGGAACCCCGCCCCGGCATCCAGGGGCCCGGCCAGAGCGTCCCGCTGGGCGCCGTCCACGCGGAAGAGCCAGGCTCCGCCGGCCTCGGGGGAGAGCTCGAAGACCACCGAGCGGAAGGAACGTGCCGCCGCGCCGCTCAGCGCGTCCACGGCAGGGCGCCCCAGGCGGGCGACACTCCCCCCGGGAGGCACGCAGGGCACCTGGGGCGTCGGGCCCGAGAGGGCGGTGACGGCCTCCGCAGTCCACCCTCCGGCGCGCTGGACGAGGACGCTGTCCCCAGCCCCCGCGCTCCAACGCCCCTCCGCCGCCACCAGCCCCAAGCGATCCCCGGCGAGGTCGGTGCCGCACACCAGAGCGAGCCCGAGGGGCATGCGGGCCCGAATCCGGCCGGGTGCGAGGATCACCACGTCCCCGTTGGCCAGGTTGGCCTCCCGGAGCGCCCCGGTGAGCACCGCCATGGCCACCCTCACCGCCTCGTGCCGCTGCGCCGCCGCTCCCTGGGCGGCCCAATATCGCCGCTGGGTCATCACCCCCTGCTGGAGAGCGAACAGGATGAGGGCCCCCAGCGCCACCACCACCATGAGTTCGACCATGGAGAACCCGCGGCGGGAGGCGCCCCCGGTGGGGCGGGATGCGGCGCTCATCGGGCCCGGTACACGTAGACCGTGTCGGTCAGGGTGCGCCCCCCCTCCGGGCGGGCGTGCACGACGAGCTCCACGCGCAGGTAGGAGCCGCTGTCCGCCACCGTCCAGACCGCGTCGCCGGCGGGGCGTGCCGCAGACCCGGAGCGGACCGAGTCCACGGGGATGGCGCGGAGGCGCTCCACCTGCTCCTGGAGCAGTTGCGCCGCGCGGAGCTCCAGCGCCGCCGCCCGCATGCTCGCGGCGGCCACGCGGCTCGTCCCCACCCATGCCATGGCCCCCAGGGACAGAATGACGATGGCCACCAGGATCTCGACCAGCGTGAACCCGCCCATGCCGGCCCTGGACAGGGCACCGCCCCCGCGGCCCGGCGTCACGGCACCACCCTCCCGATGGCGCTCACCACCACCGAGTCGGTGAACTCTCCCCGCTGCAGTCGCACCACCGCTCCCTCGCCGGTACAGGGAGAAATGGCCACCGCCAGCCCCCTGGGATCGAAGCACAGCAGGGGCTGCGTCGAGCCCAGGTTCACCGACAGCTCCTCCCAAAGGTCCACCATGCCCAGCGTCACCGGGAGAGCGCCTCCCAGGGCGGAGGTGTCCACCTGGACCAGAACGCGGTCCCCGGCGGCGTCCAGGATCAGGTAGCTGACCCGGCCGAAGCGCACCGCAGCCGCCCGGGCGGCGGCCACCGACGAGGTCACCCTGGAGCGCGCGTCTCCCACCGCCACCCTGCCGCTCACGTAGGTGAGCCGGGGTGCCGCGATCCCCAGGAGAACCATGGCGATCGCCACCACGAACACGAGTTCGAGGAGCGTGAAGCCCCAGGCCCGCCCTGAGCCCGCCGACGGGCACGCGGGGGGAAGGGTGGGCTCGGCTCGGCGGGAAGGGGTGCTCAGGTGGCGGCTCCTCTGGGGAGATGGCTTCTCCAATGAAGGGCGCGCAGGCCGTGATGTCCAGGCGCTCCGCCGGCGAGGCGCCAGGGTACGGGACGGGCGGCCTACTTGAACATCTTCCCGGCGAGAGTGGCGTCCTTGTCCACCCGGGTGCCGAGCTTGATGAGGGTGGCCAGGCGCGTGGTCCCCTCGGCGTGGAGCGTCTCGTGGACCTTCACGATGGCCGCGAAGATGTCGGCCAGCTCTCCCTCCACGTTGGTCCCGTTGGGGTGCAGCTGGGCCCGGATCCCCGCCTCCTCGAGGATGGCGTGGGCACGCTTCACCTCCTCGCGCACCGACACACCGACGCCGATGGGGATGACCTGGATGTCCGCTAGGGCTTTCATGGGGTTCTCGCAAGTCCGGGTTGGGGTCCTCGATTCCCCTTGAACTTGACGACGGGAGGCCGCGCGCGCACATGGAGGGACACATCTCGTACCTTGGAGGCCCCATGGCTCGCCACCCCCGTCCGCTTCCTGCCGGGCACGCTGCCCTCCTCGCGTGCCTCTGCCTCGCCTGCCTGGCCGTCGCGCCCGGCGTCCTCTCCGCCCAGATGACCAAGTCCCAGGTAGCCTCCTGGCTCGATGGCCGCCAGCAGCGCTTCGACGAGGTGGCCATGCGCATCTGGGACCTGGCGGAGGTCGGCTACATGGAGCACCAGAGCTCCGCCCTTCTGGCCGGTGAGCTGGAGGCTTACGGCTTCCAGGTGACGCGAGGGGTGGCGGACATCCCCACCGCCTTCGTCGCCGAGTACGGGAGCGGCAAGCCGGTCATCGGAATCATGGGCGAGTTCGACGCGCTGCCCGGGATCAATCAGGACAGGGTCCCCACCCGCCAGCCCATCGAGGGGAAGAAGGCCGGCCACGCATGTGGGCACAACCTGTTCGGGACGGCGTCGGCGGCGGCCGCCATGGCCGCCGCCGAGTGGCTGAAGCAGACGGGTCGCTCCGGCACCATCCGCTTCTACGGAACCCCCGCCGAAGAGGGTGGGTCGGGGAAGGTCTACATGGTGCGCGCCG
>Ga0315541_1000723_pt1 | contig 34273 bp, 28 predicted proteins | sample SalMarSW160190MG_FD_203095 | JGI IMG/M metagenome (GOLD analysis project Ga0315541, IMG submission 203095) | Salt marsh sediment microbial communities from the Plum Island Ecosystem LTER, Massachusetts, United States - Salt Marsh Sediment SW1601-190 ...
TATCAAGGGTTTATATCATTTGAAGCGTCTTCAAGCGTTCTTTGCCGTGCTGGACAAACCTTTTACAAAGCTTTTCGCCAGCTTTCTCAAAAACCAGGGACATACCACAAGCAAAAAACTCATCAAAGCCAATGCAGAAAAGGCCAAAAAAAATCCAGAGCAAAAACAAAAATCCTACGAATTCAAAAGTCAAACTGAAAAACACTCAGCAGCACTTATGAATTTATCCTGGCAGAATTCTGACCTCGCTCGGTCCAGTAACAATCATAGACATAGTGCCAAATACAGAAAAAAACAGCAGGCAGCAAAGTCATCAGAAACCGCTAAGAAAATTGCTGTATCTCTATCCGATGAAAAAACGACTGAACCTGAACAGCATTTAATAACAGCAACAAAAGAAACGAATACCTTGTTGAACTCCGGCAAAAATACTCTCAAGCTCGAAGAATCTCTTAAAACCCAAGCTGAAAACCTGGAAAAACAGATAGCAGAGTTTAAGCAAATGGCCAAAACTGTACAGCATACCGCCCTGGAACACTCTAAGCCGCTCAATAACGCCATCAAAGAACTTACCCAACAAGTCTCAGCTATTCGTGAATACGCTGCCCATCAGCAAGACAGAGTCGAAAAGCTTCAGGATGGATATGACTGGAACATAATCAAAGCTTTTTGCCTGAGAGTTATCCGCTGCGTTGACAATCTTGAAAACCGCATTAGTCAGCAATCCGAAGAAAATGTTGATACAACAAACCTTGAAGAGGTAAGAGACGAGCTACTTTTTGCTCTGGAGTCCAGTGGCGTGGAAAAATATGAACCGGAAATAAATAGTGATTATCGCGGCCAGGAAAAGTTTGCCGAGGCCGTTAAAGATACGCAGCACTGTGACAATCCGAAGCAAGCAGGAAAAATTGCAAAGGTCATCAAACCAGGTTACCAATACTTTATTAATGAGGATAATGTAAAAATAGTACGTACAGCTCAAGTAAAACTATTCGGCTGATTAGTAATATCTGAATCGAGAAACAAGCCGCAAAACAAGAGGTGAAAAATGACTAACATAGTCGGTATAGATCTTGGAACAACTTTTTCGGCATTAGCAATACTCAACTCCATCGGCAAGCCCGAGATAGTTCCAAATGCTGACGGTGAGAGACTTACGCCCTCTGCGATTTTCTTCGATGAAGAGAATCCTGATATAATTCGGGTAGGCGTTGAAGCAATTAATTCACGGCACATAAATGCTCAAAGGTCTGTTCGCTGGATAAAGAGGCAAATGGGGGACCCAAATTATCGCAAGAATATTGATGGCAGGGACTGGACAGCCGTGGAATTATCCGCTTTGGTCATGAAAAAACTCAAACAGGAATGCTCTACCGAGCATGGTGAAATCCACGATGCCGTTATTTCTGTTCCTGCTCACTTTGATGAAGTCTGCCGAAAAGCAACAATGGATGCAGGGTCTCTGGCAGGACTTAATGTAATTGGAATTGTCAACGAACCTGTAGCTGCTGCCCTGTATTACGCCACTACGCAAAAGGTCTCAGGAAAAGTACTTGTGTACGACCTTGGCGGAGGAACTTTCGACGTAACCATAATGGAAGTCAAAGGAACCCAGATTGATATTATCTGTTCACAGGGCGACCATGCACTCGGCGGCATCGACTTCGACCAGCAAATACTTCAGATACTTCAACAAAACTACAAAGACAAATTCGGTACTGAACTAATTAATTCCGACGAAGACAGGGCAAAGTACGAAGATGAAGCAGAGGATATTAAAAAGGCACTGTCACGGCGTCCAACCGCCAAAAAAATGCTTTATGGTTCAGCTGGCAGTATGAGAGTGGAAATCACCCGCCAGTCTTTTGAACAAGCTATATCTTCATTGATATCTCGCACTGATATTCTGTTGGAAGTGGCCCTCGAAGAGGCGGGCATCAAACCTTCCGACATTAATAAGGTACTTTTGGTAGGCGGAAGTACTCGAATACCATCAGTCCAGCAACGACTTGAAAAAATGTTTGGATTTGCGCCCGAAACAACGGTTAACGTAGATGAGTGTGTTGCTCTCGGTTCTGCATTGCACGCCGGATTGACAATGCTCAGAGAAAAACCAAATGAGGTACCAGCGGGCATCTCCAGCGGATTAAAAGATATTAACCTCACAGATGTCTGTAATCACAGCTACGGTACTATTTGCGCTCCTGTTGACAAGGAAACCGGCCGACGGATAATTGCCAATCGCATCATCTTAAAGAAAAACACGCCGTTGCCTTGTGAGGCATCACAAACGTTCTACACAATGACCGAGGGACAAACAGAGCTCGAAATAACCATAACTCAAGGGGAAGATACAACGCCTGAGTACATAAATAAAATTGCGACGCACAAATTCAAACTCCCTCCCGACAGACCCGCAGAATGTCCAATAAAGGTCACCTACAGCTACGATGTAAACCAAAGAATGCACTGTAAGTTCGAGGACCTCGAATCAGGCAAAGCCCTCGAAGTCGAATTTTGCTTAGACCAAAATAGTAAAATGTCAGAAAACAACGTAAAAGAAAAGAGCAACCAATTGGAGCCATTCAAAGTCCAATAGCAATATCTGCAGGGGAGCAAAAAGTGACAAGCTATTTGATTTACAGAAGTCTAATTAGCCCAATTAGAAACCTTTTTTTTTGGGTCTCTAACCTGTTTAATCATAACAAGCTGACAGATTCCCAAGCAAAAATCCTCAACGAACCTGTGGAGTCTCCAGCACAGCCTGACCTGCAAATCCTCAATTGTCGAGTTAAACTAACACAACAAGAAAAGGACAATGCTACTTCTGATTCTTTCGCCATAGAGATTTGCGGCTCAATCCACACTCCCAGCACCCAAAAACAGACAGATGCAACCTTGAAAATCTCGATTACGGACATAACAGATGTACCGCAAGAATCGAATACCAGCCACAATACTCTAACCAAACGAATTTATAGAACTTTCCTTAAGAAGCAACCGGCGCAAGACAACGCTAAGCCAATACAAAGCCGGGCCAAACAGTGGCAAATGCCGGACTCACACAAGTTTCTCTACAATACCGACCTCGGCAAGCTTCCTGAGCAGGTAACAATCCTGCCAGACTGGACCGCTGTCGCCAAACTACACCTTGATTGGCTAATATTTCCAAGAAAAGGAAATAGAAAACTACAGTTCAACACATCAATATCCTCTCGCCAGAGTGAACAGGAGCTTGCTTGTGCCACCTGTATATTCACTTACGAAAATCCCGAGTTTGGCTATATAGACCTGCAGGAAAACGTCCAGCGTACAAAAATCCTGACGGTCGCACTGGCTTTTGCTGTCAGTGCCTCAGATGAAAAACTATATAACGGCGAAATTGACCTTATAAAAAACTGGGCAAAAGACAACATTGATATAGCTGATGCTTCTAATAAAGCCAAACGTCACCTTGATAAAGCACTGAAGAAAACTGTTGCTTTTTTCCGCGATGGCAATCATCTTAACACTTATAAAATCTGCAAAGAAATTGTCCAAATTGCGCCACTCGCAGACCGCTATGATATTTTAGAGCTTTGTTTATATGTAGCACAAGCAAAGGGCTTTGCCAACGCTGAGGAGCTTGCTCTTTTGAAGGACCTGGCAACATGGCTTGAAGTTGATATGGATAGATTCCGTGAAATGTCCGAAAGAATTCTACCTGTCAATATGCACGAAGTCAAAGATGCAGAAGCCATTCTCGGCGTATCCTCTGATATGAGCAAAGAAAAGACCCGTCAGCAGCTTAATAAACTGTTCTGTAAATGGAATTCAAGGGTAACAAATCTCAATCCCGCAATTCGAGAACAAGCAGACCAAATGTTAAAACTCATCGCTGAAGCAAGAAGCCAATATATAGGATAACAGACCACGGTTTATCTGCTAATCCAAAAACTTCTTCAACACCGCCGCTGTGTGCATTGCCAGCAGCATCAGATAGTCCAAATCGCTAAGGCTGTAGTGCTTATGCACCATAGCGTTGTCCACGTATAACACACCATAACAGCCGCCTGGCCGGATAATGGGCGCTATCATAGCAGAACGTATTCTTTCCTTTTCTTCCAACCCAGCTGCAACGCGAGGCAAAACCATGGATTGACCTTTTACTATCGCCTGCTCAATCTTGTCCATAAGTTTGATTTCGCTTTGGTCCACTGCTTTTCCATCTCGTCTTTTACCTGCGTGATAGGTCATCGGGCCGGATGGCTGTTCTCTAAGAGCACACCAAACATGAAAGGCACTGAACTGTTTCAACATAGTATTCAATAAAGTCACTAGTAATTCTTCGAGACTACCTGCATCACAGATTGTCTCGGTTGCCTGCGAAAAGTCAGTTAATCTTCTGGCGGCTAAACGCATAGCAGGTGCGTGACTGGCATCCGGCTTTCTTACCACTGTTTCGTGCTGAGGTGTCGCTAATCCAGCTTCAACGTTAAAGCTCGTATCGGCCTCATGAAGCTCTTTCTCCGCTTTAACATCCTTTTCAGGATTGAACTCGATAATGCAATCAGCTATACGAATACAATCACCATCTTTAATTTCCGACTTATGAATTGCCTTATCGTTTAGATATGTTTTACTCGCCGAATCCAGGTCTTCTATCATCCACTTGTCTTCATCTGTACTAAGAATAACTGCATGCTGCCTTGAAACCATTCTGTCGGGCAGAAAAATATGACTGTCTGCCGCCCTACCGATGGAAATAGGTCCCTCGGTGAATTGGAACTCCTTGGTACTGCCATCCTTTTGTTTTAGAATCAAACGCATGGCTTTTCTCCTCTCTGGCTACGGCTTATCGCCTACGCCAAGACAAGGAAGGTTCCTATATTTAACTCGCGATATCCTAATTATCCAATATTTATCAGAACTTGTCAAGTATATCCTACTAAAATTTTAAGGTGGCAAGAAAACATTATATCGCCTCAGAGGAAGAATAGATGCATGGCTGAAAATTATAACAAAAATCCAAGAAAGGTATGAATACAGATACCTTGACTCAGGACTTCATTTTCGAACATTACAATCCGGCCATGTCCAAAACAGTCGAGATATGTCGTTCCCACCCCAAAGACATAATATGAATCCCCTCAGACAAATTCCTCAGCTCTTTAATCAGACGTGCAGAGATTTCCAGGCTTTTTTCGACTCTTTTTTCTTTCCCAACAGCTGCCAATTCATCAATAATCTCATCAGGAACATGAATTCCTGCGACATTTGCGTTCATAAATTTCGCCATCCCTGGAGATTTTAGAAACACGATTCCAGCCATAATCGGCACATTTAGATGCTTAACATTCTTCATAAAGTTGGCAAATTTATCCACCTCATAAACTGCCTGTGTCTGAAAGAACTCTGCTCCAGCTTCGACCTTCTTCTCCATTTTTATAATTTGTGGTTCTAACGGGTCCGCACCCGGATTGACCACCGCACCCAGACAAAATTCCGGCGGCTGACCTGTCAAATCATTACCCGCCATATCTTTACCATCCATTAATCCCTTAACCGCGCAAAGTAGCTGTACCGAATCCAAGTCAAACACAGGCATCGCCTCAGGGTGGTCCCCCAATTTCGTATGGTCTCCTGTAAGACACAAAAGATTCTCAATGCCTAAAACCGCGGCACTTAACACATCCGACTGCAAAGCCAGACGATTCCTGTCCCTGCAGGTTAACTGCATAACAGGCTCAAGGTTTCTATCTTTCAATAGGCGGCAGGTCGCCAACGAGCCGACTCTCATAACAGAACTTTGTAAATCAGTAACATTGAAAGCATCGACCTTATCCCGTAAAGGCCCCAGCTCCGTCTGCCGCGTCGCGGTTTGTGGCCTGTGATTCGCGGCTCAATCCACTATCCACGAGCCATGAGAAACAAATTCCCCAGCAGACGCCTGACAGCGATTAACTTCACGCCTGTCCTGCAGCAGCAATGATATCAGGGACACAATGACCCCAACCAAGCGTCATTAGATGAGCACCCTGGCAGCAATGTTTCATCTTGCGAATCAGTTCGCCGCAGATTTCTATAGAGACCTTTTGAAGGTCTTCTTTAGCAGTATCAGAAAGACGCTTGATTAAATCGTCGGGCACATAAACACCGGGTACAGAACGGTTCATATATTTGGCCATACCGACACTCTTGAGCATGACGATTCCGACCATAACAGGTACCTTTAGGTGCTCGATACGCCGCATAAACTTTTCAAAAACAGACGGTTCATAAACAGCCTGTGTCTGCACGAACTGAGCCCCCACCTCAACCTTTTTTCCCAGCTTAATAATTTGAAGCTCGACTTCATCGGCGCAAGGGGTGACACAGCAACCTTTAAATAACTTAGGTGCACCTTCGAGTCTATTGGGATTGCCCTTTATATCCCTGCCCAAGTCGGTTCCCGCCTCAAGTTTGACCATCGCCTGTAGAAGCCCCACCGAGTCAATATCAAACACCGGTTTGGCCTCAGGATGGTCACCCATTGCCACATGGTCGCCTGTAAGAGAAAGGACGTTTCGGATTCCCAGTGAGGCAGCAGAAAGCAGGTCCATCTGAAGAGCAATGCGGTTACGGTCACGACAGGTCATCTGAAAAATAGGCTCAATGCCACGATCCAGAAGCATCTTGGATACGGCCATCGAGCCAATGCGCATTACTGCCGTTTGCCCATCGGTAACATTCACCGCAGTTACCGAATTTTTGAGGCATTCTTCGGCCTCATGCAAACAGGTCTGAACGTTAGTACCTTTTGGTGGACCAATCTCACCAGTGAATACAAACCTGCCGGACTCAAATGCCCGTTGCAGGTTGCTTATGGGTTCGTTCATGCTTCTGACTCCTGTTCAGCCATTTCTTTAAGACTTAACCTTCGGACACCAGCACCGCGATCCTTTCTCCAGTCTCTGATTGGCTGGATACCGCGGAGCTCATCGACCTTGCCTCTTTCCGTCAGGCGTTTGTATATCAGGTGCCAGCCACAATCCATCTCATTTGAGACTTCGCATTTTCCATCGCGTGCTCCACCACACGGGCCGTTAATAAGGCTCTTAGAGCAACGAGCGATTGGACAAATGCCACCGGTAAGAGCCAGCACGCAGTTGCCACAACCGTGACAGTACTCCTCCCACAGACCTGAAGCGGTATTGGCACCATTGAACGTAGTATTCATAGCAGGTAAAAATGGTACATCGGGGTACAGTTGCGACATAAACTGCACTCCAACTCCACAGGCCATACTAAGTACACAGTCGTATTTTTCCGGACTTTCTTTGAGATTCTCAACAAATTCCCTATCGCATTGTCGAGTGATACAGTCATAATCAGCCGTCAGGTCCAGGTTCCTGTGCCGAGATGCCAGGCGCAGTTGTGAGGCCAGTTCCTCAGCCTGCCTTTCTCCGCCGGTCAGGCAGACAGTAACGCACCCGCCACATCCCAGCACCAGAACCTTTTTGTATGGATTGAGCATCTCAAGGATTTCATCAAACGGTTTCCTTTCAGCTACTATCATCGAAATCATCTCCTAAAAATCAGGATATAACTTTTTCAAGTTCTTGGACTGCCTGGCTTAAGGCTACACGGATTGACTCGGCACAGCCAGCAACCTCAAACATTTTTAGTCGCTGGCCATCAATACCGATTTCGCCCAGCATATTACACGCCTGATTTACACGCCTTCGAATACGCTTGGTCGCCTGAGGGTATCGCTCCGAATCTTCTTCGCAGGCAATAACGACAACCGCTTCAGCCCCAGCTTCAAAGGCATGCAGCAATTCAATCACGCTCAGACGAGCCATGCTCGGCAGGTAGAATTGCTTCAGGCCGACTTCGGCGAACCCAGCCGAGCCGGGAACAAACTCCTGCTGACCACACCACGCAGATGCCGGCGCTTTATATCCACAGATATAGGCAACCATCTTTATGTCGAGGTCCATACTCTCCAGTGCCTCTGCTGTGCTACACTTTAGTCCGTCTTTGTCCCAGCCCTTAGGAACTATGGCGTTGGCAGGGCATTGAGCTATGCACATACCGCACCCCTGGCATAAAGTCGAATCAATGCGAGCGACGTCAGTGACTTTGGGTATGTCGAACGGGCATACTCGAAGACAGGTAAGACATGCAGCACACTTATCCACCAGCACTTCTGCACCAGCTCCGCAGTTCATACATCTACGAGCTTCACAGGCGGCTGTATCCGGGTCGAGGGTATGTTCGAATTCATCGAAAGTTATCTTTCTTTTTTCCGGTTTTTCGGTCGGGATAGAAACTCTTTGAGTCTTGATGACCTTTTCAGCAGTGTCCGGCGCAATCTTATCTATCATGGGTGGCAGAGAATCGTCAATATATATCTTCTTGCCTCTTAGATACATATCAATTGCCTTTGCTGCCCGCTGGCCACTGGCACACGCCTCTACGACCGAGCCTGGAGGTATGACAATCTCGCCGCATGCGAATATGTTCGGCACATTTAACTGGTGGGTAGCGGCGTTGAATCGGAGTCGGCCCTGCTCATCAAGATTAAGACTGCTACCCTTCATAAAACCAAAGTCGGCCTCCTGGCCAATGGCAAAAATGATGGTGTTGCAGTCGATATTGATTATGTCCGCATCGTCATACCGGGGGTTGAACCGTTTGTCTTCGTCAAAAACACTAATGACCTTACGGGCTTTGACGCCCTTGATTTGGCCATTTTTGACCACAATCTCGACCGGGCCACGCCGGTGTATTACACCTATGCCTTCTTCTTTTGTTTGGGTGACTTCCCAGTCCCATGCGGGCATTTCTTGTTCATTTTCCAGACACATCATCCGGACTTTCTCGGCACCGATTCGTATCGCAACTCGTGCAGCGTCACATGCCACGTTACCGCCGCCAATAACCAGCACATCACTGCCGATATGAACCTCTTTTCCAAAAACTGTGTCTGTCAAAAACTTCATAACTGGGTGGACCTGCTTATGCTGCGAACCGGGTATCGGAAGCATCCGACTGTTAGATAGTCCAATCGCAACTAGTATTGCCTCGAACCCTTCAGCCCACAAATCGTCGATGGTTTTATCTTTTCCGATTTCAACTCCCGTCTGCAATTCGACTCCGTGAGCAAGAATCCAATCGACATCAACCTGGACAACGTGACGAGGCAGGCGATATTTTGGAATGGCCGTTGCTGAAATGCCGCCCGCCACTGAGAATTTTTCGAAGATTTTCGGGCGATAGCCAAGTTTTGCCAATTCAAGCGCTGCAGACATACCTGAAGGTCCAGCCCCAATAATAGCCACCTTGGCCAAGTCTTGAACTTGAGCTCTGCTAATGGTTGCTCCGCTCCCAACATACTCGGCTACAAAGCGCTTCACCTCTCGGATAGCCACCGGCTCGTCAACATCGTTGCGTCGGCAGTCTTGCTCACAAGGGTGATGGCAAATTCGGCCACAAACCGCAGCGAACGGCAGATTCCTACGTATGACGTCGATAGACTCCTTCCACCGGCCCTGACCAACAAGCTCCACATACGTTCTCACGTCAGCATGCACCGGACAGCCGTGGCGGCAGGGTGCCCACTCACGTTCCATTAACTCCATCGTAGAGCGAAGATTTACCACATCCCGAGATGTCAGATCACAACCCAGCATAAACCTATCTACCTATCAATATTTTGATTTCCGATGACCGGTCGCAAAAAATTCGCGGCCAAATCTATTTCAGAGCAGCTATCCTCTTGGCAGCCTCGACCGTGTTATAAAGCAGCATTGTTATCGTCATTGGCCCTACTCCCCCCGGAACCGGGGTAATAAAAGAGGCCTTTTCCTTCACTGCCTCAAAATCAACGTCGCCAACAAGGCGATAACCCTTCTTTTTTGTTGTGTCATCAACGCGGTTAATGCCTACATCAATTACCACCACACCTTCTTTTACCATATCCGCAGTGATTGTGTTCGGTCGATCAGCAGCAGCAATAAGAATATCCGCCCCTTTGGTGTGAAAAGCAAGGTTTTTTGTACGGGTATGGCAGACGGTAACGGTAGCGTTTCGGTTCGGCTGTTTTTGAATAAGCATACTTGCCAGGGGCTTGCCAACAATATCGCTTCTGCCGACAATTACGACCTCTGCTCCTTCAATAGTCACTCCGCTGCGAATCAATAGCTGTATAACACCATGTGGTGTACACGGCAGAAATGCCTTTTCTCCCACCACCATCCTGCCCACATTCATTGGATGAAATCCATCAACATCTTTATCAGGGTCGATTGCCAAAAGAATCTCAGCCTCATCAAGATGCTTAGGCAAGGGTAACTGGACTAAAATACCGTTGATTTTCGGGTCGTTATTCATTTTCTCAACCAGCGCCATCAAATCTTTCTGTGATGTTTCTGCTGGCAGACGGTTATCATCAGAGTAAATCCCTATCTCCTCACAAGTTCGCTCTTTGGCTGTAACATAATACTTTGAAGCGGGGTCATCGCCAACCAAAATAACTCCTAAAGCCGGCACAATACCTTTCTCTTTCAGTTTGGCAACCTCGGCTTTTAGTTCCGCCCGCATATCAGCGGCTACCTGTTTGCCATCTATTATTTGTGCTGTCACCTTTTTCTCCAATGTATTTCGCAATTAGATTCCCAAGAAGCGCCTCTCAAAAAAGACCCTGCACTTTTCCTGTATTCACATCAACATCAATACGTCGAAAGGCAGGATTCGATGCTGTTCCGGGCATTAGCTTAATGGCACCAGATACAGGCACGATAAAACCGGCACCTTTATAAACAAGAATATCGCGAATCGGAAGCTCCCAATTTTTGGGTCTGCCCTTTATATCCGGGTCGTGTGCTAAGCTAAGGTGAGTCTTCACCATACACGTACCCAATTCACTGGCCTGCGGGTCAGCTTCAAAGGCCTTCGCTTTTTCCAGTGCCTCATCAGTATATGTTACACCATCAGCTCCATATACTTGTTTAGCTATTATTTCAATTCTCTGTCTTAAAGGTGTATTCAAATCGTACAGGAACTTAAAGTCGTTCTTCTCATCACAGGCCTGAATTACTGCCTCTGCCAGCTCTATGGCACCATCACCACCTTTGAGCCAGTGCCCTGAAACCGCAGCCAAAGCCCCGTTTTGCTCAGCGATTTTGCGTACAAGCTCTATTTCAGCCTTGGTGTCAATATGAAAGCTGTTTATACAAACCACCGGCCGAACACCGCTCTTCTTGACGGTCTCGATATGGGCAACAAGGTTCTCGCAACCCTTTTCCACCAATTCAAGATTTTCGGTCGTATATTCATCAGCCAAAGGTATGCCGGGTTTAACTGTAGGACCGCCGCCGTGCATCTTCAGGGCACGAATAGTAGCTACAATAACTACTGCATTAGGTATCAGCCCGGACATACGACATTTTATGTTCCAGAATTTCTCAAAACCGATATCAGCTCCAAAACCACTTTCTGTTACATGATACTCACCCAATTTAGTCCCGAGCAAATCGGCAATAATGGAGCTCTGGCCGACAGCAATATTTGCAAATGGACCTGCATGTACGAATACGGGCTGGCCTTCAATGGTCTGCAATAAATTCGGATTTATCGCCTCCACCATCCAGGCAGTCATTGCACCATCTACTTCAAGGTCGGCAGTGGTAACCTCGTTGCCTTTTTTATCGTAAGCCACAACAATTCTGGCTATCCGCTCTCGTAGGTCCTTTAAATCCTTAGCAACGGCCAGAATGGCCATCACTTCACTGGATACGGTGATTTGAAATCCCGAATCCATCTCGTAGCCATCCATCTTTCCGCCTTGACCAATCCTGATGTTGCGAAGGGCTTGTGCGCAAAAATCCATCGCCCAAAGCATTTGAATCCTTTCAGGGTCGATATCGAGTCTTTTTAGACCACTTTTTGCAAGGCGAGCATCATCATAGTTTCTCTCGTGCTGCATACGCGAAGTCAGAGCTACCATTGCAAGATTATGAGCATTTGTGATGGAATCAATATCACCTGTAAGCCGGATAGAAAAAGGCGTCAGTGGAATGCACTGAGCAAGACCTCCACCTGCAGCAGAACCCTTGATATTAAAGGTAGGTCCGCCACTCGGCTGCCTTATCGCTCCGACCACACGCCTGCTCAGTTTGCCCAGCCCTTCTATCAGGCCGATGGCAGTGGTCGTTTTTCCCTCCCCTAAGGGAGTCGGCGTAATGGCGGTAACATTAATATACTTTGCCGTCGGGCCATCTTTCAGCCGCGCATAAGCCTTCCGATAATCTACTTTAGCCAACTTTCGGCCCATAGGTATCAACTCATCATCTTCCAAACCCATCTCACGAGCCAATTGGTTGATAGGTTTCGCAGTTTCCTCCGCTGCTTCCGCAATCTGCCAATCTTTTAACTTTGTAGGGTCAAGCCTCACTGGTAACTCCTTGTATCTTGTCTTCATATATTTATTTTCTCGTGACGCTTCACGCTTTATTCACAGCCGTGTAGACCTTCAAGAAGCTGTCTGAATATATTTGCTTGTTCATCAGCATTTCAGAGGTCGCCACAATATTAACCAGCTCCTTGTCGAACACATCGACAATTGCCGAATCCAGACCATGCGAAATTGCAATAGCAAGAAATACTCGATTTATTAAGCTTCTTTCAGTTGCTCCCTGAGAAATATTTGACAATCCCACTGTCATATGTGGAGCCGGGTCGCAAAGCATCCTTATCTGGTCTATTGCAGTCAGAACATTGGCAGGCTGAACCTGGGCATTTGGCACTTTGACCGGCAACACAATGGGGTCAATAAATAATCGCTGGGCGTCAAAGCCCAAATCCATCGCTTTGGACACAATTTCTGCAGCGATAGCTACACGCGTATCAACATCCTGAGGCACACCATTTTTGTCCATTGTAAGGGCAATAAGACTCGATTTAGGTCCCGCCTGGTTGGCCATTTCTATGTATTTATCCAGGACCTGCTCATCGCTTTTCTTATTCAGCGGCGTTGAATTTAGCAAAACACCATTATCAGCATTAATAACTTTCAGTCCCGCTTCAATGACGTTCGGTTTTTGAGAATCCAGGCACAAGGCTGTTGTGCAGGCCTCCTGTATTGTCTCAACCAGCCATTGCATCGTCCCTTCCTGGTCTGCAGCAGCGGTTCCTACATTCACATCCAGATAGCTAGCGCCTGCCTCGGTTTGCTTTTTAGCAAGTTCCTGGATGACCTGCTTATTTTTATCCGCGATGGCTTTTTTAACATCTGTAAACATTCCATTGATTCTTTCGCCAATTAGTATCATAACCATCTCCTTTTTAAATTTTCAGTTCCGGCAGAGAATTACCGCCATATCTGATTGATAAAGTTTTGAACGGTAGCAATCGCCTTTGGATGTCGCATACGAATTATATCTACTCCCGCCTGCAATAGACAAATAGCGGTAGCTGCCTCCCACATAGGCCCTCTATCAACATGTGAACCCCAACCAGGAGCATCAACAAGCTTGGCCTCTTTTGCTCGCCAGGATTCATAACCAACATCACAAATAGCCGGCATTGCCATCATCTTATCGCCACCAAGTGCCGCCAATCGCTGGCGCTCCTGAATCGAATAGGCATACTCTATTCCGTAACCCAATGCCCCTGTGGACTGAAACGTAATTATCCGTTCCAGTGGAAAGCCCATATCAGAAGCCAAAATATTGACCTGCTTGGCAATATTGATATCCAGAGGGGCCTCGGTAATAAGGTAATGACCATCCGCCAAAGCAATAGCGGTTAGCGCTTTATAATTATCCTCTGTAACCGTCCCGATAAGGCACTTTTCTCCTTTTGCGGCCTCACTTACCTTGGGCATAACCTGGTTATCTTTTTCGTCATTTCCACAGCCCCACAGCACAAGAGGAACACCAACTGCCTTCAACACCTCCTGAGTAACTTTGACAGCGTGGTCGGCATCATAATCTGCCTTGTCGGGATGAATGCCGTCGAATTTGATACATACTAAATCAGCCCCGAACTCCTCAACGCACTTTTTGGCCCAGTCGCCTGGACTGTCGAGCACATCTTTATAGCTTTCAGCCAGGACATCAGGCCAATCTTCCGGCTTACTGTCAAGAACGTCAATAGCAATAACCGGTTTTTCACTTTTCTCCTCTATCGAGCCGCCATAGACAACATTTCGTGCTCCACCTATCGTTACTGTTGAGGTTCGAGTGCCCCCTTCCTCTTTGGTCGCTCCAAGTGTAATTCTATTTACTGTGCCGGTAAAACCGTCGCTTATCTCAGGAACTGCCATTTGAAAACCTCCAAATTGCCTGTTAATTACTATTTATCCATTGTCATTTTGTTAAGATTCAGTTTATTTTCGAATATTTCCCGTACCGCCACAAATGCAGGATTATTTCCTTCAAAATCAAAAACTGTCTTACCCTGCATTGAAGCGTCGAATATCGACTTGTCATAAGGTACACTTCCCAGAGTTTGTACTTCTTCCAACTGTGGTTCGTCACCGGATTTGCCATCTACCTTATTCCATATAACTGCTGTTTCTTTTACTGATATAGGCAATTGTTTAGCAAGTTCGGAAATCCTTTTAACTGTAACCACTCCGAGAGAAGTTTGTTCTGCTATAATACATAGTAAATCAACGTTGTTAGTGGTTCTTCGGGACAGGTGTTCCATACCCGCCTCATTATCTATAATCACAAACTGATATTGAGAGCTTAATTTATCGAGAAATGTCCGCAGCATATTATTGACCGCACAGTAGCAGTCCGGCCCTTCAGGCCGGCCCATCGTAAGCAAATCAAATCCAGATGCCTCAGTAACTACCTGCTGGATGCCGTATTCAAACGAACGCACCCTGTCCATACCACCGCTACTGGGCGATTTCGAGCGTGTCTGTTCGCGAATCTCTGCAATAGTGCTGCCCGGCTCATTTCCCAGCTCTGCGCCCAGGCAGGAATTAGGGTCAGCATCCACTGCAAGTATGGCCCTGCCGGGGTACTCTTCCAGTAGAAACCTGATAAGCATAGCAGCTATTGTAGTCTTACCCGAGCCACCTTTTCCGCTTATTGCAATTGTTGTCGCCATATCTTTCATAAAATCCAAAATTCTAATATCGAAATCCTAAGCAAATCCAAAATTCAAATGTCAAATGTTCAAAATAACACGTTTTGAATTTTGTATCTTGGTCATTTAAATTTGTTTAGTGCTTCGAATTTCGTGCTTTTTCAAACTGCCAGCCACCGACGGAAACAGAGATAAATCCGTATGAGGCAGAAAACTTGCCCTGATAAATTCATCCATATATTTAGGGTAGCTCATCAAATCAAAGTAGGTCATACTTTCTGCTATTTCCTCCGCTGTTTCCAGTGCCTTTCGGCTCAGCAGAACTGTTTTTGCTCCTGCGATTGATGTGTTACCTACAAATTGAATCTTCTCCGGCGCCACATCCGGCAGCATCCCTATAGTAACGGCCTGCTGGACATTCAGAAAATTCCCGAATCCTCCGGCTAAATAAATCGCATCCAGGTCTTCTGCTTTTGTTTGCGTCGACTCCATAAGCACGCTAATAGCGGCAAAAACCCCCGCTTTGGAGCGAACCAAATTATCAATATCCGCCTGGGTAATTACTATCTCCTGGTGGCTGTCATCCGCGGCTACTATCTGAAACTGTTTACCTTCGTCACCTTCTGTCACTCTCGTCTGGCCGTTAGTTATAAACTTTCCTGTTCTGTCTATGATTCCATTCTTAAATAATTCAGCGAGTGTGTCTAAAAGCCCCGACCCACAAATCCCAACCGGATGCTTGTTACCGATAGTCTTAAACTCTACTGTCCCGTCGTCGAGAATGTCCAGTTTTTCAATAGCTCCCGCTCCTGCTCTCATACCATGCTTTACACCACTTCCTTCGAATGCAGGTCCTGCTGAGCTCGAGGCACAAGCCAGCCAGTCGCTATTGCCGAGAACCACCTCGCCGTTAGTTCCGATATCAATAAAAAGTGAGATTCCCTTTTTTGTATAAATTCTCGTCGTCAGCACACCTGCTACTATGTCACTTCCGATATAGGCAGCTACACTGGGAAGACAATATAACAAACTTCGTTTATTAATCTGAATACCGACTTCCGCCGCCCTGATTGGCGGCACAAAACTGGCACTAGGCACATAAGGCTCTCTGCGTATACGTCTCGGGTCCAGATTCAGCAAAAAATGCACCATCGCCGTGTTGCCGGCACATATTACTGCGGTTATATCCTGTAAATCGATTTTTTGCCTCGATGCCAGAGTTACAATCAGGTCGTTTACATCGTGCACGATACGATTCTGCATCTCGTCAAAGGCATCATTTTCTTCCGCATAGATAATTCGGCGAATGTAGTCTTCACCGAAATTTATCTGGCTGTTATATGTAGCTTCGGTGTCTATTGTAGTAGCATTGGTCAGGTTGATAAGATGTGCTACTACGGTGGTTGTACCCAGGTCCACAGCAACAGCAAAATTAGTCTCACACCGCTTGCCAGGTTCAATTTCGATAACCTCCGTAGTTCCGCCACGACGACCTATTGTCGCCGCAACCCTGTAATTCGAACTGATAAGCATTTCCGGAAGCCCCTGCAAAATGCGAAAGCCCGTTTGCATTATAGGGGCGTCAATTTTTTCCCTTATAGCCAGATACAAACGCTCGTGGTCCGCAGTATGGTCCTGAATACTCGGCGGTGTCATTTCAAGACACAATTTCTGAACCAACGGGTCATACTCGAATACTCCTGCTGCCGGCTCACCTCTCAGCTCGCTGAATCGATGGGCGTCCGAGTCCATAAGTATTTGGCTTGTTTCCAGACTGTGGAACTTCGGAACAGTCACGGTCATATCGGAAAGCACCTTCGTCTGGCAGGCTAAAACAATATTTTCTCTTGTCTCATCGGGTGTAAGTAATGTGGTAGGTCTGCTTTCAAAATGGCCTTGGTCGATCATTACCTTGCATTTGCCGCAGTATCCGTCTCCGCCACAGATACTACTTAAATAAATACCTGCTTGATGAGCCGCTTTAAGCAGAATCGTTCCGCTGCGAACCTTTACCTTCAAGCCGCTCGGCTCAAAATGTACCGTGTATTCTTTGACTTTCGATTCTCGATTTTCGATTTTCGATTTTCCCTTTCTCAACTTTTCAACCGCTGAGACGACAGAAGTCAGAAATCAGAAGTCAGATTTCCCGTCCTCTGTCCTATTTCCAGACTTCCTGCAGAAATTTTGGTATCATCGAACTTTCTCTCGGGCCAACCATTACTTCCCAGTTGGTGGCTTCTTCGAGTTTGCCGCTCATCACCGCAACATAACCGGGAATTATTAATTTGCGGTGTTTAACCAGCTTGTCCACATTATTTTTAGCCATAGCTTCAGACACCTTTTTTTCGTTGAGTTTATCTCCCGAATAAGCCGTCAACACACTCGTACCTTCGGTATCGACTACAAGTATATAGCTTGGGACTCTGCTGGCCTCGACATCCGATTCCACCGTGTAATAAGTCAGTGAAAAGTTTGTTGTAAATAAAAACGGTGAATTTTCATCTGGTTCGCCGATAGGATAAACCTTCGGCTCTACCTGAACAGGTTTCTGTGGGTCGCTGAAAACATTCATAACAGCGGTCAGCATAGCCAAAAACACATATGGCTCGACAGTATCAACTACAACGATACTGGAGTACTTGCAAATCAAACTGATAGCAGTTGCAGCTTGCTGGTCGGCATCACCTTCCATAACAAATGATATAGTCGGATAACCCAAAGGCCTGAAGACCTTTTTCAGTAACAGAACACGCATCCTCGAAAGGTTATACAACTTCTGGCGCAAGTCAGGAGCATCAAGGTTTAACACAATATCTTCAACTCCCTGGGCCTTGATTTTCTCGCTCAAATCTGCAAGGGCCTCGATGGATTCAGCTTTTGCAACAAGTGGACAGCCGTTCTCCTTGGCGACTTTAGCCATCGCATCGGCTGTATCTGTTCCTGCCGATGCAAGAAGTGGAACAGCTTCCTTGGTTTTGGCGACCGCAGCGGCCATTGCCTCAGCCGAATCACTAACCAAAATAAGGGCAAGACTGGTGGCATTTTTCACCGTTTCAGCAACCCGGGCAAAAGTATCTGCCTGACCGCTATCATTAATAATCGCTATGGCCGAAACTGCTATCTTGGTTCCGACCCTCTCGAACTGTAGCGCATTGATAGATTCGATTCGTTTTGTTAAATCCTCACCTTTCAATTTGTCCGAGACACTTACTGCTATAACTGTAGGATTATGAAATTTCTCCTCGTGCCGGAATATTACCGTCTCTTGTCCAACCGCCACCTGATTATCACCGCTTCCAAACGTAACCTTGCACATCGGCGGAGCAGCCGCCGCTGCAAGCTTTTCTTTTGCCTCTTGCGAAACATCGGGACAGTCATCAAGTTTTGCACGTTTTTGTGCAAGGGCCATCGCAAAGGCCAGACAAGTCGGCATACCACACTTTTTGCAGTTGGTTTTCGGTAAGAGCTTGAAGATTTCCAATCCTGTCAGCGCCATAAAAACTTTCCTTTCTTTACTTCCAGTATATTCCAAATTTCATAATAGAACTCAGGTCCGTATCCATCCGTGTCAGTCAGCGTTCCCGTCAGTGTCAGTCCGTGTTTTAAAACATTGGCTCCATCGCAGCTACAGGATGGTTCGCTTTGGTAATAAACTCCAGAACCTCTTCCTCTGTGGTGGCTGTTTTCTCGTCTGCCATCTTGGCAAGAAATTCTTCTCCACCAACTTCAAGCTCCTCCGCTCTTTTGATAAAGACATCTTTAATCTCTTCTTTGAGCATAGTAGGCATCCAAACAATCCTTTTGATTCCGCCTTCAGCAGCAATGAATTTTCTTGAGAGGATGTAGTGCTTTGAATGCCCGATGAACCCAGGCGTTTGCTGTCCGCCGCCGACCGTCCCTGCAAGCGTCGAAAACTTCATCCCGCAAGGCGTAATCTCAGGAAATTCTCTGTTGACAATCATTATTCCTCCTGTTGAGGGCAGTACGGCGGCGATACACTCAAAGCATCCACAGGAGGTCATTGGGTCGGTAATCATACTGTACTGGCTCATTCGCTCGATGTTACCACCGCTGGCCTTGAGAACAAAAGCGTTTACCTTGTCCCACTGCCCTATGGTCGGCTCAATGCACTTACCTTTCGATATGGGCTGATTTGGCCCGGTTGGAATTATCTCGTATGCGGCCCTGCAGTCCAGCCAGCTATAAGCTCCGCACAAACCGGGCCGCTCAGGTGAAACCACACATACATGGTTTGGAGCGAAACTTTGACAAAGCGTGCAGGAATAAAATGTCTCCACATCTTCATCAGTCATGCCCGCAATACGTTTATCACGCTCGGCGAATATCTTGCGGGCCGTCTCACGAAGCTCTACAACTTTTTGCTCATCAGTTAGAATCTTAACCTGAACCTTATCCAAAATGTTAGAATACTGGTCGTGATACAGCCCATGGAGCAGCTTGCCTATATGTTCAAGTCTGAAGCCTGACTTAAAAGCATCCTTGGAGATTCGTATCCAGCTTATGTCTCGCTGGCCCATATGCCACAGCCCTTGTGCTTCGTTCATAAATGTATGAATTTGGCGCTCAAGAACCGGCTCAAAGTCAGCCTGCATTTTTCTGCCCGCAACTTCAACCACAATACCCAGCGGCAGCTGTCCACCTTCCTCCAGCGAATCGACATTCGGCCCCTGAACCTCTACCTTGCCGTCTTCAACCTCACCAATATCCAGCATTCGCAGCCATTCAAGCGCTGCTGTCCTTTGTCCGCCAAACTCGCAGTGCATATCATCTTTGCGGATACGTTCACCCTCAAAAGCCGGACTGTGCGCTACCGGAATATCAATTTTCGCTATCTTTATCTTCAAACCGCGGACCTCGATGGCTTTTTCTACTATCTGGTCGTGCGGTATATTGGAGACAACATGCTCATAAGTGCATACACCGGTAGGCAGAATCTCTGGAATATCTGAATCTGCGATAGTGGGAAAGCCGTAATTAATTGCGCCAGCAGCAGTAGCATACCATTCGTCCGTAACCTCACCCAGAGCCATAACAAAGGCAAATATCCTGTTTTTGTTGTAGAGCAGATTGCGCCGGAAATCACCCGGCTGAACCCCGCCAAAAGTAAGCGCCGCCCGGCTGGCAAAACCCGCGGCATATATTGCTGAAGTAATTTCCCTGCCGAAAGGCACAAGCCGAGTCTCCCATCCCAATTGAACACCACCTTCGACAAGCTGCTCAGCAAAGGTAGTTCCGTTATGGTGCCCATGCATAAAAACATATAAACACCGCTCCTGACATTTCCTGGCAATCTTAACTGCTGTCTCCACGTCAGGTGCAGAACCAACAATGGCTGCAAACCCTGGTGCCGTGCCGTCCACAAACTGAATGCCGCGCTCGCGCAGGATTACATCATCCGCTGCCCCGAGCCAGATGCCATCAACTGGATTAGGCCCAATCAAATATTTGCACGCCTCGATTATCTCTTCTGCAAAAAGTGTTGCCATACCCGCATCCAGAGTAGGCCCAAGATAAGGCAGCCATAACTCATCATCAACCAAAGCAGGCAGCAATCCCTTAATCTCCTTCATAACTTCCTCGAAGTCGGATAGTTTTTCTACAGCTATCCCGGTCATCGAATAGATAATTGGTATGTAATAACCGGTGTTCGGAAACTCAACTGGGCAATCTTTGCCTTTTTCCTTGATAGCTCGTGATAAAATATCCTCTGCCTGTTTGGCTATTTTATGAGCACCACGTATTGCTGCTGATGCAATAATTTTTGACATAGACTAATCCTTTCTTATTTTGTAGAAATCCGAATGTCGAATTTTAGTAATCATTCTACTGCCAGCGCCCGACGTTCTTCCATATCATAGAGCTTGCGTTCTCTTTCTACGTTTATTCCAAGCGCATCCCGTTTGCTTTCGATATGCTCTATCATCATACCAGCGGCCTTGATAGGGTCTCTCTCAAAAGCCCACTTACCGCCTACATCCTTTTCAATTTCGTCAGTCAAATAACGCGTCAAATTCGGAGCTCCAAGGACAGGCAGCGGCTCAGCAATCACAGTATATACCCCTGAAGCAACGAAATACATTCCTATCGAAACGGCCTTTTCTGACATCCATTCCGGTGCAGCACCGGCCACAGGTAACTCGGAAATATCCTCACCAAGTCCGCCTTCGGCCACGACATTTGCCAGAATTGTCAAAATCCTGCTGTTATCAACGCAGGAGCCAACGTAAAGCACTGGCGGGATGCCCACCGTCTCACATATCTCAGCCAGCCCATGGCCTGCATACTTCGCCGCTGATTCCGGCCTCATCAACCCGGCCTTGCCCGCCGCGATCGCACCGCACCCGGTGCTCACCACTAAAACATCATTTTTAATAAGCTCTTTTATCATCGTAAGGTGGCCATAATCGTGCACCTGCTTGGGATTGTTACAACCCACAACGCCGGCAGCACCCCGCAAACGTCCTGAAATAATAGCATCGTTCAATGGTCGGTAACTGGCGCGGAATCGGCCGCCAAGATTGTAAAAGATATTCTCTGTGGTAAAACCGGCAATCCCGCGCTCCATTACCTTCGGAATCTTTGCCTTACCTTTCCTGTTCTTAAAATTCTCAATGGCGATTTTGATGATTTTCCGCGCCGTTTCCACGGCTTTGTCTTCGTGGAATTCGATATGTTCTGCCCCTGCGATTTTGCACTTGGGTGAGGTGGTAATCAGCTTGGTATGGAAGCAGCCAGACAGTGAGCCCAGCGCGGGCATAATACACTGCACATCCACCAGCATAACCTCCGCCACGCCGGTCATCACCGCCAGTTCTTGCTGAAGAAAGTTACCCGCAACAGGTATTCCGTGACGCATTAGTATCTCGTTAGCAGTGCAGCACATACCGACGATGTTGATGCCTTCGGCCCCTTTGTCCTTGGCCATTTTTATAAGCTCGGGTTCTTGCGATACCGCCACGATTACGTCTGACAAAGTCGGCTCGTGGCCATGCACGATTATATTGACCTGCTTGGCGTCAAGCACGCCCAGATTAGAACCGAACCGAATCGGCTGAGGGCCGCCAAACAAGATGTCGGAAAGCTCCGTCGCCACAAGCGAGCCACCCCATCCATCCGACAACGAAGCTCTAATACCTTGTTTTATAAGATTCTTATAGTCTGAACCTACCCCTATATGCGTTCTGTGCATAATCTCGACAATTTCACGGTCAATCGAACGTGGAGTTACACCAAACTCTTGCCAAACTTTCTGTCTGGCTGGCGGTGCATAAGCCGCGGCACTGACAAGTGTCCCTTCCTGCCTGCCGAACTCAGCCATTACCGCATCAGCCAAATCAGAAGCAATTTCCTTTGTTTCTCTGCCTTCCACCTTGACGCCGTATCTTGCCGCCACTTCCCGCAATTTCCGCTCATCTTTAATCGTATAGTCGCAACTGTCACTTTCAACAGCCATCTTGAATGTGTGTGCGATGTCACGACCGTGGTCAGAATGCGCCGCTGCACCTCCGGCAACCATCCGTATCAGATTTCTCGCTGCAATTGTATCGGCGGTGGCACCGCAGACACCACGTTCGGCACCTTCGCCAAAGGGGTCAATCCGGCACGGTCCCATAGCACAATTTCGGCAGCATATCCCCAGTTTACCAAAACCGCATTGTGGCTCCTGCTGCTCAAGCCTGTCCCAGGCGTTTTCTATGCCCGCCTCAGACATATACTCGAGCATTTCCTGTGCCGCTTTATCACTGCTTCGTTTTTTCGAATCCATAAACAATTCCTCACTTCACTAAATTGATGTTCTTGTGGCTGGCTGCGTCAGCCAATGTTAGTGCCTTACCTTCACCTATGCTTTCAACCAGAACGGTTGACTTTACGATATTCGTTAATGCCTCAGCCATCTTCATCCGGGGCGAGTTGAAACGTTTTAAAAAGTCCTTTCTGTTCTCCCCTGCCAGAACAGCTTGATACAACTGCCATGCAAATTGTGAACCATGCTTTTTAGCTACAATTTGTGCCCCCACGATTTGGTCGTTTCCGTCAGTCAGAAGTTTTGCTGTCTGGAACGGCTTTGCCGTGTTGTATTTTTCGGCCAATTCGAAGGGCATTAAATCGTATACCTTGATGGAAATATCAACCTCTTTTGCGCTTGTAGTACTGTGGCCGATACTAAATATTTGCATACCCAGAATCTGGTCAGCCTGGGCTCGCAACAATCCTTTGCTCTGTTGATTTCCCCCGGCAGCGTTTGTTCCCGCCACCTTACCCGCCATTGCTCCGATACTTCCTACCGGCGAATACACGAATCTACCAGTGCCCAGCTCCGGGCTCTCGGCACAATCTCCAGCCGCGTAAATATCTGCGACTGAAGTTTGCATTCGATTATCAACTTTGATGGCACCGGTCGAACCCAGTTCAATCCCACATCTTTCCGCAAGAGTTACATTTGGTTTAACTCCGGTGCCCATCACTACAAGATTAGTAGCTATTTTATTATCTTTATGGACAACATACTCAACGCAGTCTTCTCCACCGATTTCCGAAATTGCTTCCCCAGTAAGCATTCGCAGACCCCGCCTTTCAAACCTTTGCATAAGAAGCTCGGAGACATCTGGCTCAACAAGTTTTCTTAGTATCCTTGAACGCACGTTGAAATAGACATCCAAGCCCCTATGCATTAGTGCCTCGGCAATCTCCAGAGCGATAAAACTTGCTCCTATCACCACTGCGCAATTTGCGCTCTTGGCAGCATCCACGATTCCAGCCGCCGCCTCGTATGTAGTAAAAGTGAAAACGCCTTTTTTATCTGAGCCGGGAATCTTAGGTATTAGTGGACATCCTCCGGTTGCAATCACTGCGGCATCGTAAACCAGCTTATCTTCTTTACCATTAGATAAGATGGATATAACTTTCCTTTTCGGGTCGATATTAGTGGCCTCAGCAGGACAAATTAACTTTACATCGTATCGAGAAAGGATTTCGGGTGAAAAAACCTTTGCACCCTCTGGCCCTGTTATATAACCCGCAATCAATGCAGGTATAGCAGGCCTACGATATGGTAACTGGTCTTGAGTTATTACCGTTATATCAGCATCAGGATTTTCTTTGGCAGCAGCTACAGCAGCCATCATACCCGCTGCACTACCGCCAATAACGACTATCTTTCTCACCTGCTATTTCTCCTTACTTTAGACCTGATTCCTTAATTAGTTTTTTAGATGCTTCCTTACGTTTCGATTTTATTATCTCCTCAAGCGAGACTAACCTCAGAGCTTTGGTCGGACAGGCCTCGACACAAGCCGGTTCCTGCCCCTGCTCCATCCGCTCTAAACACATATCACATTTAATAATGGCTCGTCCTTCCAGACCAATCTGCAGCACCCCGAATGGGCAGATAAGCATGCATAACTTGCATCCAATACATAAATCCGCATCCACCACAACGGGTGCCTGTTCGTCGAAGCGCTGAATCGCACCCGTGGGGCAAATCTCAATGCAGGGTGCCGCCTCACAGTGCCTGCACTGAATGGGTACTCCGGATTCTCCCACTGGCTCGACCGTTACCATCCGCTGAGGCCTCGGCGATTCTGTCACCGCCTCTTCAAGCACTTTTGACTTCGAATGTGCCAGGGCACATGCCACCTCACAGCTTTTGCAAGCTAAGCATTTTTCGATATTTATCACTATGGTTTTATCCATCTTTATCTCCAAAAGCGTTAGGCAAATCGCTTATCACCAACCTCAGAGTTAATGCTCGGAACTATTAAATCCATCAATGCATTCTTTGCCTCTCGTAACTGCTTTACAAATTCCACATCAGCCCCAATTACCGCTTTACGTTCCAGGTCCGCTTCCTGAACAGACCGGTTGTATGGTACACTTCCCAGTAGAACTATATCTTCCAATTGAGACTTTATCAAATTCGTCTCATCGGCCTTATTAATTTTATTGGCAATCGCCCCTACATTTCTTATCCCTAACTCTCTGGCCATCTTCGCTATATTGTTAGCCGTTTCAATGCTTCTGCCCCCCGGTTCAACAACTATTACAAGTGCATCAATACCCTGAACGCTTGCCCTGCCCATAAATTCAACGCCGGCTGCCAAATCCACCAGAACCATTTCCTGTCTTTGCAGTATCGTATGTGTAAGCATTGCCTTCAAAAAAGCTCCTTCCGGACAGGCACAACCGGCTCCTGCTTGGGTAATAGCCCCTAAAACCAGCAATTTTATCTTACCCACCTCAAGCCAGTACCTCTGCGGCAAATCGCTGACCTTGGGATTCAGCTTAAAATACGCTCCTACAGCATCTTTTCCGCTGCCGGTACGCTCAGCAATTAACTCTTTCATCTTGATAAGCGGCTCCGGACTTTGCTCACAGGGTATTCCAAAAGCCAAAGAAAGGTTCGTATTTGGGTCGGCATCGATAGCCAGAACGTCAAATCCATCCTCGGCAAATAGCTGCGCCCAGACAGCACAAACTGTGGTCTTACCTACGCCCCCTTTACCACCAATTGCTATTTTCACGCCCAACATTAAATATAGAAACGGTCTTTCATCTTTACCGTGCAAACTCCATCTGTTAACAATGCTGGTTCCGGTTAAACCGTAAACCATATTTTTTAATACTTTTTTAGAGGTTTGTCAAGAAGAGTCCTAAATATGTATTATTTTTTTCGAATCGGCGCAAGACCTTTAGAACCGCTTATTTATACGCCATTCGTTAAGAAGTGTTCACTGACACAATAGGGTCGAAACCACCTGCCTTGACGGTTCAATTACCCCCTGTAACGGCCTTTACCAACGCCTCAACGGCTAAATTCACAGCCGTCCCCAAGGCATCCAATGGCAAATGAGAAGCTGCGGTTTGGTCGAATAGTATCGATGCCCTGGCGTCGAACTCTTCATCTTTACTCCAAATCACTATCGTCAATGGCACCCGAGGCAACACGTATAATTGAATCGAAGCATCACCAAACTCACAACGTTCAGCGTCAAACCGCTCGGCAATCTCATATAAAACCTCGGGACAATCTCCAAATGCCTTCTCTAATTCTCCGGTAGGTAAACTATGCAGTCCCCTGAAGAAAAACTGACCGCCCGGCAGGGCCTCTGCTTTGACAAGTTTATTCGCAAACGGTAAATCCTGAGCATTTATCAGGTATGCAAGAAGGCAAAGCTGTTCCAAAAAACCTGCATTTTCGGGTGATGACCCCCGCTGAGAATAAATCTGCTGGTCTGAAAGGCCGACAATATACTCAGTATTAAGCAGCTTAACAATATAACGTTCAGGATTAGTTAGATATTGGCACTTTGCTCTTTGCGCAGTTTTATGCCGGTCAAGTCCTAAAAGCTGTTCCCACAATCCCTTATGAGCCATTATGCTCTTCTCCTGCCTTGAAATTCTTCATATTCAGCCATTGTATTTAAATTCACAAATCGCCGTGCTTGTAGCTCAATATATTTGACCCTGCATTGACCAAACACATCACTTATTTTACGTCCTCCCGATGAGAGCACCTCGTTTATAGCGACAAGAGCGCTTTTGTTGTACACCGCAAACAGTGGCTCGTATTTCCCATCACTGGTCTTTGGAACAACTATATCAACACCTTCAGCCTCTGTAAGCATTCTTCTGACAAATCTGAGGTCTATACTCGGAATATCGCAGGCCACCACAAAATTAAGCTCATTAGCAGAAGCTCTCAGGGCCGAAGCTATACCCATCAAAGGTCCCTGGCCCGGCTGCCTGTCAGGGACAATCTCGAAGCCAAGATGGTCGTATTTATCCGCTTCATTGGCGCTTATAAGTATCTGGCTAAATGTATTGCGAAGCTGCTCAGAGATTCTATCTATCATAGCCCTGCCTTGAATCGGCAACATGCTTTTATCAACTCCCATCCTGCTGCTTGCCCCGCCTGCCATAATTATTGCTGTTGCCCTCTCCTGCAATATCCATTTATCATCTATTAGTTTTACCCTGCCGATGTCAAAATCAATCCTATCCCTATCGGAAAAAATAATTTTATCTGCATATTGTCTAACCTTGCCGGCTGAACTCTTCCACCGCTTTGCATTTTGACCTTTGACCATAACAAAAAGCCCCGGCTCAACCGCTTCCCGCAGAGAGTTCGACTCGCAAATTGTAACCGCATCAGGCCCAATTACGTCCAGCAAGGCCTTTATACCCTCCTGCAGATGTGTCTTCATAACTCGCAGCCAGAAAACTCTGTTTGCACCCGCAGCCGACAGTCTGCCCGTATCTTTGCCCGAATTCCTGTTGGTCTCCTGCGTAATGCAAAAATCTCCATCCAGCGATGAGCAAACCCCGCAACCTCGACCTCCACGAGGACATTGCCCGTCTTTGGCCTTTATCGTGGTAACCTTTATTCCAACGATATCCCTGCTGTTGCTGAACTTCTTTATTAGCGCACAGGCCAGTTCTGTCTTGCCCACATTCGCCCCTGCTGAACCAATCATCAGCATCCCATCAAGCCTCAACATTTTGTCCCTCAACACAACGGCTTTTTAGCATATTTACAACCTCATCGATGGAATCCTGTTTAGTTGCCGCAAGCTCCCGCTGGAAAAAATCCGCATATAATTGCCGAACTGCGTCAACCAATTCCCTGCGAACGACAAGTAATATTAAGGCATCGCTCGAAGCTAATAATGAATCTACATTCTTACGCCAGCCCTGCCCTTCTAACTCCAACTTTCCGAACTCATCGACAATGACAAGGTCAGCCGATTTAGTGGTTTCTTCAGTCAGGGCAGAATTGCCGAGTTTGAGTCCCTCGGTGATGAAATTGAATGGCCCTGCTTTACCGTTGCTCGTTTTGCATCTTGCCAATGGTGCTCGATGATTAGTTCGCAAATCGAGCACATCAAACCCGACCAATTCTCCATCACGGTACACACAAGGCGACAGCAACCCACAAACTTTGAATCCTTCATCACGTACTTTCTGTACAAGCTCGGCAGCGCTCGTAGTCTTGCCGCAGTGCCTCGCCCCCGTCCACAAAATTAGCTTTTTCCGTATCGATTCCATCAGCAGCATTCTATGAAAAGAAATACATAGCAATACCGAACACCCATAATGCGGTCGTTACTACGGATACGCTTCCGGCTGCTATCTGAAATTGCAATCTAAACGGCATAGCGAACTTTGCCTTTAATTGCTGAGCAAAACGAAAGCTCAACGGAACAAATACTGCGCTTCCGACAGCAGCCATTGTCCCTGCAATTGCAATGTGCTCGATGACCTTGATAAAGCCTGCCTGCACCCAATGCTCGTATCTGAACACATAGGTAATCATCAAAGCAAACAAAACATAATTGAGGTACGTAGCTGCCACTGCACAAAGAGAACGGTTTTTGTCCTTAAATATACCGAAGACAACGTCATAACAGACACCCATTATAAGAATCCCAAGAAGATGACAGGCAAAGAAAGGGGAGTTTAGAAACTTATACAGCATCGCCAATGCAGCTATGAGTATTGCTGTGCCTTTTTGAGGAAAATAGACCCTCGCAAAAGTCAGGATAACAAATCCGATGACAGTCAAAGGAACCGAAGCATATCTTATATTGACACTATACAGAGCACCACCGATACCCGCTTCTGAAATACCCCACAATCCGCTAAAAAACAGTATCCCGCTCGTCAGGGCGAAGGCCCTGCCGTAGCCCCGAAAAATATATTCCTTTTTCATTTCGCTTATCTCCTAAAAACCTTATTTACCTTCCAGCCAATGTTCTGAGAATTCCTTCAAGTCAAATATATCCACAGTACCATTCTGCGTCAGGTCCACCCCACCGCACCAGCTGGGTTCCACGCACTGCTCATCTGTAAGCCAGTGATTAGCAAAAAGCCCGAAATCGACAAAATCAACGCCACAGTCTCCATCCAGGTCAGCCAATTGTTCTATCTCAAAATCTCCCTCTTTTGTTGTTAAAAGCTGGTAATAATCCCAACCTTCAGATAACTTTGTATATTGCTCAAGAATCCCACTTACACTGCACAATTTCAGCCCGCTTTCTACAATAGGATGAGTCGTCTCGTAGTCGGGATTGTCAATATTCATATAATCCGCTGCCCAGCAATAAATATTAGGCTCATAAATTTCACACAGGGAATAATTGTCCCTGTGTGAACCAGCATTATTATAATCACCCACAACAACATTCCTTACTTGAATATACATCGCCTCATATTTTTCAGCCCTATGGTCGGTTACATAACAGGTCTCATTGACATCGTCATAAACTACGGCAATGTCATTTACATCCACAATCAGAGGTTCAGGCAAAGAATTTCCTATACTAATAGGTGGTGGATAAGATGAAATATCTTTGAAAATCAGATCGGTATTTCCTCGAGCCTTACTAGTCTCATCTACAAAAACGTTATCAAGACAAATCCAGTCACCCAAGTTCACGTCGTCAAATGGCGTTGGATTGATGTTGTAATCACCTTTCACGCTAATACCACCCCAGCCGTCTGGATAGTTCGGGTCGTACAACACCAGCCTGTGACGAGAACCTAAATATTTATGAATTACAATACCTCCATTGCAGTTGACATACTGCTGGTCATAATAGCTGCTGCCATCCGGATTCTCAGTGTATTGAATTTCATAAATAGACAGATTCGGCTCTTCTGCAAAGAGCTGCGTTGCCATTGTAAGAAATATAAAAACTACCACCACTGCCGCTGTTATCACTTTTTTCATTCACTTCTCCTTTTCTCTTAGTCAAACAATAAATTCATCACCTTTTTATGGATAGGGATACCAGTTCAAATCATCGCGCGGAGGCACTTCCAGGCCCTCTGGCCAATCCGGCTTCCACACTGTTTCAAACCACTGTACGCGATAATCACAATATAAAATTGACCCGCCTAACAACCCATTTGGCCTTGCGTGACGTGCGCTGAAGGCCTTGGGATAACTGCCGCAATAGCGTCCCGCCGACCGATTAAGCTTTTTACCCCCGTAACCTTTCCTTGGGTCAAGAAGCTGGTCATACAGCAGAATTACTCTTGAAGGATGCCTTATTAGAGCAGTATCCAAAAAACTTGGCATATTATTGCCTTGTGGTTCATTATGGGGTGGCCAGCAATTATAATCAAGCTCCAGACAGGAGTTCATTGCATAAGAAAAATAACCATTTCTCTCTGGATTATAATTATATAGATTTGAAAAACCAAGGATCGCCGAAGGACATTGAAATATCGTGTCTATACTAGGTTTATACCATCTCTCGTAGTCACGCCAGGATTTTTCTCCCATCAATGGCGGCAGCATATCAATCCATCCAAACTCATCTGCTATACCTGCGTCGCGATCACGCCCGTCGATATGAGGGTAAAAACTGTCGTTTTCCGCAGAATAAACTTCAAAGGCAATTCCCCATTGTCGAAGCCGGCTCTTACAGACCACCTGTTTGGCTACAGCCCTTGACCGGCTTAACGCCGGCATCAAAATCCCGAGCAACAGAGATATAATAGAGATAACAACCAGAAGCTCGACAAGACTGAAAGCGGTGTATCGAGATATAAATTTCACCTTTGAAATCCTTCTCATTTTATAAGCCCGGCAATATGTTTTTTGTATGCCCTTGCAACTGCCTTTTCGATATCCCTACGAAATCTCGTGTATGCCCTGACCCATTTTTTGCCCTGACTGGTCAAAGTAGTTTTGCCGCCAAGCACACCACCTCGCTTCTTCTCCACTAAATTGACTCCCAATGCCTCCTGAGCTTTCTTCAAGTCGCCCCACGCTTTTCGATAACTTATTGAAAGCTCCTTACTGGCAGCATTTAGAGACCCTTGGTCATCGATTGCTTTAAGCAGCCGCCATTTTCCGTCGCCAAAAACACCTTCAATATCTTTTCCGCTCAGCCAAAGCTTAAATCTCGCTCTCAATTTCTTCATTTTTATTCCTTAATGCTATTACGCAAAACAGCCAAGCTGACACTTACGTATTCTTACGTTGTTCTGATTGCAAATCCGACCTATCTCTGTAAGTCTGGCATCGTACTTTCGCGCTAATTCAAATGCTTCAGCGCAGGGAATTTCCTTTCTCCTGCCGTCTTTCTGTGACTGCCCCAAGACAGCATCGATTAATTCCTGATTCTGATTCATAATTGCTTTCCTATAAAATTATATCGTTATGCACAATCCGACATATCGGTATTACAAAAAAAACAATCCATCAAACGGGAAAGCTGCGCAAATCAGCATAATACCGAAAATATCTTACAACGCGCTACACTTTTCAAAAATCTTGCCCTCTATCACCTTTTAAAATTGCAGAAGATACTTGATATAATCAACAACACCGGGCATATGCTCATGCGTCAAAAATATTAAAGACAAAATTGCAATAATCCACATTGCCGGCTTTATATCCACCGTCTCAGCAGATACTATTTTTATCAGGACAAATGAAATAAATCCAAATGCCAATCCCGTACTGATACTATAACTCAAAGCAATCATCACCATTATGATAAATGCAGGAAATGCCTCGCCCAAATTTGTAAAATCTATTTTCCTGACCTCTTTCATCATAAACAGCCCTACCATAATAAGCGCCGGCGCCGCAGCATATTCCGGCACTATTTCAATAATCGGCACAAACAATAGTGCCAGCAAAAACAGCAGCCCCGTAACAATAGAAGTCAATCCCGTTCGTCCGCCCTGCTCAATACCAGCAGCAGATTCTATATACGAAGTGGTAGTCGATGTCCCTAACACAGCACCTATCATAGTTGCAACGGCATCAATGCCCAGCAATCTGTCCAGTCCCTTGATTTGCCCCTCCTCATCGACCATATTCGCCTGGTGACAGCACGCCACCAGCGTCCCGATACTATCGAACATATCCATAAACATCAGGGTAAAGATGCTCCCAAAAAAGCCCCATTTCAAGGCATCGATAATCCTCAATTGCATAGCGACTTCCGATACGTGCAAATGCAATGATACGAATTCGGCAGGCGGTAATATCTTCGGGTCAAATATAATTGCCAGCAAAGTTGACACCAGAATCCCGACAACAAGTCCGCCGCTTATCTTTCTCATCTCGAAAAAAATCATTACCAACAAACCTACAAGACCTATCAGAACTGTTTTCGTCAAAGGCCCTGCTGTTACAAGCGTATGCGTATCAGCGACAACCACTCCCAATTTAACCAGGCCTATGAAGGTAATAAACAATCCGATACCGACAGCAATGGCCGATATAAGAGAAGCTGGTATCGCCTCCACAATCTTTTTTCTCAGGCCCAGGAGCGTCAGCAGCAGAAATAGCAGTCCTGAAAGAAATACAACTCCCAGCGCTGTCCGCCATTGCATCTCCCCTGACACAACCAGATATGCAAAAAAAGCGTTAAGCCCCATCCCCGGCGCCATAGCTATCGGTGCATTCGCATATACGCCCACGATAAGCGTGCCAATTGCGCTAACGATGCACGTAACGGCTATCAGGGCCTCTTTGTTCATACCCGTTGCGCTGAGAATCATCGGATTGGCGAATATGATATACGCCATCGTTAGAAATGTTGTCAGCCCCGCTACGAACTCAACTTTTACACTGGTCTGTTTCTGTTCGAGATGAAAAAGAGAATTGCCCATATCGTTACCTCCCTGAACATTATTTTTCATTTAGTGCGCTGTTAATGCACACCAAAAGTGTCAAACCACCATTTCTCTCAATGAGCCATCTTATTTTACATTGACATTCATAGAAAACAATATAAAATAATCTCTTTTCATAATTGGGATTAATCCGCCTGCCGTAAGGCATCCTGGTGGAGTACGTCTGGCGGATTAAAACAAATCCTGATTATTCACTATCAAAATACTTTGAGATTTTTTTATGTACTCGGATTATATTCGTAATGTAGCGATAATCGCACACGTTGACCACGGCAAAACAACCCTGGTAAACCAGCTTCTGTACCAGTCCGGCATGTTTCGAACAGAGGAGCTTGACAAGCTCGCCGGGGACGAACATGCTTTGATTATGGATTCGAACCCCCTGGAGCGGGAGCGAGGCATAACAATTCTCAGCAAAAACTGTGCTATTAACTATACGAACAGCACCGGCGACGAATATAAAATCAACATAATCGACACCCCGGGCCACGCCGATTTCGGCGGAGAAGTCGAACGTGTTTTGGAAATGGCAAACGGCGTTCTGCTTCTGGTTGACGCCTTTGAAGGCCCTATGCCGCAAACAAGGTTTGTTTTGACAAAAGCCCTCGAGCATAAACTAAAACCCATAGTCATAATCAACAAAGTCGACCGTGAAAACAGCAGACCGCAGGATGTTGTCAACGAAGTATTCGATTTACTTGTTCAGCTTGGCGCCGAAGATGACGCTCTCGATTTCCCCTGTGTTTATGCTTCTGCAAAACAGGGCTGGGCAACAACTGACCTTTCAAAAAAAACCGGCGATATGCAGGTGGTATTCGAGACCATTATAAATAAAATCCCCGCGCCACAGGTTATTCCTGATGCCCCCTTGCAGATGCTGGTAACCAGTATCAAATATTCGGATTATGTGGGACGGATAGCTATAGGCAGAATCTTCGCAGGCCAAATAACTGAAAGCCAGCCGGTTACCGTGATTGACAGAGAAGGTCTACATACGCTACAGAAGGTCATGCAGATACACCAGTTTGACGGCCTCGGACGAAAGCAGGTCCTGACCGCTCACGCTGGAGATATATGTGCGATATCAGGGCTTGACCCTGTTGACATCGGCAGTACTATTGCCTGTGCCGACAATCCCTCCAAACTCGCTGTTATTTCCGTAGATGAGCCGACCATGTCAATGACATTCAGGATTAACGATGGACCTTTCGCAGGAAAAGATGGAAAATATCTCACGGGCAGGCATGTTGGCGAAAGACTCGAAAAAGAGCTTCAGCATAATGTTGCACTAAGAGTCGAGCCAGGCCGGACACCAGAGGAATTCAATGTTTCGGGCAGAGGCCTGATGCATCTCGGTATTTTACTGGAGAATATGCGGCGAGAAGGATATGAGATTTGTGTCGGTAAACCGGAAGTAATTTTAAAAATATTTCATGGCATACGACATGAGCCGATAGAATTACTTGCGGTGGATTGCCCCCTCGATTGCCGCAGTTCCATAATGAGCCTTCTCGGCGAACGGCGAAGC
>Ga0315541_1000726_pt1 | contig 34224 bp, 26 predicted proteins | sample SalMarSW160190MG_FD_203095 | JGI IMG/M metagenome (GOLD analysis project Ga0315541, IMG submission 203095) | Salt marsh sediment microbial communities from the Plum Island Ecosystem LTER, Massachusetts, United States - Salt Marsh Sediment SW1601-190 ...
AAAGCCGAACCCGTCGGGCAGGATCTCCAGCACGCCCTCCCCGTACATCAGCCCGTCCTTCTGGATCCGCGCCCTGAGGATTTTGAAGACCAGCTCCTGCTTCTTCAGGCCGGTGAACTCGGTGAGCCCCTCCTCCTTGGCGATTTCGTGCAGCTCGCCCACCGTCATCTTCTGTAGGTCGGTAATGTGCAGCTCGCCGCGCTTTACCTTCTCGTACTTGGCCTGCATCTCCTCGTCGAGCTTTTCGACCGTGCCGACGGCGGTGGCCGCCTGCTGGGCCTCGCCCTGGGGGTCGTTTTGCCCGCCTTCCGCCTCGTCGGGCTTTGGCTTGGGCGCCGTCGCCGCGGCTTTCCTGGTTGTCTTTCTGCTGGTCTTGTTGGTCTTTGCCATGATTGCTTCCCTTCTACATACCTCCGATGGTCGGGCCTGCCTGGCTCGCGCGGGAATCCGTCGGACTACATCCGCTCCTGAATTGGATACCTGCAACTATCATGGCCCGCGGTCGTATTTCGCCGTCCGGCAACCGCGGGCAAAACTCGCCGGGCCCCGCAGGAAGGCGCGCGCCAGCCGCGGGCGTTCCGCCGGTCGCGGCCTGCCAAGCTTATGGTGATCTTGTCGGAGCCCTTCGCGAACACCCCTGCGACCGCATTCCTTTATGGGATCGCTGCTAAGGTCGGCCCACCATATGAACAATTCGCTGAAGAACCGAGCGGACCTGCTCGCGCAGGCATGACACGCTGGAACTGTTGTCTAATATATCTTCGGTCCTGGAGGCCTTAATGTCCAGAGGTTTTTGCGATTTTTCTCGCTGCTGCCACTTGGCCCGGTCCCAACCCCGCGCCCGGGCCACGCGCTGGAACCGAAGGTCTTCCGGGGCCGCGACGTACACGAAGTGCGAGCACAGCTCGTGCCAGTCCGTCTCCAGCAGCAGGGCCGCATCCACCACGACCGCGACCACGGCCGGGTCCGACGCCATCGCCTCGATCCGCGCTGCCATCCGCCGGCGCATGCGGGGATGCGTCACGGCGTTGAGGGCCTGCAAATCGTCGGGCGAGGCAAAGACGATCTTCGAAACCGCCTTCCGGTCGACCCGCCCGGACTTATCGAAGACGCCCTCGCCCCACAGGCGGCGAAGCTCTTCCCGCACCTCCGGGTCGTTCAGCAGCTTATGCCCGATGGCGTCGGCGTCGATGAGGCCGCAGCCGAGCTTGACCAGTTCGGCCGCCACCGTCGACTTGCCCGCGCCGATGCCCCCCAGCAGGCCGATCACAGGCTTGCCCTCTGGCTTGGCCACGCCCATCTCCTTTTGGATACTCTCAGAAGCCGCTGACTGCTAAGATACCCGCACGAGCGGCATTTTCAATCAGAGAGGCAAGTCCATGGAACCAACCCTGATCGGGGCGTACGGCCAGTGGGCCGTGGGCCTGCGGCAAGACGAGCTGCCCAGCCTGTCCTTCCGGCGGGAGGAGTTCACCGATCCGAGCCAGTGGCGGGCAATGGCCAGGAAGCGCGTGCTGGAGCGGATGGCCGTGCCCGAGGAGCCCGCGCCGAAGGACGTGGAGGTGGTGGAGGCACTGCGATACGAGGGCCTGGACGTGGAGCTGCTTCGCTGGCAGCTTTCCTACGGCCCGCCGACGGAGGCCGTGCTGCTCAAGCCGGCGGGCGAGAGAGGCCCGCTGCCGGGCGTGCTCGGCCTGCACTGCCACAGCGGCAAGAAGTACTGGGGAAAGCGGAAGATCGCACGCTGGGGCAGCCCCCACCCGCTGATGCGGCAATTGCAGGAGCATCAGTACGGCGGGCGGGCCTGGGCCAACGAGCTGGCCGGCCGCGGGTACGTGGTGCTCGTGCCGGACGCCTTCCTCTTTGGCAGCCGGCGCGTCCGCCTGGCCGACTGCACCGACCACGTCCGCGGAGACCTGCTCGACCCGACCGACGACGACCACGCCGGCATCGAGGCCTACGACCGCTGGGCCGCCCAGCACGAGAACATCATGGCCAAGTGCCTCTTTTGCGCCGGCACCACCTGGCCGGCCGTGTTCTTCACCGAAGACCGCATCGCCCTGGACATCCTCGCCCGCCGCGGCGACGTCGACGAAACGCGCCTCGGCTGCGGCGGGCTCTCCGGCGGCGGGCTGCGGACGTGCTTCCTGGCCGGGCTGGACGAGCGCATCCGCTGCGCCGTCTGCTCCGGCTTCATGACCACGTGGCGCGACTTCCTGCTGCGGAAGGTCCACACCCACACCTGGATGACGTACGTGCCGCTGCTGCCCAACGAGCTGGACTTCCCGGAGATCCTCGGCCTGCGGGCGCCGGAGCCGACCCTGGTGCTCAACACGACCGAAGACCCGCTCTTCACCCTCGAGTGCGTCCAGGGCTGCGAAAAGATTCTGACGGGCGTTTGGGACAAGGCCGGCGGTTCCGATCGCCTGCGCTTCAGCTACTACCAAGGCCATCACAAGTTCGACGTGCCCATGCAGGAAGAGGCGTTCGGGTTCTTTGACCGCTGGCTGAAGAAATAGCAATCACACTGGATGAACGGGGGGAGGGGCCGAGGGTCCGCGAAAGGCGGTGCGCCGTGAAACTGATCATCGTGGGAGCCGGTTGGGCGGGCGAGGCCCATTTCAAGGCGGCTGAGGCCCTGCGGCGGCAGGGGGCGGACTGCCGCGTGGCGGCGCTGGTCGACGTGGACCAGGATCATCTGCGGCGGAAGGCGGCGGAGTGGAGGGTTCGCCTCACGTATCCGGACCTCTCCGCCGCCCTGGACGACCAGGTCGACGCCGACGCCGTGGTCCTGGCCACGCCGCATCACCTCCACCGCGAGGGCGCCGAAGCGGCCGCGGCAGCGGGAAAGCACGTGCTGGTCGAAAAGCCGATGGCGCTGACGCTGGCGGACGCCGACGCCATGATCGCCGCCTGCGATCGGGCGGGCGTGTGCCTGATGGTGGCCGAGAGCGCCCGCTACCGTCTGGCCAACCTGGCCGTCCGGGAGGCGCTGGACGCCGGAAAGATCGGCCAAGTCCTGAGCGGGCGGATCCACCCCATCACCCGGGGGCGCCACACGTACATGTACCCCGGTCGCCGGGCGTGGCTGGCCGATCCGGCCGTCGGCGGCAGCGGCATCTGGATGCTCAACGGCATTCACACGATGTCCGTGGCCAGGATGCTCCTCGGTGAGCCGACGCGAATCTACGCCCGGGAAGTGCACTCGGACAAGTTCCAGAGCCCGCTGGAAGCCACCGTCGTGGCCCTGCTCAGCTTCGCCGGCGGGGCGGAGATCACTGTGACCATCAGCGCCGAGCTGCACGGCTACAAGCGCTTCGGGGACATCGCCCTGTTCGGCAGCGACGGGACGCTGCACCTCCGCCGCGACGATCCGGTCGAGCTGGCCGTCTACACCGACGACGGCGAGGAAAGAATCGAATGCGCCGAGGACACCATTGAGGGCGCGGCCGGGGCGTTCGTGCGGCAAATGAAGGAGTTCATGGCCGCAGTCGCCGAAGCCCGCGAGCCGCTGACCTCCGGCCGGTCGGAGCGGCGGACGCTCGCGGCAATCCTGGCCGGATATGAGTCCATCCGCACGGGCGGGCCCGTCGATCTTTAAGGTCCGTGGCCTCGCCGACAATGGCCGAATCATATGTGAACGGCGCAGGTCTTATCGCAGCTCATCAGCGTGGGCGGCGGCCTTTTTGACGGCCAAGACGTACTCGTCGATGATCTCCGGGCGGTGGTGCTTGAACCACGGCACGCCGAAACAGAACTTGTCGATCGCCTCGGAAACCGGCAGCGAGCCGGCCGGGGCGCGGACGTCGCGGGCCGCCTGAGCGACGACCGTCGGCTGCCCGTCGCCGTAGATGTCGGCCTCGGTGAGCAGCGGATGCAGGTGCAGCGGGAAGTTGGCCCCGGGCTTCGTCGCAAACCCCTCAGCGGCAAGGGCTTCGCAGAATCTCCCCAGGGGCAGGCCGGCCAGCTCGTCGGCGACGTACAGCCCGCGGGCGTTGTACCAGGCGCCCATCCTGCTTCCGGAATCGCGCGGCGGGCGGTGGGCGCGGACGCCCGGCGTGCCTTCCAGGCAATCCCAGAAGTAGTCCATGGCCTTGCCGATCTCGGCGCTGCGCCGGTCGTAATGCCGTAGCTGCACGCGCCCCATGGCCGAGGCGAGCTGGTTGAGGCGGTGCTTGACCGCCCCCATGGGCAGCCCGGCGAAGCGCTTCAGCTCGGCGAGCGTGAGAGAGTCCCCGTGCCGCTCGTAATGCCCCCAGGCGACGGCCCGCTCGTAGATCTCGCGGTCGGCCGTGGCCAGCATGCCGCCCTCGCCGATGGGCATGGCCTTGCCGCTCATCATCGACATCGCCGCCACGTGGGCGATCGTCCCCAGCTTGCGGCCCTTGTAGATTCCGCCGTGGGCGTGCGAGACGTCTTCGATGACCTTGATCCCGCCCGGGGCGGCAACGGCCATGATCTCGTCCATGTCGGCCGGATAGCCGGAATAATGCACCACCACGATCGCCTTCGTCCGCTCGGTGATCCGCTTCTTCAGATCGCCCGGGTCCAGGCAGAGCGTCTCCGGCTGGATGTCGGCCCAGACGACGGTCGCCCCCAGCGTCAGCGCCGGCAGCCCCGACGCCCAGTACGTCATGGACGGGCAGATCACCTCGTCGCCGCGGCCGACGCCGACGGCGAACATCGCCGCCTGCACCGCGGCCGTGCCGTTGCAGTGGGCCAGGGCGAACGGCAGCCCCTGCCAGGCGGCGAACTCGGCCTCGAACTGCCGCGTCACGTTCGTGCCGGACATGTCCCCGTGGCGAAGCACCTCCACCACGGCCCGTTCGTCCTCGTCGGTGACGATCGGCCAGGCGAACGTGTCGCCGGGGTCGGTCGCCACGGCCTTGGGGCCGCCGAAGAGGGCCAACTTCTCGGTCACCCTGGAAGCGGCGACGGTCATGGCTCGATCCTCAAGAGCCTCTCGGCGTTGCGGTGATAGACGTCCTCGGTTGCCTCCTCGGGCAAATCCAGCGATTGCAGCAGGGCGTGCAGCTCGCCGTCGTAGCAATCCCGCCCGAACAGCAGTCGCTGGTGGTATTTCAGCAGGAACTCCCGGCCGTGGGCCGGATCGCGGGCCAGCGCGTTCCGCCCGGAAAAGGCCGAAAGCTCCCCGAAAAGGTTCGGAAAGCCGTCCAGCAGCGCCGGGAGCCGGCCGCCCGCGACCACCCGGCCGGCAGGGTAGCCCTCCGCCGCGTCGCTGTCGGCATCGCCGCTGATGTAGCGCCAGAAACCCGGGCCGTGACCGATGAAAACCGTCTCCGGGCAGGCCTCCATCGCCCGGGCGAGGTTGTCGGCCGTGCCGCAGTACCAGCTCCTGTGGTAGCGCATCTTGCCGGTGCCGGCTTGGGGAAGGTAGGGCACCTCCAGGTGGAATATCACTGGCAGCCCCGCCTCGGCGCAGAGCTTGAAGATCTCGATGCAGCGGGGGTCGTCCAGCGGCAGGCGGAATTTCCACTCGCCGCAGACGCGGACGTGGTGCACTTCGACGGCCGACGCGAGCCAGTCGGCGGCGCGGGGCTCGGTCGGATCGGGCGCGTAGCCCAGCAGGAAACGGTCCGGGAACCTCCGCCCGGCCGAGACGACGTCCGCCAACGGCAGCCCGACGTGAAGCTGGCCGGCGGCGGCGTGGGCGGGGTTGAACGACCTCGTATAACCGACCTCGTCCAGGGCGTCCATCGTGTACCAGGTCAGCAGGACCGCCTTGTCGATGCCCTGGGCGTCCATGTTGGCCACCAGGCCGGTATCGTCGCGCCCGTGCCACGAGACGTGCTGGTGTACGTCGATGATCCGTTTCGGAACGGCCACGTCCAGAACCTCCACCCGCCCGACGCAAAAGCCCTGCCGCGGGCCCACCGGCCCAGCCCGGCAGCTAACGCTACCACGGGCAAACGCCCTTGACAACGCCCTTGTGGTGCGGAAACAATATGCGGTCAGGCCAAAGGAGTTCCAGGACCGACCGAGGCTCCAGACGCCGAAGATTGCATTCGGAGACCTCCATTTAGTCCCTAGGTGTTTCATTCTTGCAGGGGTCAGGGCTTCAGAGGCGACGCATTGCGTTTGAGGCCTCGACCGGAACCCCAGCCAAGTGAGATCAAGGATCGGGAATATGATCGTGTACGCACAACCAGGCGAACAAGACCGGAGAGAGTCGGTCCCGGCCGGAGCCGGGCGGCGCCGCCGGACGAAAGCGCAGTTGCACGCGCTGGCGGGCATTGTCGCCCTGCTGATGGCGAGCCACCTGGGCTGCACGCCGAAACAGTACGCCGCCCAGGCCGATAAGGCCGCCTACGGCGTCATCCGCCAGAAACAGCAGCAGGCGCTGGGAGAGCAACGGCGGTTTGAGATCACCTATCAGCCGTTCGCCACCGACGCGTCGCGGCCGGCGGCCAAAGAGCTGCTGCTGCGGGGCAGGCCCATCCCTGTCACCGATCGCCCCCGGCGCCCCGCTTCCGCGGCCGAATGCGTGGAAATGCTCTGCCGCTTCCTGCGCGGCAAGCCCGCCGTGCCGCCGCGAGTGCTTTCCCTGGGCGAATGCCTGGAAGTGGCCTTCCGCAACAGCCGCAGCTTCCAGGACACCAAAGAGGGGCTGTACAGCTCGGGGCTGGCTCTGGCGAACCTGCGGCGCAAGTGGTCCCTGCCCGGCGGGGACCTGACGGCCGACGCCAGCTCCACCCGCACCATGCGCGGGGAAACCACCCACAGCGGCACGGGGGAGGCGGTGTTCTCCTTCGCCCAGAAATTCGCCAACGGCGGCGCGCTGACGCTGGCGGCGGGGCTGGACGCGGCCACGGACTTCCTGGGCATCAAGAGCACCGCGTTCGGCTCGCTGGTGGAGGTAAACCTGACCCAGCCGCTGCTGCGCGGGGCCTGGCGCGGGTTTGCCTACGAGCAGCTGTACCGGTCCGAACGCGACTTCGCCTACGCCATCCTCCAGTACGAGCGATTCACGCAAACCTTCGCGACGGACCTCGCCAGCAGATACTACCGCGTGCTCCAGCGGCGGGACGAGCTACAGAACGACATGGACAACTTCGAGAGGCTGCGGCAGCAGGCCAAGCTTCACAACGCCCAGGTGGAACTGGGCATGGTCCGGCGCGTCCAGGCCGACCAGTCCGAGCAGGCGGTGCTCCGCGCCGCCGCCGGCGTGGAGAGTTCCGGCCAGCAATACCGCGACGCCATGGATGAGTTCAAGGTCACCCTGGGGCTGCCGATCAACGCCAGCGTCGAACTGGACCAGCGGGAGCTGGAGCAGCTCAAGCTGCTGGCGATTCCCTTCGGCGAGGCCCGGGCCATCGCCGTCGCCCTGCGCACCCGCCCGGATGTGCTGACCAATTGCGCCAACCTCCGCGACGCCGATCGCGACGCGGAGATCGCCGCCGATCAGTTCAACCCCGCTCTCGACTTGGAGCTGAACATCTCCGCCACCGGCACCGAGCCGCGCAAACCGTTTCGCAGCCAGCTCCACCGGCACACGCGATGGGCCGCGCTCAGCTTCGACTACAACCTGGACCAGACGGACAACCGCGACAATTACCGCAACGCCTTGATCGCCCTGGAAAAAGCCGAACGCGACCTGGCGGAATTCCTGGATAACGTGCGTCTCCAAGTCCGGCGGTCATATAGAGCTTTGGTCCGGTCCGAGCGGCAGTATAATATACAGAAGCGGGCCGTGGCATTGGCGAACCGCCGAACGAAGCTGGCCAGGCTGGAGCAGAAAGAGGGCTTGGCCAGCACCCGCGACGTCCTGGAGGCAGAAGACGACCTCAGGTCAAGCAAGAACGACCTGACCGCTGCGTTGGTTAGTTATACGACGACGCGGCTGAATTTCCTGGCCGACCTAGGCATGATCTCGGTGGACGAGAAAGGACAGATTCATGAGCGAAAGCAGCCCTTCACCTTCGACCGCCTCCAGCTTGAGAGGCGGTAAATCATCCAACCGGGTTCGGCGCCGGATGATCTGGGCGGCGGTCGTCACGGCGGTCGTGGCCGCGTCCGCCGCCGGCGGCTATCAGGTGCTGCGCAAATCCAGCGACAAGGCCCAGTCGCTGCCGATGGCCAAGGTACTGCGGGGGCCGATGCTGGTGTCGATCACCGCCGGAGGCGAACTCACGGCCGAAGAGCAGGAGACCGTCACCAATCCCGTCCGATGGCCCGTCGTGATCAAGGAGCTGGCCCCCGAGGGCAACATGGTCAAAGTAGGCCAGCTCATCATCCGCATGGAGTGCAAGGAGCTGGACGACGCCATCCTCGACCAGGGGCTCACCGTCCGATTGGCCCGGGACAACGTCCTGGCCGCGAGCAACAAGCTCCTCGTTACCCAGAAGACCATGGAGGCGAGGCTGGAGAAGGCGCGGCAGGCCCTTCAGGACGCCCTGGACGACGATGAGAAATACGAAGAGGGCGAGTGGCCGCAGGAGCGCGACGAGGCCGAGGAGAAGATCATGCTGGCCACGCGCAAGCTGGACCTGGCCCAGGACAAGCTGGACTCCATGCACAGAATCAACGCCGACCCGGCGCTCCAGGAGCCCTACAGCAAGGCGGAAATCAAGGGCGAAGAACTGAGCGTGGAACAGTTGAAGCTGGAGCTGAGCCGGGCCAAGACCGATCGGCGACTGCTGCACGATTACACCCGCAAGCGCCAGCAGCGGGACAAGAAAACGGCGGTGAAGGTCTCCCAGTTGGAGCTGGAGACGGTCGAACTGGAAAAGGAAACCCAGTTGCGGCTGGCGGAGAGCGCCAAGGCCTCCGCCGAGGACCGCCTGAGCAAACAGGAAGAGAAGCTGATCGAATTCCAGGAAGACGCTGAGAAGCTCACCGTGATCGCGGAGAAGCCCGGGCTGGTGGTCTACGAAACCCGCCGGCGGCGGTGGGAGCGCCCCGTTACCGTGGCCATAGACGAGGAGATCCGCGCCCACCAGCAGTTGATGATCATTCCAAACATGGAAACGCTCCGGGTGCAGACGTACATCTACGAGGCCGATGAGGAGCGGGTCAAGACCGGTCAGCCGGCGCTGATCCGCTTGCCGGCAAAGGCCGGCAAGGTCTTCGGCGGGAAGGTCGGGAAGAAGGCGGCCGTGCCCGACAGCCAGAATCCCTGGCTCAGTCCCGGGGTAAAGCAATACCCGGTGTGGGTTGAGTTCGCGGGCAATATCGACGGCGGGAACCTGAAGCCCGGCATGAATGCGGAGGCGGAGATCATCGTGGCCGAGCTGCGGGACGTGCTGAGCGTGCCGATTGCGGCCATCTTCGCCGAAGGGGAGGCCACTTATTGCTTCCGCACCGACGGCAATGGCGACTACGAGCAGGTGAAGGTGAAGCTGGGCCAGACCAGCGAGACCCGCGCCCAGATCCTCTCCGGCCTGAGCGAGGGCGACGTGGTGCTGCTGTCGCCGCCGCCGGGCGTCCAGATCGGCAAGAAGCTCAAGCGGCGCGAGGAAGCGGAAAAGCCGGAGGCCGGATCGGAGCAGCAGGCGAGACCGCAGGCCGAGCGCCCAAAGCGTCCCGCCTCGACCACCCGTCCAAGCGCCGAGGCCGGGTCACCCACCCGGCCCAGTGGCGAGGCGGGCACAGCCGGCCGGTCAACCCGAACGCGGTCCGGCGGACGAGGCAGGCGGGCAGAGACGCGGTGATGAAAGAGCTGGTCCGCCTGGAAAACATCCGCAAGACCTACCTCATGGGACGCAGCAGCGTCCGCGCCCTGGACGGCATCAGTTTCGTCATTCACGAAGGCGATTACGTCGCCATCATGGGCTCCAGCGGCTCCGGCAAGAGCACCCTGCTGAACCTGCTCGGCTGCCTGGACCGGCCCACCAGCGGGCGATACCTGCTGGGCGGGCGGGACGTCTCCCAGCTCGACGACGGCCAACTCAGCGAGATCCGCGGCCGGCACATTGGCTTCGTGTTCCAGTCCTTCAACCTGATTCCTCAGTTGAAGGTGGTGGCCAACATCGAGGTGCCGCTGGTATATCAGGGCATGCCCCGGCGCCAGCGCAGCCCGCGCAGCCGGAAACTGGCCACGATGGTGGGGCTGGGCGACCGCATGGACCACCGCCCGCAGGAACTTTCCGGCGGCGAGCAGCAGCGCGTGGCCCTGGCCCGGGCCCTGGCCAACGAGCCGCTGCTGCTGCTGGCCGACGAGCCCACCGGCAACCTGGACAGCCGCACCTCCCAGGACATCTTGAACCTGGTGGACGAGCTGTCCGACCGCGGACGCAGCATCATCATGGTCACGCACGAAAGCGACATCGCCGACCGCGCCCACCGGATCATCCACCTGATGGACGGGCGGATTGATTCCGACGAGGTCGCCCGCGGAGTGGAGCGGCGGCGATGAAGGCGATCTACAAGGTCACCGACATCGTCCTGCTGGGGCTGCACAACCTCACCATCCACAAGGTGCGTTCGGCGCTGACGGCGCTGGGCATCCTCTTCGGCGTCTGGAGCGTGATCGCCATGCTGGCCATCAACGAGGGCGCCCGATACGAGGCCGAACAGTCTCTGCGGCAGATGGGCACCGACAAGCTGCTGATTCAGTCGGTCAAGCCGCCGCAGGACGCCGCTGCCGCCGCCCGGGAGCGCGGGGCGCTGCATTACGGTTTGACCTTGGCCGACTCTCGTCGGCTCAGCGACAACCTGCCCGGGATATCTCGTTACGTGGTCGCCCACGAGACAAGAAAGTCCGTTCAGTACGCCAGCAGGCTGATCCAGGCGCGGATCTTCGGCACCTACCCGTCCTACCTGCAACTCCGCGGGCTGCGTATGTACGCCGGGAGGTTCCTGACCAGTTCCGACCAGCTCCGCGGCCGAAACGTCTGCGTCATGAACAAATCACTCGCTCGGCAGCTATTCCTGTACGAGGACCCCTTGGGCAGGACGATCCGGATCGGCGGCGAGTGTTTCATCGTCGTCGGCTTGGTGGAAAGGCCGGCCGGCCTTGCGCCCGAGGCCCAAACGGAGATGGTCACCAGCCTCATCTACATCCCCGCCGGCGCCGATCACGCGCGCTTCGGCCAATACACCATCATCCGCACCGGCAGCAGCCGGACGATGGAACGGGTCGAGGTCAGCCAGATCATCTTTCAGATGGCCGACGAACCGGCGGTGCTGGCCGGCGCGAAAGTCGCCGAAACGCTGCTGACGAGCTACCACGACAGGCGCGACTACGACGTGGTCGTTCCCCTGGAACTGATCGAGCAGCGGCGCAAGCAGCGCCGATTGTGGAACATCATGTTCTTCGTGATCGCGTCGATTTCGCTGGTCGTCGGCGGCATCGGCATCATGAACATCATGCTGGCCTCGGTGACCGAGCGCACGCGTGAGATCGGCATCCGCCGAGCACTGGGGGCAAAGCGGCGGGACATCACCGTGCAGTTCCTGGTCGAGGCGGTGACGCTGACGACCATCGGGGGATTAACCGGCATCGCCGTGGGATACGCCGTCCCGCACATCGTGGAAAGGACGCTGAACATCAAGGCGGTGCTGTCGCCGCCGATGCTGGCGATCCCGTTCCTGATGGCGATCGCGGTGGGGCTCGTCAGCGGGCTGTACCCGGCCATGCGAGCCGCGGGGCTGGACCCCATCCAGGCACTCCGGCACGAATAGAAGCCGACGGCCGCAGACCCGCCGCCAGGCCAAGACAATCCACCTCTCCCGGTTGTGGCCGCGGGGGCCCAGCGGGTAAAATGGGGCAGCGGGAACGACGGTTCGGCCAGTGGGGGGAAGCTTCGCCGACCCGCGGGACCGGCATGGTTTCATGTGTTGTGTGTGCAGGTGTGTACATAGTTGTTGTTGGAGAACGCCATGAGGACCCCTGGACAGAGCATCAGCAATACTCTAATTGGTCTGACCTTGGCCGCCGCGGCCCTGGGGATCGTCGGCTGCTCATCCCCACTACAGCAGGATCGACTTTCCGCAGCCACTCCGCCGCCGTTCAGCGAACAAGACGCGATCATCCTGGCTAAGCTCGAGGCAAAGTCCGAGGGCGTCTGGATCGAAGCGTACGACATATCGACCCGGCAGAGGAAGGATTCCTGGTGGGTGCACTTCCAGCAGAGGCTCGCCGACCCGATCCGGAACACCCGCAAGGCCAGGAGATGGCCGTATCGGTTCATCGTCGAGGTCTCCCCCACGGGGGAAATTCATCTAATGAAGCAACTGTGAGAGATGGCAAGTCCGCCCCTGCGGCCGGGCAGCCGTCCCGCCGAGAGACCGAACGTGCTGTCGCGGGCGGGGCCAAAGCGGAGATTGGACCGGCAAGGGGCTACTCGACCCTTCCGACCCGGATGTCCAGGTCGGCGCGGCGCTCGAGCCGGTCGACGCGCCCGTCCTTGATCCACAGGATGCGGTCGGACTTGTCCAACATTTTGTGGTCGTGCGTGGCGGTAATGACGGTCACGCCGTGATTGTCGCACAGGTTCCGCAACAGCGTGATGATCTCCTCGCCGGTGTGTAAGTCCAGATTGGCGGTGGGCTCATCGGCCAGCATGATCGTGGGGTTGTTGGCCAGGGCCCGTGCAACGGCGACCCGCTGCTGCTGCCCGCCGGAGAGTTCGTCGGGGCGGTGGTGCGTGCGGTCGGCCAGGCCTACCTCCGCCAGGACCTCCTTGGCTCGCTCCTCGGCCTGGCTTTCGCTGTGCCCGGCGAACAGCCCGGGCAGCATCACGTTGTACAATGCCGTCAGGGCGGCGATCAGGTTGTAGGCCTGGAAGATGTAACCGATGTGGTCGCTGCGGATGTACGCCCGCTGCCGGCTGGTCAAGGCCGTCAGGTCCACGCCGCCGATCGTCACCGTGCCGGCCGTGGGCCGGTCCAGCGCCCCGATCATGTTGAACAACGTGCTCTTGCCCGAGCCGCTCGGCCCCATCACCGAAAGGTACTCCCCGCGGATCACGTCGAGATCGACGTCTTGCAGGGCCGGCACCTCGACCTTGCCCATCCGGTAGATCTTCGACAGGGCCCGGCACTGGATCAGGACTTCACCGGTCGTTTCCACCATTTTCTCGCCTCGCCGCCCCGACCCGCGGGCCGCTAGAACGGCAGTTGGATGACCGCCTTGGCAAGGAACGTAACTCCGACGCACAGCACCGTGATCAGTCCGATGCCGCAACTGAACCCCGCCGCCACCACGGGGACGTACTGCCGCCACCTCAGCCCCATTTTCCGCTCGAAGTAGAACCGCCCGATCAAGGCCCCGATGAACTGCGGGATGACCACGTGGGGTATGGTCTGGTTCATCCCGCGCAGCAAGCCGTAGACGAAGAACACCGGCAGGTGCAGCACCGACATGACGCCGAACAGCACCAGTCCGGACAGTCCGCCGGCCATGATGTACCAGCCGCTGATGGCCTCTTCAAAGGGGCTGTACCGCCCCAGTGTGGCCGAATGGACGATGCTGGCCATGGCCGCGTTGAATTCCCAAATCTGCTCCGTGTACGGATACCTGGCCGACGGGATGGGCGCCAGCGACCAGATGAAGTTGGCGAAGAAAATCGAGGCGATCAGGACGATGGGAACCAGCACCAGCTCGGCCTTCCAGATCGACCAGAACCTGGTTCCGGTCAGTTCAGCCTGGCGGTAGCGGACGGTGGCACGGCCGTAGTTGTGCAGCGGCACCGGCAGGAACCAGACCGCCACGCCTCGATAGCCGGAAAGGATGAAGCAGGCTTCCTTGACAAACGGAAGGCCCACCACCTGCCCGGCCATGCCCTCCAGCCTGGCCGTAACGTAGCTCATCAGCGGCGTGTAGATGAAGCCGAGACCGAACAGCACGATCATCACGTTCCGGTGCCAGTCGATGAGGTACCCGCTGAGCAGGATGTACGCCATCGTCGTCGCCAGGTACGTTCCGATGACGACGGAAGTCTTGATGTCGCCGCGGTCGGCGGTGCTGGGACGCTCCTCGCCCGGCGCCTGCTCGGCCTCCATCAGGCTCCGCCGTTCCTTGCGGCGGGCCCGCATGCCGCGCCAGACCTGCCAGAAACCGGCCAGGGCAATCGCCAGCGTAATCCCGATGGAGAAGCTGAAGAAGAAATCGATGTTGTTCTTGTACAAGGTGGGGATGGTGGTGTCGTTCGGCATCCAGCTCTTGAGTATGTCGTAGCGGTACAGGATCGGGTTGGCGATCATGGTGAGCACCAGCGCCACGAAACTTCCCACCATGGCGAAGAACGGCAGCACCATGCCGTAGACGAAGTTGGCGAGGTTCCAGTTGATGCCGACGGCCACGGCCGGCAGATATTCCTGGGTCTTCTTGGTGAAATCGGACCAGGGAATTGGCAGCACCATGATCGGTTTTTTCAGCAGCGCCCCGCTGATGGTGGGCAGGCCGATGTACAGCACCCCGAAGGCCAGCCCCAGCATTCCGCCGATGGCGAAGATCCGCCAGCGCCAGGGCTCCTCGCCCTTTTCCTTCTCCTTCTCGTCCTGTTCGGCCAGGGCCATGATGCCCTGGGCCCCGATCGGGGCCATGGGAAACGGCAGCTTCTCAATGTCGCTGGCGATGCGGAACAGCCCGTAGCCGAGAATGGTGTTATTGAGCCGGCCGACGAAAAGCCCGAAGATCACCAGCCCCACGGCCGGGAGCCACTCCAGCATCATAAAGCTGCGTTTTTCCAGGATATTCCGGTCGTTGGGGGCGAACCAGTTGGGAATTTCCTCGGCCACGCCGGCGGCCCAAGCGGGCGGGCTTTGGACATAGAATTGATTCCACAGCAGGCCGGCGAAGGGCGTCGCCATCACCGCCCCGGCCATGTAGAACAGCACGAACAGCTCCGGCCGGCGGAGGTGCTTGTGGGCGCGCCGGGCCACCTCGATGAACAGGATCACCGTCACCCACTGGGCGGCAGGACCCACGCCGAAGCCCGCCACCAACTGCATGTACATCGCCCCCGGAACCATCAGCAGGGCGATGAACACCGCCCCGACCAGGGAGCTCCACCGGAACCCCTCCTCGAACTTGCCCGGAGGCAGCATCAGGTTTCGGTATTTCTCGAGTTCCTTGTCGTACCGGACGGCACTCATGCGTTCACTCCGAACGTATCCGGACGGACGTCCTCCACCGGGAGCTGCTGCCACTGTTGCAGCGTCTTCTGCCGGTATTGCTCCATGATCTCCGACGAAATCGATCGCCAGATCAACAACTGCTTGCGAAATTCATTGATGAAGACGCGGTTGGATCGCTGCCAATCGCCGCGCGTGCCCGAAAGCCTGCGCAGGAGAATGCGAATCTCGTCGATCCCTTCGATCTCGCTGGGCTGCGCCAGCAGGCAGAAGTTCTGCGAGACGCCCAGATCGAACGGCGCCAGGGCGACCTCGGCCTGAATTCCCAGCATGTCGCTGGGCTGCCGGAACACGTGCGCGCTGGCAGTGGCGAAGGTGCCCAGGGCGGTGTCCGAGAAGTTGTCGAAATGCTCCTTCAGGAAGCTGGCCACGCCGGTGATGTCGTAGGCCGAAACTGTGAACGGAAAGACGATGTCGTACAGGTCGCCGGCGGGTTGGCCGATCCTCCAGGAACGCTGGATGCCGGGGTTGGCGCTGCGGGAGGCCTTGATGGCCGGGTAGATCGTCGAGACCAGCACCGTGCACATGACGATCATCACGGTGGCGATGGCGTTGGTGGAGGAGTAGTTCATCATCGGCACCGAGAGTATGCCGAAGGTCTCGAAAACGTACCCGAGCGCCCGGGCGACGATCTGCCCCAGCATGTAGCCGCCCATGCCTCCGACCACCGCGTACACGCCGGCCTCGGCGAAGAACAGACTGGCCACGTGCGGCGGGGCGAGCCCCAAAGCGCTGAAGGCGTAGATCTCCTTCTCCCGGTCGGAAACCGAGCCCAGCATCGTCGCGAACAGGATCAGCCCGCCCAGGATCACCGGGATGAGCAGGTCCTTCCAGCCGCTGGCCTGGGTCAGGGAGGTGAAGAACAGCCGGTAGACGCCGCCCTTCGCCCCCAGGTACGTCGGCAGCCCCGTCACCGTGGCGACAAGCTGGCCCAGCTTCTCCGTGTCGTCCGCCTTGCCGGGATAAATGGTGACGCTGGCAACCCGCCCTCCCAGGTTGCGCGCCATCTCGGCCGGGATGATCGCCACCCTGTCAGGGCTGAAGTAAATGAACTGGGCCGACTCCGTCTCCGGCAGGTCCTCCACCGCGGTCGTTTCCTGCTGCTGGAACGTTGCCGCCTGCCCGCCGCCGGAGGCCTCGTAGTCCACCGGCAGCATGCTGGAGCCCTCCAGCAGACGGTAGGAGGTCATTTTTCTGCGATCGATGACGCCGGCCAGCGTGCAGCTCACCCCGTCGATGCAGACCTTGTCGCCGGCCGAAAGGCCGAGTTCCTTCGCCACCGGAGAGGTCAGGAAGACCCCGTCCTGGCTGAGCTTGTCGGCCTGGCCGACGAAGACTTCGCGAAGGTTCCCGAGCCTGTCCACGTCGCGCTTGTCCAGGCCGACCAGGGCCGAGAGGCCGACGATCTTCTTGCCGCTGGCGTCGGCGGCCAGGATTTCCTTGCTCCGCCGCCCGGCGGTGCGATAGGCCTCCACCTCGCCGGCGGTCTGGGCGACCCAGTATCGCGGAACCACCTCGCCGGAATCGGCCAGCAGCGCGTCCAGCATGTCCGGCACCTCCTGGCTGATCCGCGTCCACAGCGGGTGGCGGACCAGAAGCCTGGGCTTCCCGGACATGGGGCCGGTGTACGTTCGCCGGTTGCCCCAGGAGGAGCTGAACGAGGCAAAGGTCAGGATCGTGAAGGTCAGGAGCACCACGGTAACGGCCGTCAGCAGCGTTCGTATCGGGCGGCGGCGCATGGTGGATATGCCCATGTGCACCGCCGCCATCATCGTTCCCAGCCGCGAGACGTCGCTGCTGTGGACGGTGGTGCCCAGGCCCTGCATTCGCCGCACCTCCGACTCCAGCTTCCGCGCCATGATGACGATCACCAGGCTGGAAAGGAGGATGATGGCAAAGGCCAGGAAGATCACGATGGGCGTGGCCGCGATGCGGAAGGCCGGGTTGACCATGTACAGCACCGCAAACGTAATCAGGAAGAACACCACGAACCAAGCGATCTGGCGGTAGATGTGCGGGCTGCCCACCAGCAGCCTCTCGATGGAGTAGGCGAACGGTATCGCCAGCAGCAACAGCAGCACCACCGCCAGCACCAGGTCGTTCAGAACGCTCAACAGCGGCTGGTACACCCGCCGGGAAATGGCGGCGGCGCCGGCGTACTTGCCGGCGCGGGCCTGCACGTCGTCGGGCTCGGTCGCCTGGGCCTTCTTCATCAGGTCGGCGGCCTGGAAATGAAGCCGCTCCAGCGAGGGCTCCAGGATCCGGTGCCGATTGAGAACCGCCAGCCGCTCGCCGTCGAGCACGTGCAGGTCGCGGGCGGTGATCTCGGTCGTGGGCCAGTGGGCGAACGTATCGATCGGCCATCCCTCGCCGACGATCCTGTCTTTGGCGTCGGCGTTGCCCAGCACGACCATGCCCGAGGGGTTGAACAGTTTGAGTTTCTCCGTGGCCCGGCGGACATAGACGGTCAGGACGCTCCCGCTTTCGCACACCAGCGAGTACTTCTCGTTCAGGGCGGCCGTCGAAATGGCCTTCAGCGCCCGGGTGGTGACGGCGCCGCGGTCGTATCCCAGGCCGACAATCGTCATCCCGGTCGCCCGGAACAAAACCGACCCGACGGTCGTCAACGGCAGGGCGGATTGGAGAGTGGTGGTATTGTTGACGTACTCGATCAGCCCGCGGTTGTCGTGCCGGGCCACCAGGACCACGCTTTGACCGTAATAACTCCCCGACAGCGGCGGCAGCTCGAACCTGCCCTTGGTGTCCACCTGCGACATGATGATCGGCGAGAAGCCGGACGGCATCATGTCCACCCGCGCCCCTTCCCAGATCTTGGTGGCCGGGCGGGGCATCAGCGCCACGAAGGCCCCACGGGCGAACTGATCCGGCATGGCGCTGGCCCCGGAAAGCACGTTCGCCGAAGCCCCGGCGTACTTGCCCTCGGAGAAGGTGTACTCGGTGTAGGTGGCGACCGGATTGATCCGGCTGGGAAGAGACATGTCCGGTTCGTCGCCCAGGGCCTTCAGGAACGGGGCGATCTCGCCCACGGCGCGGATCATGTTGCCGGCGTTCAGCACCGGCACCAGCTTGCCGTCAGGGGGACCGTGCCAGACGACGTCACACGGCTGCCCGTCGCGCACGCGCCGGTCCATCGGCGTCATCAAGGCCAGGTTGGGCACGCCGAAGACGCCGGCCACGGCCCCGCTGTGAGCGCAGAGGCCCGGGGCGAACATGCGGACGTTATGGACAGCCTCCACCGTGCGCGGCTCGAACAGCTCCAACTTCCGCGCCCTGGCGACCTTGCGGATGGCCTGGTGGATTTTGGCATATTCGCTGAGGCCGTCGGAACTTTTGTGAACCGTCTGGGAGTCTTGCCCGTGGACGAACATCCACCTGTCCGACCGGTCGCCCAGGTCGAGCACGAGGTCCAGCACAATAAGGTTCTTGACGTCACCGATGGTGCCGGCCAGCAACTGGCCCTGCTTGACGTACTTGACCGCCAATTCCAGCTCGTCTTGCCTTTTGCGGGACAAGCGCTTCATCTTGTCGAGCAGCAGGTTGTATTTCTCCAAGACCTTCCTGGCTTTTTCGCCGCCCTCGCCCGTGGGGTAGGTCTTCTTGTTCAGGGTGCGTTCCACGCCGCTCCAGGACTCATCCTCGGCCCTGAGGGCGGCGATCTGCTTGTTCAGGGCGGCAATCCGGGCTTCGAGCTGGCTCTTCCGGTGGCGGGCGGTGTCTCCGGCCGGACCGGCGGTGCCCTTGAGACGTTCGTCCAGACCTTCGATCTCGGTGTTGCAGCGGCGTTTTTCGATCCGGAGCAGTTGCAGCTCTTCGCGCACGGGCGCGGCCATGGCCTTGGCCTCGCTCCGCATCCGCAAGACGGCCGGCCCTTGCTCGGGCATGTCCCGCGCCTTGTCGGAAAAGACGTTGCCCTCGGCCACGACCGCCTCGATATTGCGGATGAATTCCTGCTCGGCCTGGAGCATCTCCAGCCGGACGCGCAGGGTTCGGTCCTTGGGCTCGACCAACTGGTACTTGGCGCCTTCCTTCCAGCGGTACATGCGCCCGAACAAGGCTCGCGCCCCGGCGTGGTTCCAGGCGTCGCCGTCGAGGAAGCAAACGATCACGTCCCGCTTGGGGCGGTTGTCCTTGAAGTACTTCGTCAACGCCAGCAAGGCCGCACAATTCGCCGCCCCCCGGGCCCCCGGCGAGCGCGTCGGCACCTCCGAGAGGCTGTCCAGCGGCGCCGACAGCATGATCGCCTGCGCCCGCTTTTCATCGCCGAACTTCGAGTTCGTGCCGCGGAGGACGCCGATGACGTTTCGCCCCTCCAGCGTCCGCCACCGGCAGGCGGCGTAGATGGTGACGGTGGGGGAGGCGGTCTTCAGCCGAAGCTGCTCGGCCCTTTCGGCGGTGACGTAGAACCGCGGCAAATTGGCCGGAAAGTTCAGATGGTGGAACGTGTTCGGCGCCGGGCCGTCCTGGCCGATGAAAATGACGGCCTTCGCTCCCATGGCAAAGGCGTGCTTCCAGCGGTCGCCCGAGGCGAAGTCCAGCACGACGATCGCGCCCTTGGCGCTGGCAGTGTACTCGGAGAGCTCGCCGCTGCCGGCATAGACCGTCCTGCCCGTCAGCCCCTCGGCCGTGGTCACCGACGCCTGAAGGTGGTTCGGGCGCACGGCGCAGAAGCCCTCCGCCGGGCCGTATTCCTTGCCGTCCACCACCAGCCTGCACTCGGTCGTGATCGGCACCACCACCGGGAACTCCGCGGTCAACACGATCTCGACGCCCATCGCCTTGAGGCGGTTGGCGACGTAGTAGCCGGCAGAGAGGCTGCCGGGGACGTCGTCGAATACCCGCACCGTCTTATCGCCGACGCGCTCGTCCCTGCCCGAGCCGTAGCCGGCCAGACGGTGCTCGTGCCGGCTCAGCACCGCCAGGTCCCTGTAGAAGTCCACCTCCTCGCCGGTGGGCTTGCGGGCCTTGACCCTGGCCTCGACCGCCGGATCGGACCAGAGCTTGTTGACCTCCCGGATCGCCAGGGCGCGCTCTTCTTCGCTGACGGGTTCGGCTCCGGGGGCCTTTTCGAGCGCCGCCACCTCCGCCGCCTTCTTGCAGCCGGCGGGTGCAAGGAAAACGGCCGCTATCAGCAGCGCCAAACTCGCCAGGCGGAGCCTATTCATTTTCCTCACCTCCGATGGTGCCGGCCTCGACCGTAACCTCCCCGCGCCGCGCCAGCCGCTCGACCCGCCCGTCTCGTATCCACATGATGCGATCCGCTATATTCAGCAGGCGGTGATCGTGGGTGGCACAGATGATGGTCACGCCGCGGTCGTCGCTGAGCCCCTTCAGCAAGGCGTGGATTTCGGCTCCGGTCTTGAGGTCCAGGTTGCCCGTGGGCTCGTCGCACAGCAGCACCTGCGGCAGATTGGCCATGGCCCGGGCGATGGCGACCCGCTGCTGCTGCCCGCCGGACATCTCGATGGGCTTGTGGAACCAGCGTTCGGCCAGCCCCACGGTCTCCAACAGAGACATGCCGCGCTCGCGGGCCTCGTCGCCGCCGACGCCGGCGAAGGCCATCGGCACGGTCACGTTTTCCAGCGCGGTCATGTACTGGACCAGGTTATAGCTCTGGAAGATGTAACCGATCTTCCGGCAGCGCAGGAAAGCCAGCTCGATGGCGCTGAGTTGGGCGACGTCCACCTCGTCGATGAACACCCGCCCGGAAGTGGGGCTGTCCAGCCCGCCGACCATGTTGAAGAAGGTGCTCTTGCCGGAGCCGCTGGGGCCCATCACGCACAGAAACTCCCCGCGAATGATCTCCACCGTAATGCCGCGCAGGGCCTCGGTAATGACCATCTTCATCTGGTAATGTTTCTTGAGGTTGATGGTGCGAATGATGATGGGTCGCTCGTCGCCGGGGCCGGCCGCTCCCGCTGGCACCTGGGCGGCGGCGGTCGGTCCGCTGGCGGCATCCTTTTGTGCATCTGCGTTTTTCGAAGGCTCAGCCATCTTCGGCCACACCTCACTCGATTCTCATGGCTTCCATGGGGGCCAACCTGGCCGCCACCCAGGCCGGGTAAACGGCCGCGATCGCCGCCAGCACCACGCCGGCCACCAAGCATACACCGGCGCTGGCCAGCAGAAGAACCCCCGGCACGTTTGAGAATACCAGCAGCCCAAAGCCCGCCAGCGAGCGAATGATGCCCAAAATCGCCCCCAGCACCACGCCCACCAGCCCGCCGGCCAGGCCCTGAAGGGCCGACTCCATCACGAACATGATCATGATCACGCTGTCCAGCGCCCCCAGGCACTTCATCGTGGCAATTTCCCGGAAACGCTCGGTGACGCTCATCAGCATGGCGTTCGTTACCCCGACCGCGCAAACGAGGAAGCTGATGATGATGAGCCAGCCGGTCCGGCCGGAGAAGCCCAGCCATCCCCCCTCCGTCTCTTGCGGCAGGGACGCCTCGATTTCCGCCAGTCGGTCGATTTCCAACTGCCCCGCGGCCACCTCGGCAATCCGCTCGGGCGCCAGCGTCAGCGGCTCCATCAGACTGCCTTCCTCGGTGCGTATTTTGCTGAGCGTTTCCTCCCGGGAGACCTTGGCCTCGTCTATCATCCAGCGCGCTCCGTCCAGCGTGGAGGCGACCTTGAAGAGGTGCTTCGGGTCGGCCTTGACCTCTCCGGCCTCGATCACGGTTCCGGTCGCCGTGAGCCGCTTGGCGATCATGTCGCACATTCGCCCGGAGCGCAGCACGGCGAGGAGCTGGTCGGCGTCCCGCTTCAGCCCGGCCGCCTGGCTCGGCGGGGCAGCTTCGCCGAGACCATAGGCGGCGACCTCGACAACGCGCTCGGACGACAGCGCCACCGGCTGGATCAACTGTTTCTTGAGATTTTCGATCTCCGTAAAAGTTTTCTTCCGAGCCGCCTCCACCTCCTCCCTCAGCCAGCGCGCCCCTTTTATGCTGGAGGCGATCTTGAACAAGTGGCCGGAGGCCAGCTCCTGAACGCTCACGCCCGTCCGCCTCGCCAGCGCCCCTCGCATGCGCTTGCTTTCGAGCAGGTCTTCGATGTTCTTGGCGTCCAGGGCCAGCACCGCCTCTTTCCGGAGGACCTCGAAAACGTCCGGGTCGGGGACGAACCCATGTCGGCGCAGCAGCGCAAAGGTCTCCGGCTGGTCGCTGGCCAACAGCTCGACGGCCGGGCGGGCGCCCAGCTCTTTTCCCAGGCCGGCGACGGCCTCGGCGTGACGGGTGAGAATCTTCTGCCGCTGCGGAGCGGCGTCGCTGAACCTCTTGAGGAAGGCCACCAGGGCGTCCTTGTCGGTGGGGAAGCCGCCGATAGTGCCGATCTTTTTCATGAACGTGTCAAGATTTGCCGGCTCGGTCAGATACTCGAAAACCGCGTCGCCCTCTCTGGCCCCGACCAGGGCGCTTCTCTGGCCGAGCTTGATCCCGTCCAGGTATTTCTCGTACGTCTGCCGCTGTTGGCTGATCTGCTTCAGGGCGATCAGTTCGCCGTCGGTGAGGTGCCCCCACGCCTTCACCTCTTTCCACAAGCTGGAGCCGGGCTCAACGATTACCAGCCTGGCGGCCAGGGCCTGCGGCGTCATCGGCACGGTCAGCTTGTCCAGCCAGTCCTCCAGTAGCTGGCGTCCGGCGCTCCGCTGGCGAACGTCGCGGGCGACCTGGCGGTCCAGGAAGCTCGTCGAGAGCATCATCATCAGGAAGGAGACCGCCAAGGTGACGATGACTACGGTCACCAGCGAGCGGAACAGTCGATGCCGGATCCCCCGGACGGTGAGCTGAAAACACCGCCGCAACGACAGGCTTACCTGATCGCGGACCTCAATCGTTTTCATTCAAGTCCTTCCGCACTGACTGCTTCCGCGGCCGTTCGCGCCGCCGGCAGGCCCCCCCCGCGGCCGCCTACTCGCGACCGGGCGTTCCCACCAGGGCAACGATCCCTCGCTGAACCAGCTCCCGAAAGAACTGGACGACTGCCAACTGGGCTTCGCGGAAGCTTAGTTTATTCTCTCCGGCGAATGTATCAATTATTTGCTCGACGGTGCGCTGTCCGTCGCACAGGTCCAGCACGGCCGTTCCGGGCGCATCCAGCCGCACTTGGCGGAACTGGCTGAACGGCAATATCCAGCTCAGCGGCGGAACCAGCCACCTCGGGCGGGTCATCGGGATGGTAACCAGCATGCCGTCGCGCACTCGCCGAAGCTTCACGGCCGTGTTCTTGTGCGGCACCGTCGCAAGCAGCCGCGGCAACGACGTGCCACGATCGGGGGCGGGGACCTTGTTGCCGGCTCCTGCCATCACACCACGCTCGAAATAAGTTTCACAGGCCGGCAGCAATGGACCTCCAGGCCCGCCGGCCAGTCAATCTCGCTGGCCCACCGCTGCTGGTACGTCAGGCGATAGATGCGGTCGTCGGCGGGACAGCGCCAGGCCCTCTCCAGCCGGTGCTCGGCCCTTCCGAGCACCTGCCCCAGCAGGCTCCAGCGCCGGGTGGCGAGTTCATGCCCGCCATGGCCGCCGCAGTCAACCGGGCCCTGGCGGCCCGGACGAAAGCCCTTTGGCTGCTGCTCGATGAGCCACTCGGTCAGCGGTTTCTTGAGCCAGTATCGCCCCATGGCAATCCGCTCTATGGTCAACTCGGCCGGCGGACGGCCGGACCGGCGAAACTCCCACGTGATCCGGCCCACCAGGTTGCGGGAGGAGATCAGCTCGAAGGCCCTCGGAGCCACCACCGTCAGCCCCAGTGCCTTCCACAGGACCGGGCCTCTCTGCCCGGTTGGGCGGATGGACGCCAGCACGACCTGCTCGAGCTGGCGGTGGCGCCCGCCGGGGGCCGTCAAGATCACCCGGACCAGACATTGCGCGGCCTGAAAATACTTTCCGGCGTGAACGACCTGGCGGCCGGGTTCGGTGCAAACGATCCCGCTCCAGCCCGGCACGCCGGTCAGCCGGCTGGCGGCAAACTGCTTATGTTCTTTTCGCAGCTCATCGTACATGCGCGTCAGGTCGGGGGGGCGGTGGACGATCTCCCAGTGCAACTGCATTCTCTGGAAGCGTCGATCGACGAGGATGCACCGGCCCGGCTCGTTGCGGCCCGACAGGATCGCCGGAGTCCACTCGGCCGGGTGTGAAAATCGGATCCCTCGCCAGCAAGTCTGGTCGAGTTCCTGCTGGACGGTCTGGATGGATCGGGTGCTCATGCGTTTCGGTACTCACTTCGGCCGCCGGGCGGCACGGGCCTACCGTGCCGACTCGGGCAGGCAGAAACCACTTGATACCACTCTGGGCGGGGTGCGGTCAAACCCGATTTGGCCGCGCCGCCACCCCGGGCAGGCCGCCTTCACCGCCCGGGCGAGCAAGTATATAATGGAGCCATGCCCGCAAACCTGACACCTGCGTATCAAAAGGCCGAGGAGAGGTACCGCCGGGCGACCAGGGACGAGGAAAGGCTGGCCGCCCTGCAGGAGATGCTCAGCACCATCCCCAAGCACAAAGGCACCGACAGGATGCAGGGGGACATCAAGCGCCGCATCAGCCAGTTGAGAAAGCAGGCCGCCAAGAAGGGCGCCGCCAGGGGCCTCGACCCGTTTTACGTGCCCAAGAACGGCGCCGGGCAGGCGGTTCTGATCGGGCCGCCCAACGTCGGCAAAAGCTCCCTGCTGGCGGCGACGACCAACGCCGCGGTCAAGGTCGGCGAGTATCCTTATACTACGGCCCTGCCCACGCCGGGGATGTGGGCCTACGAGGACGCGCAGATTCAACTGGTCGACACTCCCCCGATGACGCCCGAGCACGTCCCGCCGGGCCTGTTCGGTACCATCCGTCAGGCCGACGTCGTGGCGGTCGTGGTCGACGCGGCCGGCGACGCCCTGGAACAGGCGGAATCGGCCCTGTCGGTTCTGGACGGGAGGGACATCCAACTGGCCGGGGTCCGGCGGAACGACCTGAGCGACGAGGGCAGCTCCCGATGGAGCGGACTCATCGTCGCCAACAAGGCCGACCTGGCCGAGGCCGAGACCCTCGACGCCTTGAGCGAGCTCTATGCCGGCCGGCTCGACGTCATGCCCGTCAGCGCCCTCACCGGCGAGGGCCTGGACCGCCTGGGCAGCCGGCTGTGGGAGCTGCTGGGCGTCATCCGCGTCTACACCAAAGAGCCGGGCAGGCGCGCCGACAACGACCAGCCGTACACGCTGCCGGTCGGATCGACCATCGACGACCTGGCCCGCGCGATCCACCGCGACCTGCCGGAACTGATGAAGTTCGCCCGCATCTGGGGCGCCGGCCGCTTCGACGGCCAGCGCGCCCACCGAAACGAAATCCTCCGCGACAAGGACGTCGTGGAAATCCGCCAATAAGGCCGGGCAACCGCGGCGAGGCGAACCCCCAGATCGCCGGGCGACAGCCAACGCCCTTTGCCCGTCCTTGCGACGGAGCTGCATTCCGCCGATAATCACGGCAGGACCGCTATCATATAGGGCCGACACCGAATGACACCGAGACTTCAGATCGACAAGGAAAGAATTGCCGAGGTCTGCCGGCGTTGGAAAATCACGGAGCTGGCCCTCTTCGGCTCGGTCCTGCGGGGTGACTTCCGCGATGACAGCGACGTCGACATACTGGTGAGCTTCGCGCCGGATGCCGACTGGGGCCTCCTTGATCATTGTGCGATACAGGATGAACTTGCCGCGACGCTGGGACGGAAGGTCGACCTGGTAAGCCGACGGGGCATCGAACACAGCCAGAACTGGATCCGCCGCAACGCTATCATCTCGACAGCGGAGCGCGTCTATGAAGCAAGATGACGATGCCATATTGCTGGACATCCTCAACGCCGCGCGCCTGGCCATCGAGTTCACCGCGGGCCTCGACAAGACCGGCTTTCTCGAAGACTTGAAAGTCCAATCAGCCGTTCTTCACCAGTTGCTCGTTCTGGGTGAGGCGGTCAAGCGCCTCTCCGAGAACTTTCGGACGCAGCACAGTCAGGTTCCCTGGAAGAACATCGCCGGGATGCGAGACAAGCTCATTCACAAGTACGACGATATCGACTTGGAACAGGTATGGAAGACCGTCACGGCAGACCTGCCCAGGCTTGTCGCTCTGCTGGAGCCTTTCGCCCCGCGCCGAGAAAATGAAACGTAGGGCAGGAGCCCTGCCCTGGTATCTACGGCATGTCCGGCCCGGCAGTCTGCACATCGCCGTCGTGCCCCCAGTTGACAAGGTAAACACATGCAACGCCCCAACGTCCTGATCATCCACACCGACCAGCACCGGATGGACACGCTCGGCGCATACGGGAACAAAGACGTCCGCACGCCGAACATCGACGCCCTTGCGGCCGACGGCGTGACCTACCGAAACAGCTTCTGCTGCTACCCCGTGTGCACGCCCAGCCGGTATTCGTTGCTGACGGGCCTGTACGTGCACCAGCACCTGGGCTGGAACAACCGCAGCACGCTGCCGTCGGGCCTGGCGACGCTGCCGCGCATCCTCAAGCAGGCCGGCTACCACACCAAGGCCGTCGGCAAGATGCACTTCACCCCGACGTACCTGGACGTGGGTTTCGAGGAGATGGAGCTGGCCGAGCAGGACGGCCCCGGCCGGTATGACGACGACTATCACCGGTACTTGCAGAGCAACGGCCTGGCCGACCGGCTCGACCTGATCGACCAGGTGCTGGAGTTCCGCAAGGACGCCCCGCGGGAATACTGGGAGAGCTTCGGGGCGGTGGAGTCGGACCTGCCGGAGGAACACCACTCCACCACCTGGATCGGCGACCGCGCGGCCGAGGCGATGGGGCGGTGGTCGGCCGAGAGGCCGAACCTGCTGATGGTCGGCTTCATCAAGCCCCACCATCCCATGGACCCGCCGGCGCCGTGGAGCCGGATGTACGACCCGAAGGCCCTGTCCCTGCTGGACGGCTGGACGGAAAGCCCGCTGCCCGGCGACCTGGCCTTCCAGAAGGGATACTTCGACTACACGCAATTGACCCAGGAAAGGCTCAGCCGGGCGATGGCCATGTACTACGCCACCGTCTCCCAGATCGACCACCACGTCGGCAGGATGATCGACCTGCTCAAGCAGAGGCGGCTGTACGACGACACGCTCATCGTCTTCACCTCCGACCACGGCGACTACCTGGGCTTTCACCACCTGATCCTGAAGGGCAACCGCATGTACGACCCGCTGGTGAAGGTGCCGCTGATCGTCAAGTACCCCGCCCGGGCCGGCGCGGGCGGCGTCTCAGACGCGCTGGTCAGCAACGTGGACGTCGCCCCGACGATCCTCACCCGGTGCGGCTGCGAGCGCGGCGAGTTCATGACCGGCCTGCACCTGGCCGGCGACGCCGGCGGCAGGGAGCTGATCTTCGCCGAGGCCAGAAGGGGCCGGGACTACCTGGCCCGCTCCCGCACGCGGAAGCTGCTGCTGTGCAAGGATCCGGCCGAGTCCCAATTCTTCGATCTGGAGGCCGACCCGCTGGAGATGTGCAATCTTTTCGACGAGGGCGGCCGTCAGTCGGAGGTCGCCGAATTCACCCGCCGAATCGCCGAATGGGTGCTGTTCGAATCTCCCACGCCGCTGCACCAGGACGAGTATGCCCCGATCATCTCCGCCCCGAACGCCCAGTCGCCGACCGACGGCCACCGCCCGAAAATCGAGGCCTACTTTGCCGACAAGGTCAAGAACGCCGACAAGGCCGTCTTCGGCAAGAAAGACTAGCCCGCCACAGAATCCCCCGATGGGGTACCAGCCAAGTCGTCAAAGAGCGGGGGGACTTGACAAGCAGGGGCAAAGACCCGACCAATAGGGCCCGTCGCAAGGAGATCGCGATGAAAACCACACGCGCCGTCGGACCTGTCCTATTGTGTTTGCTGCTGTGCTGCACGGGCGGATGCGGCTCGCCGCCGCCCGCTCGGGCCCAGCAGGCCGCCCAGGGCACCGCCGAAGAAACCGAAAAGGCAACCGTCCAAGCGGCCAAGGCCTGGGTGACGGTTGACTCGGCCGACGGCAGCCTGTCGTCGCTGCGGGTGGGCGACCGGCGGGCAATGATGAGCCGCACCCGCCCGGCCGGCTTCGTGGAGGTCGTCGACCTCCGCAGCGGGCGGACGTACAGCCCGACGGCGACGCCCGCGGCCATCAGCAGTTGGAAGGTGGCGACCGAGGAGCAGGGCGCCTCCGCGCTGACGTTCCGGCAGCAATTTGCCGGCGCCCCCTTCCGGATAGACCACGGGCTGCGAAGGACCGCGGCCGGCGTCCGCTGGGACGTCTCGCTGAAGCTGCTGGACGGGCAGAAGGATAATCGCTCCGTCCAGGTCGCCTGGGTGCTGCCGCTGCCGCGCGGCTGGCGCTTCTGGGTGCCCAACAGCACCCAAGTCTACTACAACGACGGCGTCACCCCACGCCGGTTCGCCTACGGCCACACCTACTTCCGCGAGTTCGGCACGATGATCCCGCTGGTCGGCGTCTGGTCCCGGCGGGGCGGCGGGGCCGCGATCTTCAGCCCGCCGGACCTGCAAAAGGTGCAGATCACTTTCGACCTTTCCACGCAGACGATACCGGCCGGGGCCCGCGGGCCGGGCCGGCGGTTCGAGGACACCCCCAAGCTCCGCATCGCTCACCACTACGTCGGCCTGCGCCCGGGAAAGGAGCTGAAGCTGGCCATCTGCATCGCCGGTACGGCCGGCGACTGGCGCAGCGTGCTGCGGCACTACGTCCAGGCGTATCCGGAGCTGTTCGAGCCGATACCCGCCACGCGCAAGGTCGAGGGCATGTACGGCATCCGCGGCCTGGGCGGGATGAACGACGACCAATTGAAGGCGATGAAGACGGCCGGCGTGACCTTCGCCGAGCTGCACGGGTCCTTCCCCGAATACGGCGAGTACATGACCCCCGAGGCGCTGGCGCACCCCGAGCTTGAGTACATCTGCAAGCCCCACCCCGGGCAGAAGATCTCGCTGGGCGGCAACCGCCGCTGGGTCCGCAAGTTCAAGGATGCCGGCATCGCCCCGTTCATGTACTTCTACAACTGCCACGCCAACCCCGAGACGATCAAGCGGCGCTGGCCGGACGAGCTGATGGTTGACGAGCGCGGCCGGCCGCTGATCAAGTACCGCGGCGAGCCCGCCCTGCACGCCCAGCCGGACTCGCCCTTCGGCAAGCACCTCATCGGGCAGATGGACCTGTGCCTGAAGGCCTACCCGGAGCTGCCCGGCTTTTTCATCGACAACTACTCCATCGAGATGATCGACTTCGCCCACGACGACGGCGTGACCATGATCCACGACCGACCGGCCTACGACCTCAACCGCAACCACCAGGACATCGGGCGGCGGATCTTCCCCAAGGCCCACGCCGCCGGAAAGATCATCATGGTCAACAAGATCTCGACCATCGAGAGCCTCCGCGGGGCGGACATGGTGCTGGCCGAGGGCAACAACGTCGCCTCCATCCGCCAGTACGGCCTGGCCTGCATCTACCGCCCGCTGTTTCCGCTGGGGATGCGCTACGGCCCGGACGGCGTCGAGCGCGGCCTGCAGCAACTGCTGCTGGTCGGCGGAACGCCCGAGGAGGGGCTGTTCCGGAAGGACCCGGAGGCGATGAAGGCCTACCGGCCGCTGACGGACGCGATGATCGGCAAGCGATTGGTGCTGGACCCGAACCCGCTCGACGTCCCCCGGCCGTACGAGGGCCAGATCTTCCGCATCGACAAGCACGCCGCCCGCGCCGGGGACGTCGTCGTCGCACTGGCGGACCTGAGCCGATCGTGGAAGGACGCCAAGCTCACCGAGGGCGTGAAGGTGACCGTCCGCGTGCCGGAAGCGGGCGAGCTGAAAGCGGCCACCTGGCTGCCGGCCGAGAAGTCCGCCGAGAAGCCCGAGCCGGCAAGGATGGAGCGCGCCGGTAATACGATCACCGTCCACCTGCCCCCGGCCGGGGCGGCTGGAATCCTCCGGCTGACTAGGCGATAATGGATTTCGTGGTGCCATGCTTCTGCGAGGGTGCCATGCTTCTGCACCAGCAGAAGCATGGGAACACTGACCGGGTCGCCGGCATGCTTCTGAGGCAGAAGCATGGCACCCGTGAGTGGGTCGGTGCACCCAACGGGAACGAGCGCTAATTGAAAAGGGGATTCGCCATGACGCGATCAAGGGGATTCACGCTGATTGAATTGCTGGCCGTGGTCGGTATCGTGATCGCGCTGGCGCTAATCCTATTCACCGTTATTTCTGTGCTCACAGGCCCACCCCGTTCCCCAATCGCGATACGCAATATGTGCGCCGGCAATCTCAGGCACATTGGGACGGGCCTGGCAATGTATGCCTCCATCGACGAGAGGGACGTCCCGCCGATCCTGCCCGACATCGACCAGTCGCAGCCGGTCGACTACAGGCAGGACCTGCGAATAGGCGCCGACTGCACGGCCGAGGCCCTGGGCACCGGAGCACAGCAGAACCTGTGCCTGCTGGTCAAGACCCATTGCATCGACTGGACGATGCTGACATGTCCGTCGAGCGGCACCGTCAAGGCCGAGCGCAGGTCGGATAAGCGCAAGTACGGACTGGGCGAGGTCGTCAATGGCCAGCACAAGAGCTACGTCGACTACGCGCTTCTGATCCCCTACGCCCGCACGCCCGAAGGGAGCAATTCCGCCCCGTGGACGATGGACATGCACAAGGCCGTGGCCATCATGGCCGACCGCGGGCCGAGGGACGACTTCCGCGGGCAATGGAGCCCCAACCACGGCAATGAAGGCGAGAACGTCCTGTACGCCGATCTCCACGCCGAGTGGCGCCAAGACAAGGGCCGCGATGGCAGCCTCAACGCCAGCGGCTTCGACGGCAACAACATCTACACGGCTGACGTTTGGGAGGGAACGCCCGAAGAGCCCAAGCTCAGGAGCAATGGCACGGAGAACAAGACCCCCACGGACGAGAACGCCACAAAGGATTCCGTGCTTTACCACTGGTGGTAGCGGTGGCATGCTTCTGTAACTGTCCCAACGATTGTGGGATTTTTTTCGAGGCCCAACTTATGGGACTTCGGTGGCGTGTCGGAACCCAACGGGTCGTGGTCGGAACGAGTGCCGACACACTTTGGGACAGTTACCAGGCTTTGGACGCCTTGACGGGGCCAAGAGCCGTGGTATAATGAGTTTAGTAGTTCGGATGCATACGCTTAGGCACGTGTTACGGAGGGCAAGCGTACGGAGGTTTTTCGGCTGGTCTTCGTCGGGCGGGCCTGCCCACCACCTGCCTACCTGCCCGCAAATCGGCAGGCAGGGCTTGCAGGCGGGTCGCTCACTCGTTGTCCCGGCCGCGGCATGCCGGCATTGCCCGGGTGCGGCGCAGAGGCCAAAGGCCGAGAAGGAGGAGACCGTTGAGAAGTTGCGCGACCATACTGCCGGCCGCGTTCTGGGCAGTGCTCGTCGCATTCTCTCCGGCCGTGGAGCGCGCGCGGGCGGCCGACTGGACCGTCATCCAGCTCACCAACAACAGCTACAATGACGAGGGGCCGGAGGTGTCGGGGGCCAACGTGGTCTGGTACGGCTCGGACGGCGACGATTACGAGATCTTCCTGTACGACCGCGTCAGCACCAAGCAGCTCACGAACAACGACTACAACGATTTCCAGCCGCAGGTGTCCGGGGAGAACGTGGCCTGGTACGGCGGCAGCGAGGACTACGAAGTCTTCCGGTATGACGGCGTCGACACCCACCAGCTCACCGACAACGGCTACAACGAGATTCAGGTCCAGATTTCCGGGTCCAACGTCGTCTGGGCCGGCTGGGACGGGCACGACTACGAGATCTTCGTCCACGACGGCGCCGAGACGACCCAGATCACCGACGACGCCTACAACCACCTGATCCCCCAGGTGTCCGGATCGAACGTGGTCTGGGCTGGCTACGATGGCCACGACCAGGAGATCTTCGGCTACGACGGCGTGGAGACGACCCGGATCACGGACAACGACTACCACGACGACGTCCCCCGGGTTTCGGGGACCAGCGTGACCTGGTGCGCCCGCGTCGGCAGCATCTGGGATGTGTTCGGCTACGACGGCGTTGAGACGACGCGGATCACCAACCGCCCGTATGACGATTTCTGCCCCGACGTGGCCGGCTCTCGCCTGGCCTGGCACGGCGCGGACGCCCTCGGCGGCACCGACTCGGAGATCTTCCTGTACGACGGCGTCGAGACCGTTCAGATCACGGACGATGAGTACAACGACGGCTTCGTGGACCTATCCGAGTGCCTTCTGACCTGGCAAAGCTTCGACGGGCACGACTGGGAGATCGCCATCTACGACGGCGTCAGCGTCACCCAGCTTACCCACACCGACTACAACCACGAGAAGCCGGAAGTCTCCGGATCGACGGTGGTCTGGTACGGCTGGGACGGCAACGACTGGGAGATCTTCATGGCCCTGCCCGACGTGCTTGACGGCGACGCCAACCTCGACGGCGTGGTGAACGGGGGCGATTACACCATCTGGGCGGACAATTACGGGCAGGCCGGCGGCTGGCTGCAAGGGGACTTCAACGCCGACGGCTTCGTCGACGGCGGCGACTACACCTTGTGGGCGGACAACTACGGTTCGACGGGGCTCACCGCAGGCGGCGCCGGCATGACCCCGGCGTCCGTCCCCGAGCCCGGCGTCTTGGCCACCCTCGCCGTCGGCGCAACGGCAGTCCTCCTGCGCCGCTCCAAGGAATGACCGAGCCGGGTTCAGCTTCCATCTTCACCGGCACGGAGGGGATCCATTCGCCGATCTGGCGGAACTTCTCGGCCGGGCAGGCCGGCGGGGCCACGCCGGCCGTGGTCAGCACGATCCGCCGGTTGTCCGGGCAGGCCGCCAGCTCGGTCAGGATGTACTGCCGGATTCGCTCGACGGGCCAGAGCCAGACGTTGACGTTGGTGCCGCCGACCAGCGTCTTCGACGCCGCCAGCAGCCGCTGCCGCGAGGTCACCTCCGCCGGGATGCACTTTTCCGTGCATTAAACCCTCTCTTATCGCCGGGCGCCGTCGCCGGAGTTCGCCGTCGCGATTCGGCCGGCCCCGGCCGCATCCATCGTAGTGAGCGAAGGCTACGGGCACAACCCGGGCCCGGCCGGCTGCACGAACCGGCCGAAGCCACGCCCGGCAGCGCCGCATGATCCGATTTTCTGCTGGTCGCGGCCGCAGGTCAGGCGTAGAATGTGTGGTCCAATTGACATGAGACACTTCAGGGCGCGCGGGCGTGGAGGACGTAGCGCCATGTGCTGCAAAGGAGGTCGTAGAAGGGGCGGTGCTCTTGCCCCGATGACGGCATTGTACCGGCGGCGGAAACTCCGTCAGTTCACTGGTGACAGACTCTACGGAGGATTTGCAATGATGCGACTCGGCCTTTCGCGCGGATGCTTTGAATTCCCGGTCTGCGTTGGTCTTGTCCTGGTGCTGTGCTCGCTTGCGGCCGGGCAGACCCCTGCCACCTGGACCGGCCTGGGCGGCGACGACAGCTACAACAACACCGCCAACTGGGACATCGGCGTGGTGCCGGTCAATAACGGCACCACCTACAGCGTCGTCATTCCCTCGGGCGTGACCGTCCTGTTCGATGTGGACAGTCCGCAGCAGATCACCGACCTGTCGCTGGGAACAAACAGCACCCTCACCGTCAGCCCGGGCAAGAACCTGACGGTGCTGGACGATGCCCTGATCTACGGGATGCTCACGGCCGGGAACTCGACGTTCCTGGGCCAGGCGGCCGGGGCACAGTTTCCGGGCAACGTGGCACAGCTCGAGGTCACCGGCGGCGGGCAGATCGCCGTGGCCGGGACGTCCTACTCCTCGACGGGCCTGACGGCCTCCAACCGGACGCACACGCTGCTGTCCGCCCAGGGCTTGGGCAGCACGCTGGACCTCTCCAGCTTGCAGAGCCTGAACGCCGGCTTCAACGACGGCAGCGGATACGTCACGATCCACCGCATCGAGGCCACCAACGACGGCGTGATCGACCTGTCGGCCGTGCAGACGGTGCAAGGAGCCGTCCGCGGCGAGGATCGGCTGGAGTTCGCCGTCAACACCGGCGGCTCGATCGACCTGTCCGGACTTCAGTC
>Ga0315541_1000727_pt1 | contig 34203 bp, 23 predicted proteins | sample SalMarSW160190MG_FD_203095 | JGI IMG/M metagenome (GOLD analysis project Ga0315541, IMG submission 203095) | Salt marsh sediment microbial communities from the Plum Island Ecosystem LTER, Massachusetts, United States - Salt Marsh Sediment SW1601-190 ...
ATAACTCCGGGTCTGGGTGTTCATCAATTTAATCCGAATGAGGAAATTGCCTTGACCGCAGTTCCAAAATACGGCTATAAATTCGTGCGTTGGATAGGCGATGTAAGTGACCCACAGGCCAGCAGCACCTTTATGCAGATAAAAGGGCCGAAGATCATTATCGCCTTATTTGAGAGTTCCGAATATGACGGAGTGTTTCCAAGAGCGGGATCTCCCGGAGGTGGAGCTCGGTCTGGTGTCGGTAGAATCGCCGATGTAGGAAATTTCTCCTCGCTAATGTCCGGAGGCGGCGGAAAGGTCGTTTCGCCTTCTCTTGCATTTCCATCATCGTCTACAAAATCAGACCCGCCATTACCGGAGCTTCCGATTGTGATTGTTCCTGTAACGGATGAACCGGTTGTGCCGGAACCGGCAACGGGGACGCTGTTAATTTTTGGTAGTCTGTTTGCCCTTAAATGGTTAAAAGGTAACCGTTTAAATGGTAAATCCAAATACTAATCACCAATAACCATTTACCCCAGCCAATCTTATTCAAAGCTATAACCGCACGTATCAGCAGTGATAAGCTCAGATTCGGTTCTTGGATATTTTCTGCAATTCAGCGGACGGATGGCATAAACAGAGCAATAGGACTTTCCATCCGGCCTGAATCTTAAAAAAGGACAGACATTAGGCAGCTTGCAGCATGCTCCGCAGCTATTGCATCGGCCTTTGCGCCTTTTAGAGACGGGTAGTGCCGCAGTAAAAGTCCTTTTTATTTTCGCAGACCAGGTGTTTCTTCTATCAACCACGAGCACATATTTCCTGAAAGATAACAGTAAAAACGGTCATGCCAATCTGGCTACGGCTTGGCCTTCGCCAAGACGAGTTATCCAGAGAACTGGCCTAACTTTACACAATTTGTTTTTGAAGTCAAGTTTTGTGCCGGTTTTTGCCGCCCCCTGACCTACAATACGTATACCTGCCAAATTGGCACATGGATAGATGTAGAAAAAGGTCGTAACTACTTATTGTGGCTGTTATTATAATTTCAAACAGTTTGGGCACGGATTTTGCAGATAAATATAGTGTGATGTTTTAGCATTTGTACCTGAAGGAACATAAATTATGAAATTCGACAAATTTACATTGAAAGCCCAGGAAGCATTAGCGACCGCTCAGCAGACCGCGATGGCCAAATCGCATACCGTGCTGTCGCCGCTGCACCTGTTAAGCGCTATTTGCGGCGATGACAGCGGCATCGCTGTTTTAATCTTGAAAAAGATCGGTATTAATGTCTCGCGTCTCAAAGATATGATAGAAAGCGAGCTTAGGCGCCTGCCGCAGGGCCAAAGCAGCGGCCAGATTATGCCCGATCCTGCCATAAATCAGGTAGTATTAGACGCCCAAAACATAGCCGACGCTATGGGAGACGAATATCTCAGTGTCGAGCATCTGCTTATCTCGCTTGCTTCGATAGACAGCGATGCTAAAGAGATTTTAAGCCTTAATTCCATTACGCCGGAGCGGATTGAAAATGCTCTTAAAGACGTTCGCGGCGGCGAAAAGATAACCGATCAAACTCCGGAAGAAAAATACAGGGCTTTAGAGCGTTATGGCATCGACCTTTTGGAGATGGCACGAAAGGGAAAGCTTGACCCTGTTATCGGCAGGGACGAAGAGATACGCAGATGTATGCAGGTTCTAAACCGCCGAACAAAAAACAATCCGGTATTGATCGGCGAACCGGGCGTGGGAAAGACCGCAATCGTCGAAGGACTCGCCCAGCGGATAGTCGCAGGCGATGTCCCCGAAGGTCTGAAGAACAAAAGAATCATCGCTCTGGATATGGGGGCGCTGATTGCAGGAACGAAATTCAGAGGCGAATTTGAGGACCGGCTCAAAGCGGTACTAAAAGAGGTTCTTGGAGCTTCCGGTCAAATTATACTTTTCATAGACGAGCTGCATACCGTCGTTGGCGCCGGCAGAGCCGAAGGTTCCGTCGATGCGGGCAATTTACTAAAGCCTTCCCTTGCGCGGGGTGAGCTACGTTGCATCGGTGCGACTACAATTGACGATTATCGAAAATATGTGGAAAAAGATGCGGCCTTAGAGAGGCGCTTTCAGCCGATTCTAATCGACCCGCCGAGTGTTGAAGAGACTATAGCTATCCTTCGCGGCCTAAAAGACCGGTATGACACCCACCACAGCGTTCGTATCACGGACTCGGCTCTCGTCTCCGCTGCGACCTTGTCCAATCGATACATAACAGACCGATGGCTGCCCGACAAAGCGATAGACCTGGTTGACGAGGCGGCCTCGAAGCTGCGAATCGAAAACGACTCGCTGCCCGTCGAGCTGGACGACATCCGCAGAAAGATTGTTCAGCTTCAAATCGAACGCGAGGCGCTGAAAAAAGAAACCGACGAGGCCAGCAAAGAGCGGCTAAAAAAAGCTGAAAAGCAGTTGGCCGAATTACAACAGCAGGATAAAGAGCTTACCGCACGCTGGGAAAGCGAAAAACTTGACATTGACCAGATAAAAGATTTGAAGAAAAAAATCGAAAATGTTCATACTCAGTTCGAAGAGGCTCAGCGAAAGGGTGAGCTGGAAACGGCTGCTCGTCTAAAGTACGAAACAATTGCGAACTTGAAGAAAGAGCTTCAGGCCAAGGAGGCTCAGCTTGCCAAATCAAATGGTACCAAGATGATAGAGAACGAGGTTACCGAAGAGCACATCGCCGAAGTCGTGTCCAAGTGGACAGGGATACCGATAGCGAGGTTATTAAGTGGTGAGCGTGAAAGATTAATGAAGATGGAGGAGCTTATCAGGAAGCGCGTAATTGGCCAGGATGAGGCGGTAGGCGCTCTTTGCAACGCGGTGCGGAGAAACCGGGCGGGCCTGGGCGACCCGAATCGGCCGATAGGGACATTTCTTTTTCTCGGGCCGACCGGCGTAGGAAAGACCGAGCTTTCCAGGGCCCTTGCCGATTTTCTGTTCAACGATCCGAACGCTATGGTGCGTATTGATATGAGCGAGTTTATGGAACAGCATTCCGTTGCTCGGCTCATCGGCGCCCCGCCGGGCTATGTCGGCTACGAAGAAGGCGGGAGACTAACCGAGGCGGTTCGACGCAAAGCCTACTCGGTGATTTTGCTTGATGAGATAGAAAAGGCCCATCCGGATGTCTTCAACGTGCTGCTGCAGGTTTTTGACGACGGCCGATTGACCGATGGAAAGGGCCGAACCGTCGATTTCAAGAACACCGTCATCATTATGACCAGTAATATTGCAAGCCAGCAGATTCAGCAGCTTACCGAGGAAGCCGGAGCCGACTGGGAAATCGAGGCCCACGTAAAAGAGGCACTTAAAAAGGTCTTCAAGCCCGAATTTCTCAATCGAGTCGATGAGATAATCGTCTTTCACATGCTAACCAAAGACCATTTAAGACAGATTGTTGACATTCAGTTGGGTTATCTAACGGAGCGTGTGGCCGGCCAGAAGATAAAACTCGAATTTACTGATAATGCTCGCAAGCAGATTATGGACGAAGGCTACGACCCGGTATATGGAGCAAGGCCTTTGAAGCGGACGATTCAGCAGCGATTGGAGAATGCGCTTGCCGCCGAGCTTTTGGCCGGCAAATTCACCGAAGGTGACACCATAAAAATCGACGCCAACCAGCACAGATTTATCTTCAAAAAGCTATAAATATAGATCGAAAAGTCTGAACTCTGCCTCTGCTTTAAAAATTCACAATTGTTTTTTTGGGTTGCAGAACGTATTTCTGGGTGTATAATTTGTGCAGTTAATCAACTCCGGTTTTCTGTACAATCTGTAAACCCCACTTCTTGCTTTTGCAAGAAAGCAGGGGGGTGCATAATAAAAAAGGAGTGTTTGTTGTGGCGTCGGTGTGCTTCTATTATCAGGTACATCAGCCTTGTAGGCTGAGACGCTATACTATTTTCGACCATGACAGCAACTACTTCGACGACGCAAAAAACGCGGAGATATGTAAAAAGGTCGCAAATAAGTGCTACCTGCCGACGAATCTGCTTCTGCTTGAGCTGATAAAAAAGTACAAAGGCAGGTTTAAAATATCGTTTAGTATAACCGGCGTATTGCTGGAACAGCTACAATTGTATGCTCCACACGTTTTTGCCAGTTTTCAGGAATTAGGCCACACCGGCTGTGTAGAGTTTCTCGCGGAAACTTACTATCACAGTTTGAGCTTTTTGTACTCGCAGGATGAATTCATCGAGCAGATTAAGGCTCACATGCAGGCTATCGAGCATTTCTTCGGTCAAACGCCGCGAATTTTTAGAAACACCGAGCTTATCTATAACAATACTTTGGCTGAGCTTATTGGCAAGATGGGCACTTTCGATGCCATACTGACCGAAGGTGCGGACCATATCTTAGGCTATAGAAGCCCAAATTTTGTGTATCGTCCGATCAGCGATAACGGGCTAAAATTGCTGCTGAAAAACTACCGTCTAAGTGATGATATAGCTTTTAGGTTTTCCAATAAAGGCTGGAACCAGTGGCCTCTTAAAGCTGACAAATTCGCCAATTGGGTAAACGCCGTCAACGGCAACGGCTACACCGTGAACCTTTTTATGGACTACGAAACCTTTGGTGAGCACCAATGGGAAGATACGGGGATATTCAGTTTTATGAGGCATCTGCCGGATGAAATCCTAAAGCACCCGCACAACGATTTCAAAACGCCTTCCGAGGTGGTGGCCAGCTATGAGCCTGTCGGCGTATTTGATTCTCCCTATACCATAAGCTGGGCTGATATCGAGAGAGACCTTTCCGCCTGGTTAGGCAACAATATGCAGCGAAACGCTATTAGCGAGCTTTATAAGCTGGAAAGTACGGTCAAAAGTACAAACGACAAAGAAATAATCTCTGACTGGCGAAAGCTGCAGGTATCAGACCATTTCTATTACATGTGCACAAAATGGTTTTCTGATGGAGACGTGCACAAATACTTCAATCCTTTTGACTCGCCCTATGAAGCATACATCAATTTTATGAACGTGCTGGATAATTTGAATTCTCGGTGCAGCAAGGCCCTTCAGCAAATAAAACGGCAATCTTTAGATATTCCAATTGTTCCTGACCCTACAATAACGCAGGTGACAGAGAAGCGAATTAGTGAATTGACGAATTAGCTACCAATCAATTGATTCGCCAATCAACCCATTTATTAATCTTATGAGCGAAACATTCTGGGAACATTATTCACATCCGGCTGATATGGGCATTCGCGGTTTCGGGCCAACCAAAGAAGAGGCTTTCAGCCAGGCTGCTCTGGCTCTAACAGCGGTTATCACGGATTTACAAACAATTCAGCCGAAAGAAACGGTCGAAATTAGCTGCCGGCAGCAGGACGATGAATTGCTCTTTGTATGCTGGTTAAATGCCCTAATCTACGAAATGGCGACCCGACGGATGCTGTTCTGCAAATTCGACATAAGCATTAAAAACCATCGGCTTCAAGCAAATGCCTGGGGTGAAAAAATAGACTTGAAAAGACACAATCCTGCTGTGGAAGTTAAAGCTGCAACATACGCGGATTTGAAGGTGCAACAGGGTACAAATGGAAACTGGCTGGCACAATGTATCGTAGATGTCTAAAAGCAAAGTTGCTAAAGTGTAAAGTGACTAAAGTGACTAAAGTTCGTTTCACGGTTGCGGTTACGTAGTTCGTATCGACCCGGCCTTCGTAGCCTGCCTTTGCCGGAGCGGCTACGCGCAGGCAGGCTGCTACGGCGGAGAAGGCTTGAGTTTAACGTAATACGTTTAAGAAAATTTATCTGCCTATAGTGGACGAGCAACCACTAAACAAAACACGGTTGCAGAAACTTTAGCACACTTTAGATCACTTTAGGCACTTATAACTTAAGGGCGGTGCAAAATGAATATCGAAAAACTAAAAAAGCGTTCTGATTACCAGTGGTTCATAGAACCTGAAGGTAAAATGCAGGTGCCGGTTATTATCTTTGCCAATGAAAAGCTCATAAAAGATATGGACGAGAAGGTGCTCGAACAGGCGTCGAACGTAGCCAGGCTGCCCGGCATAGTGAAGGCTTCGTATGCCATGCCTGATGCGCATTGGGGTTATGGTTTTCCGATAGGGGGAGTGGCTGGTTTTGATGCCGACCGGGGCGGTATAATCTCCGCAGGCGGCGTAGGCTTCGACATATCCTGCGGCGTTCGCTCAATAAATACCGGCCTTACCTTCGAGGACATTGAGCCTGTGAAAGACAGGCTCGCAGAACAGCTGGCCCGACGAATACCAGCCGGCGTAGGCAGCAGAGGCAAACTTCGTCTCGCCGGAAGGGAAATGGATGAAATGCTACGAGGTGGTGCACATTGGGCCGTCGAACAAGGCTACGGAACCAAGGACGACCTTGAACGTATCGAAGAACGCGGCAGAATCGCTGCTGCCAAACCAGAGTATGTTTCGGACCATGCCAAGAAACGCCAGGAGGAGGAGGTCGGGACACTCGGCTCCGGCAACCATTATCTCGAAGTACAAAAAGTTACGAAAATTTATAATTCCGATTGTGCTGAAACTTTCGGTCTGCATCTAAATGACATTATTGTAAGCATTCATTGCGGCTCAAGAGGCCTCGGCCATCAGATAGCGACGGACTTTCTTCTGAGGATGGTCAAGACAGCTCAGAAAATGGGCATAGAGCTGGCTGATAGAGAGCTGGCCTGTGCGCCAATAAATTCCGATGTCGGCCAGCAGTATTTGGGGGCGATGAGCTGCGGTATTAATTGTGCTATTGCAAACCGTCAGGTTCTCACGCATTTAGTCAGAAAAGTTTTCAGCGATGTTTTACCAAAGAGCAGTCTGCGTTTGCTTTACGATGTCTCTCATAATACCTGCAAGATCGAAGAGCACACCGTGGACGGGAAGAAAAGGAAGTTATATGTACACCGCAAAGGTGCTACCCGCGCATTTGGGCCGGGCCATCCATCGCTGCCGGCTGACCTGAAAAAAGCAGGCCAGCCTGTTCTCATAGGCGGTACTATGGGCACCGCCTCCTACATATTGGCCGGCACGGAAAAAGGTATGTCACTTTCCCTTGGTTCCTGCTGCCACGGTGCCGGCAGAGCTATGAGCCGAACACAGGCTAAGAAAAAATGGTACGGTAAAGATGTTTTAAGAGAGCTTGCGCAAAAAGGTATCATCGTCCGCGGTGCTTCTAATCGCGGTATCGCTGAGGAAGCTCCTGGTGCTTATAAGGATGTGAGCGAGGTTGTTGACGCCACAGATAAGGCAGAGCTGGCGAAGAAGGTGGCTAAACTTGAACCTCTGATTTGTGTTAAAGGCTAAGCATATTGTGGAATTTCTGCGGCACGCCACATCCGAAATTTCTTAGATAATCCTTGATTAAACAATCTAAACTGATTATCCTAATTTTTTCAAGCTCCTGACAAGTATATATAAAGATGGTTTTAGCTGAAGGGGAACCTAAGATGAAAGATCGCAAAACATCCCTCATTTTCCTGATATTTATCCTGGTTTTGTACTCCGTAGTGGTGACTCAAGCGATTGGCCCTGTTGAACCATTAGCTAAAATCACCGTCGAGACAGGACAATACAACCGAATCGACACGCCGGTTTCGGTGAGCCTCGAAGCAATTTCCGATGCCCTTAAGGATGCGCCAATAGGACTTGTAGAGCTTAAAGGCTCCGAAAGTCTGCCGGTTGCTTCGCAGGTTGAGCCGGGCAATCCACCAAAACTGTGGTGGATACTTAGCGGCACTACGCCGGCAGGCAGCGAACGGGTCTACCAAATTGTACCAGGTATCAATGCTGATGCCGCACTCGTTGAAGCGGTGAAGGATGACAAAGTGCTGGTGCTCCAGAAAGGCGACGCAAAGGTCCTGCAATATAATTATGCGATTGTGCCGGCCCCGAAAGACATGGGCAAAGTGCCGGAAGTACGCAGGCCCTTATATGATCGCAGCGGCTTCATTCACCCATTGTGGTCACCGACCGGCGCAGTGCTGACCGAAATCCATCCATCGGACCATATTCACCACATGGGAATATGGATGCCCTGGACGCACACACGGTACGAAGGTAGGCGGATTGATTTCTGGAACGTTGGTGACGGGACGGGGACTGTGCGGTTTACAAAGTTTCTCTCTACAACTGATGGGCCGGTTTACGGCGGTTTCCAAGCTGAGCAGGAGCACGTTGCTCGAAAGACTTCCGAGGGCGAAAAGGTCATACTCAGGGAAGTCTGGGACGTTCGTGTGTATAATATTGGTGGACCTGAGAAGGGGTATTGGCTGGTGGATTTTAAATCCACTCAATGTAATGTTGCGGAAAAACCCCTGATTCAGGAGGAATATCGATATGGTGGTTTGGGCTATCGCGCCACCCGAGAATGGAAAGGCCAAAACTCCAGTTACCTGACCAGTGAGGGCAAAACCCGCGAAAATGCTAATCGTACACGAGCGCGTTGGTGCGATACTGCCGGGGCCATAGATGACAAATGGACCGGTATCACGCATTACAGTCATCCACAGAACTTCCGGCACCCGGAACCTATGCGTGTCTGGCCCGAGCCGGACAACTACGTATTCTTTAATTTTACACCTTCTCCTGCTGGCGAATGGGAAATGGAGCCGGGCAAAGATTTTGTTTTCCAGTATCGGTTTTATGTGCACGAAGGCAAAATAAGTGTCGATGATGCCGAACGCATCTGGCACGACTACGCTGAGCCGCCAGCAGTTAAGCTTGAAAAGATAACACAGTAGGTTCTATGTCTTCGGACTATACAGAGAGTGGAAAATAAACAGGTAGAACGGATTTTAATGCACCGATAAAATTGCTGTGGTAAGCCAGACACTGAACGAGATTTACCAATTACTTTTTGAGCGCTTTGGCTCTCAGCACTGGTGGCCGGGTGACACTCAATTTGAGATAATCATCGGTGCAATCCTGACCCAAAATACCAACTGGACCAATGTCGAAAAGGCGATAACGAATCTAAAAGCTGTTGACTATCTAAGCCCCGAAAAACTTTATCATCTCGACATCACCCGGCTCGCTGAGCTTATTCGCCCGGCCGGATATTTTAATATTAAAGCCAAAAGGCTCAAAAGCTTTTTAAACTGGCTCTTTGAGAATTACGACGGCAGGTTGTCAAATCTGGAAAGTCTTGATACCGTCCGATTGCGGGATGAGCTTTTAGCGATAAAAGGTGTTGGCCGTGAAACCGCCGATTCTATCCTGCTTTACGCCTTCAGCAGGCCAATATTCGTTGTGGACGCTTATACCGCCCGGGTTGCAGTTCGACATAGCCTGATTGAGCCGGGCGCTGATTACGAACAATTGCGAGAATTATTCCAGTTAAATCTGCCTGAAGATGTACAACTTTTTAATGAGTACCACGCATTGTTAGTGAAGGTCGGTAAGGAATTTTGCAGGCCGAAGGCCCGATGTCCCGGCTGTCCCCTCGAAAAACTGCCGCATAATTTAGATGCCGAATATTTTTAACCGCCAAATAATTATATTATGGCTGACTGGACGATACAAAAGCTCTTAAGCTGGATTATCAAATATTTTACGAACAAAGGTATTGAGTCACCACGCCTAAGCGCGGAACTTCTGCTCTCGCACGTATTGGGATTGAAGCGTATTGAGCTATACACCCAATTCGATAAAAATGTCACTAAACAGCAATTAGACCAGTTGCATGATTTAGTAGAACGTGCAGGTCGATGTGAGCCTGTTGCATATCTTACAGGTAAAACCGAATTTTATTCCCTCCAGCTTGAAGTCAGTCCTGATTGTATGATACCCCGACCGGAAACTGAATTGCTCGTAGAGCGCGCTGTAGAGTTTTTACGAAAGCGCCCCATTAGAAATTCTACGATGTGCGAAGTAAAACAAAAAGAAGAGATTTCTAACGGGGCAAGCCCCGGTACCCGGTTCGTCTGCGATTTGTGCACCGGCTGCGGCTGTATCGCAGTTGCGATAGCCAAAAATTTTCGTGACGCACGCATAATCGCAACCGACATATCCGAGGCTGCCCTTCGCATCGCAGCACAAAACGTCGAAAAACATCAGCTAAAAGACAAAATCGAGCTTTTGTGTGGTGACTTATTTGACCCTGTTGTGCCGCAATTAGATGTGGATAAATTTGATTTGATTGTTTGCAATCCCCCTTATGTAAGTAGTGCTGAGTTTGAAAAGCTCGATAAAAACGTACAGGACTACGAGCCGAAGCTGGCACTTTTCGCAGGAGAGGACGGGCTTGATATTTACCGACGGATTTTCGAGAGAGTAGATAAATTCCTAAAGCCTGATGCTGCATTGATATTGGAGATAGGCTACGCCCAGGGACAGGCGGTTAAAGAGATGCTCGAACAGGCCGGCATATTCCCCGAAATTAAAATAGAAAAAGATTTTCACGATAACAACCGCATAGTAACAGCGATGAAGACATCACCGTGGCTCAGTTAAGGAACTGCTTTTTTCGTCGCTTTGTGCCTTTTTCACACCTGCTCAAGCTAAAAAAGTTTAAATTTTTTATAGAGAACTATCTATCACAAATCTTAGTATAGATCAACGAACAGGCTATCGTCGTGCTGGATCTCGGCGAGTTTAATCGAGTCGCGACGGTTAAATGTTGACTCGGCTACATAATTTTTGTTAAAATAATCGAGGTTTGAATAATCAATTTTCTGGTTTTTCAATCTACGAGTATCCAACCGTTGCCAGCAGTAAAGTATCGGTGAGGAAAAAATAGAGGCCCTTCCGAATAATGAAAGCCCTTTGGATATTACTGATTTTGATATTGCTTTTAGCCGGTTCTGCTATTGGCCAGCCATATTCAATAGTCATAAATGAGTTTATGGCCAAAAATGACAGCAACATTGCGGACCCAAATGGTGATTACGATGACTGGATCGAAATCTATAACACCGGAGACGAAGCTGTCGATATATCCGGCATGTTCCTTACCGATAATTTGTCCTTCCCTGACAAATGGCAGATTCCTGATAATAATACCCCCGAAACGATTATTCCGCCGCATGGATACCTGTTAATTTGGGCTGATAACGAACCTAATGAAGGCACTTTGCATGCAAACTTCAAGCTCAGCACAGATGGTGAAGAAATCGCCCTTATAGATGGCGATGGAAATCTTATAGACAACGTTACCTTCGGCCCACAGCAGACAGACGTATCATACGGACGCTTATCCGATGGAGCTGCAAGCTGGCGTTTCTTTGATGTCCCAAGCCCGGCAGCGTCCAATATTAGTAATTCTGTCAGTATCATTATCAGTGAAATCATGTATCATCCCAGTCATCCAACGCCGGGGGTTGAGAATATCCTGGAGGAATACATCGAACTTTACAATGCGGCGGGCGAACCGGTCAATCTGTTGGACTGGCGATTCACAGATGGGGTGGACTTTATATTCCCGGATGTAACACTCGGGCCGGGACAGTATCTTGTAGTAGCTGCGGAACCTAACACCTTTCGGGCCAAGTATCCTGGAGACAGCAATGTTGTAGGTGGCTGGAACGGTCGGCTGAGCAACTCCGGCGAGGCAATTAAGCTGCGAGATGCAGCGGGCAGAATAATTGACAGCATCCACTATTACGATGAGGGAGACTGGGCGGTGCGTGAGCTTGGACAGGAAGATAACGGACATCGTGGGTGGGTCTGGTCGGATGAACATGACGGCGGCGGCAAATCGTTAGAGTTAATCAATTTCGCACTGTCCAATGAGTACGGACAAAATTGGGCAGCGAGCACTGCGGACGGCGGCACACCAGGTGCAGCCAACACAACAGCCGACGATGACATCGCGCCGTTAATCCTGGATGTGACGCATTTTCCAATCATGCCTTTGTCCTTCGAGCCGGTGACGGTATCGGCTCGGATCATAGATGAGCTGACAACCGGTATCTCTGTGACGCTGCATTACCGTAAAGATGGTGACCCTAACTTCAATGCACTGGCGATGTTTGATGATGGCAGGCATGGTGACAGTGATATTGGTGACGGAGTGTACGCGGCGGTGATACCTGCTCATCAGGACGGCACCATCATCGAGTTCTACATAGAAGCCGCCGATGCCGCGTCTAATGTTCGCACCTGGCCTGCCCCAAGTATAGTGGATGGTGAACCAAAACAGAAGAACAACCTGCTCTGCCAGGTAAGTGACTCTTTTGATAAATTTCGTTTGCCCGGTAGTCAGCCGATTTATTATCTGATTATGACCGAAGCCGAACGAGCTGAGTTGGAATATATCGGCTCACGTGATCCGGATGCGTGGTCACATTCTCAGATGAACGGCACCTTTATCAGCATTGATGGTGAACAAGCGCAGGTGCGGTATCTTATCGGTATTCGTAACCGCGGAGAGGGCAGCCGAATTGATAGCAGCGGCAAATATCGAAACAACTACCGCGTTAACTTTCCGGATGATCAGCTGTGGAATGGTGTCAATGCCCTCAATATCAATAATCGCTACGGATATTTGCAATTGCTGGGTAGCGCCATCTGGCAGGTAGCGGGTCTACCCGCCGTCGATGCGACTGCGATACAGCTTCGAGTCAACGGCCAAAATCTGGCCCTGATGAATAAATACATGTACGGTTCGTATGTTGCATTGGAGGTGTTCGACAGCGGCTTCGCCGAGCATGACTTTCCCGACGACCCGGCCGGAAACCTATACAAATGCACCGGTGATCGGGCGGACTTGAGTGACGAGGGTGACAACCCGGATAAATACCGCAACTATTATGAGAAAAGTACTAACATAGCTGAAGATGACTTCAACGACCTGATTAACTTAGTTTATGTGCTGAACAACACGCCACGGGAAACTTTTATCCAGGAGATTAGCCAGGTTATCAACCTTGAGCAGTGGCTACGGTTCCTTGCCGTTGATGCGCTGGCGGGCAATCTTGAGGGCGGCCTGACCACCCCTAAAGGTGATGATTATGCGCTGTATTGCGGCATTAAAGATACTCGGTTTTGGTTGATTCCTCACGATCTGGATACGCTGTTTGGCCGGAGTGGGCCTGATATAAATCGTAATATTTTTATCTATGAAGGTCTGGATGGCCTGCACGAGCTGCTCACGCATCCGGACATTAAATCCCTGTATTATGGGCAGTTCATCGACCTGATCAACACGGTCTTCTCGCCTGAGCAGTTCGATCCATTGGTGGACCAATTACTGGGTGACTGGGTTCCGACATCGATGACCGACAGCATAAAGCAATTTGTTGTAGAGCGCAATACTGCCGTCTTAGCTCAAATCCCACAGTAGTTTATCCCGTGAGATAACTAACTCACGGTTTTTTCCCCCGCAAGATTCTTATCTCACGGGGTGAATGATTAATACGATATGATTGTATTAATGTTATAGCCGCTAAGTTTCTCTCTGCCGGCCAATTCTTTGAGCTCTATAAGAAAGGTAATGCCGGCGATTTGTCCCCCGATTTTTTCGATTAGCTGACAAGCTGCTGCCATTGTCCCTCCGGTCGCCAAAAGGTCATCGACCATTAAAACCTTGGAATCTTTTTCCACAGCGTCTTTATGAACCTCCAAGGTGTCGGTTCCATACTCCAAGTCGTAAGTGACACTTTCGGTCTTGTAAGGCAGTTTGCCTTTCTTGCGTATAGGGACAAAGCCAGCCCCGAGTTTTTCTGCAACAGCCGCTCCGAATATGAATCCCCTTGCCTCCACGGCAGCTACGTATTCAATGTCAGCTTGTGTAAAATCTGTGCATAAAGCATCTACGGCTGCTGAAAACGCCTTCGTGTCGGCTAATAATGGCGTGATATCGCGAAATAAAATCCCTTCTTTCGGCCAATCAGGTATGCTGCGGATATACTTTTCCAGGCCAATCCCTTTATTTGTCATTTTCTGTCCTTCCATTTATCCTTAAACCCGTGAGATAGACGATTGAGATTTTGCCCAGGTTACTATATTATTTATTTCACGGGTTTAACCTGTCCTGTCTTCGACCCTGAGGCTCAGACCCGAAGGGAACCGGGTCGAAGGAAATGATAGAACAAAGTGCCTAAAGTGTAAAGTGCCTAAAGTGAGCTAAATTAAAATTTACCTCTTTAGATACTCAAAATTATAGTTCACTTTCCCGATTTATCGGGACAGCCTGATGTCATCAATATAAAGTTTTCCTGCGCCGCTGGACTGCGGAGCACTCTTATTACCCACGCCGATGTACATCTCCTTTATAGCCTGCAAATTTATCCCTGAGGGATTCACGCCGGTACCTGTGGCAGAGCTAAAATCTGCCAGTGGAATATTCCATTCCATCCAGGCCGGCATCAGTACCGCTTCAGCATCGCTGTGCATAACAACCGCTGTCTTGTCGGCACTATCCCGCAGAATTACATACAGCAAGTCAGCCTCGTTACCACCCGGCTGAACTACGCCGATTTCCTCCACCTGCCACTGGCCTGTAACTGTGCCGGTCGTCGAAACGCTGGAGAACCTCGCAGCCGTCAAAACATCAGCGCTATGGCTGGTTACTGCCAGGCCGATATAAACGTTATCAAGCATATCGATTGTCTGTGGATTCCAGACCATCGGTGTCCAAGCTGTACCAGCCTCATCCGTTGCATAATACCCGTAGAAATCACTGCCCGAACGCTCCAGCTTTATCCAGACCGGCTCACGCAACGCTATCTGTTCAGGCGTGGCAACGGAAGTATCGCTGGTCGCATTCTGATTGGTTTCTGCTCTTGAATGATAACGAACGCCGTTATCACCCGTCAGATAGACCGCAGCGAACTTGGAGCCCGGGTTCAGAGTATTGAGAATCATTACACCTGCTTTAGCCCAGTCATCGGTATCCACGATACTCTCTACCCTGGCGATGATCGAGCCGTTACCGCTGAGGTTCTTCCAGGCAAAGCGGAATTCATCCGCTGCATCCCAGATATCCGTACCGGCTGCGCCCATAGTGATTACACCGGCTGGACTCTCAATGAAAGGTGGGGGACTGCCCTGGAAGTATAATGTAAGGTTGTTTGCGCCTCCTATGGTCCAATCCTGTGGAGTGGCCCATTGGTGCTGGGTCTCCGAAAAATAGGGAGAATCCGCATTATTATACTCAAAGGGCATTGATTGTCTGCCTTCGTGAACGATGCTTCGCTCTGCAAACGGGGCTTCAAGGTTGCCTACCGTCGAGCCGGTAACGTTACCGCTGTAAGGAGCAACACCACATTCCGGGTCGCCGGAGTGACCGAATCCATCCACCCAGGCATAAAATATCCTATTACAGGTATCATCATAGCTCTCGAAATCCTCTACTACAAGGAAGTCCGTTGTTGTGAAGTTCCAAACCTCTCCCTGCCATACCGCGGGGACCTCTGCTTCATTGACTTCGTTAATCTTCCAGTAGTAAGTTTGGCTCAGTTCTAGATTGCTGAGGTTGTAGCTGTTTTGGTTCCTTTCAGCAGCAACAGGTATGTTCTTACCACCAATTATACCGACAAGAGCTGTGCCCTCGATCACGGCATCTCTATCACTGCTAAAATATATTTCATGTGAGGCTGCCTCTCTTCCCGCTCGCCAGCTTAGCACCGTATCCAGGGCTACATTTGTCGCTTCGGAAGCCGGCTGCGGCTTCCTTGCAAGGACCGGTATGTAGAAGAATCGCACCTCACTCAGACTGCATTGAGGCAATATGCCGCCCCAGTTACCATGAGCGGTAAGCCTGACATACTTTGCAACCACATCGCTCAAATCAACGGTGGTATTATGAGTGTAATCATCCAAGCCGGTAGCCTGGTTAAATTCAGGCACATCCTCCAGTTGTGTCCAGTTGTTGTCATCTGTTGAGTACTCAATCGTAACATTCCTCAGGCCGAAACCAAAAGAAGACTCGATCGACTGGTTGGAATTCCACACCCACATTTCATGTAGTTTGTATTCTTTGTTGAATTCATATTTTATCCAGATCGGCTCCGTGGTGCCGCTTAGCCACATATCTGTTGCTAATGTTGAGTGCTGGTCGCCACCCCCGACTGGATCGGGGGTCAGGCCGGAGGTATCGATAGTTTTTTCAGGCCCCATGGTAGGGGTGGAGCTTGAAGCCGTGGCGGTTATATCAGCACCTGAGAGGGGATAGGCAAAAGGCTCCACTGTAAAGCTCCAGACATCGCCTTTATATACTGTGGTGTCGGTGGGTGGAGCATTGACCTCATCGACCCTCCAGTAGTATGTTTGGCCGAATTCGAGAGCAGTTGGCTTGTAAGTGCTTGCAGCCTGATTTGGGCTTACCAGCACATCCCTCGGATCGGTTGTGTCGGCTTCGTTGACATCGTTAAAGTCGGTACCTAAATATACGTTATGTGTGTCATCAAACGGCCCCGGCTCCCAGCTAAGGATTCCATCGGGGAGTACCTCTACCTCTCCATTCGCGGGATTTGGAACACTGGCGGCTCCGGAGTTGAGAGATATGCCGATCATATAGCGGACCGCGTTTAGAAACATTTTTTTGCCGTTTTCGGTAAGGTTCAATGCGCCGGCGGTCTGGCCTCCACCGCCACCGGTAGTAAACAGCATCCGCTTGCCGCCGGGTGTCTGGGTGGTCCCGCTATAAAACGGCTCTCCAACCTTCCATTCGATAATCCATACACTATTGTCGTCTACTCTTTTGGCAATTAAACTTCCATTTCCGACATCAGTTGTAATAATGAACGTACCTTCGCCGGAATTTACGGTTCCATCAATAATATCTATCTGGCCATTAGCTAACGTTACGCCGCTAAATACCGGATGGCTCTCGTCAACAGCTCGCAGCATTGTTTCTACATCAAGTTCAGTTATCGAAGTGCTGTTGAGCCACTGCCAACGGTTGCTCCTGGCTAAGAAGGCGCTCTGCAGAATCATCGGCGTTGTGACGGAGTTCCATTGGGTTACCTCATCTTCGTCGTCATAATTACCGCTGTTTGAATTACGGCTTACAATTATAAGGTCAGCGGCTTTGAGTCTGGTTATCTTACTCGCGTCGAGTGTCATATAGTCACTCGTTGTATCAGCTTCAACGATGTACCCTTGGTTCCTGAGCAGGTCGATCCAACCCTGGTCAAACGGGGCGCCACCGGCATCTGCCATCCACTCAGAGACCCAGATGATTGTAGCAGCGTTAGTTGATACCGCTAATCCGAAGATAAGTGCCAGAGATAAATAAAACATTTTTCTATTCATAACATTGTTCCTTTAGTAAAGAACGGCATAATTGGTAACTGGTAATTGAATAACCATTTAACCAATAACCATTTAACCAATTGACGAGTTTTTTAACCTCCTTCTCGCAATAGCCTATTCATAGGACTAATTGAAATGAAGCTATGGTAAATCTATCAATTTACACACTTATTTATACCAAATCAGGCACCCATATTTCAAGTGTAATTTTGGCTGTATTATAGGGCGTGCGATGCTTCTCGGTCCTCCGTCCTGCCACGGCTCGACTGAGCTTGCCGAAGTCAGGCGGGTAAACTTCTGCCCTCCGTCGTCTGTCCTCCGTCCTCCTTCATCCTTCATCACTCCTCCGTCGTCCGTCCTCTGTCTTCCGTCCTCCGCCCTCCTTCATCCTTCATCACTCATCCATCGTCTGTCCTCTGTCATTTATCTTCTGTCCTCTGCCTTCTGTCCTCCGTCATCTGTCTTATTCAGTCCCTCAATCCACTCCTCCATCTTCTTAACTTCATGCGGCATACCAATCTTCTTATATAAATCCCTCGCCTTTTCCCATAATTCTCTCGCTTTTTTTGCATCACCTCGCATCTCATAGATCAGCCCCAAATTGCCGAAGTCTCTTGCCATTCCCTCACGCAGGCCAAGCTTTTCATCAATCTGGAGCGCCTTATTGTACATCTCTTCAGCCTTATCAAGGTCGCCTCTTTTTCGATACATCACCCCCAAATTGCCGTAATCACTTGCCATTCCCTCAAGTAGGCCAAGTTTCCTATCAATTTCCAGCGATTTATTGTGCATATCTTCGGCCTTATCAAGCTCACCTCTATCTTGATAAATCAGCCCCAAATTGCTGGACTGTCTTGCGACTCCCTCAAGTCGTCCAATTTTTTCTTCAATTTCCAACCCTTTAAGGTGCATCTTTTCTGCCTCATTGAGATCCCCTTTCTCATAATTAACTAACCCAAGAGCAGCATACTGATTTGCAATAGATTCCTGCAGGCCAAGTCTCTCAGCAATCTCCAGAGCCTTATTGTGCATCTGTTCGGCCTTATCAAGTTCACCCCTTCTTCGATAAATCAGCCCCAAATTGCCGTACGCACCTGCCACTATATCCTGCAACCCAAGTTTCTCAGCTATCTCCAGCGCCTTGTTGTGCATCTCTTCGGCCTTATCGAGCTCACCCCTGGTTTTATAAATCGCCCCCAAATTGCCTAGCAGCGCCGCCTTTTCTTCTGAGCTTTCTTCAGCCTTCTCAAGTGCCTGTTGCGAAAAACTAATCGCAGCATCTAACAAACCGAGAGCCAAAAGTGGTGGCGTGCATTCATTTACAAATGTATTTACAAACGCTTTTGGCCCCTCAGCCTCTACGACATGCTCTGGTAATCTCATCGCCGCCAGTTCATCCGGCTCGGTCTTTTCTTCCCGCGCCTTTTTCAGCTTGACTCTGTAAGCCTCCACCGCCCGCGCATGATATTCCTTTTTCTCAGCTTCGCTGATTTGCTCAAGTACATAATCTGTCAGTATCGAATGATATATTCTTTGGCCACCAGCCTCTTCCCGCAAAAGCCCACCAAGAAACTTGTCTCTCACAATCCTTTTTCTTTGCGTTGCCTTCAAACCACTAACCGCCTCAGCAACATCATCCGGCACAGCCACTTCTAAAATCGCGTATGTTTCAAACAACCGTACAGCATTTTCACTAATCTTGCATACCTCATCCCACTGCGATTTAGCTATAGCCTCAGGCGTAGGGTCAACAGGAAGCTCTTTTAGCTGCTTTGTCTTCTCGGCAATATTCAGCCCAGCTTGAATTGCATAAGGATGTCCATGATACTTTAAAACAGCTTGATTTAATTCATTACTTGGCAACTCCACATCCGAAGCCCTTAATCTTACAAGCTCTTCAACATCTGTATCATTAAGTGGCTCTAATATATTGTCGGATATATACACAAGATTTCCCAATGCGTTAAAATCTGGATCTGTCACGAGCTGGTCTTCTGTTCGTTGCGCGAAGACAAACTTTATCCTTTCCGGCAAATCTCGTACTATAAGTCGCCAATCTGAGGCACTTCCTTTCTGCATATACTTCTCTGGATCAATAAAAATAACCGCCCTTTCATTTTTTCTTAACCGACCGCTTAATGTCACTAATGAGTTAAAAAATTGGAGACGTGTATCTTTTGTATCGTCTCTGTGAAAGCTAAGAACAAGCTCTGCAAGCGCCTTTCCTCTTGTTCCGCCGATTACTTCTACCATACTAACAAGCGCTTTCCACATCTTCTTGTTTCTGCCTGTAACTTTGAAACCCTCTTTTAGAGATCTGCTTGCTTCGTATGCATCATCCATTATCACCGCCATTGATGAGCTTGCTGGAACAGTCTCCGTCACTTCATAACGCATGCATCCACATTTAAGAGTAGGATGACTGCTTGCAATCTTCATCATTTTATCTAAAAGCCATGTCTTGCCCATTCCACGATTGCCTACCACAAGAACGGCTTGCCCCTGCTGGTCTTCAAGGACCTTTTTGAACTGCTCAATTTCCTTTGTTCTGCCAACAAATATTCTGTCTTTTGCTATAGTCATACACTGGAATTACACACTTTATATTTAGTGAATACTAATATAATATATCCATATTATATAATTATTCAAAAATATTATTTATTATAAAATGCACTGGTCACACAATATTTATTTCGCCTGGATTCGACAGAGCCTACCCTGAGCGAAAAAAGCCTGCCCTGAACCTAGTTGAAGGGTCGAATGGGCTCACCACAAGCTCCTTTAAGGTCTGATTATACAGTTTCAGACAAAATTGTGCCGATGAAATTTTGGATTTTTTGCTTACTCGGTGGATAATATTAGGTATATTTCCAACTAACAAATTCTCTCTATCCATGCCGCCCTTCTTCTCTATAGCGCCTATTTCATCAACATTTTTTCCAGATAAATGTTTCACGTGAAACATTCGTGTTTAGCACTCCATCCCGTAAATACAATGACCATACTATACAAACAAACAGTGACCGTCATTGCGAGGCCGAATGAAGTGAGGGTGTGGCAATCCCGACTTGTATGTGTTTAGCTATATATCGTCAAATGCCATCCCCAAGCTCGGACTCCACATAGCTGGAGTCCAGCACTTGGGGCTGCCACCCTTTATTTATCAATTTTGTTGGATGTCAGCCTCAATCCTTATTCATCGGGATTGGGGATGGTTTTCTCATCAGCTAAACACGTACTCCGACTTGTCGGGATTGCTTCGTCGTCCCGATATATCGGGGCTCCTCGCAATGACATTTGGTCGAGGTACTTATGAAATAGCGTAGATATAACTCAGCCCCCCTGCCGATCCGAGAGATAAAATAACAATCCTACAAATGAATCACCACTCCTTCGCGACCCCTTATTTCCATTCCACTTTAGGGTCCGAGCTTTTCTTTCCGCTCCCTTACGGTCGCGGCTCTGATTCTACACCACTGCCTTTGGCAAAGCAGAGTAACGCTGGCGGATGTGCTCCTGTGGCTCCTGTTCCACCTGGCCGCTGTTGTTTCTATTTCCAGTGAAAATGTTTCACGTGAAACATTTTTTTAAAAACACGATTTTTTAACCTGATAAAGTTGCAGAAATTTCAGCGATTATTCCGAAATATCATACAGATAAATAATTGAGCTTCCGTTAAGAAGCAATTACTTGTTGTGTCTTTGGCGCGTTCACCCCGTGAGATGGATGGCCTGCGGCCTATCTCACGGGGTAAACTGGGTTGTAAATTAGATTGATAATATGCACACAATAGATAAAATGGCAAATTTTGGTAACATTAACATATAATCCCGAAGGAGCTTATTATGGAGACCAAAAAGCAAGAAAAACCAAAACATCTCGGCAGGGGGCTGGAATCATTATTAGGTCCTATAAAATATAGCGTTTCAGCAATAAAACCGCCGGTGGCGGAGCAGGAGCCAGCTCCTAACTTTCCAGTTGATAAAGAGTTAAGTGAATCTCTACGAGAAATCAGTCTGAACGCTATATCGACAAATCCGTATCAGGCACGGACGGTGTGGAATGAACAAGAGCTGGAGGAATTGGCTAAGTCCATCAAGGCCAACGGCATAATTCAGCCCATTATCGTCCGCCCTGCTGGGCCTGGATACGAGCTAATAGCCGGTGAACGCCGATTCCGAGCTGCAAAGTTAGCTTCATTGGCAGCCATACCGGCTCTCGTTCGACAGGCAACCGATGAACAAATGCTGGAGCTGGCATTAGTGGAAAACATACACCGGATCGACCTTAATCCGATCGAACGAGCCAAGGCCTACCAAAACTATTTAAGCACCTTCTGCCTGACCCAGGCCGAGGCCGCTGAAAGGCTCGGCGAAGACCGCTCTGTTATCGCTAACTATCTGCGCTTGCTGGACTTACCGGATGAAATAAAACAAATGCTCAGCAATAGCCAGTTGGCTATGGGCCATGCACGAGCGATACTCGCCCTGCCGACCGATGAGCTTCGGCGAAAGTTGGCCAACCGTGCGCTGGCAGGCCGACTTAGCGTACGCGAGGTCGAAAGATTAGTCCGAAGATACCTTACAAGCACCGGCCGGACTACAATCACAACCCGCTCAAAACCAGCTCATATTCAGGACCTCGAAAGCAAAATAAGCCAGCAGCTCGGCACGAAAGTCAGTATTGAAACCCGCAAAAACGGTCAAAGAGGCAGGATTATCATCGAATTCTACTCCCTGGACGAGTTCGACAGTATTACAGAAAGGCTTGGCCTTGCGACCATAGAGCAGGTTTGAATAGGGGGCCAAAATCAAATTTGCCTTTTTTCCACAAAAACGGTAAAATATTAGTGTGCTTATCGGACAAACGCCTGGTGGAAAGGCAATAAATACAGACCACCCACAGAAAAAGTTAAGAGCTTCCACCAAGCCTCAAGACATCGGAAATTTCTTAAAGAAAGGTGAATAATATGTTGTGCGTAAAGAAACCTCGCTGGATAGTGTCCCTCATCACAGTGACAATGACACTACTTAGTACCGGCCTGTGCATAGCGCAGGGCCAGGCAGATACAATCGATTATATAGCCGAGCTTAATAAAATAGGCATGGCCGGACGTCCTGAAAGCGATAACGCGGCACCTTACTACCAAAAGGCAATAGAACTTTTGATAAAAAAGCCTGCGGACCTAACAATATCAACAAGAAGCTGGCTAAAAGAACAGCCCACGCAACAACAGGCCTTGTTAAGAAAATGGGTGCAGGACAACAGCAGCGCACTTGAGCAACTGCAGCTTGGCAGTCAGAAATCATATTGCTGGTTCATGCAAACCGACCAGAAACCGCAGACCGAAATGCCTCGCTTAACACCAATAAGAGAATTAGCAATGGCACTACAGGCTCGGGCGATGCTTCAGGCTGAAGACGGCGGAGTCAGCGGTGCTGTCAACGATATAGTGACTCTATATAGATCTGGAGCACATATTGCAGCAGGGCCGAAACTTTTAATAGAGAAATTAGTGGGAATTTCTATCAAGGCCTTGTCTATAAGGGCTGCGTTTAACATACTCGATGGAAAAATGATTGACACCGACTCGATGAAAAATCTGCAGAATCAATTGGAGCAGCTCTCGGCGAACTACAGTGAGCCGTTTGATGTACGCGGCGAAAAAGTTTATATGCAGGGGCAAATCGAAACAGACCCTCAATACCATGCTTTTAAGCCGTATTTAAAAAACGCTCTTGAATACTATGACACAACATCAGCCAAAACTCCCTGGCAGATACATACTGAGCCAGTTCAGTCCCCACCAAGTGATAATCCTTTGACGACTGACATGACTAAGATAATAGAAATTGAATATCGCAGCAGGACGGATACACAGGCCTTAATAACAACGCTTGCTCTCATGCGATATAAAAGTGACAAGGGGGCATATCCTGCAGCGCTGCCGGAGCTTGTTCGGGCCGGCTATATTAAAGAGCTTCCGACAGACCCATTTAGCAACAATCCTCTTGTTTATAGGCAGACAAGAGAGTCCTTTACACTCTACAGTTTCGGAGTAGATTACGATGATGATGGCGGTGACATGGCTCGAGACAGCAAAGGCAACGTAAGAATGTGGGCCGACGAAGGCGACGCCGTTTTCTGGCCTGTTCAATCAACGGAAAGTGCACAGAAGCGGGTAGCTGAGCGAAAACTTCCGACCGGGCCTGAGCAGGAAAAATTAACCGAGTCACTCCACAATGCTATAATGGGCGGGGACATTAACCGGATCAAATCGATCATCTCGAAAGGAGCGGATGTCAATGCAAAGAACAGACAAAGCTGGACGTCACTACACACCGCTCTTTGGTACGGCAACAATGAAATGGTTGAACTGCTAATCTCCGAAGGAGCCGATGTTAATGCACAGGATAACAGTGGTAATACGCCCTTGCACTTCGCAGCAATGAAAGGCAATAGCGATGCGGTAAATCTTCTTATTGAAAAGGGCGCAAATATCGATGCAAAGACAAATGCTGAGCAGACACCACTGATGTTCGCGGCGGATTATGACCACAAGGAAATCGTGGAATTGCTGATTTCCAAAGGCGCGGATGTCAACGCACAAGCGGGCAATGATAATGCTCTGTCATTAGCAAGAAGGAAAAACCGTAATGAAATGGTGGACCTGCTGCTCAAACACGGTGCCACAGAACCGGCTCAGTTCCTTATGGACGAAGGACTTTATGGCCGTAGAGGCCAAACGGAGGGACCCGCGCGCCAGCCGACCGGCAGAATGTACCAGGGCTTTGAGGGACAGGCCCAGCCGGGAAGCAGCCTCGTTGTAATCTCAAGAACCAGTGAAGAAATACTTGCCGATGCCAATGAAATAAAAGCCAGGGTCAAGACGTATGAAGGCCTTGCAGAATCGTTGGAGGAAGTTGAAAGCAAAAGTCGGCTTGAAAAAGGTGCGTGGGCCCAGAGAAGGATTGATAACAGAACAAGTCTAATCAGATTAGCGGAAGAGCAGGTTAAGCTGGAAATGACTTTTGTACGCAAGATTGCTGCCGAAGAAAAAGCTGAAAAAACAACAAAGACGATTGATGATGTGTTATTAAGCAGGGACGACATCTCCGGCAGAGTTCGCAAAGAGCTTTTAGTACAGAGAAGAGAGGCAAGGCAGGACCAACAGCAAGAGGTGTCACGTGGTCGTGGCATGGCCAGAGGCAGCAGGGGCACAAGAGGCAGGAATCTTCAAGAAGGATACCAGCAGGGATACGGCAGTACTGCCGGACCGGGGCAAGAAATGACCCGACGCGAAGGCGGATATGGACGTAGAGGCGAGCCTGACGAAGGTGAACAGTTAGATTCCGAAACTCAGAACAAGATCAGCCAGTGGCTCCAAACAACGCTCGATAACAAGGAGAGCCTGATGCAATTTGTATATACAGATGTCCGGACGCAATATGCTTTTATACAAGCCGTTGCTGTTGAGGAGGAAGCGAAAAAGACAACAGCAGCTATTGATGGGATATTGCTTAACAGAGAGGAACGGTTCGAAGACATCGTTCTGAGAATGGAGGAAGAGGCGGCCAGAGAAGCACAGCAAATGCAGGACGGGCGTGGCCGCAACTTAAGAACCACCAGAGGCAGGGCTGGGCAAGACTTGTCTCAGCAGGGACAGGGGAATGAATCTGCACCCCGATCTCGCCGACGGTAAAATTACACGATACGTAGGGACACGTAGGGTATGACCTGCATACCAAAAATAACAGCGATATAAATAGGTGGCTGTCCCTATTTTAAATTAGGAGAGTCCATGTGCTATTTAAGATTTCTGCTTCTGTTAATCCTCAATATACCTGTTGTCGCGTTAGCTGGTGATAACACGGCTTGGCCGTGTTTTCATGGGCCACGACGTGATAACCTTTCGACCGACACAGGTCTTATGCAGACCTGGCCACAAGACGGTCCGGAGCTGCTATGGACCGCCTCTGGCATTGGACATGGGTACAGTTCAGTGGCGATAGTGGGAGGCCGTATTTTTACGGCCGGCATGATCGATAAGAAGACATACGTAACAGCCTTGGACTTGATGGGCAAGAAGCTATGGCAAGCCGAAGGCAAAGGATCTCTGACTTATGCTGATGGTCGGCTTTACTGCCTTGATGAAAAAGGTACGATGTCGCTCATAAAGGCAACTACCGATAAGTGGGACGAGGTAGGTTCATTTCGTCTCCCAGGCAATTTTAAATAGGGACAGCCACCTATTTAGTGCGGCTTTTCTTTAGATTTATCTCTTCTTGTTTTCGGCCTACCGACAGGCAGAGGCCGAAGTCTCCGACCTAATAGGTGCTCAAACTTGCTTATAAATCGATCGCTGCCGAGGGGTCTGCCCGTATGTGTATTCGCTTGCAAGCTCGCTACTTCGTAATCTTCCAAGGTCTGCCTGAGCAGCTTCATCCATTTTTCCGGGTCTATTATATCCTGCCATTTAGATAAATTCAGCAGCCCTGCACCGTCGGCTTTGCCAACATGCGCAGCGGCGCTGGACCAGCGGTATGACCACGGCACCCTCGCGATTTTCGCCCTCACTGGATTGCATTCGATGTAGCGCATTGCTTTCAAAAAATGTAGTTCATCGAGGGCACAAGAGTAAAATCTGCTTTGCCACAGATGGCCACTACGTCCGTGCATTCTATTGATGTACTGTGTGTAAAGAAAGTGCGTTTGGCCTATCGCATTAGCAAGTAAATCTTCTTGTTGCGGTGCTGCAACAAGATGGATGTGATTAGTCATCAAGCAGTAGCCAAGAATCTCCAAGCCGTATTTCTCGCAACGTTTTCGAAGCAGCTCCAAATATACAATCCGGTCGTCGTTCACAAAGAACACATCCTGCTGGTTATTGCCACGTTGGATTATATGATGTGGTACTTCCGGTATAACTATCCTTGCGATTCTTGGCATGTTAGTAAATTAACGCTTCAGAGATAAGCTGTCAATATCAAAATAGGGGGCTGTCCCTATTTATAAAGCTTATCTATTAAATCCTATAAGAGATTTCCTCAAGTTTTCTGCTGAATTGTCGATATGCTGTTTAGGCTTTTTTTGCGGTCTCTTTTTAAGAAGAAATACGAGTACTATCTATGAACTGGGCAAATCAAAAGAAGTTTGCTTTTACTATTGTGGATGATACCGATAAGGCCACAATCGAAAATGTAAAGCCCATCTATGACCTTCTGGCGGAGCTGGGTATCAAGACAACAAAAACGGTATGGCCTTTAGCGCCAAGCCAAAAAAGCAACTTTGGCGGTATGACCTGTCAGGACGAGGAATATCTTAAATGGTTATACAGTCTAAGAGATGAAGGTTTCGAGATTGCGTTTCACGGTGCTACAGATCACACTTCCGGCCGTGAAGATACCGAGCGGGCAATAGAATTCTTTCATAGACTTTTCGGAGACGAAGATTTTCTTTATTGCGCTCATTCCGGTCAGAAGGAAAGTATGTATTGGGGAAAATACCGGCTTGGAGGGACGCGACGAGCAACATACCAGTTTGTGACACTGCACATCAGAAACAATCACTATAAAGGGCACGTGGAGGGCGACCCACTTTTCTGGGGAGATTTATGCCGCAAGCACATTCGTTACGTTCGTAATTTTGTCTTTAGAGAAATCAATACATTTAAAATTTGTCCGGAAATGCCTTATCATGATCCTTCTCGGCCTTATGTTAATTCCTGGTTTGCGTCCTCTGACGGTGCCGATGTTTGTTCCTTTCGTAAGTTGATGTCTGAGAAAAATCAGGATTCTCTGGAAAAGGAAGGGGGATTGTGCATCGTTTACACCCACTTCGCGAAAGGTTTTTGTGCTAATGGAAAACTCGATCCGGAATTTGTTCGTTTAATGAGATCACTATCCAGACGCGATGGATGGTTTGCCCCTGCTACTACGATATTGGACTATTTGCGAGGCCAACCTGGGTGGGTCAGGAATATTAATCCCAGCCGGATTCGAGAGCTGGAATGGAAATGGCTCCTTATGAAATGTCTCCATGGTCGTTCATAGGATTTTGAATAATAGATATATCATTAAATAGGGACAGCCCCGCTGCCCCTATTATTTGGAAATGGTATGAGACAGCGGTTAGCTATTGAATATTAGGTCGAGTTTTCCCCGCTTTGGGGTTGGTAGTTCAACTCCACATCGTATGCAATTAACCTTGATTAGTCCTCGGCTTCTACCACAAGCCGGACATTTTATCACGGTGACATGGTTCAAGGCTAAATATGTCAAAAGGCCTGCAAGGTTGAATATGCCTACAAATGCCAACCAGAACAAAAATTTTAGCCAGGATGTTCGCCTGGGCCAGCCATGCCAAAAGGTAAAACCTATCATCATAGCACTCAGCAGCCAGTTGATGATGCTTTCGCTCGGTCGTACTTCTGCTAACATGCGCGCAAATTCATAAGCAAAATCAGAACGCTGATAAACCTGTGTCCAGAATCTTATACCCACAAAGTGCCAAGCCCAATCATACAACGGAGGTGAGAATTTACTCACGTAACGTGTAGCCGGCGTCCTGAAGTCTCTTGCTTCGACTACCGTTTCAGACAAGCCGGGCTCGGTCCAAGTATAGCGATTAAGTAATTCGAGATTACTTTGGCTATTGACCCTGTATAACTCGACCCATCTTTTTCGAGGCAGACTTCGGAAATTATGCCACCATTGATGAAAAAGTTTGGGGGATTTACGGTAGTCCGGAGGACGGCTTGACTCGATCCAATAACGACACATAAAAATAGCTTGTCTTGTGGCAGTAAATCGATATTGATTACCCATCCAACTTTCCCAATCCTTTGGAATAGTAACTATAAGCCGCTGCTTGGGTTCGCGCATTATCAGATGATGCTTGCTGTCTTTGGTTATGAAGTGAAGCAAAGGTCGGTATTTTTCATAGTCTGTAGAGCCTTCTTTGCCGGGGGTGATATCCTTCCATGCGTGCTGACTCATCGTTTCAATATCAGAATTGGCACTTTCAAAGAGCAGCTCTACCTTTTGTTTTTCAAAGTCGATTTGATAAATACATCTTTGTGTCCGCCACAACAAAGTCGGGCTGAAAGAGACCTGCGGACACCAAGCGGTAAAGGACCTGAATTTGCCCAATGATTTTGTTTCTATTATTGAATTAGTAAATCCTGTTGAGCCGATGTAACCTATCTTTTTACCGTCGGTATCATAACCAATAAAATAATCTTTCGCCAGATTATAACGCCAAATCTGGTTAGTTTTTTCCTCGGATTGAACCGGTATTTCGAGAGTTCTGGAAAATTCAGGCGTAATCATTTGCAACTGTCTCATACTCTGCTGTGTAAAGTCCCTTCTATAGCTGTTTAGTTGCCAAGCCCATGTGAGATATCTGTAGGGATTTCTGGTGCGTGGACCCTCCCATAGCAGGTTGTCATTGACATCATATATCTGCATTATCTCGGGCTCGTCCACTCTGCCAGGTGCGCGTTCCGGCCTGTAGACAAGGTGGATTGTACCATCGGGCAAAAACTCTTTTTCCGAATATCTTATTCTGTTGAGTCGTTCTTCCTCAGGGGTGAGTTTTTCTTCAGGTTTAGTCGCTTCCCGTCTGCGTTTTGTTTCAGTAAATATATCTTCCGTTGCGATGATAATACCCTGCACTATCAGCAAAGCTAACAGCAGGATAAGGGCTGTCGTAAAGATTTCGGCTGGCGTCGCAATGTATTTTAATTTGTTTTTCAATCTCATAGCGATGTCCCTCCGGTCAAAATTCTCTGTTCAGAAATAAGCTGATAATTTGCGAAAGCAAAATAAAAACACCAGCGATAATCATCACGAAGGCCCAGGCAAGCCGCCACTGTGCAAAAATTGCTATGATGATGACAGTTGCAAAAGCCAGGCCGAATATCCTTGTAGTGTACCATTTGGCGGTGCTCAGACCTGAAAGGGCCGTCCCCAGATACGCAATAAGACCTAATGCTATTAAAATCCAGCCTTCGATGAAAATTCTTGCTGTTTGCGGTATTGTAAAAAGCTCCGGCCTATTGGCGTACCAATAAAGGCAGACCCATAGAGTCCCAAGCGAAATAATAAAAGCTATTGTTGCTGCAGTCAGCTTCGCGGCAAGTATAGTTTTTCTATTGGCTGAGCGATGAAGCAGAAACGGCCATGTCCCTGTAAAATAAGGTATCCAGAAATGTCGGATGCCCAGAGACAGACCAAGTCCAATAGATGTCAAGAGCAACCACATACCTGTTGCTGCCAGTGGTGAACTGAGAGTAAGCCAATAAGGCTCAACTAAAGAGCCTGGTGAAAGATGCGAGTAATCCCAATTGCGACCTGCTTGGTAAGCCTTTTCACGCAGGCAAAAACCGCCAAAAGCAAAAAATACAATTGCTGCCAAAAGTAACCATGGCAGGCTCTCACGAAATTCTTTTCGTAATAACGCTGAAAATCTCATTTATATTTCCTCCCATTGGAATAGTTTTCTTCGGCCGGGCGGAGCGGTAAATTCGATGAATTGGTCCTCCAGATTCATTTGTACAATTTTGTACTCCACTGCACCTGTTGATTTTACCCACTTCGCGATTTTCTCCTCGTTGGTACTGACTAATGTTACCTCAAGCTCTTTTTCGCTGCGTCTGCAGTTTAGTAAGCCCTCGATGTTAACTTCAGCCGGCATAGAATCCTTAAAGCTGAATATCACTTTTTTGACCGCTTCTCGAAACTGCTCAAGCGAGCAGTTTGCCCTTATCACACCTTTGTCAATAACTACTATGCGGTCGGCAACTCTTTCGACATCACCGAGGATATGGCTGGAGAAAAGGACAGTTCTGCCCTGGCGCATAATAAGCTCAATCATACCCTCCAGGAATTGGCGTCTGATCGCGGCATCAAGGCCGAGCGTTGGGTCGTCCATTATTAGAAGCTCCGGATTCGGGGCCAAAGCAAGTGCCAATGAGACCTGCGCCCGCTGGCCGTTTGAGAGGTGCTTTATCTTTTGCTTCTTTGACAGGCCGAAGTATTTGATCATATCGGCGAAGCACTTATTATCCCACTGCTTTGGGAAAAACGCCCGCTGAAATCTCTCTAATTCGGCAATGCTCATCCAGCGAAAGAGCCGATGACCTTCGGTTACGAAACCAATGCGCTGACGAATGGCAGGTGTTAAAGCTGCCGAGTCACAGCCTAATAGTCTTGATGAGCCTGCTGTCGGGTTTAGCAGGCCCATCATTAACTTGATAGCGGTGGTTTTTCCTGCTCCGTTTCGGCCAACAAATCCGCAGATACAGCCGCGCGGAATCTGCATATCCAGATGGTCAACAGCAGCTTTACTGCCGAAATACTTCGTAAGACCTTTCGTTTCCAATACTATCTCAGGCATTTTAATTATTCTTTCATATAGATTCGACAAGCTCACTACAAGTTTGACGGGCCAATAAATTTGTCCATTCTGGCTTTAAATATCTTGATTATATCCTGTGCTTGAAGACCTAAATTCAAACCTCGGCTGATTAGAGTATCCATCCTCTCGGCAAGCACATTTATGTCTGCGGCGTCGGCTCTTCGCAGCTTTGGGTCGGCTACGTATGTGCCGGAGCCGATTTTGGTAGTGACAAGTCCGGCTTGCTCTAACTGACTGTAAGCCCTGGCAACAGTGTTGGGATTAATCACTAATTCTGCCGCAAGTTTCCTAACCGCGGGCAGCTTATCTCCACTCGTGAGTTGTCCCTTGGCGATAGTCTCACTTATTTGTTCAGCGACCTGAACATAAACAGGCTCACTTGAGCCGGGCGTTATTTGTATCCATAATCCCATAACAATACCGCTATATTTAACTACAAAGCATGTTACAAACTATAATTGTATTAATACTCTTAATACATTATGTACTATTAGCAATGTATTAGCAAGTCTTTTTTAGAAAAAATTAAAAAATTTTTAACTTTTTTATTAACAGGATGTTATAAAGCTCTACGACAGAGAAAAATAAAAAATTTCCTCCAAAATCCCATAGAAAAATCCTCGGCATCGGCGAAAGAACGCTCTACCGAAAGATTAAAGAATATGATCTGTAGTATTCAACCACGGATTACACAGATTTCACGGATTAACACAAATCAATGTTTAGCCCTGCCATTTATGGCAGGGTTTTTGTTTTTTTGACACAAATACTCCGATTAGCCGGAAATTCCGTCCTCTGTCTTTTCCCTTGCTTTTTCCCTTCTAAATTATCATGGTAATTGAGTATTTTTGCTTTTTGCTTTGATATTCCTCCGCTTTTCTTTGTTTTCCCTCTTCTTTTGTGTTATTTGCCCCATGAGATAGTAAAGAATTATCTCACGGGGTGAAGGGGGGAATTGCGGTTTGTGAGTGTATATGGTAAAAATGAGAAGTAACAAAAAAAGAAAGATATTCACGTTTTAATAACAGAGAAAGGGGGCACAATGTTGGAGTTTCAATGGCTGCCTTATATGAGGTTAAGAAAATAGAGACCGATTATTTCGATGAATAACCAAACTCTTTACAAAACAAAAATGGCTTGGTAGTTTTTGACCAAAAAGGTATAATTTCAAACCAGCTAACAACGGGGGCTGACAACCGAGGCGGCAGGATAATTGGTTATTGGTATTCCGCCGAAGACCAACCCAGCAATGCTGTTATGGCGGTGCTGGGCATCTTCGGTAACGAAAGGATGAAGATTATCAAGGTAACGATATGAGCGAACGCATCCCCGTCAATCCTGATATGCTTAGCTGGGCCAGAGAGACCGGCGGTTTTGATATACCTGATGTTGTTGTCAAACTTAAACGGAAAAGGATAACTTCCGAAACTGTTAAATCCTGGGAAAAAGGCACGACAAGTCCGACATATGCCCAACTGGAACGGCTTGCTTATGAAATTTATAAGCGGCCTTTGGCACTGTTCTTTTTTCCTGAGCCGCCTGAAGAAGAAACTCCTAAAGAGTCTTTTCGGACATTACCTCAAGAAGAAATTGATCTTTTAGAGCCAAGATTGCTCTATCTGGTGCGTCAGGCAAAGGTAATGAAAGAGAATCTCAGAGAATTATTTGACGGGGTTAACCCTGCAAAAAAACAAGTATGTTCTGACATTACGATACATAGCTCAGATACCATTTCCGATATAGCTAAAACGGTTCGGGAATACTTAGGCGTTGGGCTGGATAAACAGTATGCACTAACGACAAATGACAAGGCATTGAAATATTGGCGGGGTGTACTGGAAAGACACGGAGTTTTTGTTTTTAAGGATGCTTTCAAGGATGATGAATGTTCCGGATTCTGTCTATATGATAATGTATTTCCCATAATCTATATCAATAACAGTCAGGCAAAAATACGTCAGATATTCACGCTCTTTCATGAACTGGCACATCTGCTATTTAGAACTGGTGGTATCGATTTAAGGCATGATGATTTTGTCCAGAGAATGAGAGGGCCCAACAAGCGTGTAGAGGTATTCTGTAACAAATTCGCTGGCGAATTTTTGGTGCCTACCGAAGATATTAAACCTCAAATACGCAATCAAACCATAGACGACAATCTCCTAACACGACTTGCCAGGAAGTATAGCATTAGTCGTGAGGTTATCTTAAGAAAGTGTCTTGATCTTAACTACATCACAAAGGCATTTTATGAGGTAAAAGTGAAGTATTGGAACGAGGAAAGATTGACGCGTGGTAAGGCTGGTCCGGGCGGTAATCCATATTATACTAAAGGGGCATACTTGGGGTCTTACTATATTGAGACCGCTTTTGGAAAATATTACCAAGGCGCTATATCAAAACCACAACTCGCCGATTACCTCGGTATGAAAGAAGTACATGTGAGCACATTCGAGGGCTATGTACTTCATGGGGGGTCAACGGCATGAAATATGTTTTTGACAGCGACACCCTGATTAATATTTTCAATCACTACTATCCAAAACGTTTTCCTTCTTTTTGGAATAATTTTAATGGCTTTATTTCAAAACAGACTATTATTTCTGTAAAGGAGGTCAGGAGGGAGTTAGAGAGAAGGGGAGATAGATTATCGGATTGGGCAATGAGTCATAGTGAGTTGTTTTTACCACCAAATGCTGAGGAATCGGGTTTTATTACAGAAATTTTCAAGGTTAGACACTTCCGTATTCTAATCCAGAAGAAACAACAATATATTGAGGGACCTGTTGCGGATCCATTTATTATCGCAAAAGCAAAAGTTATTAATGGTTGTGTTGTAACTCAAGAAAAATTTACAAAAAACGCAGCAAGAATCCCCAATGTCTGCGATCATTTTGGGATACCCTGCATTAACCTTGAGGGATTTATGGAAAAAGAAAACTGGACATTTTAGGAAAAGATAGATATTGCACTGCATCCTGATTTTCCCTCAAAATCAGTTGACTTTGCTCGTTTCTCTGCTTTTTCTGCGGTAACACTTTTTTCGAGTATCAAGCATCCAGAATCCAGCATCAATCTAATTTTTTGTTGACTTTTGTTTGATAATATGTTAAAATGCCCGCATGTTTGCCAAAAGGCAAACATAAACCGCCCGGAGCTTGCCCCTACCTAATTGGGGGGCTTGCCCCTTTCCCTGGGGGGGCGGAGATATAGCGGAGAACCGCACGTCTTCGTATCAGCAGATACACGCCAAAAATCATCATTCGTAAATAGTCTTGGAGCGAAGCGGAAACCCCTTAGGGGAATCGTCAATCGTAAATTCGGAGGACTCCTCATGGCTACTGAAGCCCAAATGCTCGCCAACCGTCGTAACGCACAAAGATCGACAGGCCCACGCACCAGCGAAGGCAAGTCCGCCATCTCACAAAACGCCGTCAAACACGGCCTTTTGGTCCGGCAGGATGTAATCAGCTCAGAAAGCCAGGCTGACTTCGACCTCTACCGCGAGCAGATGTTAGACGAGCTGGCCCCGGTCAGCCCAATGGAATCTATGC
>Ga0315541_1000730_pt1 | contig 34155 bp, 64 predicted proteins | sample SalMarSW160190MG_FD_203095 | JGI IMG/M metagenome (GOLD analysis project Ga0315541, IMG submission 203095) | Salt marsh sediment microbial communities from the Plum Island Ecosystem LTER, Massachusetts, United States - Salt Marsh Sediment SW1601-190 ...
TAAGTTTCTGGTTTAATAATAAAAGAGGTGACCAATTTTTTGATATAGATTTTTATGACCCTTCTGCTCCGACCTGGACATCAAATATTTCAAACACAACAATAGCAGAAGATTCAGGAATCACAACTTATTTGACAAACTTATCTGATTATGTTACTGATGCAGAAAATGATACCATTACTTTCTCTGTTCAGGATGAGAATACAAGTGAAGTTGATTGTTTAATATTTTTAAATACTAGTAAAGTTATTGATTCTGATAATTTTGAAACGGAAAGCTTTGAGACTGGATTTGGTAATTGGGGGTCAGATACAATTGGAAATAGAACTAGCGAATGGAGTTCTGACGGTTTATGGTCAATTGGTAGAAATTCTACGTCTTCTGGATTTCTTATTCATCATGACGATGTTAATTTGTCTTATATTAATTATATTGTTTTTGATGTTAATATTTCTGGTACATTATTCCAAGAATTGAAACTTTATATTTGTGATAATGGAACATATTCAAATTGTGTCATTCCTTATACAAAATATGGCAATTATTCAAAAATAAATGATTTTTTAAATTTATCTAGTTATTCTGGCATTAAACGAATTGCTTTTGCTGGAACACAAGATGTTGGCCAACCCCTTATTTATATGTATATTGATTATATAAGATTATCTACAAATGTTTCTTATGATACTTCTTTAAACATTACCCCAGCATCAAACTACTTCGGTAATGCAAGTTGCACTATCGGAATTTATGATGGGTTTGAATATGGTGAAAATAGAACATTTGGAATTGAAGTAACTAATGTTGATGATGCACCACAGTTTGATTTTAATCTTACAAATCAATCAACAAACACTTCTGTTGATTACTTCACTTATGATATTAATTGCAGCAATGTTTACGGTGAGACAGATACGATTGTTTATTCAACAAATGTTAGTTGGGTTAATATCAGCAACACAACTGGCTTAATCAACTTCACTCCAACTGAAGACCATGCAGGAACAACTTTGGTTGAGGTAATGTGTAAGGATGCCAACTCTCCTAACTCTACTCAAACATTTTACATGGAAGTTAACGACACAACAAATCCAAGATATGTAACTTCAGATATTGAAAACTCAACTCGTGACTTCTGCGAAATTATTCAAGTGAATGCAACTTGTGAAGATTACGCATTTACAAATGCTTCATCAATTTATTATAGTGATAATCATACTGGTTCTTGGGTAAACTATACTGCACTTTACTTCAGTAATGATAGTATAAATTACACATTTTATTATGATATTAAAGCAAATTTACCGAAAGCTGGACAAAATACTTCTTATAGATTTTTTTGTATTGATGATTATAATAATACTAATTCATCTATGTCTATTGCTCAATTTAATACAACTAAGCATTCTAGTGTAGTAACACTTTATTTAAATGATTTAAATGCAAGTAGAAAATATGAATTAACAACCATAGCAAAATTAAATGGAACATTAAATAGTTGTACTAATGAAACACTTTATATGAGTATTGATGATTATGGATATGGTGATAATTATTCGAATAGTAATAATAGTGAAGTATTAGTTAATTATACAAAAAATGTTACTACATCTGAAGAATTTAATGATAGTTCAACTTATAAATATCTTTCTTTATATTTTACAAATCATACTTATATTAATATGCAAGGAAACGCAATAGTTGAAACAACTAAATTTAAGATAGAAGGATTTAATACATCAGGAAGTTATCCTAAAAATATAAAAATAAATGTTCTTAATGATACAAATGATACTGACGTTATCTTACCAAATGAGTTAAGAGAAAGTTATCTTTGGACTAATAAATTTATTAATAATAAAACAGGAGAAAATATAAGTTTTACAATACCAGAAACAATTGTAAGATATGTTAATTTTACAGCAAATAGTTGGTTAACTGGAGAATCACCTACTCATGGATTTGATTTTAACTTTACTATGGATTTAAAAGGTTATAATTTAGACGCTGATATTATTGATTTTAATGAGGATTTTTTAAATAGTAGTTATATTAATTCTACAAATTCTGTTAATGCTACAAATACTTACTATTATGATGATTATAGTAAAGGAGAAATTAGTGGAAGATGGAATGGATATCAAAGTACATTCGGAAGTCATTCACCAACAATAGATGAATATACTGTTACCGCTAATCAATATATTAAAAATCAGATTTCTGCTGGTTCTGATGATTCTTGTTCCGATGTTTATAATGGTGTTAATAGTATAGATGGAGGAACAACAAGGTATTGGTTTGACGATATAGATATTTCTGATTATAACCAAATATCTTTTCAAGGATACTTATATGCTAGTGGACATGGGGGATGTGATTGTATGGCTTCATGTAGAGGAAGTGGTATTGCAAAACTTGGTATAAGAGACAATTATGGTAATTATTACTCAGTTAAATCTTTATCTGCATTTGGTTCAGCTTCATGGGGAGGATGGGATACTGAAACAAAAACGGATAATTCAGTGTGGAAAATAAAGAAAAATGGAGGATATTTTCTTATTTATGATGATAACACATATGTAACAGAAGTAGAAATAGTTGATGGTAGAGAATATTATATTTATGGTGAAGCTTATGGAAGAGCTAATATGCAATCTTTAAGTAGCGGTAGTGCTTATGTTAAATTATATCCAATATCAATATCAGGATTGAGAGGAGAATACTTAGGAACTTTACAATGGGGTAACGCTTCTCTTGTATCAACTAGAATACTTAATGCTACTCAAGGTAATATTTCCCGAGCATTATTAACTTCTACAGTAAGCAACTCTGATGGAGGGAGTTTACTTTATTGGCTTTCTAATGATAATATGACAACATGGGAAAGTGTACAAACTGGAATTACTCATACATTTACATCTCAAGGTCATCAATTATTTGCTAAAATAAATTTAACGACAACTAATGTTGATACTCCAATAACAGTAGATAGTTATGATATTGATGTTGTTCATGGTTATATATCAAATTTAGTAGTAGATGTTGGTTATGATGGTGATATTGACTACAATTATAGTGGAACTATAAATTCTTCTAATCCTCAATTAAATGTACAAATAGATTCAAGAGATTCTGGACAGTATATCGGTGAAAATTGTTTAAATGAATTAACTTGTAAAGTACCAATAGCATTTAAAGTATCATCTGCAGGAACTTTAGGTATAAGTAATATGACTTATAAACAAAATTTAAGTTATCTTATTTTAAATAATACAAAAATAGAAAATAATTTAAGTGGTATCAGTACAAAAAAAGATTTAATTATTGCATTTGAAAGTACTCAAAATGGAAGTATTAATATAACTGATTTAGTTATTCAAGTTAAAGGTGATGATAATGTTACTGTAAATGTTACTTTCTATGGTAATGAAAATTATACTTCTGTTTCGGATGTTAAATATGTGTCATGGAGATACTCACCAATTAGTGTTTCATATCCAACAGGAACAACTGCATATAATGTTTATCCTTCAACAATAAGCGATACTGAAGTAAGTCCTTCTGGACAAGTTATAGAATTAACAGAATCAGAATCTACATCGATATGGAATATAACAACTACTGCTTTAACAGACCCTGTAAAAATTTACAGGTGGTATGATGATAGTGTTGATAGTTGTTTAACATTGTATAGTTGTCTTTATTTTAATCAAACTAATTGCACTACTGTAACTAACGCAACTAATACTTTATTAATTACAGATTTAAATAATACAGAATCAACTAAATTATATGATTTTTGGAATTTAAGTAGTTGTCCAACAGCAAGTGTATATCTTTCCGGTAGTTTTACATGGAAAAGTTTGTGTTTTGAGTGTGTTGAAACATGGTAAAAAAAGATGAAAATTTAATCATAAACAAAATTAATAAGATGATAATATAATGGTAGATTTAACACAAGACTTTAAAATTTGGATACCAAGAGATAATGATAAAATATATTTTGAAATAAAAGCATATGATAGTAATAATGTTGAATATAATCTTAAATCAAATACAGTAAATTTTAAAATAAATTGGTCAACGATTAGAGGAGGAGGTTTAGCAGGTTTTACTATCGCTATAAATAATTCTAATAATCAATATCTTGATGTATTTTCAAAAGGAAATTTAATAAAATTTTATTTTGATTATTCTGATGGAACAACATTGTATAAAACTTTTAAGATGGAAGAACCTAAGTATGGTTATGAAAATGGATATAAAATATTTTTACATGGAAGAGATTATCCTGAAATAGCGGATAGAGTTATAACGGTTGATTATTCTTCAGGATTTTTTGCTAATAATATATTTGATAATATTGTTACTAATTATTTTAGTGGAATTGTTACAACAACTGGTGTAGATACAGATATGACTGATACAATTTATCCTAAATATGAATATCAACGACCTATAACAATATTTAAAGATGTTCTTGAGAGAGTAGATTATGATGGAAGATTTGAAAATGATGGAACAATAACAACTTTTGAAGATACAGGAGAATCTACTACTTCAGAAGTATTAACAGTTGGTCAAAACGTTAAATCTGTTAGTGGTTTTGGAGTTCAAAGTGATAATGAAAAAAATAGAATATTAGTTGTTGGTAAAAATATTGAAAATATGCCTATATTAAGAATGAAAGAAAATGAAACAGAACAAGGTAAAACTTGGATTAAAGATTTAGTTTATAAAAATTCAGATGTAATAACATTAGATGATTCAGAAGATGTTGCAACATTTATGCTCTCTGATAAAAAAACATTAGATGATGAAGGAACGATAACTTCTTTAGGTTTAGCAACAATAAAACCTGGACAATCTCTTTTATGTTCTATTCCTAACTGTAAAATAATTGGAAGTTATTTTATTAAAAAAGTTATTCAATCATTTACATCAGGAGAAGGATGGATTACAACTGTTGATGTTAATCAAACAAAAAAATTATTTTCAGAATTTTTTGATGAAGAAAAGAAAACAAGAGAAAGAGAAAGAGATATTAATAATCCTAACTTCATGAGTGATACATTAATTTTATTAACATTTAGTAATGAAAATGATATAGATTCATTAGGAAATGTAGAAGTTAGAGATGGAAAATTATCATTATCATCTGGACAAGATACAGGTAATATGATTTCAGATGAATTTGAAGCAGATGAAAATTTTAATGATTTTGAAATAAGAGCAAAACATAACGACGATTGTCGTTTATGTACTTTTTATGTTTCAAATGATAATGGAAGTAGTTATACATCAATAAATATAGATGATTTAAATACGAAAAAAACTTTAACAACAACAGGGAAAAAAGGAAGACTTAAAGTACAATTAAAGAGTGATGCAACTAATCCAGAACCTGAAATGGATTCCGTTGCATTATTAATAAAAAGAACATAAGGTATTGAAAAATATGACGAAACACCCGTTTACTTCACTTCTAACAAGAGTTCTTAGGTACGTTGATACAATTATATATGGAAAAAAAGACAGTGTTATACAGCGTTTAAACAAGAATTTAGAAAAATCTAAATCAAATTGTAATAAATTATCAATTATTAATTCATCAAATGAAGATTTAATATATGAACTTGAGAAAAAATTAAATAATTTAAATAATGGTGTAAATTCAGATGATACTGATTACTGGAATACTCATTGGAAGCAAACTAAGATTTTTTATTCTGCTCCTAAAAGTAAATGGGTGTGTGAATATCTTAAATATTCACCTCACAATATGATACAAGACATTAGTAGGGAGATTATGAAGGAGTATAATCCATTTAACTTTGATTATGATAAAGTACCTCTGGTGGTAATGAAGTGGGTTAAAGAGCAAAACTTTAAATACGTTTCTGATATAAAAGAAAACTGGAATTCTCCAGAGAAAACATTAAAAGAAAGAAAGGGTGATTGTGATGATATCGGTATTTTAGAATATTATTTAATCCGAGAAATATTTAAACAGTTGAATGTTTGGAAAGAAGTTAAACATAGACTAAAATGTGTTTGTGGAAATGTTAATGCAAGAGGACAAATACCTTCTGGAGTTGGTGGTCATTTTTATCTTAACTGGCTTGGTTATGATAGTAAATGGTACATCGTTGAATCCACTTATTATTTAAATAGTGCTATTGCTAATTTCGAAAAACTTCCACAAAAACTTAATCCGATGTATGGTGTTATTTGGTTTACATTTAATGAAGAATATTCATGGAATCAATTTAGTTTGTCAATTTCAAAATTAGATTTTAAAAAAAATAAAATTGGAGGTTAGATAAAAATGTATGAACAAATAATTGCAGGTGTTGTAACTGGTATTGGTTACTCCATTATTGGATGGAAAAAACAAATAAAAAAGAAAAAAAGTAAATTTGCTTGGTTAAAGTTAGTTAAGTCTGTTGTAATTTGTAGTATTGTCGGTGGTATAGCAGGTTATTTAAATACAGATTTTAATGTTGCTTTGACAGGAACAGTAGGGATTGGTGTTACTAAAGGAGTTAGTATTGTTTGGGATTTAATTAAAAAATACTTTGTAAAATAAAAAAATAACCTTTTTATTTTTTTTATTTTACTGTTCTATTTTTACTCCCCATTCTCCAGATGATTTAATTGCTAATCTGTAATATCCTCCTTCAATGGTTTCCATAGTTTTACCTTTATAAAGTCCAATTTCATTAACTAGTAAATAATGTTCATCTCCTTCTTTATTTTCCATCTCAATAATGAAGTTATGTTCTGCATTATTAAGCATTTCAAATACAGTTAAACCACTATTTAGATAAAATTCTCTTGTTACTTCATCTTTAATGCCAGTAAAATATTGTATTTCTGGTACATCTGGTATTTTCTCAACTTCCACTATTTTCTCAACTTCCACTATTTTCTCAACTTCCACTATTTTCTCAACTTCCACTATTTTCTCAACAGTACATCCACTAATTGCTCCAAGAACAATTAATAAACTAAATATTCCTAACAATTTATTTTTCATTTTTTATACCTCCATTATCAATTAACACCAGTAAAACTCTTAACTTATTTCTTAAATATCTTAATTCAATTTCTTCTTTTTTAGTTTCTTCTTTTGATATTTTTAGTTTGTCCATCAATTCCTTATATTTTTCGTTATTAAATTTTGTTAATGATAAAGCATTTTTTCTTGATGTTTCATTTGTGTACATCTTTTTCCCTGTTACTAAGTCTCTTTCATTTTCTGTAATTTTAGATAGTTCAATTTCTTTAAATTCAACTGCTAATGATAAATCACTTTCTTTATTAATACACTCCATTATTTTTAGTTCTTTATCTCTTATTTCATCCGGTAATAATTTTAGTTCTTCTTTCATTTTTTATCCTCCACATTTTCAAAGACTTTTTCTCTGTTTTTATTTAACTTAACAAATCTACCATTTTTATCAGGTGGTATTTTTGTGGCTGTAAATATATAATCCATCTTTTCACCTCATTAAATATTCTACCATATCATTTCTTTATATGGAGTATATTTTTTTAATAAATTTATATAAAATGCATTTGATGATTTTATATTTTCTTTTTTCATTGCTTCTTTTTCTTGTACACTATTAACTATAATATTGACTCTTCTAATGGTATGACTATTTAATTTATTAAATGCCTCTTCAATTGATGCATTTTGAATCAAAAACCAACCAAGTAAATTTATTTGTGTTACTGTTATTTTTTCATTTATAATTTTTTTAATTATATAATCAAATTCATCACTATTAAATTTTCGACCGTAATTTTGAACTAATGTTATTATTGTTTTAAAAATAGTTTCAGGTAAATCACCGTATTTTCTCATTCTTGAATTACGCAATAATTTAATATTTTTCCAATATTTTTTTAGTAAAAGTTCAAAAATTCTTAAACATGAATTAACTCGATTTTCTGAAACATTTACCCTTACTGCAACTTCTCCAATAGTTAATTTATGTTGTCTTTCATCTGATGTTAAGAGTGATGCTATTCTTCCAATTTCTATACTTGTAATACTTTTATGATGTATATTTTCTTCTAAATTTCTTATTAAAAGTTCTGTATCACTTATACCTTTTTCAAAGATAACTGGTATTCTACTATTTCCAAGTTTAATAGAAGCTAAAACTCTTCTATTTCCAAAAATTATTTTATTATCTTCTCTCCTAGCAGAAACAGGTTGCATAATTCCTTTTTGTCTAATACTACTCATTAATTCTTCCAAATCTTTACCTTTTATTCTCCATCTCGAATTTTCATGAAGTTGTAAATCGTTTGGATTTACATATTCTATATTTTTTACTATTTTATTTTACCTCCTTATTTTACCTTCATAAATTAATTTATGAATGATATAATTTTTACCATTCTTGTTTAGTTTCAGTTCTTTACTTGAAAAATCTTTTAGATTGATAGAAATATCATTGTTATTTTTCAACTTTTTCAATGATATTCCTAATGATTTGTTGTTATCATATCCACATTTTTTACATATCATTTTTCTTTACCAATTGTTCTTATCCAAACGTAAGTTTCGTCTGGTTTATTTTCTTGCAAATTAGTTATTTGTTTAAGTTTAGTTGTTATTAGAGCCAATACATTAGTTAAACTAATAAAGTCATTGCTTTGAAGAGTAACTAAAATACTTTTCTGAAATTTGGGACTTCTTTCTGGTTTTTCATTCATTTTTCATCCTCCAATTTTAACTCTTCTTTTAAGTTAACTAATGCTCCATTATAACCTGTCCTTATTAATTTATGTTCTTCTGATGAATTGCCAGAAGTCAGATTATTTTGTCCTAACTTTCTAATGACTTTCAATATTTGTTGTTTACTGATATAATTATTTTTAGTCATTTTTCTAACTCCACAGTTTTAAATGATACATTTCTAATCAAATAATTTTTTTCATTTATGTATTGTTTTACATTTTCTCTAATTTCATCTAAAGTTATCTTATCTTCAACTTTAAACTTTATACGAATTTTCACATTTGCAGTTATTATTTGCATTTTATTTTGCCTCCAATTTTTTAATTGCTTTTTTAATGAGGTTTAATTTTTCATCAATTATAATTTCATCATATAACCATCCTTTATCATCTTCATCCCAAACCCAAAATGTGATATGTTCAGATTCATCTTTAGTTTCATTTTGAAATGTTACTGCCCAATCTCCTTGAATGATATATTTTTCTCCTTCACTAACTTCTTTTTTCAATAATTCCAATTTTAATTTTTTCATTCTGACACCTCTTGTTTTTTTTCTTGTATTGAATAAAATAGTTTACAAGTTTTACAAAGTTTTTCATCTGAACAAGGTTCATCATTTGGACATTCATAACAACTTACCCAGTACCAGACCATATCCCATTCTTCTTTGGTTAGATTAACTTTTGATATCATTTTGTTGCCTCATTTTTTCTTTTGATAAATTCATCTTCCATTTTCTTCATTTCTTTCTCTGCAATTTCTAATGTTTTTTTATCCCATTGATTTCTATTATCTGAAACAGAATTTTCTTGTTCCATCATTTCAATACATTTACCACAACACTCTTCACCAACATTACTTGCTACTGTTTTCCTTGTTAATTTTCCACAAAGAGTACAAATAAATGTACTTTGTCCTTTTTGAAATTTACTAATCATTTTTCTATCACTCCACAATTTTTAAGGAATTGTTTTTTATTGAATTGTTTTAATGGCTTACCATCAGTTGTATGAACTGTATATCCATAATGTTTTATATGTTGGTTTTCTTCTTCCTCGAAGTAATCAGCTAACATTTTAGATAAACTAAGTATAACTCCTTTGTATAAAGGGGCTTGATGTAGTTTAATTATCTCAGCTATTTTTCTATAATCTCTTGTTTTCATTTTTCAACCTCCCATCCAAACCATTCTTTAGTGATTTGCTTGAATACTTTTTTATCCATTTTACAATATATAAGGTTCGCTTTCCATAAATCAACTCCTGATAAATCAGCTCCTCTTAAATCAACTCCTCTTAAATTAGCCCCTCTTAAATTAGCTCCTCTTAAATCAACTTCTGTTAAATCAGCTCCTCTTAAATCAACTTCTGTTAAATCAGCTCCTCTTAAATCAGCTCCTCTTAAATCAACTCCTCTTAAATCAGCTCCTCTTAAATCAACTCTTGATAAATCAACTCTTGATAAATCAGCTCCTGATAAATCAACTTCTGTTAAATCAACTTCTGTTAAATCAACTCCTGATAAATCAGCTCCTCTTAAATCAACTCCTCTTAAATTAGCCCCTCTTAAATTAGCTCCTCTTAAATCAACTTCTGTTAAATCAGCTCCTCTTAAATCAACTCTTGATAAATCAACTCTTGATAAATCAGCTCCTGATAAGTTTTTTTTCAATTTTACAGCTTCTTCCACTGCTTCTTTAATTGTTTTTGTAGGAACACTTTCAAAGATAACTTTATTTGTAAATCTGTTTTTTATTTTCATTTTTTAACCTCCATTATTACAATTTCTTCATTTTTAACATCTAACTCACATCCATAAATAACACAAAAGTTATTAACTTCGGCTAAAGGCACATTTTGAATACTTTTAGTTAGTTTCATTCTGTCACCTCCATCTTAAAATAACGAGGGAATAATTTTTTGGCTTCTTTCTCTCCAAACAACTTAATTTTGTAGTTTTTCCTTGCTTCTTTTAGACCTTCTAAAGCGGTTTTAAATCTTGATTGTGCAAAAACACTATCTGCAGAAGGGTTTATTATTAAATTAACAAACAAATCAATCATCTCAATTTCTTTTATTTGTATATCATTTGTTCTTTTTCCTGTGTGAGCTATGTTTATATTTTTCTGTCTCAATACCTTCATAATCTTGTTAGTTGCATCTATAATCTCTAAAGTTTCAACTCCAGAATTCTCAACTTTTTTATTTTTTTTCATTTTTATTCTCCACCTGACTTGCCAGGATTTTTTATTTATACTGCTTATAATACTTATGACCTTTATAAATATTTATATTCTCAAGTATATATATTTATAAACCTTTTGGTTTTCAACCCTTTATAAACCTTTTGGTTCATTTTTTAAAGTAATTCTTTAACTCATATTTATTTTTAATACTTCTAAAATTATTAATAAACCAATTTAATGGTAAAGATTTTCTTTTATTACTCTTTGAAAACATTATGAAATCCTTAAGTAAACCCCCATACAATGTGTTCTTATATTCAATTAATATTATATACCTAAATCCATATTTCTCTGCCTTTAAACATGACTTATATTGCTCTACTCTAACATTTGATAATGGAAAAGGCATCTTTTCAGTATGCTTTAGTTCAATATACATTAGTTTATCATTAAAGTAAATAAAATAGTCTGCGGGTCGTGGAGCTGATATTCCTCCAACTGAACGACTATCAAAAAATCTAATGCAATAAATATCTAATTCTTTCATCCATCTTGAAAATTTACCTTCTAACGCTTTTCCTTTGTCAATCATTTTTTTGAAAAATATTAATTTGATATTTACAATTTTTTGGTAATTTACTAATTACTTCTTTTACTTTTAACCAATCATTTTCATTATTTACATGTAATATATTAATGATTTTTTTCATAATAATTTTTCCCATTTATCTAAAACATTATCTAATTTAAATTCTTTACAATTTTTAACTTTCTCCGTATTCTTTTTAAATTTTTCAAAGTACTCTTTTTTTAACATTAATTCCATACTTTTAGCAAAATCTTTACTATCTGTTAAAGCCTGATTTGACAATGAGTAATTTCTTTGCCATAATTTCACAGGAACTTTTAAACCACAATTATATTTATTAATAAAATCCTTCATAGCAGAAAAATCAGTAACAATAGATGGAAGATTATAATAACTTGCTTCTAATAATGGTAATGAAAAACTTTCACCCATTGACGCAGAAACATAAATATCCGCTTTAGCATAAATCTTAGCAAGTTCTTCTCTTGTTAACATATATCCATATCTTCCCTGTATAAAAAAAACACTATTAGAAGGAAAATTGAGTTGTTGATAAAATTTAAAAATATTCATTCCATCGTTAGTTAAAGGATTAGTAATTATTATTAGAACAACATCATCTCTTTTTTTTCTAATAATTTTAAATGCTTCTAAAATTGTAACAAGATTTTTCTGAACTTGATTAGATGCAATACATATAAAAACTTTCTTTTTTTCTAAAATGTCATCTTTTTTTACTTTAATAATTGGTAAAGTAAAAGCATGAAAAATTATTTCTGATTCAATATTTACTTTTTTTAATTCATCATAAACAAATTGTGATGGAGAAATAACTTTAGAAGCGTTTTTTATTTTATCAGAAATAAATTTTGGAACAGGAGTATTTTGTATTGTTGCATGATGAATCCATTTTAAATTATGATTTTTTACTATAATTGGAACGTTAGCAAATATATCTAAATGGATATCACAAATTGTTATTAAATGAGTTATCTGATAATTATTAATATAAAATTCTAAAAGATTAGATTGATTTTGCATCGGTAATTCATAATTTAAATAAGGACGTCCATAAGTCTGTAATCCTAAAACTTTAACATTAAATCCTCGTTTAATAAGTCCTTCTGCTAAATATTTAATAACAATACCATAACCAGTAAGTTGATTAGAACTTGTTCCAATAATTAAAATATTTTTATTCAACATTTTTAAGGTTGGGAAATTATGAAAGGTAAAAGAGGAACTTAAAACCTTCGTTAGACCTTACGGTTACTAACTTTCCCAGTTCTCCTTAACATTGAACAAATCTTTGTAAATTTCATATCTTGCTTCAAAATGTTTTTTTAAATAACGAACATTATCTTGGAAATCATAAATAATTGCCTTTTCTTTTCCAGGAAAAATTCTTAACAAACGACCAACTTGTTGTATTATTTTAACACTAGATTTTCCACCTCCTGCTAAAATTAATGTTTTAAGTCTTGGAATGTCTACTCCTTCTCCATATATTTTCGAGGCAATTGTAATGTCATACTTTCCAGTTTTAACATCTTCAAAAATTTCTTTTCTATGTTTTGATGAACCATGAACAAAAACAATATTTTTTGAAGAAAGTATTTTATTTAACTTAGATAAAATTATTTTTCCATGACAAATCTTATCAACTAAAATAAGAACTATACCTTTTTTATATTCAAGATTTGCAAAAGAGCAAATTTTTAAATTACGTTCATCGTTATGTATAATTGCCTTTTCAATAACATCATTATAATTATCCCAATATTCTATTTCAGGATAACTTATTTTTCTAATGATTCTTACTTCTGCGTCACATAAATAATTTTGTTTAATAAGTTCTTTTAATGATATAGAATACACAATTTCTCCAATTGCTGCTATTATTTTTAAGGTTTCCGGTTCATATGCTCGATACGGAGTTGCTGATAATCCAATTAGAGTAGCATTATCACATTTTATTGCAATATTATATAGAGATTTGCAACTTGTATGATGAACTTCATCAAAAATAACAATATCATATTGTTTGAATCCTTTATAATTCCTTAATGATTGATATGTAACAACAGGAATTGATATATTATTTTTCGTAAGAACTTGTTCCCATTGATTTTTTAAGTCTAAGGTAGTTACAATTACTAAGGCAGTATCAAAATTAACTTTCTTTAAAAATTCAATAGTTGTTCTTGTTTTTCCTGAACCAGTAGGCATCGCTAAAATTCCGCCATTATTACTTATTAAAGAATTAACTGCGTTAACTTGATAAGGACGTAATCCTTCAATTTTATCATAGTAACTTTTTTCATCTTTAGTTGTAATTTTTAATTTTGTTTCAAATTTAAATGCTTTACCTGTATGTTTTTCCCATTCTTTTAAAATTGGAATAACCTTATTCTTTAAACCCCAGGGAAAACATTTTTTCTTACGATTAAAAAATCTGACGTATCCCCATGATTTATTCGGAATAAATTCGAAACCGTCTCGTTTGTACGAAAGATGATTATATAAAGCACTAGATAATTTTTTAGGAATTTCTTCTTCAAATACTCCCCATCTTCCAACTTTCTTAATTTTAATCATTTTTCTCCCAAGGATAATATATCCATATAGCTTTTTTTACTTTTTTGTAATAATAATAAAGAGGTTCCTTACTTTTTGTAAGTAATGTTGCTATTCTAATTTCGTTTCTATTTAGTTTTTGTTGTATCCAACTGTAAGTTAAACAAATTGTTTCTCCATCATCCCATACATCATCTACTAATAATAATTTTTCATTTGGTTTAAATTTTCTATAAAAAGCAATTTGTTTATTTGAACGATAACCACGTGTAACAGTTCCAAATTGAAATTTGTACCTTTGAGCAGATACAACAGCCATTTCACATTTAAACAAATGTGAAAGTATTGTTCCAATTACAGTTCCACCTCTACTTATTGATATAATTACATCAGGTTTAAAATCATCCTTAGTTAATTGTTTTACTAAGTCTTTACATCCTTTTTTAATTTCATTCCAACTTAATTTCATTTATACACCTCTTTTTTTAACTCCCCAAACTTCAACATGTTGTCGTAAACAAAATTTTAAATTATTCTCATCACAATAATTCCAAACATTTTGATTAATAAGTTTATTTTTTAATTTGTCATCAGTTGTTAAAGGCATCAACATTGTTGCAAATTGAATCATATCATTACCCATTTCTAAATCAGTAACAACTTTAATGTCATAACTATCATTAGTAATATTTGAATTTACTAATTCTTTAACATTATGTGCAGTTACAAAATCTTTTGGTGAAATTGAAAGATAATCAAATATTTGTAAATGTTCCCTATTTAATAAATCTCCATTTGTTTCTACATGATGCATTTTGTTAGTTGCTTCAATTACTTTTTTAATTCCTTTAAATTGAAGTAAAGGTTCTCCTCCAGTCCAAACAACAATTTCTTTTTTTGATGTGTTAATTTTTTTAATAACATCACTAGTATCAATATTTTCTCCTTCATTATGATATTTCGAATCGCAATATTCACAATTTCTGGAACATCCAGAAAGTCGAATGAACAACACTGGGAAACCTGCATATTTTCCTTCTCCTTGAATTGATTCAAACATTTCGTTTACTTTCATTTTATTTCCATCTCATAAATGGCAGATGCGCCATCTGTTTCATATATCTCAATAGCATATAAATCATCTATTTTTCTTTTGAGAATATCATAAAAGATTTTACACATATTCTCTGCAGTAGGAATTTTATTTTCAAATCCTGGACAATTGTTTAAAAATTGATGGTCATATATATCATCTATTTCAGATTTAAAAATTTCTTTTAATTTACTAAAATTTATAATCATTCCATGAATTAATTTTACATTTTTTAGATATAAAATAACCTTATAGTTATGACCATGTGAAGGATAATTATTACATTTTCCAAATGTTTTTTTATTCCATTTTTCTGTATTATCCTTATCTTTTAATCTATGACTACAACTTATTATAAACTCTTTTTTTAATTTATATACCATTCTACTTGACCTCTTTAGCAAATGCAAAATTGGTCAATGTTTTTTCAATTTTAATACTAATTACTTTTCCAGTTGTTTCATTACAATCTTGCACAAAAATTACATATCCTCTAACTTTTGCAACTTTTGTATTTGGGTTTTTTCCATCACTAATTAGTTTTACATCTATTTGGTCTCCAATCCGTACAGGAATTGTACTTTTTTTTATCATTTTTCTTTTTACCTCATTTATTTTTTTTTACCATCTACTAAATAAACTTTTACTTGCTGACATGTCCCAATTCAAATTTTTAAAAATTATATTTATTTTTTTATGGGCAAGACGATTCCACATCTTATCATAATCAATTTTATATCCATCAGGAATTTTATCTTGAAATGCAATAACATTTTCCTGTGAAAACTCAGAAGGATTCTTATTAACATAAATATATTTGATTTTATCCCCTTTTTTAAAATTAGTTTTATGTCTTTTATTACTTAATTCAGCGGCTCTAATATGAATAGGAGTATGATTCTCTTTTTTAGAAACATTTATACCAATAGGTATTCCTAATTCTTCTTTTAAATTGTAAAAATTTTCTTTAAACTTATTAATGAAAATAACAACTTTTTCTTTTTCAACTCCTCTTAAAATCTTTTCAAAAAAATCTTTTTGAAAATCTCTAATTATTTGAGGGGAGTCACTTCTTCTTTGTTCAAATCCAGTTATATCAATAACATCAATATTTTTTCCATCTTTCCAAATTATATTTCCTGCATATCTTTTTTTAATAACTTTACCACTTTCATTTTTAACAAAGAAAATTCTTCTATAAACTTTTTCAAACTCCATCTCTAAATAATGATTTTTAACATTAAATTGTTTAACAAATTCATCATAATTTTTAGTTATTTTATTTGATATTATTTTACATTCTTCTATTGTTTTATTTCCCATAAGCACAAAAACTGAATCTGTATCTGAACCAGTAATTTTAAATCCTTCTCCTTCCAAAAATTTAATAGTATGTTTTATTATTCTCTGCCCTAAGTAAGTTATACAAGCAGCAATTTCGTATTTAAATAATCTAAATCGGGGATATCCTAATTGTCCGTAAAGTGAGTTTGCAATTATTTTTACTGCGTATTGAATGTCATCTGCTGATTTATATTCAATACTTCCATATTTGTACTTTTCCATTTCCTTTTTCTTTTCTATTCTTTTAATTAATAATTGATTAATTACATGTGGAATTAATCCTTTTTTATTTTTTTTAAAGTAATATTTGTTATCTACATTTATACATCCTTCTTGATAATTATCTAAAAATGTTTCTGGACTTAAGTTAAAAGTTCTGATAATGTTTGGGTATAAAGATTTTAAATCAAAGACAGCTACATTGTCATGTAAACCTGCTATTGGTTCTTTTACATAAGCACCTTTAAATTTTTTTCTTTCATGTTGCGTTTTAGAAGGTAAAACAATTCTCATCTTTCTACAAATATAAAGTAATAATGAATCATGAATTTTAGAACTTGATAAAGTATCATTAAAATGACAATGAGAAATTCTTCTTACTTCATCAAAATAATTAGTTATCTTTAATTTTTTATCTAATTTTACCATTAAAGCAACATCTTGTTTGTTATATTTTAAAAAATCTTTAAATTTATATTGATAACTTTTAGATACATCAAATTTATCTTTACCTTCCCCTAGTTCATATTTTCCAATGTAATCTAGACTGTAACTTTCCCTTTCATTTTGGGCAAGTTTTTTATACCCCTCTAGGAGGTCGAATAAAATTTTGCCCTTAATTGAAACTTTCCATTTGTTTTTCCAGTTATCTTTAAAACTATATACTATTCCTATTTGACTAAGGAATTTATAATTAATATTTAATTTGTTCATTCTGTTAATAATATATGGATAGTCAAAACCCCAACCGTACCAAGCAACAAAGATATTTGGATTTAATTTTTTAACAAAACTGATAAAACTTTCTAACATTTCTTTTTCAGATTTATAATAATAAATAGTTAAATCATTTTCTTTTACCATATAATTTTTATCAATTTTATCAGGTGGAACACTAAATTGATGATACTTCTTAGTTTGACTATCAAAAATTCCAATAATATTAATTTTTGCCGGAGTATTCTCAACATCAATCTCAGTTTTTTCATTCATTTCTAATTCGATATCTAAATAAAATATTCTATAATCTTCTTTTTCAATTTTATCATATTTATCAATCATGTAACGTGTAGTATAAACTACATCTGCTTCATGAGGATTCAAGTAGTCATCCCTCATTTTTGGAACATCTTTTGGGTCATTTACTTCTAACTTTAAAAGAGGTTTTCCAAATAAAGATGTATGATTTCCTTTTTCATTTTCATAATAAAAATACGGCTTAAAATTATTATTTATTTCATAGCCATCTTTATTAAAAATATAAATTCTTTTTCCAACATTTTCAATTGTTAACATTTTAATATTTTCCAAATAAACTTCGATTTATTTTTACACTTTGTTCTGACGAAAATAAATCTTTATATTTTTTATAAGTTTTATCAAATCCATTTTGTTCTTCATATTCGATTATTTCAATAACTTTATTTAATTTATCTTTCTTTTGTAAAGATACTAATTTAAATAAATTTTTTTCATTTAACCATCCTCAAAAATTTTTCTTCTAATTCATGTTTCTTTAAAAATACTCCTCTCACATCTGATGTTACAAATTTTGAAGTAATATTTTCAACTCCTCTCATTTGTACACAAAGATGTTCTCCTTCATTTATATAAACAATAACACCTAATGGTTTTAATTTTTTTTCTAAATAGTCAGCAATTTCTTGTGCTAAATCTTCTTGAATTTGAGGCTTTCTTGCAAAATATTTAGCTATTCTAATTAATTTACTTGCTCCAATAATGTTTCCTTTTTTTGATGGAATATAACCTATATTTATTTTACATTTGAACGGGATTAAGTGATGAGCACATGTTGAAAAAATTGTTTGATTATACATTCCTATTATTTGATTATATTTTTTTTCATTAGGAAATACAGTAATTTTTGGTTCGTTAATAAATAAACCACTAAAAATTTCATTAATATACATCTTTGCAACTCTTTTCGGAGTATCTTTTAATGATTCATTATTTAAATCTAGATTTAGTCCAGTTTCCATTATTTCTCTAAATTTTAATTCAATAAATTTTTTCTTTAACATCATCTCTTTTTCATTCATTTATTCCACCTCAAATAAATTTTTATATTTTTGTTCTTTTTTTACATGTTTTATTATCATTCCATGTTTTTTACCACAAACTTCTCCGTAACCTCGTTTAATACTTTTCTCTGCTTTTAATGGACGTTTACAAAATTTACATTGATTACATATTACCATTTTGTGAACAAACTATTTTGTACATTTTGTTTTAAATAAATTTGATTAATTATATGTAAACCAAGATTTGGATGAACACAATTTCTTAAAATTACTTTTTTTTCTCCTTTTGTAAGATTATATTTACTTAAATCAAAATTATATCTTTTTTCAAAATGTTCTACAGTTCCCCCACTAATATTATCTTTATCTAAATCTAACTTCGATATATAAAAATTACTCCAAAAATAATGTCTTTGAATAAATTGTGGTATAATTAACGGTTTATAATAACTTTCGACATTTTCAACAACCCATTTACCTTTAAAAAAATATTTTAAAAAGATTATTTCTTCATATAACTTCATATCAGGAAAAAGTGCTTTTATATTTCGCGTTAAGTAACCTAACCTATATCTGACTTGTGAATGACTAGGGCAAGGTGGACTACTCCAAATGAAATCAAATTCTTTATAATGTTCTAATAAATATTGATGAGCATCTCCAATTATAACCTTATCTTCTGGAAAGAAATCCTGATAAATTTTAGCAATTTCTGGATTATTTTCCACAGCAGTTACTTCTACATCTTTCCACAATTTACGATTTCCTCCAATTCCAGCATATAAATTTAATACATTAATTTTCTTTACCATTTTCTAAAATAAGGACAATTTTTACATTCTTTTCCTGGTTTATCTTTTGTTACACCTTGACAAGCATCAGGAAATAAACCAATACAATTTGGAAATCTTAACTCTTTAAATCGTTTTTCAATTGCTCTATTCTCTCTTTTCTTTTGTGCAATTTTTCTAAATCTATCTGTGTCTCGACTATTCATCTTAGTTAAATTGAAATAAACTCATTGTTTTATTATCTTTTGGTTTTTCAACCTTAAAATTTTTAAGCTTAATTCCAAGAATTTTACATTCTTGTTTACTAAATCCAACTTTCTTATTTATTTCATGAATGAATGTTAAATCATCTAAATTTATTAAATGAACTTGAAATTGAAATTCCCTTTCACCCCAACCATATATTTTCTTTAGATACGGTTTAATAACTTCCATTTTTTTATCTTTTTCTTGTTTTGATTTTGGATATTTGATAAATTTTCGATTTTTGTCAACAGTTAAAGAAAGCAGTCCAAGTAAAATTTTTGGATTAACAAAGAAAAAATGTTTATTAATAAAATTACAATATTTTGTATTTTTCCAATAATTTGAAAACCACATCATCGAAGGATACAAAGTATTATCTTTAATATCTCCAATTTTTTCCTCTCTTATTTTATCCATAACTTCAATTAATTCCATATTTCATTACCTTAATACTATGATAGTCCTAATTAAAAAATCGGCAAATAATAATTCTTTGCTAATGACAACATTTAAATATTTTGAAACTTCACAAAGTAATTGTATAATTTTTATTTTTTGACTAGATTCTAATTTTGATTTAAAAGTCCAATAATATAAACTTAATGTTAGAGAATCATAATCAACATTGTTATCTAATAATAATTTCCTCGCCTCAGTAAAATTTTTCTGTTTTAATAATAAAAATAAATCATCAATTAATAATTCTTCTTTTTTAATGTCATTTTTAGTTATTTCTCGATTTAAAGTTGATAATTCTTGAAGTTTATTAATTATTTTTCTAATGTCAGGATAAAATTTTTCAACTAATGAATTTAATACAGACAATTGAATTTTAACGTTTTCTTTACTAATGATAAACATTAATCTATTAATTATTTGTTTTTTATCAATATTACTGAATTCAATAACAATACATCTTGATACTATTGCAGGAATAAATTTATTAAAATAGTTTCCTGTTAAAATAAAAAAACAATTTTTATAATATGTCTCCATGATATTTCTTAAACTATTTTGAGCATCTTTCGTAAGTGCGTCTGCTTCATCTAATAGGACAATTTTCTTCTGATTATTACTCGACTTAGTCATAGCAAATTGTTTAACTTTATCTCTAATTACTCCAATTCCTCTTTCATCAGAAGCATTAAGAATGATATAATTTGCTTCCATTCTTCTTATAATCATTTTTGCAAGAGTTGTTTTACCTGTTCCAACATGTCCATGAAATAAAAGATGAGTTGGATTATTTTCAAACTCATACATTTTATCTGCATTTATCCCTATTATTTGTTCATACTTTTTTGAAGGACTATAGTCATTAATCCACATTCCCATTTTTATCACCTATTATAAGACTTCTTGGTTAAAAAGTTAAAAAAAAGAAGAATTAATCTTCCTTTTTATAATCTTCTAACCCCGTTTGTAAATTTTTCTCAACTTTAATTTCTTCATCGTATTCGGCAGGTACTGCTTCCTGAACTAAAGTCTTAATTTTTTTAATATTGACCTCTTTTTCACAATAAGGACAAGTTATTGTACTTTCAAATACTATTTTGCTTTTCTTTTCCTGACTCATTTTCATTTTCCTCCTGCTCCAAAGGAGCAACAAAATAAATAACGTTCATATTCTCATTAGTTTCATTTATTCTTATTGGGTAATTTGTTTTCATTGATATTTTTAAATCATCTTCTAAAACTTGAATGACAGAAAACGAAATTCCACCAAGTTCATTTTTACAATCTTTGTAATCAACTTTACATCTTTCAATCATTTTGTCAAAGTTATTTTTTCCGGTTGAAACTGATAAAATATTATTCTTAACTTCAACATTTAATGTTTCTCCTTGAACAATATCTGTATTTCTTAAAGAATTTTTAAATAATTCTGCTTTAATAGCAACATTACCTTCATATGTAAACTTTAATTCTTCTTTTAAATCATTATCAATAAAATCTTCATCTGCTAACACAATATTTGCTTCTCTTTCTTCATCATAAATCTTAAGAATGTTTTCTTGTTTCTCTAAATGAGTTTTACTACTAAATGTATCAAGAATCCTAAGAAATGTTTTTGTTGATTTAATTGGAAAAACAAAATCATCTGTTTCTACTTTCAAAGCTCCAAAAATAGCAACTGAATTTCCATTGTTAACTTTTATTGATATTTTATTACTTTGCTTATCTCCTCTCATAATACATGTTCCAATTTTACCATCTAAACTACATTTCTTCAAAAATTTATGAAGTTTTTTTGTTTCAATTTTCATTTTACTTTCCTCCAATTTATTTTGTTTTGAATATCATCTAATGATAATATTTTTTTATCATACAATATATCTAATAGATTTTGTAAAGAAACCTTTAATTCTTTTATTCCTCTTTTTTTCATTTTAAAAAAAATAAAGCTCCCTTAAAGGAGCTTGACTTCATATAGTCTTTTATCTTTCATTGCACTTCTAACAAGTTCCTGATACTTCTTAGCTTCTTCTTCTGAACATTCCTTAATTTTTGCTAAATCCCCAATTGACATTGACCCATAATTACCATTATAGTTTCTTGTCAAACTTATTTTTGCTCCATTAAATTTCTTATCATGTTCATTAGCGTATTTAACTAATAAACCATTAGGTTGTTTAAAAAGTTTAAAATAAACTTCCCAAGAATTTATTGTAAAAATTCCATCTTTTGTATGTATATCAATTCTTCTTACTTTTCCATTACGGTCTTTTAATCCAATATCATATGTAGCTCCTGTTTCATTATTTTTTCCTTGTATATTATTATTCTTTATGATTTTTTCAATCTCAAGAATAAGTTCTTCTCCAGGGGGTTTAATTTTAATAAAATTACTACCCTCAAAATCTTCAGAAGTCATTTCAACTTCTGCATCTTGCTTTGATGCTTTTTTCTCCTCAGCATCAAAATTTATTTCCTCTTCTACCATTTTTAATACCTCTTCCCAAAATTTTCTTCGAAATTAAGGGCTTTTATTTTCTTTGGTTTTCAACGAACTTATTCATAAGTTCATTTAATACATTTCCAATATTTTCTCCTTTTTTCCTACATTCACTAACGAAATCATTATAAATTTCGTTATTCACTTCAATCATTTTTCGTTTTTTATTTTCCATTTTTATTACCTTTATAATTTTAATAATCTTTATAAATATTTATATTCTTAAATATATATATTTTAAAATATTAATTTACCTTAAATTTTTTACTCATCCATTCTAATCTTTTTTGAAAGTAATAATCATGACATAATCCTATTCCTATACCACCCATATCAACAACATCATCCAAAAAATGAACGACTTCATGAAGAAGTGTTGCTCTCATATCTAATATTGGATATTTTATATGAATAAATATTTCATGTATATCTTTAGTAAAATGTCTTGTGTATTGACCTTTAATATTAATATTATAATCTTTAAAAATAATTTCAGGTGTTGATGTCATACCACCTTTATGTCTTTCAATTATTCCATTATTATTAATTATTTTAAACATTTTATTTTCATCTTTACAATTCCATAAATCTTTATTTAAACTTTCTAACCATAAATTCGCTCTTCTTAAAAAAGCAGGTTTTTGTTTAACTTTTCTAATTGATTTCCATAATTGATTAGTTTCAGTACTAATTTTTAAAATTTCTCCACCAATATTTCTAACTTTAGTATAATACCTTTCTTTAAATTTCCTCTTTTTTTCATCTATTCTTACACACCTGCATTTTCTCTGTATAGTTTGTTTTATTGATTTAACCATGTAAATATTACATCTTTTACATTTAGGTCTATCATGGTTATTTTTATATCTCCTTATTGAAATATTACAACATGGACATCTCCATGTTCTAGTTTTTTTCATTTTTCGTCTTCCACCTAATTAATAGGATTTTTTACTTATATTACTTATAATATTTATAATCTTTATAAATATTTATATTCTCAAGTATATATATTTAACTAATCATTTTCCAACATTACTGTTGATTCATAATCTGCGGTGAACAATAAAACAATTTCAGGATACATTTTAATTGCGGACCTTAAACTCATCTTTCCTGTATCTGAAACATCAAACATATTCATATGCCATCTTATCAACATCATTTCCCTTTTAGTTAATTTAATAAATCTCATTAATATAATAACTGATTTTTCTCCATGACCTAAAGGAGTTTTTTCACTTACACCATATCCAATTTTTTTTTTATAATAAAACTCAACTTTACAAATATCATGAAGTAATCCACAAATTATGATTGAACTATCTAAAATATCAACATTATATCTATGACATTTCTCTTTAAAAAGTTTATATACACTTAAACTATGATATGCGAGACCACCTTCACAACATAAATGATATTTTGTTGATGCAGGTGTACTCTGTTAAGTTAATTGGTCTTTTGGATAGGTTTTAAGGTATCAAAAAATAAAGTAAAAATAGTCTATTTTAATAATTGATATAGAAAAAGTTTTGGTTGGATTATTTCTTCGTAATATTTTTGTAATTTTTGTTTTAAAGTATTCAATTTTGTGTTTAACTCTGGATAGTTATATATTGTCTGTTCTTCAATCTTATAAGTAGTGTTTAACTCTTTATCAATTTGGTATGTCCCATATTTACATATTGGATTATAATGTTTGGTCTTTTTAGATTCTTTTATAATTTGTTCAAACAAATTGATTAAATCTTTTTCTACTTTATTTAGTTTATATTTTTCTAATGTTTTAGTAGCGATGGTTTTAGAATCAAAACAAAGTTCATTTTGATAAAATCTTTTATCTGAACCTTCAAAAGAAAGACAATGATTTCTCGGAGAAAGACAAGCATAAATTAAGCAACTTTTTAAAAAGTTTGAATCTTTTGTATATTTTTCTCCACCATCAGCAGTTGTAAAATAAATATCTCTTTCATACCAATTTTTTTGAGGATAACATTTAGCACAGAATAAAGGTAATTTTTCAACAAAATTCTTGGGAGTTAAAAACATTCCACGACCATCTCTATGACCTGACCGAATTAAAACACACCTTATAGGGTCTACAGAAAAAGAATTTGTAGATAAAAAAGCAACAATCTGTTTATCATAGATGCCATTTAAATCATATTCATATCCATTTGAAACACATCTTACACCATTCATTTTTGTATCTTTTGAAGGAATAAATCTCTTATAATAGTGACTTAAAGTTTGATATACTTTTGTTATCCCAATCTCTTTATTCATCTCCAATATTTCGTCATCACTATCATTAAGGTTATTTTTAGTATCAATATCAAATGCTTTAAGATTTAATTTTTCCTTCTTCTCATCAATATTCTGCCAACAAATACAACTTATTGCACTTGCTCCAGCGTGAAAATGTGCTCTATTAAATAAGTAACCATCAATAAATTTTTTATTCCCAAGACCTAAAGATTTCCAATATTTAACAGGAGAAAATAAAATATAACAATCATTCTTTTTTGTTAGATAATATTTCCAACCACTCCAAATAAATTGATTAGAAATATCCCTCGCTGTTGAGATGTTTGAGTTTTGTAAATTTGGCAAATCCTCTTTCATTTCTTCAAAAATAAAATTCCCTTTATTTGTTTTATTCTTTAATCTTTCAGTATTAGAAGCACTACTATCTCTATAAGGAGGATTTTCAAATAAAATAACATTACATTTTTTATCTTCAACATAAGGTTTTATTTCCTCAAAAATATCTACTGCCAAAGCATCTCCACCTTCAACCAAAGCACTATCAGGATTAATGGTCGGAGGAATAATTGTTTTTACTTTATATCCAATTCTTTCATTTAAAACAAGCCACTCTTTCAATTCATAAGTTGCGACAATACAATGAGAAAGTTCATTATCAAAAAGATAATCATAAATATTTATATTAGTTTTATATTCTTCAAGTTCTCCCAATGTTATCTCACTAAAAATCTTATTTGAATAAAACGTATTAATAATATCACTTTTATCTTTAAGATATTTATTTCTAAATTCTTCTCCTATATACTTTCCAACTTCCCTAATTGTTATATCTTTGATATTTTTATCAGTCAGAAATTCCTCTAAATTTCCAGTCCCAGCACATCTATCAACAATAATATAATCATTCCCCTTCGGGATTTGCCCGATGGCTTTTCTTACAAGTTCTAATGCTTTTTTACAATATACAGAAGGAGTATAAAATGCTCCTAATTCCTTTCTATGTATTCTATCATTCAATAAATCTAAAATATATTTAAAATCGGATTCTTTACCCTCCCAGCTATAAATCAATTTCTTAAAGTGTTTTGGCTTTTTTAATTCATTAAATAAAGCGGTTTTTGTTGCTGTTGGATTTTCGGAATAAAAACGATTTGACCACCCAACAACATCATAAATATCAATATGAATTTTAATAAAACCTTCGTCTTGTAATATCTCTGCTAACCTTCCAATCCCAGACGGACTATTTTTATATTTAATTGTTTCAGGGGTTATGTCTGTCGAAAAATCTTTGTTATCCTTACTCGCAGCTCCAAAATAAATTTCCTCAATTTCTTTTAGAAAATCTCTTGAGTTAAACCTATAAGCGATTTCTTGATTTAATCCGATAAGTAAAATTGTTTTTGGAATACTTAACCCCTTAATCCTCATATGCGATAAATACTTTATAGCTTGAAAGAGAACCTTATTTATGTCAGAAATTGTTAATTTAAATTCAAATAATGTTCCCAGATAAACTCCGTCGGTATTATTAGATAATGATACTCCTTCACTGATGCCTAATTTTTCAAAAAAAGCCATTTGACCTTCTTTCTCATTTAAAAAACTAATCTCTTTATGCTTCATTTTGTTATCCTTTTTTCTATTCCTCTTTACTTTTTTAAGGAATCATTAATTCTTTTTTTATTAAAGTAAAAACAATTGGAGGCAAAAGTTTTGTATTCATTGTCCAATTTTTTCTACAATATTTTTCAACTTTATCCATTGCCTCATAAAGTTCTTGTACTAAAATTGTTTCTCTCATTTTTTCTCACCTCTGAGTATTCTTATTTCATCTGTTAAAACTATAATAGCTTTATTAAATTTTATTTGAACATCTTGTATTCCTTTTTCAAATTGTTCTCTTAAAGATTTTTCTTTCATATATGCAACTCTAAATTTTAATGCTTCCAATTTTGCTTTCGTTAGTTCAATATTCATTTTTTTACACCAAGTTCGATTTACAATAAAATCTTTTTTTACAATTTAAACAATTTACTCGTGTAGTATTTGACAAATAATAAGGATTTCTTGGTTCAAATTTTTGTACATTTCCGCATCTTGGACATTTAATATACATCATTTTCAAATATCTATATCATTTAAAGTTATTTCTTTTTCTTTAATAATATTTATTTTTCTTTTTTCAACTTTAATCATTTTTAAATGAAGTAATCTTTTGTAATTATGTTTATATTCAATATTTTTCTTAGAACAAAGCTCTTGTAATTGATAATCCCATATATCAGGATATTTTTTTACAATAGATAAAAGCTCTCTTTGCTCTTCTGTAATAATAAAATCAGATATATTCCCTTCTCTCCAACTAACGACTAAATTTTCCCAAACATTAAAAAAAGTTTTATAATCTTTTTCAACAGCAATAAAACTTTTATCCTTTTCTAATAAACATCTTACCTTAATTAAACCATCTAATAAACATAATGAATGATGATGAGAATATCTTGCGTCATATAAATTAAGCATAAAATCAGGACATTTTGCTCTTATTTCTTTAATAATTTCTTTTAATTTATTTTTATCAAAATTAGATTGAAATGAATTAAGATAATCATAAATTCCTAAAAATAAATATTTATCTATTAATGGAGTGCCAACAACTTTATAATCACCATTTCTAACCCAATTATAATGTTCTCTATATTGTTGCCATATTAAAATTCTATCTAAAGTTGATGGAGGAAGATTTTCTATTGTATCTCTAAAATCACTTCCATAAATAGGATTAGTGACAATAAACATTTTACTTTTCATTACTCCATCAATATTACCTTTTCCTGTTCTATGACCATATTTTGTATGTAAAAGTAAATTATTTAACATACTTATTTTATCTTCATCCTCATTCTTATTTTTTATTAATCTAAAAAATTCATCAATTGCACAAATTCTTTTACTTTCTAAAACAACTCCTAACTCAGGAATTCTTTTACTAAATGATGGAATTAAACCTTTTATTGATGAAATACTACCATCTACAATTTGATATGATTCATTAAATTTAGAAAAGATTGCAGATAAAATAGTTGATTTACCACTATCAGGATTACCATATAAACAAAGATGAAGAGGATATTCGAATTTTGAAGAGAATAAAAATCCTAATATTAAATCATTGATATTTTTTGGTTGTCTATAAATATAAGTTTTTTTCTCTATTTCATTATAATGAGAAAAAATAAAATCTAAATAATCTATTCTTTTAAAATTATCAGTTAATGAAAATAAATGTTGATGATTCATTATTTTTTGAATAACTGACTTTGCTGAGTTAACTAATATTATCTTTTTCTTACTACTGATTTTAGTATAATTTCCTACAAGCAATTGGTCAAAAATTTTTGTAGTATTTCCCTCAATAAAATATTCACCAAAATCTAATTTTTTTTCAGAAAAGAGAGTACATTTTACACCTTCATGAATAAACTCGTAAATATAAAAATCTACTCCAAAACTTCTAACTTCATGCCATTTTTTTGATGCTGGTTTTTTCTCATCAAAAAAAACAATTCGTTCATCTGGTAAAATATCATCACTTTCTTTTTGAAAAATTCTAAAAATAATAACTTCTTGTTTATAATTTGTAAGTGATGGACTAATTATTCCTTGTAAAAATAATTCTTTATTAATAAATAACTTTTTCTTCTCCCTCGTCATTTTTTTAAGATTATAAAAAGTTTCATTTCCATTCAAATATTCAACTTTATTTTTATTATGTAATTTACAAACCGCACAAGTTACTTTCATTAATTCAGGATAATATTTTTTAATCCATAAATTTAATTCACCACAACTAAATTGTTTTATCTTTCCACTTTTTGCTTTTTCCCACCATCCATGAACTTCACCAATATTATGATTTTGTTTTCTACAAATTTCTTCTGCTATTTTTAATCCATCATTACCTAAAGTCGTAAATAAAAAAATAGAAATATTTTTTAAAAGTTTATCATTTTTTGATGTTCCTGTTTTTAAAAGTTCATGATTTCTCACATATTCAACTAAATCGCAACTCGTTACTAAATGTAGTGGTTGTTCACTTTCTTTTTTTTCTTTTAAAAGTGAATTAATAAATCGTGTATTATGTTCAATTTGTTGTGGTGTCGCTGTTTGACATTTTATTAATTCACAATATGATTCTCTTCTATGATTATAAGTTCCCCAAATTCTAATTAATCTTGGTAAATCAAAAACTTTTGTATCAATATCTAAATTATGTTCTGATACTAACCAATCTTTAAAAGATTTACCAATATTAATCATAAATTCACGATTATTATTTGTTATATCAGTTGGTTTATATGGAATATAATAATGCCATCCTCCTTTTACTCTGCTCTTTGCCTTTGCCTCAATGTAAACATTATATTTTTCACAAACATCTTCAAAAGCAATAGATTTAGTATTTTCAATATCATCATCAATATCAATAACCCATGATTTTAAGAATGTTATATTTTCTGTTCTTCTACTTGTATGAAATCTGTTACGACAGGCAAAACAATCTCCTTTTTTATTATTTTCAATAGTTTTATTAATAAAATCTTCTTTATTAGAAACAAAACTTATTATTTCAGAAGAATAAGATTTATTTATTTGATTATAAACTAAAAGAGATGTTGCAGAGGGTCTTAAATATCTATAAAATAAATCTATCTGCTTCTTTTTCCACTCATCAGTTCTCATTTTGAAAAAAAACCTAATAAGTGTTTAAATCTTCTTCATTGTTATTATTAACACTTGCTTTTTTTAAAAGCACTATATCCCCAATATTTTCAGCATTTAGTAATTTCCTTGTTTGAGCATCAAGTTTTATTACCCAACTACCACCTATTTTTTCAACACATCTTGGTATTTCCATTTTATTTCACCTCATTAAAAAATTTTTCCATAAACCCATGGAGTATTTTTCATCTCCCAATCTCTTAAACATTCTCTACATAACCATTTACCATCTCTCTTCATAGCTATCATTCCAGGTTCTGATTTTTTACAACGAACCTTAATTATTCTTTTACTTTTTAATGCTAAAGCTCTTTCTAAACTTTTTTCTCTTAAAAGACATTTCCTTCTACTTACTTTATAAATATAAATTTCTCCTTCACATTTAATAAATCCTTCTTTTGTTAATTCCATTATTACACCGTTATTATTATTCCAATTGCAATACCTATTATCAAACCTACAATTAACATTAAAATAGCATTCTTATTTAACTCATGTTCTTCATCAATCATTTTAGTTGATAATTCTCCAAAATGAACTTACATAAATGAAATTCAAGAACTACTTTTGAATTTGGTTCATGAATTGAAATTGTTTCACTACTATAATACTTACATTCTTGATTATTAATTGAACAACAAAGTTTTCCTTCGTGAATATGTTGATAGTATCCATTTAATTCAACACATTCCTTTTCTAAATCATTCATTATATATTGTATTCCTCAAATTTTGTACATTCACATTTGAAACTAGCTTTACCTTTTCTTAATCTTTTTTGACATTCCTCATCCCTACTACTAAAAGTAATGAAATGAAACTTTCTTTTATGTCCACAATTTCTACAAATATCTTCTTGATTCATTTTTTAACCCTTATCAGCAAATCCACAATTAACACATTTATAATCATTAGTATTAATTCTGTATTTAGCAGATTTGTTTCCACATTCAATACAAGTTCTAGCTTTATGTTGAAACTCTAAATTCCATTCTAATTTTTTGAGTTCTTTCTGTAATCTTCTAATTTCCTTTCTTATTGTTGGAATATTCATTTTTGTGTGTTTCTATGAAGCAAAGGGAGTGGCTGTCACAAGGACTTCAAAGAAGTCTTGAACACTCCCTTCACTTTTTCATACTAATCCGACTTGTTTTCCTCATTCTTCAGTATTTAACTCTTTTCAGATATTTTGCTTTGAGTTCTAAGTAATCTTCTCTTTTTATGAGAAGGACATTTGGAGAATAAGGAGTTCTTTTTTTCTCAATCTCCTCAAAAATCTCTTTAGCTTGTTTTTGGAGTTCTTCTTTAAAAAACTCTTTAACATCATTTTCAGCAGATTTATCAACAGTTAGTTTCATTTTTTATGTGTTTTCGGAAAGTTTTTTAACTTCTTCAAAAAAATCATCAAGTATTAATCTCAAATCACTTCTATATTGGTATTTATCTTCAATCTTCAGAATATATTTTGAGATTAATACTATTTTCTCTTCTTGCTTCATCTTCTTTTGTTTATTGAAATATGATTCTCCTGGTTTCATTTTTCTTCATTTATGTGTTTTGCGATATTTATTATAAAGTTTTGAAAATCTTTCGTATTCAAATTCATTATCTAAATGTAGATATTGATTAGCAATTTCTCTCCACATATTCCATTTATCTTTATCTTCTTTGTTCCAAACCATTTCTTTTAATATTCTCGTTTTAAGTTTCATTTTTTGGTCGTTTTCAGCAATCTTTCCATATATTGATAAAAATATTGGTATCCTAATTTTGCCATCTCTTTTTTAATAAACCAATATTGTTCTTCTTTTACAGCAATATGTCTCATTTTCGTATTTCTTTGGATTTCTGAAATTTAACTTTAAATCCTGCTTTTTCAATTAGCCATCTATAAAAATGTGGATGGTCAGATTGTTCTATGAATTTTTCTTCTTTTGATTTCATTTTCTAGATATTTTCGAAAAGTTTCTTTATTTTTTCTTTTAAAATCTTAAGTTTTTGGTTAGTATTTAATTTTTCATCTAATCTACAAAGATATTTTAAATGACAAACAACTTTGGAATTTCCAGTTTTCATATTAAATATCTCATAAGGATGGTCAATAATATATTTTTCACCCAAAACTTCTCCTTTAGGAAACCTTTTATCAAAACTTTTTGTTATTACATGCCAATATCTATATTTCATTTTTTGGTCTCTTTATGTGTTTTCTGAAATTCTTTAACTTTATCCCAATCCATATTAAGAAATAATAGTAAAGGTCTTAATTTAAAATCACTTTCTTTTGTTGGGATACCTTTTGGATTTTTTAATATTTCTTTAGCATTAAAAGATAAGACAACCCTATATCTGCCTTTTTTATTTATACTTTCTTCAACTATAAAAGCATGTAAATCTTGAAGGAAAACTTCTTTAAAATACTCTGCTTGTTTCTTTATCAAATCACATATTTCTAAGTATTTCATTTTTTGGTCGTTTAACGATTTCTTAAACATTCCTCATTACAAAAATAATAGTTATCATAAATTAATGGTTTCTTCTTAATTTCTTTTCCACAAGTTTCACATATCTTTTTCATTTCTTTCCTCCTTTGGTCGTTTTCAGATATTTCTTCTTTAAATCTTGAACATCATATATGGAAACCATTTTGTTAAATTCCAAATTCTCAATCTTCTTAAAGATTTCTTTGGCAGTTTCTTTTCTAATTTTGTTAGTTAATTCTTCTGTTTGTTTTTTACCTTGTTCAATTACTTTTGCTAAAGATTCTGCAATTAATTTATCTACCTTCATTTTTCTTATTAATAATATCAACTGTTTTCGTTAATTCAAATCTCGCCTAGCCAACCAAACAGTCCTAAGGCTGAACTTAATCAGTTAGCTTATGGCGTTCCCTCTCACGAGAGTTTGGTTGTTAGCGCATGGACATGCCATCCGAATTAAGGCATGCTATCCATACCCAAGTTGTTTAGCGGTTTTATTGTTTATGTGATTTTTGAAGTATGGAGATTTTCTCATACTCTCTATACTTTTTATTTATGTGTTTTCGGAAATTCTTGTTCAATCTTTGATAATCTATCTTTAATCATTACTCCAACAAGCAATAAATCTTCTGGGCAATATTCTCTATTTTCTTTTAATAGTTCAATAATTTCTTCAACTAATTTTTGTTTAGCATTCATTTTTTGGTCGGTTTCTGATATTTTGCTTTGAGTTTATCCACTTCATTAACTTTATCAAGCCAAGTTATACTACTACAACTCCCTCAAAGATTTGTTTAGCTTGTTTTTGGAGTTCTTCTTTAAAGAACTCTCTAACATCTTTTGCAGCATATTTATCAACAGTTAATTTCATTTTTTGATTTAAACTTATCTCCTGATAATATTTTTTTTATAGCTAATTATTTTAGTCGGGATAATCCACTTCTTCATTTTCACTTCCTATTATTCTCTAAATATCCTAATAAACATTTTGTATTGCAAAAATCTAATTCTTCAATTCCATCTTTAAATTTTTTGATATTAGCTGAACCATCTTTCTTCCTTCCATTAGTTATCTCAATACTAAAATCAGAAGCACTTATAATCTTTATCCAACCTTTTTCTGCATAGTAATCTTTTGTAATTTTGGAACAAAAATCATATTTTTCTACTTCAATTTTCATTTTTTTTCTCCCATTTTAGCAATTCCATAATGTTCCCAGACATTTACAATTATTGCATCAACTACATCTTGAGCTGCATTTGGATTACCCATTCTGATAAAATATTTTGTCATCTTAATCAACTTTTCTCTTTCCTTGGCATAATGCCATTCATCTTTTGATGTTTTTTTCTTATCCATTTTTAGCCCTAATTCCTTCAACTCTTAATGCTCTTTTCTCATCTTCATATTTATGATATATACATAACCTATCATCAAACTCCACAGTTAGTTCTTTCATTTTCTAGCCCTTTTTGGAAGGTTTCTTATATTTCTTAACTGCTTCTGCTAATGTTAATCCTTTTTTTGTTTGTTCAGCAATAAATAAGTTATATGCAGATGGTTTTCTCTTTTTCTTCTTGGCAATCTTTTCAAGTAATTCAAGAACAAATACTCTAAACATTGCATCTGCTGCATCACCGCTATATCCATTCTTTAAACTCTTTCTTGCACTTTCTCTCAAATATTTTTTACATTGAATTATATCCATTTTTATTCCTCCTTCAATTTTTAGATAAAAGCTGAAGTATCCCTTTATCTTCTTCAACAATCTCCTTCATTAATTCCATAAACTCTTTCTTTAGCTTTTTATTCATTTTTT
>Ga0315541_1000732_pt1 | contig 34060 bp, 35 predicted proteins | sample SalMarSW160190MG_FD_203095 | JGI IMG/M metagenome (GOLD analysis project Ga0315541, IMG submission 203095) | Salt marsh sediment microbial communities from the Plum Island Ecosystem LTER, Massachusetts, United States - Salt Marsh Sediment SW1601-190 ...
GTGGCCGAGGCCGCCAACCCCGTCGGCGTCGTGGCCGTCACCGTGGCCACGCCCTCGCCCGAGGCCGTCACCACCCCGGAGGCCGTCACAGTCGCCACACCCGAGGCCGAGGTGGCCCACGCCAGCGGCACCCCCGCCACCACCGCGCCGCCCGCGTCCTTCACACTCGCGCCCACCGTGGCCGAGCCCCCGGGCGCCAGCAGCACCTGCGCCGGACCCACCGTCACCGACGTCGCCGTCGCGCCCGGACCCGTGTACACCAGCGGAATCTGCACCGCCGCCGGAGGCGCCGAGCCCGGAACCCCGGCCGGCGCGGCTGTGGCCGGGATGTTCTCGGCGGTGAAGAGCACCGTGGTGCCCTGCATGGCGGTGAGCGTGACGAGGAACTGCTCGTTGTCCTTCGCCGAGATCGCCACCGTCAGGTCGTACTCGCTCTGCCCCGGCGTCACCACGATCACCGTGTCCAGCACCACCACGTTGTCGGCCGCACGCCGCACCACCATGCGGAACCGGTCCACCTGGTCGAACGCCGCCGCCAGCGCGTCCTCCTGCGCCGACGTCATGGGTCGCTCCCCTCCCGGGCCCACCAGTGACAGCACCGGCGCGATCACGAACGCCCCGGGACCAGTCCCCTCCGGGCCCGACGGCGCGTCCACGCACGACGCCAGCAGCAGGGTGGTGGCCAGCACGGCCAGGAGGCTCAGGGACCCACGACGGACGAAGGAGGCGCGCGACATAGTCGATTCCCGGATAGGGGGACGCCCGGAGCCGCCCCAAAGCACGGGTGGAGAGACAGACACAATAATAGAAGAATATCTCCGGTGGCCGACGCTCTCAGCAAGAAGAAAAGCGTTCCCCCGGCCGGAGGTCCTCTCTTTCCCGCTCCCTTCGGGACCGGGTACATTGGACAACCCCCGACGCCTTCCCATCCCTCAGTCCCGGTGGGGCGTCCGGTCAGTCCATCCATTCCAGTGGAGGCGGAGTCCCGTGTCGGAGAACGTGCACGGCTGGTCCACGGACGAGGTGGTGGAGCTGCTCTGGAAGGTCGATCTGTTCAACGGTCTTCCCATGGACGACCTCCGCGGGATCGCGGGGATCGTGGGGGGCACAAGCATCGAGGCCGGCGAGGTCCTCTTCGAGGAAGGGGACCCGGGGGACGCCTTCTACATCGTGTTCAAGGGAGCCATAGAGATCTCCAAGCTCCGGGCTGACGGAACCAGGGAAAAGCTGGCCGTGAGGCGGGCGGGGGAGGGCTTCGGCGAGATGGCGCTCCTCAACGATGCGCCCCGTTCCGCGGCGGCCCGGGCTACCGAGGCCACCCAGCTCATGAGCGTCTCCCGCGAGGATTTCGAGAAGCTCCTCGGCGGGGATTCGCTGGCTCTGCGGATGATGCAGGGACTCTCGAAGGCGCTTCGGGCTCTGGGTGTCCGCTTCGCCAGCGTGGAGAAGATCCACGACGTCGGTGCCCGCCTCCGCGTGGATGCGTACGAGATCAGCCGGGTCATGCAGGCCGGCATGCTTCCCTCCACCGCGCCCAGGGTGGAGGGCTTCGACGTGGCTGCGGGCACCACCACCGAGGATTCGGGGCGCGGAGCCTCGGTGTGGGATTGGGTTGTCCTTGGGGATGGGCGCACCGCCCTGCTCACCCTGGACGTGCGCCAGGACGGCTTCCCCCCCGCCCACCATCTGGGTGCGGCGCGTGCCGTGCTGCGGGGACTGGCGGCGGACCACGCCACCCTGCCCCAGCTCCTGGCCAAGGCCAACGAGGCGCTCAGCGCAGCGGCTATCGAGGGTCTGGACCAGTTCGTGGAAGTCGGGATCCTGGTCCTCGGGCCTCAGGGCGTCGAGTGGGCCAGCGCCGGGCGTGTCCCGGGCGGGGTCATCCGCCGGGACGGCACCTTCGAGGAGTTCGGGGCCCACGGTCCGCCCCTGGGCATGATGGGGGGCTTCAAGTACAACGTGCAGTCCCTCGGCATGGGGGCCGGGGACACGGCCTTCGTCCTTTCCCATGCCAGCTCCGGCCTCTTCATGGGGGCTGCGGACCTCATGGCCCAACTGCACGGGAAGCCCGCCGGCGAGGTGGTGTCCACGCTCCACAAGGCCATCCGGAAGGCCCAGGGGGACCTGCGCACCGAGACCTCGGTCCTCTACGCGAGAAGGCACTAGAGGCCGAGGCACGGGGGTGGCACGGAGCGGCACGGAGCGGTGCGGGGGGCTGGGTGGCGGTGTAGGTCGAACCCCGGGGCCTCACCCGGGTACCCATTCCCTCGCCCCCGGAAGGCGTGAGGCCACCGGGACGGTTTCCACCGAGAAGAGGAAGGTCGGGCCATGGCCCTCACCGAGAAGGACGTCCGCAACGCGCTCAAGACCGTGAAGGACCCGGAGCTGGGTCTGGATCTGGTGGTTCTGGGGCTCGTGTACGACATCGAGGTCCAGGGGAACAACGTGAAGGCCATCATCACCCTCACCTCGCCCCTCTGTCCCGTGGCGGGCCAGATCGTCGAGGATGCCCGGCAGGCCATCCTCAGCCTCGAGGAGGTGGACAACGCCGACGTGGAGCTCACCTTCAGCCCGCCCTGGACGCCCGAGCGCATCAGCCCCCTCATCCGCTCGTCGCTGGGCATCTGAGCTCCGGCGGTGCCTCAGCCCGCCAGAGGACCGAGGAGGGTGCTCCTAGTCCAGGAGCGTCACGTCCTCGAGGAAATCACGCAGGGGATGGGCCACCGAGACGGCGCGCTCGGTGAGGATCTGTGCGAGCTCACGGCAGTCCACGCCCGCCCCGGTGAGGTGCCGGCACACCGCCTCTCCCAGACGGCCGTCGGACTCGTCGGCGGCTTGATGGTACTCGGCGTACCGGGCGCCGACCCGCTGCTCGAAGAGGGGGAGCTGGGCCAGGGGGGTACCGTGGAGCACCATGTCGTCGAACACGGCCCGGTGAAGGGCGTCCAGGCCCTTTCGGATGGTGGCGTCGGGAATCCGGCCGTGGAACGCGAGCTGGGCTCCGCGCGTATGCGCCCACATGAAGAAGATGAGCGCTTCCTCCGCGGCATGCTCGTCGGGCGTCCCGTCCTCGTCGGGCAGGAGCGCTCCGTGGGGGAGAGGCGTCCCCATGTCCTCGCGGGCGAGGAAGTCGGTGAGGCTCTCCCAGACCAGGCGTGCGAGGGTATCGCCCAACTCCTCCGTGGTCATGGTCTGAGGGGCCCTGAATTCTCGGAGTTCGTCCGTCTTGGAGGAGATCACGATCCGGTTCGGGTTCGAGGAAGGCGGGGAACCCCCTCAATTCCGACCCGACCACGAGGGGTGTCAAGCTTTTTTCTGATGAGGAGCGTCGCAGGCCGATGATTACTAAACAGTTGACACGACATGGCTCCTCCCGGCACCCCCGGGTGGGGGCGCTCCTCGCCGCAGCCGTGCTCCTGGCGGGGTGCGCTGCCCCCAAGGCCACCATCCCCGACCCCAGACCCATCATCAACTACTCCGGCGCCCGGATCCGCGTGGACAAGGAGCGGATGCAGGCGATCCAGGAGTGGGTCACCCGGGAGCAGGACAACATCACCGAGGACCCGGGCTTCTGGGTCATCACCGACATGGCCGTGGACGAGGTGTATCCCTGGGACGGGCTCCGGTTCGCCGGCGCGGACACGGTGAGGGTAAGGCTGGACCCCCGCGTTTCCGAGGCCCAGGTGGTCATGGAGATCTACGGGCACCTCCACCTCATGGCGCGCATGGGGCGGCAGGAGGAGTGGCTCCCCGAGGCGCCCACGGCCGTCGGATACGACCTGGAGCGGGCCATCCTCTCCCGCGTCTCCGACGCCTGGCTGCTCGGCCGGACGGTGTTCGGAACCCAGCCGTACGCCCCCCTGGACGAACTCATCTACTCCAAGGAGAACGGGTATCTGGATGCCTTCATCTTCACCGCCCGCCCCGACGAGTTCGCCGAGGCTCGCGCCGAGTGGGCGAGGGGGAAGCCGGGCGAGGCGGAGGCATACCGCCAGTGGTTCGTCCAAACCTTCAGCCGCGAGCCTCCGGGGCTGCGGCCGAGGTAGGAGCGTATCCGGTATCGGAGGCGACCGCAGTCGGCCGGCCCGCCGCCGTCCCCCGAAGAGGTCAGCCCTCCAGCGAGATCTCCCACTGGAGGCTGATGGGTCCCTGACCCTCTGCCTCCTCCACGTGCACGTCCACTCGACCGGTGCGGGCCAGCCGCTCAGCGGACGGCTTACCCCCGACGATGGCGAAGCCCACCACCTTCGCCGTGCACGTGCGACCGTCGGGAGCGCTCGCCCGCAAGCGGGCGCCCCGGAGGGCGCGGACAGAGGGCGCTTCGCCTGCCTGCAGGCGGAGGCGTAGAATACGACCGGAGTGGGGGGCGTCCATGGCGTCCAGCACGCGGAAGACGACGCCTCGACCCGTAGCAGTTCCCGTAGCCATGGCAGGAAGAGTATTCGGATGAGCGCGCCAGCGGAAGACGGAGCGCATCCCGGGGGTGCCGCGGATGCAGGGAGCCTGGTGATGCCGCCGGAGCTGATGCGCGAGCTGGGGGAAGCCGCCCTGGACGCGCTCCTCCGGAGGGCGCAGGGTCTGCCTGACGACGTGCCCTGGCGGGGCGCGGACCGCCGGGACCTGGAGCCGTTGCTCAGGGAACCACCGCCGGAGCATGGGCGCCCGCCGCTGGACGTGCTGGAGCGTGCCCTGGGAAATGTCCTGGCCGTGGCCGGGCGGGTGGACCACCCGCGCTTCTTCGCCTTCGTCCCGTCCTCGCCCACCTGGCCCGGCGTCATCGCCGACTTCCTCGGAGCCGGGTTCAACACGTTCCAGGGGACGTGGCTGGAGTCGGCGGGGCCCAGCCAGGTGGAGCTGGTGGTGACGGACTGGTTCCGGGAATGGGTGGGGTACCCCGTCGGGGCGGGAGGGCTCTTCACGTCGGGAGGATCGGCGGCCAGCTTGGACGCCCTGGTGGCTGCCCGCGAGGCCGCCGGAGCGCCCGAGCGCCCGGCGGTGTTCATGAGCGACCAGAGTCACAGCGCCCTGGAGCGCGCCGCGCGGATCATCGGCGTGCGGCCTGTGGGGATCCGGAAGGTCCCCTCGGACGACGCCTTCCGCATCCGCATGGACGACCTGGAGGCCGCCATCGCCGGGGCCAGGCGGGAGGGGTTCCTCCCCATCGCCGTGTGCGCGAATGCCGGAGCTACGAACACGGGCGCCGTGGACCCGCTGGAGGACATGGCTGACCTCTGTGCCCGGGAAGACATCTGGCTTCACGTGGACGGCGCCTACGGCGGCTTCGCCGTCATCACCGAAGAGGGACGGTCGCTCTTCCGCGGGCTGGAGCGCGCCGACTCCATCGTGCTGGACGCGCACAAGTGGCTCTTCCAGCCCTTCGAGGCCGGGTGCCTCCTCGTGCGCGACGTGCGCACCCTGGAAGGGGCGTTCAGGGTGCTTCCCGAGTACCTCCAGGACGCGCGGCTGGGAATGGAGCACGTCAACTTCGCCGACCGGGGGCTCCAGCTCACGCGCTCGTTCCGCGCCCTGAAGGTGTGGATGTCCGTCCAGACGTTCGGGATGGCCGCGTTCCGGGCCGCCGTGGGACGGGGGATGGAGTACGCGGCGAGGGCCGGAGATCACGTGCGTGCCTCGCGGACCCTCGAGCTCCTGACGCCGCCCTCCCTGGGCGTGGTCTGCTTCCGGGTGAACCCCGGCGGCCTCGGGGAGGCCGCCCTGGAGGAGCTGAACGACGCCGTGCAGGCGAGGGTCAACCGGTCCGGGACGGCGATGATGTCTTCCACGCGGCTCAGGGGGATCTACGCCCTGCGGCTCTGCATCCTGACCCATCGCACGACCTGGGCCGACGTGGAGGGCACCCTGAAGGCTGTCGAAGCCTTCGCCGACGAGCTGGCGCCCCGGTGAACATCCCCCTCACCGACGCTGCCGCGCTGGCGGTGCTGCTGGTCTTCCTTCCTGTCCTGTCCGTCGTCCAGGCGCGGATGCTCCGGCGCATCGAGGTGGAGCGCACGGGCGCCTACGTGAGCTCGGCGCTGTCGCTCCTCGCGTTGGGTGGTGGCGCGTGGGTCGTGGGGAGCCGGCACGGGGGTGCGCCGGCGCTCGGCCTCGTTCCTCTTCCGTGGCGTGTGTTCGCCGCGTGGACGCTCGGGCTGGTGGTGGGGGGGCTGGTTGTCACGGTGGCGTTCCGCGTGGCGGGTCGGGGCCTCGGCCTGGGCGAGTCGCGCCTCCTCAGGGACCTCCTTCCGCGCACCGGGAAGGAGCGCGCGGTCTTCGCCGGGCTCTCGGTGGCGGCGGGCGTGGGCGAGGAGCTGGCGTACCGGGGGTATGTCATCCCGGTGCTGGCGGGACTGGTCGGGAGCCCCGTCGCCGCTGCCCTCTCCTCCGTCGTGTTCGGCGTGCTCCATGCCTACCCGGGTCCGCTGGGGGTGGGGCGCACGGCGATCCTGGGCGGGGTGCTGGCCTGGGGCTTCCTGGCCAGCGGAAGCCTGTGGCCGCCCATGGCGGCCCACGCTTTTCTCGACGTGCTCCTGGGGATGGCACTCGCCGAGCGCATGATGGTACCTGAAGAGGCACACGACTGACGCCCAACCTCCGGAGCCGCACAGCGATATGGACGTGGATCTCGCCCTGCTGGCCGACGCCGCTACCATCGACACCGCCGGGAAGCTGAACATCCTGGGGATCTTCGACCACCTGTCCACGGCGACCCTCCCCGCCCAGCACCCCCACATGGTGCTCATCCTCCGCTTTTCCTCGTCGGTGCAGGAGATCGGGCCTCACAAGGTGACGATCACCCTCCGGGACCCGCGCGGCGCCGAGGCCATGCACATCGACGGCGAGATGCACCTGGGGCCCGGTCCCGGGGTGGTGGGAGAGGGGATCAAGGTGCCCCACGTCCTCCACCTGGACGGTCTGGTGTTCGCCACCGCCGGGAGGTACGCCTTCGACGTGAGGGTGGACGGGGAGCATCATGTGTCGGTGCCCCTCACGGTCTCCGGCCCGCCGAGGGCGGAAGCCTGACGCGCGCCCACCGGCGAGGCTCGCCGAATCGCTGAAACAACCGCAGCGTTGCAAGGTAGAGAGATGGGCGGACGGTGATGGCTCTCCGGACGGCTTCACGGAGCGCGACGGTGATCCTGCACTGCAACTTCGAAGAGATCCAGGCCCTCAAGGCCGGGGGACGCTCCTTCCTGGAGGGAGGGGCGGAGGGACTCGTGCCGGCGCTGGCGTCCGCGCAGACCCGGGCACGCATCGAGGCGTTCCTTCCCCGTCTCGTAGGGGACCTGGACGTGGAGTCGCTCGCCGAGGCCCGGGCCCTCCGGGTGGCGATGGAAACCATCGTGCAGCACCTGCGCGCCGAGATGGAGGCGTTCGTGGTGGACACCCACGCCGCCGATGAGGCAGCGGTGGCCGCCTACTTCGACTTCGCCCACGCCCTCTCCGTCTCACACCGCCTGGACGAGCTCGTCGCGGAGATGGAGGCACTCGTCGAGCTGCTCACCGGTGAGCCCGCCGACGACGAGGCCGCGCTGTCGTTCCGCTTTCCCGTCTGAAGCCCCGTGAGCCCTGATCGCACCCCGGCCCTGGAACCCATGCTCCAGAGCCGGCCCGACGACGCAGCGCCGGCGTCTCGCCTTGCACCGCCCATCCCAAACTGAGAACCTTGGGCCGCGGCGGGGCCCTCCTCGTCACACCGACCGCCGCGCCACACCTGTCCGCGTTCCCGGAACATGCTCCTGGAGTAGGAATGTCCACGGCCCGGAAGCGGGAACGGATCCTGCCTCGCCTCATCGAAGAGGAGATGCGGGAGTCGTTCCTCGACTACTCGATGTCCGTCATCGTGCAGCGCGCACTTCCCGACGTGCGCGACGGCCTGAAGCCCGTGCACAGGCGGATCCTCTACGCCATGCACGAGCTGGGCCTCACGCCGGACAAGGCGTACAAGAAGAGCGCCACGGTGGTGGGGGACGTGCTGGGCAAGTACCACCCCCACGGCGACTCGGCGGTCTACGAGGCCCTGGTGCGCATGGTGCAGGACTTCTCCCTGCGCTATCCGCTGGTGGACGGACAGGGCAACTTCGGCAGCATCGACGGCGACAACGCCGCCGCCTACCGCTACACGGAGGCGCGGCTCCAGTCCATGGCGGTTGAGCTGCTCGACGACATCAAGAAGGAGACCGTCGCCTTCCAGCCCAACTTCGACGGCCGGCTGGGGGAGCCCACCGTGCTCCCGGGGCGGTTCCCCAACCTCTTGGTGAACGGCTCGTCGGGGATCGCGGTGGGCATGAGCACCAACGTGCCTCCCCACTCCCTCCGGGAGGTGGCGGCGGGGGTCAGGCAGCTGGTGCTGGACCCCGACTGCACCGTGGCCGACCTCATGCGCCACATCCCCGGCCCCGACTTCCCCACCGGGGGGATGATCGTGGGGCGCTCCGGGATCAAGGACATGTACGAGACCGGGCGCGGCCGGGTGATCATGCGCGCCCGCGTCGTCAAGGAGGCCCTGCGGGGGGGCAAGGAGCAGCTCGTCGTCACCGAGGTGCCGTACGCCGTCTCCAAGACGAGGATCATCGAACAGATCGCCGACCTGGCGAAACATGGGAAGATCGAGGACCTGGCCGACATCCGGGACGAGACCGACCGGGAGGGAATCCGGCTGGTCATCGAGCTGAAGCGCGGAGCCAAGGCGGGTAAGGTGCTGAAGTATCTGTACAAGCACACCAGCCTGCAGACCACCTTCGGAGCCATCCTCCTGGCCCTGGACCACGGCGAGCCCAAGGAGCTCAACCTCAAGGAGATCCTGGAGCGGTTCCGGGACCACCGGCTGGACGTCGTCCGCAAGCGGAGCCGGTTCGACCTGGAGAAGGCCGAGGCCGAGCGCCACATCATCGACGGCTTGCTGGTCGCTCTCGACAACATCGACGCGGTGATCAAGATCATCCGCGGCTCCAAGGACCGCGCGCAGGCGTCCGAGCGCCTGCAGAGCAAGTTCGGCCTGAGCGAGACCCAGGCCGAGGCCATCCTCAACATGCGCCTGGCCAAGCTCACGGCGCTGGAGCGCTCCCAGCTCAGGGCCCGACTGGCCGAGCTCCAGTCCGCCATCAAGGAGCTCAGAGCCATCCTGAAGTCCGAGGAGCGGCAGCTCGAGGTGATGCTGGAAGAGCTCAGCGAGGTGGTGAAGAAGCACGGCGACGCACGGCGCACGGTGATCCTGGAGGAGGGCATGGAGGCCGAGGCGGAGTCTGCCGCCCCCGTGGAGGAGCAGCTCGCCGACGAAGCCGTGGTCGTCACCATGAGCCACGAGGGCTTCGTCAAGCGCATCCCCATGCACCTCTACCGCCGGCGCGTGTCCTCGGGGAAGGCGCTGGCGGGGATGGAGCGGTACGAGGACGACTACCTGGAGCGGGTCTTCGTGGCCCGCACCCAGGGGTGGATCCTGGCGTTCACCGAGCAGGGGCACTGCCACTTCCTTCCGGTGATCGACGTTCCCGAGAGCGGGCGAGCGTCCCGGGGGCAGTCGGTGTACGGCCTCCTGGGCGCTGCGGACCGCCGGGACCGCATCGTGGCCATGATCCCCGTGGACGACCTGCAGGCCCCGGAGCGGTACCTGGTGTTCCTGTCCCGCGGGGGCACGATGAAGCGCACCGCCCTCTCCGAGTTCGCCAACCCGCGCTCCGGAGGGATCATCGCCGCGGGGGTCAAGCCGGGGGACCGGATCCTGGAGGTGGCGCTCTCCGACGGCCTGGCCGAGGTCATGCTCCTGTCCAGCGGCGGCAAGGCCATCCGATTCACCGAGGCCGAGGTGCCCCCGGTGGGGCGCACCGCCCAGGGCGTGAAGGGGATGGGGGTGAAGGGACCGGACGAGGTGGTGGGGATGGTGCTCATCCGCCGGGACGCCAATGTCCTCACCGTGTCGGAGGACGCGGTGGGGAAGCGGATCCCTGTGGGCGAGTTTCCCCTCCAGAAGCGCGGGGGGATGGGCACGCTGGTCACCCCAACGGGGGCGAGCGAGTCCAGGGTGGTGGCAGCGCTGGAGATTCTGGACGCCGACGAGGTGGTGCTCATCTCTGCGGCCGGGCAGGTGATCCGCGTGGCCGCCGACACCATCCCGGTGCAGGGGCGCCGCACCCAGGGCCGCAAGATCGCGAAGCTGGGCGCTGGTGACCGGGTGGTGGAGGTGACGCGCGCCCAGGGCGGGGAAGGCGGTCCCACGCCCGCGCCTGCGCTGAGCGGATCAGAAAACGGGCAGCTCGACCTTCTGGGCTAGGGCCGCTCCCCCAACACCGCGTTGAAGGTGAAGCGGGCACCGTCCCGCTCCACCACCACCTTCACCGCGTCTCCGGGCTTCTTGTCCCGGAGCGCGTAGGTGTAGGCGTAGATATCGGCCACCGGCTTCCCGTCGAACTCCACGATGACGTCGCCGGCTCGGAGGCCGGCCCGTTCCGCCGGGCTCCCTTCCCGCACCCCGGTGATGCGCAGTCCAAAGTCGCGGGGCGTCATGTCGGGGATGGTTCCGAAGTACGGCCCGTAGCCCCTGGACGCGTCGCCTGCCGCCGGCGCCGCCGGACGGTCCTGGCGGACGCGGGTGAGGCTTGCCGCCACGGCGCCCGGAGTCCCGGCCAGCCGGCCGGCGATCCCGGCCACCAGCTCAGAGATCCGCTCCAGCCCGTCGGCGTCGATCTTCTCCCAGTCGTCGGTAGGACGGTGGTAGTCCGTGTGGGTGTTGGTGAAGAAGTGGAGAGCGGGGATCCCGCTCGCCACGAAGGAGGCGTGGTCCGAAGGCCCGTACCCGTCGGGGGAGAACGCGAGCTTCAGGGGGACGGCGAGCTTCGCGTTGGCGGCGTTGGCCACCGTCTCCCACTCCTGAGCGGTTCCTGTGCCGTACACGGTCACCGTGTTCTCGGTGAGGCGCCCGATCATGTCCAGGTTGAGCATGGCCACGGCCTTGCCCAGATCCACCGTGGGCTCGGCCACGAAGCGCGCCGAGCCCCAGAGCCCCTTCTCCTCGCCGGTGAAGGCGATGAAGAGGACGGAGCGGGCCAGGCGCGGCCCCTCCATGAGGCGCCTGGCGATGTCCAGGATCCCGGCGGTGCCGCTGGCGTTGTCGTCGGCGCCGTTGTGCACGGCCCGGGTGTCCGGGTCGAGGGAGCCCTCGCCGCCCATTCCCAGGTGGTCGTAATGGGCGCCCACGATGACGTGCTCGGCGCGGAGCGCCGGGTCGCTCCCCGGAAGGACCGCCACCACGTTCCTCGCGTCGGCGGTGACCGGCCGAACGTCCGTGCGCACAGTGAGGTCCCGCCCTGCCCTGGCGTCCTCGCGGAGCTTCGCCGCCAGGGCGCCGCCGGCCGCGAGCACCGGGACATCCATGGCCTTGCGGATCTCGTGGTCGGGGGAGGGGAGGGGCATCCCCTCGGGGAGTAGCACCACGAGCCCTGCGGCACCCCGGCCGGCCGCAACGGTGGCCTTGAAGTGGGGGTCGGCGCGCAAGCCGCCGCCCGAGGGCGTGTCCGGGTCGCCCCACTCCACCACGAGGATCCTCCCGGCCACATCCATGTGGGCGAAGGCGTCGTCCGGGCTCCCGGGCCGGCTCAGGCCGTGCCCCCCGTAGACGAGGGAGCCGGTGAGCTCGCGGGACGCGGAGAAGCCCAGGGGGGTCCAATCCTTGCCCTGGGCCTGGGGGATCCCCGACATTTCAAGCTTGTTTGCATCGCCCAGGGTCGCGCCCGTGGGGACCGGGAAGGTCTGGAACCACGAGCCGCCGGTGCCGGCGGGCTCCAGCCCCAGGGAGCGGAACGCCCCCGCGATGTAGTCGGCGGCGCAGTCGGCGCCCCAGGTGCCCACCTCCCGCCCCTGCAGGGCGTCGTCGGCCAGGTAGCGGACATGGGCCAGGGGGCCCTGGATGCCTGCCTGGATGCGGGCGGGGTCGGGGCAGGCTGCGGTCTGAGCGGCGGTGGGCGCTGCCAGGACCACGAGAACGGGCGCCAGCAGCGCGATCCGGGCGAAGTGAAGGGCCATCGTGAACCTTTCCGAAGGGTGACGTACGTGAACCACCGAACCTTGTATGCCGTTGCCGCTCTGACGTTCACCTTGGCGGGGTGCGGGCCACGGGAAGCTGGGCAGGACGCCTCCGCCGCTGACCCCCTCGTGCTGCCAGGCGAGAGCCACCTGCGCAACGTGCGCCAGCTCACCTTCGGCGGGGACAACGCCGAGGCCTACTACGCCTTCGACGGGACGAAGCTGATCTTCCAGCACCGCATGACCACCGAGGAGTGCGACCAGATCTACGTCCTCGACATTGCCACGACCGAGCGCACGCTGGTGAGCACCGGCCAGGGCCGGACGACCTGCTCGTACTTCTACCCGTCGGGTCAGGAGATCCTCTACGCCTCCACGCACCACCACGACCCCGCGTGCCCGGCGCCCCCGGACATGTCCCTGGGGTACGTTTGGCCCATCAACGACACGTACGACATCTTCGTGGCCAACGCCGACGGCACCAACCTCCGCCAGCTCACCGACGTGATGGGGTACGACGCCGAGGCCACCGTGTCGCCCACGGGCGACCGGATCGTGTTCACCTCGGTGCGCGATGGGGACCTGGAGCTCTACTCCATGGAGCTGGACGGCTCCGATGTGAAGCGTCTGACCCACCGGCCCGGGTACGACGGAGGCGCGTTCTTCTCGCCGGACGGCACCAAGATCGTGTGGCGGGCCCACTACCCCGAGGCAGGGCCCGAGTTGGACGACTACAAGGCCCTCCTGGCCCAGGGGCTCATCCGCCCCGGCGAGCTGGAGATCTGGGTGGCCAACGCCGACGGCTCCGACGCGCGGCAGGTCACCAGCCTGGGCGGAGCCAACTTCGCCCCCTACTGGCACCCCTCGGGCCAGAAGATCATCTGGAGCTCCAACCACCAGGATCCCGAGGGGCGGGAGTTCGACCTGTACATGATCAACCTGGACGGAACCGGGCTGGAGCAGGTCACCTTCTCCGAGGGCTTCGACGGCTTCCCGGTCTTCAGCCCGGACGGCCGCTACCTGGTGTTCGGCTCGAACCGGAACAATGGCGGCACGCGCGACACCAACGTGTTCATCGCGGAGTGGGTGGAGCAGCCGGGGAGTTGACGGTCAGGGGGCTCGCAGCGTCGTGTCCGGGAACCGCTCCAGGAACTGGCGCAGGATGCGGTACGTGAGCCCCCACACGATCTCGTCCACCACCCGGTAGCACGGGAAGGTGCGCACGCCTCCGGGAAGGGCGATGTGCACGTCGTCGTGGGTCTCGGGGTGGCGCAGGGTGTCCAGCGCCACCCAGTGGACCGCGTCCACCTCGGTGCTGGCCACCCGCGCCTCGGTCTGGGCTGGGACGCCCCAGACGAAGGGAGCGATGGTGAGCATGGGAAGGCGGACGCTCCCCGGCTTCAGCTCGTCCAGCCGGCCGAGGGGCACACCCGTGCCCGCCAGGTCCACCCCGGTCTCCTCCAGTGTTTCGCGCACCGCCGTGGTCCGGAGGGATTCGTCCGTCGGGTCCCGGCGCCCTCCGGGGAGGGCCATGTGCCCGGACCACGGGTCGCGCTCCGAGCGGGCGCGCTTGATGAGGAGAAGCTCCAGCGACGGGGTGGCGCGGACCACCACCGCCACGGCGGCCTGGAGGCAGCCGGGGTCGGTGGGGGATGGATCACCGGCGCCCGTGGCGTAGGAGGCCAGCGCTTCGCTCAGGATCCAGAACCGGGGATCCGTCTCCAGGGGGGAGTGGGTCATCCGACCCTTCCCGCCTCCGCCATGCGCTTCCCGGCGGCGCCCACGCTCACACCCCCTTCCGGGTGGGACCCCAGATGATCTTGTGGAGCTGGACCTGGAAACGGACCGGGAGCCTGTCCTCCAGGATCCACCCGGCGAGCGCCTCCAACTCCACCTCGCCCCAAACCGGGGAGACCAGGAGCGCGCCCAACGTCCCATCCGCCACGCGGTGGTCCAGGCCGCGCCCGCGGACGACCTGGCGGGCCCATTCGTAGTCCGAGCGGTCCTTGACCACGAACTTTACCTCGTCGCGTCCCGTCAGGTGGTCCAGGTTCGCCCAGAGGTTGCGTCCGCACTCCCCCGATCCGGGGCACTTCAGGTCCATGATCTTGTAGGCGCGGGGGTCGAGAGGGGCGACATCGAAGGCCCCCGAGGTCTCCACCAGGACCGTGAAGCCCTCGTCCAGAAGCATGCGCACCAGGGGGAAGGCGTTGAGATGCGCCAGAGGCTCACCCCCGGTGACCTCCACCAACGGCGTGCCCACATCGCGCACCTCCGCCACGATGGCGGCAAGGGTCATGCGCTTCCCTCCCTGGAAAGCGTATGCCGTGTCGCACCAGACGCAGCGTAGCGGGCAGCCGGTGATCCGCACGAAGGTGCACGGGACCCCTGCCCAGGTGGACTCCCCCTGGAGGGAGTGGAAGATCTCGGTGATCCGCAGCCAGAGCTCCGCCTCGTCCGCCGGCGGGGAGGCGCCGCCGGTGGTCATTCCAGAGACCCAGCGTCCTTCCCGTGGGGCCAGAGGAAGCCCAGAGGCGTCTCCTTCACCACGGATCCCGCCATGAAGAGCATGTTCGCCGGGCGCTCCGCCAGGCGACGCATGAGGTAAGGGTACCAGTGGGAGCCGAAGGGGATGTACACCCGGACGTCGAACCCGTCCTTCACGAGCTGGCGCTGGAGGTCGCGGCGCACGCCGTAGAGCATCTGGAACTCGAAGCTCTCCTTGGGAATCCCCTGCTTCTGGTGGAACGCGATGGTGGCGTCCAACATGCGCTCGTCGTGGGTGGCCAGTGCCGGCCGGTAGCCGTCGGACATGAGCGCCTTCATGAGCTCCACGAAGTTCCGGTCCACGTCCCGTTTGTCCTTGAAGGCCACCTCGGGCGGCTCGTTGTACGCGCCCTTGCACAGGCGCACCGAGGCGCCGAGCTGGTTCATGCGCGCCACGTCGCCGGCGCTCCGTTTGAGGTAGGACTGGAGCACCACCCCAATGTCGCTCCACCCCTCTGCCCACACCTTCTCGAAGGCGTCCAGGGTGCGCTGGACGTACTCCGAGGACTCCATGTCGAAGCGGATGAACACGCCTGCACGCCGGGCCCGCTCCAGGATGCGCTCCAGGTTCTCTGCAAGGAGCGCGTCGGAGATGTCCTGCCCCAGCGCGGTGAACTTCACGGACACGTAGGCACGCAGGCTCTCGGCGTGGATGCGCTCAATGACCTCGAAATAGGTGTCCGTGAACATGCGGGCGTTCTTCTCGTCGTGTACCGACTCGCCCAGGAAGTTGGCGATGCCAAGGATCCCTTCGCCTTTGGCCTCCCTGATGGCGCGGACCAGGTCGTCGACCTTCTCGCCCGGGACGAACCGACCGGCCATGGCGCGGAGGGGGGTGTTCGTGACCACCGCCTTGGCGGTGGAGGAGCGGCTGAGGAAGATGAGGCCTTCGCGAAGCATGCGATTCAGGTGTTGAGGTTGTCCCGCGCGTGGCAGTGCGCCACGGCGTCTTCCAGGGCCTGGCGAACCTCGGCCAGGGTCATTGCACCCAGGCGGTCCTGGGCCTCTCTCTCGGTGTCGCACTCCACCAGGGTTGGGCTCTCCATGTGGCCGACGATCCCCACGCCCGTCTCGGCCCACCTGGGGAAGACCAGATACCCCTGGAATGGGGCCGTGAGATTTCCCGTCCGCTCCACCTCCGGGGAGACGGTGTAAGGATACCCGTCCGGTCCCTCGAAGGCCGGGGGCCGGTCGTGGACCTTCAGGTACCCCCCCAGCGTCCCGTCGTCCGGGAGCGCGGCGGGATCCGCGTGGCTGCTCGTCATGATCCGGGATGCAAGGCTCCGGCGCCGGGATCGGTGCCGGTAGGCTCTCCGAAGCTAAGGGAAGCTGCCGAGAAGTGGGGAGCCCCGGGGGCCCAAAGGGGCGCCGGCCGTCACCCCCGGGCTCCGTTGTCCCCCCGGCGGGCCGCCGGTACTCTTGGACAGCCCCCCAACCAAGGTAAGGCGGTCCCACCATGCCCAGGCAGATGCGCGCAGCCGTATTCAGCGAGTTCGGTTCCCCCGACGTGGTCCACATCGAGCAAGTCCCGGTGCCCGAGCCCGGGCTGGGGGAAGTGCGGGTGAAGGTAGGAGCCTCCTCCCTGAACCACCTGGACGTCTGGGTGCGCCGGGGCCTTCCCGTGGGTACGGTTATGCCCCACATCGGCGGGTCGGATATCGCCGGCACGGTGGACGCGCTGGGCCCGGGCGTGACCGAGGTGGTGCCTGGCACGCGGGTGGCGGTGGACCCGTCGCTCCACTATGGGTGGTACGACGGCCAGGACCAGGGTGCTGGCTTCGAAGCGCGGCCGTTCCAGATCCTCGGCGAGCATACCCAGGGCGGCTTCGCGGAGTACGCGGTGGTTCCGGCGGCGAACCTCCTGGCGCTGCCCGACCACGTCCCCTTCGAGTCCGCGGCGGCGGCGGGGCTGGTCTTCGTCACGGCGTGGCGCGCGCTCATGACCCGGGCGCGCCTCAGGGCCGGGGAGCGCGTGCTCGTCACGGGTGCCTCGGGCGGCGTTTCCACCGCGGCCATCCAGATCGCCAAGCTGGCCGGGGCCACGGTGTACGCGGTCACCAGCGGCCCGGAGAACGTGGAACGGGTGCGGGCGCTGGGAGCGGACCACGTCTACGATCGGAAGCGCGTGGAGGACTTCTCCCGGGAGATCTGGCGGGAGACCGAGAAGAAGGGTGTGCACGTCGCCCTCGACTCGGTGGGCGAGGTGCTGTGGCCCCAGTGCTTGAAGGCGCTGGGCGTGGGCGGGCGCCTGGTCTCCTACGGCGCCACCACGGGGGCCAGGGGGACCACCGAGATCCGGGTCGTCTTCTGGAAGCAGCTCTCCATTCTCGGGACCACCATGGGATCCCCGGCGGAGTATCGTGAGGTCATGAGGCTCATGTTCGCCGGGAAGCTCCAGCCGGTGATCCACCGCGTGATGCCGTTGGCCGACGCGGCCGAGGCGCACGCGCTGATGGAGGCGGGCAGCGTGTTCGGGAAGCTGGTGCTGGTCCCCTGACGGAGCGCACGCCGTGGAGCTGAAGGAAGCCCAGGAGCGGGTCGACGCCTAGATATCCCAGTTCGAGGAGGGCTACTGGCCTCCCCTATCGAACCTGGCCCGCCTCACGGAGGAGGTAGGAGAGCTGGCCCGCCTCCTGAACCACCGCTTCGGGCACAAGCCGAAAAAGCCGGGCGAGGACGAGCAGGACCTGGCCTTGGAGCTTGCGGATATTCTGTTCGCGCTGCTGGTCATCGCCAACGAGCAGAAGATCGACCTGGGCGAGGCGCTGGAGCGCACACTGGTAAAGTACAGGGTGCGGGACTCGGAGCGCTGGACCAAGAAGGGCCGGGGCTAGCGAGTCGACGACGGCAGCCGACAATGCGGCCCGCCTGTGCCGGCATGGCCTCCCCGGACCCCCTCACGTCACTACGGCGAAGTTGAACTTCGCGCCCTGCGCGGCCGCCGAGCGGGCGAATGCCAGAGTCTCCGAAAGCTCGCGAACCACCTCGTCGTGGTCGTCGCGTAGCAGCCCGAAACGCCTGCGCCGTTCCTGCACTGCGGCGAGGAGCCCCTCGAGGAGCGCCACCGCCTCCGCGCCCGGGAGCCACACGCCGTCCCGGGCCATGAGCTCGGTGGTGGACGTCATGCCGTCGGGGAGCGCTTCGTCGCCGAGCGGAACCTGCTGTCGGTGGTGTCGCAGACGTCGGAGAGGGGCGGCAGGCCAAGGGAGCGGCACACCCTGTCCAGCTTGTCCAGGTGCCTGTACAGGGCGTACCGGTCGTCCTGATCCGAGTTCACCCTCCCATCAAGCAGCGCGTTCGCCCAGAGCACGGTGCTCATCGTTTCCTCCGTGCGCTATCGACCGAACCCCGCCAGCGCCTCCACACACCGGTCCAGCTCCTCCTCGGTGTTGTAGAAGTGGGGGCTCACCCGCACGTGCCCCGGGCGGTGGTCCACGATGATGCCTCGCTCCGCCAGATGCTTGACGGCGCCCGCCGGGTCGGCGTGGCGGACCATCACGATGGCGGAACGGTGCGCCGGCTCGGCCAGGCGCAAGGAGAGCCCCGCGTCCCGGCCACGCCCCACCAGGTGCTCCGTGAGGGCGCGGTTGCGCTCCACGATCCGCCCGATCCCCACCTCGTCCACGATCTCCTGGCCGCCCAGCGCCGTGTGCACCGTGGGCAGCGAGGGCGTGCCCATCTCGAAGCGCCGGGCGTCGGGACGGTAGCGGAACCCCTCCGGGTCGAAGCCGAACTGCCCCTCTGCGGCGAACCAGCTCGTGATCCTGGGCTCGAGCGTCGGCACCAGGTCTCCCCGCACGTAGAGGTAGGCCAGACCGGGCCCGCCCAGGAGCCACTTCAGGGGCCCGCCGGTATAGAAGTCCACGCCGGTGGCGGAGAGGTCCAGTGGGACCTGGCCCACGCCCTGGTATCCGTCGATCAGGCACCATGCGCCGGCGCGGTGGGCCACGTCCGCGAGCGCGTGCAGGTCCTGGACGTATCCCGTGGTGAAGAACACGTGGGAGGTGGCGACGAAGAGGGTGCGTTCGTCCACCGCTTCGGCGTACTGCTCCGGGTCCATGCGGACGCCGTCGGGGCTCCTGAGCACCACCAGCTCAATCTCGGGCTTCACCGCCCACTGGTAGGGAAGGGTGGGGAAGTCCAGCTCGGAGCAGACCACCCGGTTGCGGCTGCCAGGCCTAACCGATTCGGCGATGACGGAGAGGGCCACCGAGGTGGAGGGAAGGAGGGCCGTCTCCGCCGGGGACGCTCCCCAGAACTCCGCAACCCTGCCGCGGAGCTCCTCGATGCGCCCGAGCCAGTGCTCGTACCAGGCCGAGGCCCCCATGGCGTGCCAGCGCGCCTGGAAGTCGTCGAGGTACGCCTCCGAGCGGCGCGAAAGCGCGCCCAGGGAGCACGAGTTGAGGTAAGTCCGAGCCGAGAGGATCGGGAACTCGGCGCGCAGCTTGTCGAGGTCGAAGGGCGCGGGCTTGGGGCTCATGGGCGCGGGGCCGGGGTGCGGGGAGCGGACGCCTGACAGTACGTTGTGCCGCGGGGCGGCGTCCACTGCGCGCCAGCGTTGCGGGGCGCCGCGCCGTCGCGAAGCCAGCCATCCCGAAGTCCGCCGGTCCCGAGGACCGCCACCCGATCCAGCGCCGCCGCCTGTGCTCCTCCCTCTCCTGTTCGCCCTGCCCTGGGCCGCGGTGCTCGCCTTCCTCCTCTTGCGGGTGCGCCTCCCCCGGGAGATCCCGCCCGGGCCGCCTGCGCGGACCCCTTTCGTGAGCGTCGTGGTCCCCGCCCGGGACGAGGCGGTGAACATCGCCTCGTGCGTGGCCTCGCTGGCGGCCTCCACCTACCCCGACTTCGAGATCGTGGTGGTGGACGACCGGAGCGCCGACGGCACCGGCGCGCTCGCCCGGGCCGTGGGGCCGGGGCACGCCCGCGCCCTGCGCGTGCTGGACGGGACGGAGCTGCCGGAGGGTTGGCTCGGGAAGCCGTGGGCGTGCGCCCAGGGCGCGGCAGGCGCGGCGGGTGAGCTCCTCCTGTTCACCGACGCGGACACGGTGCACGGGCCGGATCTCCTCTCCCGCGCCGTGGCCGCCATGGAGGAGGACCGGGCCGACCTCCTCACCGTCACCGGTCGCCAGCTCATGGGTTCGTTCTGGGAGCGCCTGGTCCAGCCGCAGATCTTTCTGACCATAATGTTCCGCTTCTTCAACATCGGTGGGCCCGTCGAGGGTCGACGTTGGCGGGATGCCATCGCCAATGGGCAGTTCCTCCTCTTCCGCAGGGATGCCTACGAGGCCCTGGGCGGCCATGCCGCGGTGAAACACGCGGTGGCGGAGGACCTGGCCATGGCGCAGAGGGTGGTACGCACGGGGGGCCGCCTGTCGGTGCGGATGGCCGAGAGCGCGTTCGCCACGCGCATGTACCGCTCCCTGGGTGAGCTGGTGGACGGTTGGTCCAAGAACCTGGTGAAGGGAGGGATGACCACGGTGCTGCCCCGGCTCCGGCCGCTCGTGGCGCCTGCCATGGCCCTGGGCTCCGTGGGGCTCTGGATCGCGCCGCCGGTGGTGCTGGCGGCGGCTACTCTGGGTGTGGGTGGTCCAGGCCTCCTCCTGTGGTCGGCGATGGCCACCGCCCTCAGCGTGCTCGTCTGGGTGCTCTTCACGGCGCGCATGGGTGCGCCCCCGGCCTACGGGCTCCTCTATCCCCTCGGTGCCGCGGTGGGGACATGGATCTCCGTGCGCTCCTGGGCCAGGGGACGGAACGTGGAGTGGAAGGGCCGGACGTACGTGCTGCAGGACCTGTCGGAGGTTCCGTAGCCCGGGTAGGATCGGGGGCGAGATCCCGCCGCGCCGCCCGATCACCCATGCGAGGAGATGGGACCGTGATAACCGCTGGATCGCTCACCCGGAGCCTGGCCACCGTCACCCGTGCCCTCGGGCTGTCCTTCGCCGCGGCGCTCCTTTCCGGGCTGAACGCCTCGGCCCAGACGGCCAGCCGCCCGCCCTTCTCCGCCGACCGTCCCTGGCTCGGTGACCGCGCCGCGGTGATGGGGCAGGGGCTCTGGCAGGCCGAGCTCGGCGCCACCATCCGCGCGGAGGAGAGCGACGAGTTCCTCCTTGGGAGTGCGCTCTTGCGCACCGGGTTCGCCGGCGTGGAGGCGCGCTTCGTCATCCCCTCGGGGTTCATCCGCCACGAGGGGAGCTTCCTCCAGCTCGGCGACCTGGGCGTGGGCGTGAAGGTCCCCCTGGAGCTGGGCGGTGCGTGGTGGAGTTGGGCGGCCCAGGGGACGCTCACGCTTCCCACCGGCTCGGATGAGGCATCCTTCGGGGAGGCGGGCGGCAACGCGACGTTCATCGGCCAGCTGGAGATGGCGGGGGACGTGAGCCTACTTCTGAACGCGGGATACGGCTTCCTCCTCGACGACGTGGCGGGCGGGACCGGCTCCCTCGTGGTCACACCTGCGTTCCCGCTCCCGGGGAGCTCGGACCTCCGGGCCTACCTGGGCCTCGCCACGTATGTCCGCTCCGGCGGCGACGACCTCGTCGTCGAATGGGGGCTCACGCGCATGGAGGGAACGGACCGCCAGTGGGACCTTAACGCCGGATATGATCCAGGGAGCCACGTGTGGTTCCTGGGCGTCGGAGTGACGGAGCGGAAGGGCTGGTAGGGCCCGCTCCGCTACATCGGCAGGAAGAGATCTTTCGTCGAGAGCACCAAACCCTCCCGTGCGCCTTCCACCCGCCACTCGAGTCGGCCCTCGACGCGCTCGGCCTCCGTGGCACCCTCGGCGAAGCGCCAGACCCAGACGACCCTCTCCTCGGGATCCACCACCCAGTACTCCGGGACGCCGAAGTCGCGGTAGCGCCGTGGTTTCTTCACGCGGTCGATGGCGCCCGACGAAGGCGACAGGATCTCGACCACCAGGCCGGGCGCGTGCTCCACGCCCCGAGTCGTGATGCCGGCCCGCGCCGCGTTCGGCACGAACAGCAGGTCAGGCCGGAGGAACTGGCCCTCCGCGAAGAGCAGGTCCACGTCCGGGAGCACGACCCCCAGCCGCTCCCGCTCGACGCAGCCGCGGAGCGCGATGATCAGGGTCGCCAAGATGTGCTGGTGCATCGGCGAGGGCGACGGCGTCACGAGCACCTCGCCGTCGATGATTTCGTAGCGGTTCCCGTCGTCGGGGAGGCGGGCGTACTCGTCATACGTCCAGGTGTAGCGCGTCGTCGTCGGGTCCATGCGGGTCGTCTCGCTCACGGTTGGACGATGTGGTCTCGCGCGGGGTGCTCCCATGGCGGAGCGGGCCGGATCACGTCCGGCAATATACCGTACGGCGGTGTGCGCGTGGGCTCTCGCGTGGCCGTCACCCTGCCTCTCTGACGGGCGTCGACGAGGAGTGGCCGACGGTGGGCCGGTCCGTGGAGCGGGTGGGCCGGTGAGGTCGCGCGGCAGACTGGCAGCTGACTCAACCTCCGCGCCTGACGGTGCCGGAGCCACGGTGCCTTGCCGCGCACCGGACCCCCCGGTACCCTGCTTTCGGGGAGGCTCTTCTCCGACCTGGAGTACGTCTTGCGGAGGCTCCCGCGCGGCCGTGCGACCGCGGCCTTCACGCACACGAGGTGCACCATGCGTTCCCTTGCACGCTTCCTGGTGGCCGCGCTCGCCGTGGCCGTATCCGCCCCACCCCTCGCCGCCCAGGCGGGGCGCCGGGCCCCCGCGACCGCGGCGCCCGCGCCCGAGCTTTACTCCGCCCTCCACTGGCGCACCATCGGCCCCGAGGGGAACCGCAACAGCGCCGTGGCCGGCATCCCCGGCGACCCCCACACCTATTACGTGGGTGCCGCGTCCGGTGGCATCTACAAGACCACCGACGGAGGTGTGAACTGGACCCCGGTCTTCGACGACCAGCCGGTGCAGTCCATCGGCGCGTTGGCCGTGTCCCAGAGCGATCCGAACGTGGTATGGGCCGGGACGGGGGAGGGGAAGATCCGCAGCCACATCTCCATGGGATCCGGCGTCTACAAGTCCACCGACGCCGGGAAGACCTGGAAGCTCATGGGGCTCGAGGCCACCGGACGCATCCCCCGGCTGCTCATCCACCCCACCAACCCCGACATCGTGATGGTGTGCGCCCTGGGCCACTCCTACGGGCCGCAGAAGGAGCGGGGGGTGTTCCGCACCATCGACGGGGGCGCGACGTGGCAGCACGTCCTGTTCGTGGACGAGAACACCGGGTGCTCGGACCTGGCCATGGACCCGAAGAACCCACGCAATGTGTTCGCCGGGACGTGGCAGTTCGTGATCCACACCTGGGGCCGCATCAGCGGCGGCCCCGGCGGCGGCTTGCACGTCTCCCGGGACGGCGGCGGCACCTGGACGCGCCTCACGGGGAGCGGTCTCCCCACCAAGCCGGTGGGGAAGGTCGCGGTGGCTATCGCGCCGTCGAACCCTCAGCGGGTGTATGCGCTCTTCGAGACCGGCGACGGGATCCCCTGGAACGGCCAGCCCACCGAGGACGGCCAGATCTGGCGCTCCGAGGACGGCGGCCGGCGCTGGGCCATGGTGAACCGGGACCGCAGCGCCATGGGGCGGGCGCACTACTACGGGCGCATGGCCGTGTCCACCGACGACCCGGACGAGGCGTACTTCATGACGAACGGCTTCTCCACGTCCATCGACGGCGGGCTCACGCTGAACACGCTCCCGCGCTCCCAGGCGCCGGGAGGCGACCACCACGACATCTGGATCGACCCCACCAACGCCGACCGGATGATCGTGGGTCACGACCAGGGTGTCTCCATCACCATCAACCGGGGCCGGACCTGGTTCCGCCAGCGCCTCACCAACGCGCAGATGTACCACGTCACGGTGGACAACATGATCCCCTACAACGTTCTGGGTAACAAGCAGGACGAGCCCAGCTACCGCGGGCCCAGTAACGGGCGCACCGGGCGGGGGATCGTGCGCGGGATGTGGAACTCGGTGGGCGGCGGCGAGAGCGGGTGGGCCACCCCCGATCCCGAGAACCCGGACCTCATTTGGTCCTCCGCCTCCGGCTCCGGGATGGTGGGCGGCATCGTGGTGCGCTACGAGCAGAGCCGCCGCATGTTCCGCTCGGTGGAGGTCTGGCCGGAGCAGAGCCGGGGCGGGGCGCAGTTCGTGCGCTACCGCTTCGTGTGGGACGCGCCCCTCCTCATCTCCCCCCACGACAACAACACGATCTACGTGGGGAGCCAGCACGTGCACCGCACGCAGAACGGAGGGCAGAGCTGGGAGGTCATCAGCCCCGACCTGACGCTCAACGACCGGAGCAAGATGGGGCCGTCCGGCGGGCTCACCGGCGACAACATCGGCGTGGAGTTCGCCGGCGTGGTGTACGGCCTCGCCGAATCGCCCCTGGAGAAGGGGCTCATCTGGGCGGGGACCAACGACGGCCTTCTGCAGGTGACCCGGGACAACGGCGCCAACTGGACCAACGTCACGGGCAACATCCCAGGGCTTCCCGAGTGGCTCGCGGTGAGGAGCATCGCGCCCTCACGCTGGGACGCGGGCACGGCGTGGGTGGCCATGGACGGCCACCAGTCCAACGTCCTCGAGCCGCACGTCTACCGGACGCGGGACTACGGGAAGACCTGGCAGAAGATCGTGCAGGGGATCGCCCCCGGCCCACTCAGCTTCACCAAGGTGATCCAGCAGGACCCGGTACGCCGCGGGCTCCTGTACCTGGGCACGGAGAACGCCATCTACGCGTCCTTCGACGACGGCGACCACTGGCAGCCGCTCCAGATCGATCTGCCGCACGCGCCGGTGTCGGGGATCGTGGTCCAGGAGCACTTCAACGATCTGGTGATCTCCACCTACGGGCGTGGCTTCTGGATCCTGGACGACCTCAGCCCGATCCAGCAGCTCACGCCAGAGGTCATGGCGGCCGAAGCGCACCTGTTCACGCCGCGGAACGCATACCGGTTCCGCACCATGACGCCTCTTTCCACGACGTACGACGACCCCACCACGGGCGAGGACCCGGAGAACGGAGCGTACCTGGCCTACTGGCTGAAGGCTCCAGCGAAGAGCACACCCACCGTCACCATCCTCGACGCAGCGGGCAACGTGGTGCGCACGCTCATGGGATCCAATCAGGCCGGCGTGAACCGGCTGGTGTGGAACTTCCAGGACGAGCGCTCGCCGCAGGTGCGCCTCCTCACGGCGCCCATGTACGCGCCGCACCTGCAGCCCGGGCCCGAGGGGCGGAGCGGGGGCGGGGGGATGTCCATCCTCATGCCCCCCGGGACGTACACGGTGAAACTCACCGTGGACGGTGTAGAGCAGTCCAAGCCCCTCACCGTGCTCAAGGACCCGAACGCGGGGGGCAGCGAGGCCGAGATCGCCGAGCAGATGACGCTGCTCCGGGCCGTCCGTGCGGACATGAACCGCGCCGTGGCCATGGTGAACCGCGTCGAGGCCGTGCGCGTGCAGATCGCGACGCTGGCCCGCTTCACCAACGACGCCGAGGTGAAGGCGGCGGTGGCGGCGCTGGAGGCCAAGCTGGTGGAGCTGGAGCAGAACCTGGTGGACCTGCGCCTCACCGGGCGGGGCCAGGACGGGATACGCTTCGAGGCCAAGCTCATCCAGAAGCTCAACTACCTCACCGGCGCGCTGGCCGGGGGCGACTTCCGCCGCACGGACCAGCAGGTGGAGGTGCAGAAGATCCTCAACCAGCAGGTGGGCGAGCAGATCGGCGCCCTGGAGGCGGTGCTCCGCACCGACCTGGGTGCGCTGAACGGGATGCTGCGCTCGAAGGGGATCGCCGTCATCGGGGACCAGGACCGGTAGCGGTGGGCGGAAGGCGGCGGGCCCTGTGACCCGCGAAGCACGATCGGAGGCGCCGGCGGCCAGGGGTGGCGCCGGCGCTTCCGCGCTTTCGGGCTCGGTGCGCGCCCGCGCGCGGGAGTTGGGGTTCGGCCTCGTGGGCATCACCACGCCCGATCCGAGCGAGCACATGGGCGTCTACCGCCGATGGCTGGCCGAAGGGCGCCACGGAGGGATGGCCTACCTGGCGCGCCCCGACGCGGTGGCGCGCCGGGGCGACCTGTCGCTCACCCTGCCCGGCGTGCGCTCGGTGATCGTCGTGGGGCACGAGTACTTCCAGGAGGATCCCCCCGGCGTCCCCGACGACCCGTCCCGGGGCGTCATCGCCCGGTACGCGCGCGGGCGGGACTACCACAAGGTGGTGAAGAAGAAGCTGACGGCGCTGGGGAAGTGGCTGGAGGCCGGCGCCGCGCCCGCCGCGGTGTCGTGGCGCGCGTATGTCGACACCGGCCCTCTCCTCGAGCGAGAACTGGCCCAGCGGGCGGGCCTGGGGTGGCTCGGGAAGAACACCATGCTCATCCACCCGAGGAAGGGCTCGTTCTTCTTCCTGGGGGTGCTGCTGACCGACCTCGCGCTCGAGCCCGACGAACCGTTCACCGCCGACTTCTGTGGGTCGTGCACGGCATGCCTCGACGCCTGTCCCACGGGGGCGCTCCTCGGGCGGGACGAGGACGGCGCGCCCGTCTTGGACGCGACGCGCTGCATCTCGTATCTGACCATCGAGCACCGGTGGGCGATCCATGCGGAGCTGGCGGCGCGCATGGGGAACAGGATCTACGGGTGTGACATCTGCCAGGAGGTGTGCCCGTGGAATGTCCGGTTCGCAGAAGTGGCCGCAGAGCGGGGTTACGCGGCGCGGGAGGCGTGGGAGGCGGAGTGGGAGGCGGAGGACGTTTATCTCGCTACGCTCGAAGAACTCGCGGAGGTACGCTCGGATCCGCTTCGCGGGTCAGGACAGGGACCGCTCGTTTCAGCTGAAACGTCAGCGCACGACGACGGGCCCACCAGAGCCCTCATCCCCACCACCGACGCGCCGGCGCTCACCGCGCTCATGCGCATGAGCGAGGAGGAATGGGATGCCTACACCCGCGGGTCGGCCCTGCGCCGCGCAGGCTACGCCGGATTTCGCCGCAACGTGGCGATCGCGATCGGCAATTGGCTGGCCACAGGTGAAGCGCCCGAGCCGGACGCCGTGGGCGAGCTTGTGGCCGCGCTGTCGGACGAGGATCGGGTGGTGGCGGAGGCGGCGGCATGGGCTCTGCGGAGGACGAGAATCGACTGATCCGTGGTGGCCCGGAGGGCCCCCCACACCGGGCTGGCGGAGGGGTGCCGGCCGACCTGAGGCTTGCGCCTATCCCACCATGCAGGGCAACATACCGGCCAGTCGCCACGGGCCTACGCCCCGCCCTCGCGGCAGAGCGCGTCCGCTACGTCGTCGTGGGCGGCGAGGCTGTGACCCTCCACGGGCACGTACGCCTCACGGGTGACGTGGATGTGTATTATTCCAGCGACTCCGAGAACCTGCGCCTTCTGTTCGCCGCCCTCGAGTCGTTCTGGGACGGCGATGTCCCCGGCATCGATTCCCCGAGTGCGCTCGCGCCCGAGGGCGTGGTGGTCCAGTTCGGCCTTCCGCCGAATCGAATCGATCTGCTCAACGCCATCGACGGCGTGTCGTTCGACGAGGCGTGGGCGGGCCACGTGGAGGCTGTGATCGTCGGAGAAGGTGATGAGATCCCCCTCCGGTTCATCGGTCTCGACGCCCTCGTCAAGAACAAGCGTGCCAGCGGAAGGCCCAAGGACCTGGACGACCTGAGCTATCTGGGTCTGGAGGACTGACCCCCTCCGTGGGCCAGCCAACGCTCCGCGTCCAGCGCCGCCATGCACCCGGGGCCGGCGGCTGAGATGGCCTGGCGGTAGTAGTCGTCCATGACGTCGCCGCAGGCGAAGATCCCCTCCACCGAGGTGTGTGTCCGCCAGGGCACCGGCAATTCGATGTAGCGTTCCTCACGGAATGACCTCTTCGTGGCCCTTGTGCCCGTGGTCCTTCCCGTAACGCTGGCCGACACGGACCTGGCCCGCGACCTGCTTGCTGCCATCGGCGGGATCTCGGCGCGCGACGCGGTCCACGCCGCGGTGATGCTCAACGGCGATGTGGACCACGTGGCGACCTTCGACCGGGGCTTCGACCGCGTGGGGCGAGTGACCCGCGTCGGGAACGCCGCGGCGCGGAACGGATTCCAGTCGTCGCAAAGCGTCGGTGGCGCCTCCCCCGTGTAGGCTTATCTTGGTGGGAGGCGCCTTCATCATCGAGACTCCCATGATCCGAACCACTCCCGAGCTGGCCAGCTTCGAGCACCTCGACGGCCGAACGCAGGGGGCCGTCCGGACCTTTTCCGACGCCCTCCGGGTGTTCGAGGCTATGTGGGCGGAGGCGGTCCTGGTGTGCCCTGGCTTCCCCGGGGATTGGAAGGACGACGTGGAGCCCGACCTGGCCGTCGCCCGGGCGCTGAATGAGTCCGCGCCCCACGCCTGACTTCGAGGGGCTGCTGGCGCGCCTCACGAATGCCCTGAACGCGCGCGCGGTGCCGTTCATGCTCATCGGGGGCCAGGCGGTCCTGTTACACGGAGACCCGCGCCTCACCCAGGACGTGGACGCCACCTTGGGCGCCGGCCCCGAACGCCTGGATGACATCATCCACGTCTGCCGTGAGATGGGGCTCGAGCCCCTTCCCGACGATCTCGAGACCTTCGTGCGCCGTACCTTCGTGTTGCCCGCGAGGGATTCCGCGACCGGACTTCGGGTGGACTTCATCTTCTCCACCACGCCGTACGAGGCCCAGGCCATCGCCCGGGCGGTGCTGGTCCCCATCGGCGACGCCGACGTGCCGTTCGCGACGGCCGAGGACCTCATCATCCACAAGCTCTTCGCGGGCCGCCCCCGGGACCTGGAGGATGCCGCAGGCGTCGTGCGGCGAAAAGGGCATGAGCTCGACTGGGCCTACATGCGTGAGTGGGTGGGGCGGTTCTCGACCGCGGAGGGCCGGGAGGACCTTCCGTCCCTCCTCGACGCGCTCGAGGGCTGAGCCCGCGCGGCTGGAGAAGCGAGACCCGAACGTGACGCTGGACGGGAATCCAAACCGGACGCTACGGGCCAGCGGCCTCGTCGTGGCGAGCGCCCTCGGCTTCGGCGCCATCTCCGTCCTCACGCTCGTCGCCCTGCGCGACGGTGCGTTGCTACAGAGCGTCCTTTCGTTCCGGTACGCGCTGGCTGCCGCGACGCTCGTCCCGTTCGCCGGGGGCCTGGGCGGGCTCCGTCGCCCTGGTCGCCGCGCGCTCGCCCTCGCGTCGATCGGGGGAGCCGGCCAGGTGGTCGTCACCTGGTGCGGCCTCTCGCCGCTCCGCTACCTCCCGGCGGCGACGGTCTCGTTCATCTTCTATACCTATCCCGTGTGGGTCACGCTCCTCGAGACCGCGACCGGTGCCGAGCGCCTCACGCGCGTCTGAGCCGCCGCGCTCGCGTTCGCCTTGGCGGGGTTGGCCTGGATGATCGGCTCGCCGTTCTCGGGACGGCTCGACGCCACGGGGATCGGGCTGTCGCTGGAGGCGGCGTTCGCGTACGCCGTGTATGTCCCGCTGATCGGCAGGCTGCAGGCGGGCGTTACGCCCACGGTCGCGTCCACCTGGATCTCGCTCGGCGCCGCGGTGATGTGGGTTGGCATCACGCTCGTGACCGACACGCTCATCATCCCGACGACGTTCATCGGGTGGGGGGTGCTCCTGGTCCTCGCGCTCTTCTCCACGGTGGCGGCCTTCATCCTCTTCCTGCGGGGGCTGGCCGTCCTGGGACCCGTGCGGACGGCGATCATCTCCACGGTCGAGCGCTTCTTCACGGCGATTCTGGCGGCCCTCGTCCTCGGCCAGGCGCTCACCTTCCGGACGTTCGCCGGCGGCTCGCTGATCGTCGTGGCCGTGGTCCTCATCAACCTCGGCAGGGAGAGGGCGCCCGGGCCCGCGTCGTGAGCCGTCCTGCCGCTGACGGGGGGGGACCGCTTCGCCGCGGCACGGCCCGCCGCTGACGCCGAGAGCCTTCTCCACTTCGCGGCCAAGGTTCTCGACGACCAACGGTGCGTGCGGGGGGGCATCCTCGGGCGCATATTGCCCCAATGGGCGAAACGCGCGTCGACCTCCTCCACCTCCTCGAAGACCTCCGGGACGCCTACCCTGGGAGCATCGAGGAGACGATCCTCACCGAGATCGTGGCGAACTCCCTGGACTCGGGAGCGCGCCGAATCCGCGCGTGGGCCGACCCGGCCTCGGCGACCCTGACGGTCGTGGATGACGGGGAGGGGATGAGCAGGCAGGCGCTCACCCGCTACCACGATCTGGCCGCCACCAGCAAGCGGAAGGGGCGCAGCATCGGGTTCGCCGGCGTCGGAATCAAGCTGGGCCTCCTCGTGAGCGCGGAGGTGGTCACCGAGGCCCGCAGGGTGCGGACCCACCTGGCCACCTCGTGGCGCCTCTCGAGCCGGAGCCGGGCCCCCTGGCGCTGGGTGGAGCCGCCGGGCCTCCTCGACCGCCCCGGCACCGCCGTGCGGCTCTACCTCGCCAACGCCCTCTCCCCCCTTCTCGAGCCGGGGAGGGTGGAGGAGATCCTCCTCCGTCATTTCCAGCCCCTTCTGGATCCGGGCCTCGACCCCCTGCTGTCCGGCTTCTACCCGCACGGGGTCGCGTTCGAGGTGAACGGGCGCGCGCTCCCCCGGAGCACCCCGGAACCCGGGCGGGTCAAGGTGACGGTCCGGCTGGGCCGGCAGCGGAAGCCGACGGGGTTGGGGTACCTGGTCCGGGATCCGGGGCTGGCGGAGGACGAGACCGGCATCGCGGTGAGCACGCTCGGGAAGGTCATCAAGCGGGGGTGGGATTGGCTGGGCCTCGCCCCCGCTCCTGGGGCTGCCGTGGGCGGACTCATCGAGGTCCCGGCCCTGGCCGAGGCCCTCACGCTCAACAAGGCGGACTTCATCCGGACTGGTGCCCGGGGAGCCACGTTCCTCGCCTACAGGAAGGCGATCCAGGAAGTGGTGGGCGGCCAGCTCGCCGATTGGGGGACGGATCCCAAGGGCGAGCCCGGCCACAAGCACCGTACCCGGCCGTTGGAGAGGGACCTCCAGGAGGTCCTGCTGGACCTCTCCACGGAGTTCCCCCTCCTGGCCACGCTCGTGGAACGGCATGCCGGGGGCCAGAAGGGGCTCCCCTTCGGGGGCCCAAAGATCGCGGCCAGCCGGGGGGCGCAGGGAGCGGAGGCGCCGGAGGGACCGACGCCGGAAGAGCCGGCACCGCAGGGCGCTCCGCCGCAGCCCACCGGGGATGGCCCCGGCCCCCGGGAACCGCAGGTCGGAACCGACGGGGTCGGGCCTCCGGAGGGAATCGGGCCACCCCGCGGGGAGGTGGACGCGTACGGAGAGAATCCCGATCCGGCCTCGGGCGGCACCCCACGCTCCGCGGCGGTGGATGCGATCTCCCTCCCCGGGGGACGCCGGACCCGGAAGCCGGGCCACTATGGGCTGCGGATCCGCTTCGAGGATCGCCCGGAGGATCCGGGGCTGGGGCGGCTCATCGAGTCCACCGTGTGGGTGAACGCCGCCCACCCGGCCTACCGCCGGGCCAGCTCCTCCCGCTCCGAGGGGTACCACCTGGCCGTCACCGCCGCCATGGCCCTCGCCCCCCTGGCCGTGGAGCCTGAGCGCGCGCACGAATTCGTCACGTCCTTCCTCGCAAGCTGGGGGGATGCGTCCCGGCGCTGAGCGAAGCGCCGACCTGAGCTATCTGGGTCCGCAGGACTGACCGGCCTCGGGGGGCGCACCATTTCCCGCCTCGTGCGCTACTCGGTCTCGAACCCCCTGAAGAGGTCGTCCACCTCCCAGATGATCACGCGCCTCCCGCTCGCCTCCACCATCCGGCAGAAGAAGTCCGTGAACCCGCTGACGGACGCGAAGATGAATGGTCCATCGCCATCCAGGGCACGACGGGCCCAGGCGCCGGCCTTTCCGCTGGACGCGACCCGCTCCAGGTCCCGCAGATGCTGCGTGAACACGTCGGCGCCCATCGGCTTGCCCCGGTGCTCGATGGCGCCCGAGAGGACCCGCCCGTCGAGCAGCTCGGTGGCGACATCCACCTCCGCACCCTCACGGTTGCGGTCCGTCCCCTCCCAGCGTCCCCACTCTCGCACCAAGGACAGACCCAGGCTTTCCATGTGACGGTAGTAGGCCTGCTCGACCACTCGTTCGAAGACGAAGCCCATGTGGGTGTCGAACAGCAGCTTCAGCCGCGCCTTCCAGAGCTCCTTGGGACTCGTGACCTCCAGGGCCGTCTCGTAGGGCGCGACCAGGGCGTAGTAGCTCGCCATCGCCGGATCCGCGATGCGGTACAGGTAGGGGCTCGTCCTTCCCGCGCCCAGGTTCTGCGCCTTCCGGACGTACCCCAGGTCGATCAGGCGGTTCAGGCGCTGCCGAAACGCCTTGTCCAGGGTGAGGCCCGTCCTGTTTGCGATGTCGCCGAGCTTCGTCCGGCCTGAGCCGATGGCCGTGAGGATGGCCTGGTACTTCCAGACATCCTGAAGGTGTCGTGGATTCCAGCGACTGCGAGGACGGTGAGTGCGTCTGGACGGTCGTCACACGCAACCTCACCACGGACACGCTGACTTACAGGTCCTGGGTGGATACAGTGGCCTTCGATACGGCCACCGGCGGAACGGTGGAAGTGTACGACCTGACTTCTTGTGGCCAGTATCCCCGTTACGGCGTGTCGTACACGGACATCTCCCTCAGGAATGAATCCGGAGCGACGGTTACTCCGAGTTGGTCCAATATCGTCACGTCGGGTCTCAACCCCTTCTGCAGCTTCTCGGTGAGTTCAACTTCCACGACAGCGGATTTGACCCACTTTGCGCCTTTGTCGGCCGATCTCACGGGCGATGACGAGATCGCGCCCAACGAGGAGTGCGGCTGGCAGGCGTGGGGTAGCGGGGGGATCCCTCCGTACTCGTACAATTGGTGGGGTGCCCTTTCTGGCTCGAGCCAAACGATCTATGGTGAACTCAGTCAGTCGTCCTGGCTCTGGGTGGCGATCACCGACTCGCGGTCGGTGGCGGACACCGCCCGGATCTTCATCAGCGTGGACGAGGCCTATAACTGCGACTGGAAGTGACGAGTGGACGCGCGCTCCCCCTCGGCCGAAGTCTGGGAACCGCAGGAAGCTTGGCGGTCCGCTGACTCTCGCCGGATCGAACGAACGCGGCGTCAGAGCCTTCGTGAGGGTGCCCGTATGCGAAGTGCCGAGGCCGTTCCGAAGAGACTCCGTAGCCAGGAAGGGATGACGAGGAGGCAGGTCGCGGGAGCCATGGGAATCTTGGTCGGGCTGCTGGGGTTCGTCGCCTGCTCCTCCTCGTCCACGGAGCCTTCGAGTGTCCAGCCTACCCTCGCTGTGACGAACCCCTTGTGCGACTCTCTGGGCTGTCGTCCCGTGGTGCTCCGGGCGTTTGTCTGGGCGTTTAAGATTCCCCAGCGCGCGGACGGAGCTAAGAAGCTTGCAGAGATCCATGGGACGGGCACCTGTGTGCTCTTTCCTCCGTTCTGGCGACTGGTGGTCTCGGAGGTGGACCTTGCGGGGAAGGTCGTGAAGTCGGATACGACTTTCTGGACACCTGACGATGACGATGGAATATTCCTGACTATCACGGCGGCGGGGGGGCCACTCCTCGCTTCCACGGGGACCTTTGTCCCGGGAGAGGCTTCTGGTTGGGAGCTGACGTTCTCCCAGGGATCATCGCAGGACCCCCTCCCGTTCTCGGCCCACTTGTCCCCCGGCGAGAGGTGCACACCGTCCTGATGCGGCCATACCGATGGGCGAAGAGCGCGTTACGGAGGGGCGCGCAAGCGCCGCGGGTGGCGCCTACTGAAGACGTTCCGGGGTCTGGATCCGATCCGGACGGGCGCACTCCTGCCGGTGACGGTGACGCGGTATCGTTTCCATAGGCACGGGAAGGCTGAAACGCGGGCGCGTAGGGCGTCCCGAATCCGTGCACAAACGCGAAACAGTTGGAGGAAGTCGGGCGCTGAGGTGTGTCGTGTCGGCGCACCGGCGCGCAACGAGTGCGCATGGGCTGCCAAGCGACTGTGCGCGTGCATACACGGACGCTTGTCCGGTGTCGTTGACGCAGCGGCCGATGGGTTCATGCCTGCGGGCCTGGGGTGGGTTCAGGCTAACTCAGCTATCGTGGCGCAGCGCTCGAGTTCGTGCACCGCCGGGACGAGCCGACCATGAACCCGGCCGTTCCCGAATCACTACCGTCGAGCCAGAAGCGCCGACCCGGCGGCCTCGCGGCGCCCGCCTCGTCGTCGCACCACCAGGAGCCGCGGCGTCTGTCGGCCGACGCCAGGGCCCCTTCGGAATCGCCCGGCCCAGGGCGGTGGAGCTCGTCGAGCCCCACGCGATCCCGCCAAGGCCGCGGGACCGGATGGCCGTACCCTCCTCGCCCACGCGGCCAAAGCCGACGCCATGGGCTACGCCGTGCCTTAGGCAGTGGAAGTAAATAATCTGTACATTGCGATACCTGCCCGTTATGTTGGCAGACATGGCAGAGCAAGAGATG
>Ga0315541_1000733_pt1 | contig 34052 bp, 32 predicted proteins | sample SalMarSW160190MG_FD_203095 | JGI IMG/M metagenome (GOLD analysis project Ga0315541, IMG submission 203095) | Salt marsh sediment microbial communities from the Plum Island Ecosystem LTER, Massachusetts, United States - Salt Marsh Sediment SW1601-190 ...
CATCCCGCCTTTTTGATTATATTATATTCCATCAAGTTCAACAAAATTCGAAGCTTTAACCGATTGACAAAGCACCGAGTTGATAGTAATATCTTTTTAACAAACAACCTAAATACTATTATTTAATCAAAGAATAGGGGGTGACATAAGTGGCTTTGGGAGGGGGGAGGACAAAATGCCCCCCGGCTTACGCTGTAAAATCTGTGAGATTATAGGAAATCGCCTGTTGTAACTTACTCCTTGCCATATTATGATATACGCAAAAAATCTAGGTTTGAAATTCCATCAAGTGGAGTTATTAAGGAGGTGTGATAAGTGACCTGAGTTCTTTATAACGTCAAAGATTAAAAAGGAGGTAAAAAAGATGAACAAAAAGTTATTGTTAATACCGTTAGCATTGTTATTAGCCATCAGCTTGATTGCTATCGGTTGTCCGTCACCAGAAGAAACCACCCCAGCCACCACAGCGCCAGCACCGACAGCACCACCTGGAGCTGAGAAGACGGAGATCCTTGTGGGTGCGGTCAATTCTCTGACCGGCTTAAATGTTATGACTGGTAATCAGGAGAAATGGGCATATGAGCAGGCGGTCTTCGACATCAACGAGCAAGGCGGCGTATATGTCGAGGAACTGGGCAAAAACCTGCCTATGAGACTCGTCTTCAGGGATGATAAGAGTACGGCTGCTGGTGGCGCCGAGGCGATGGAAAAACTCATAAAGTTGGACAAGGTAGATCTTGCTATGAGCTCCAACATTACCCCGATAAACATTGCCGCGGCAACCGTCGCCGAGAAGTACAAAGTATATTTCTCCATTACTTCTACCTGGCTGGACATGCTTGAGGCCGAGAATTTCACATGGGCTTCGGACTTTTTCTTCTCAACTGTCACCGCTTCACAGCCTCCATATGAAATCTGGGCGTTGCAACCTGAAGCCGAGAGGCCGCAGAGAATCTGGGTCATGATGGAGGACAATCCCGATGGCCAGGGCTTTGGAACGGGATTTCGGGCGCATTCAGAGAACTATGGTTACACCATTGCTTTAGATGAGGCATATACACCTGGAGCGAAGGATTTTTCGTCATCCATTCTGAAAGCGAAGGCGGCTGAGTGTGACGCCCTATTGTGGCTGGGTTCTCCACCTGATAGCATCACACTGATACGCCAGATAAAAGAGAACGGCTTGGATTTGAAGTATATTCATGGATGGAAGGGATTCTGGCCCCCCGAGTTTTACGAAGCCCTTGGTGCGGATTCTAATTATATTATCCACGACGGATTCTGGGCAGAGACTTTACCCTATCCAATGTGCGCTGAGCTTGGACAACGGTTTAAAGACACATTCGGCATGGACTCTGTCAACATAGGGCTTTATTACGCTAACCCTCAGGTTCTCGCCCAGGCAATCGAGAAGGCTGGGTCTGTTGACTCGGCAAAGGTCAGGGACGTCATTTTCAGTGGTGAGTTCGTAGCCACAGGGACAACCATGGGCGATCTCGACTTCAACGCGAAAGGATTGCACCTTACCCCGTGCCTTGCCCTCCAGTGGATGGACGGGCAACGGGTGCCGGTTTGGCCTGCGGTAAATCAGCTCGAATGGGCGCCACCTTGGGATGAACGGTAAGGAATAGCCAGCTAACCTTGATTCCCATGATGCAAAATTAATGTTTACCCCCGGCAATCCGCCCTAACAAATCAGGATAGCCGGGGGTAAGCATGCAGGGCTTTCTGGGGGTTGGCGTAGCTGAGGAAATATGGTTATTTTCATGTATATACATGAGCTCAAATACTTGGATAGTATAGGATAAATAGGAAAAGAACTGAAAAATGGATAGGAATAACGCTGTTCTCCGTATGGACAAGATTTGCAAGAGTTTTGGAGGACTGCAGGTCTTGGTGGACCTGGACATGAGCGTGGAACAAGATGAGATGGTGGGGCTTATTGGCCCAAATGGTGCCGGCAAAACAACAGTGTTCAATATCATCACCTCGATCTACAAGCCAGATCGTGGTGATATTTACTTTCTGGGGAAGAGGATTACCGGTCTTGCTCCCCACAGGATATGCCACGTAGGAATTTCAAGGACCTATCAGATCGTTAAGACCTTCCTGAAGATGAAAGTATTAGAAAATGTAATGGTGGCTTCTGTTTATGGTCGGGGGCATCAGGGTAAGGGACATCTGAAAAGAGCATTAGAGACCCTGGACCTCGTTGAGTTATCTGACAAAAAAGATATATTGGCGGCGCGTTTAACTCTCTCAGACCGGCGTCTACTGGAGATAGCGATGGCCTTGGCTTCAATGCCAGTCCTTACACTGCTGGATGAGCCTATGGCTGGTCTTAGTCCTGTTGAGATCGATAAATTGCTTCAGGTGATCAAAAGGACAAGAGACGAAAGAAAGTTCTCTATTGTGTGGATCGAGCACAGGGTGGATGCTATCCTTGATTCTTGTGATCGCGTTGTAGTGTTGAATTACGGTGAGAAGATTGCCGATGGGAAACCAGACGATATAGCGAACGACCCTAAGGTTATAGAGGCATACCTTGGCGAACCAGTTGCTTGAAGTTAAAGGAATAGACGTCTTTTACGGTGATGCTCAGGCGCTTTGGGACGTATCAATTCATGTGGAGGAGGGGGCTATCATTGCGCTCGTAGGAGCCAATGGTGCTGGAAAGTCGACTCTCCTGAAGGCGATTTCAGGACTGATTCATGCCAGAAAAGGCGAAATACTCTTATCGGGAAAATCTCTGAGTAATCTTAATCCCAGGGAAATAGTGGACAGAGGCGTCATCCATGTGCCTGAAGGGCGGCGTCTGTTTTCTACTCTCACGGTTCTGGAGAATCTGAAACTTGGCGCCTACGTTCCAAGGGCCCGCTCCATGTTCGCTGAATCTCTGGAACGCGTTTTTAGTCTTTTTCCCGCACTGAATACTCGAATAGACCAGAAAGCTGGTTCATTGAGCGGAGGTGAACAGCAGATGCTCGCTATTGGCAGGGGCATAATGGCCCAACCAAAGCTTCTTATGCTTGATGAGCCTTCTCTCGGGCTTAGTCCCATTCTTGTGAAGACGATGTTTGAACTCATTAGTGCACTGAACGAACAGAAGACGACTATATTACTTGTGGAACAGAACATTCGTCAGGCCTTGAAGATTGCCCACCAGGCTTATGTCCTGAAGACCGGGGAAATTGCCATGAGTGGCCGAGGAGATGAGCTTCTGGCAAACGAAGAAATTCGGAAGGCCTATATAGGGGAGCGCGTGAGTAAGCGGTAATGGGTGAATTTGGAATCATTGCTCAGGTTTTGGTTAACGGTATCCTTTTCGGAACCATGTACGGGATAGCCGCCATCGGACTCAGCCTTATCTACGGAACCATGCGGATTATTTTTTTCGCGCAGGGAGCAATCATCGTCTTTTTCGCCTATATATGCTACTGGTTTTTCGCCCTATTAGGTCTTGATCCGTATCTATCTCTAATCCTTATTATTCCAATATCTTTGCTGCTCGGCATGGGGTTTTATTTTGGTCTTTTCAAAGAGGCTGCCGCTTTAGAGGACAAGAACATCTCCCTTTTGATCGCTATAGGACTGATGTGGCTTGTGGAAAATTTCATGGCAGTGGTATGGTCGGGCGACCCCAGGACAGTCGTGACAGCATACACTTCCTGGGTACTCAGGCCTGGGGGATTAAATATCTCCTTTACCCGGCTGATGGCATTATTGATAGCCCTTCTTTCGTCTGTAGGTGTCTTCGTTTTTCTAAAAAGGACGCTTATTGGAACGGCCGTAAGAGCCGCTTCAGAGGATATGGAATCTACCACCCTGATGGGAATCAATCCTAACTGGGTCAATGCTGTGACCTTCGCTATCGGCATCGGACTTGCGGGGACAGCAGGAGTTGGCCTGGCAACGGTCTACTCCTTTGACCCTACGTATGGTTTTACTTTCGTCATAATGTCCGTGATCGCGTTGGCCTTTGGGGGCATGGGCAACGTGTTTGGCGCCCTGCTAGGAGGAATTATTTTAGGGGTCCTTCAGGGATTGGGGGCCTATTTTGTCAGCCCTACGTGGGCCGATGCCATATGCTTTGGGGCATTTTTGTTGGTTTTGATGTTTAGGCCCCAGGGCCTCTTTGGTAAAAAAGAGTAAGAAACAAAAGATGAAAGATGAAAAATTGGCAAAACATCCTTTTAATCTCCTAAAGTCATTAATACCGACTAAGCTTACACGGAACCATATATATATAATTATTGTTGCTCTGATTGTGGCAGCTTTTGCCACGGTACCATCTTTTATCGACGTCGACACTTCCTACTTTGCCTATTTCCTATTCCTTTGCTTCCTCTATATTGTCATCGCCCAGGGATGGAACGTTGTAGCAGGATATGCCGGGCAGATCAGCCTTTGCCAGAATACATTCTTTGGCCTTGGGGCTTACACAACCGCCCTGCTTTGGCTCCTTGATGTAACAAAAACAGGTTATTACTTTGATCCGGTTCTCATGGTCCTCAGCGGGCTCGTTCCAGCAATTTTGGCTATCATAATTGGAATACCGCTGCTATCCAGGCTCCGGGGCGATTACTTTGCTATCGGTACCCTTGGAGTACAATTCAGTGTCACGGTGCTGTTTTTAAAGGGAGGCGCGTTTACGAAAGGAGCAGATGGCCTGCATCTCCCCTCCACTGTCTTTCAATCCATGACGCCCTATTACTGGACCGGCTTTCTTCTGGCCCTTTTTGCGATTGCCGTGGTATATTTCATAAACAGGTCCAGAATCGGGCTCGCCCTGAAGGCCATCAGAGAAGACGAGACGGCAGCTGCTTCACGTGGAGTCCATATCCTGAAATACAAGGTCTTCGCTTTTGCTGTCGGGGCTTTTCTTGCGGGGATTGGCGGCAGCTTGTTTGCCTATTACCTGTTTCATATCAACCCTGATTCCGTAATGCACCTTAACTGGCTCTTCTTTCCTATCCTTATGTGCGTATTAGGGGGGAATGGGACGATTATAGGTCCTATCATAGGCGCTTTTTTCCTGGCTGCGATTTCTTCCTTTGGAGATGTTTATTTTGCGCAGATGCATCCTATATTTTCAGGTCTGCTTATCATCCTTGTGATGAAGTTCATGCCGACAGGCATCATTGGGCTTAAGGACAGGATATTTTCTCGCAGGTAGGAAAAATGAGTCATACTTTGATATCAATGATTGAGATCTTGTTTTTTCCTTTTGAGATCAAACATTGAAGACATGCCTAACACAGAGCAGAAGCCCACGCCGTAATCAGCGGCCTCAACAGCAAGCAATTGAAGGGGTAACGAATTGTCATTAATCAGGCTCGTCTTCGTGGGCGGTGCTCCTAGTAAACATCGATTATTTAGAATCGGCAAACCCTAACAAAGGTATTAGTCATATAGGCAAACTCTGCTAGGAGAAATCAGGGTGCTGCAGGACGTTTTAATCTTTTTCTGCCTAGCAGCTTAAATTCATCTCCTCTTCCTCCGGCTAGGGGAGCCCTGACTGAAAGCCGGCAAGTGGCATCCCGCCTATCCGGTTCGTAAGGCCATATTCATATGCAAAAGACTGTGGAACACGCTATAATGAATAGAGTCTCACCAGCCACTGAACAATAGTCCAGATTGTTCATTTCACAATAGCTTCAATTATGACCTTTTGAGTACCTTGCCAGCCGAAGCGAAGATTTCGATTGGGTGACGACAGGAGTGGTATTTACACATGCAAGGGCCCACATTTCAAGGTAGGAGGTAGCATGAAAAAGAGGAATAGAGATGAAGGGAGAAAAAGAGCAACGGTCACTGGTGGAACTGCTGAGAAGAACATCAGCCTCACTGTGAATGGGAAGCTGCACGAGCTTATGGTTGGCAAAGACGTCAACCCTGACCACACGCTGGCTTATACACTAAGGGAAACACTGGGGTACACCGGAGTGAAGATAGCCTGTGACCACGGTTCCTGCGGAGCCTGTACGGTTCTTATTGACGGGGAAGCAGTCCTATCATGCATGACGTTGACCGTAGAGTGCGATGGTAAGAATATAACAACCATCGAGGGCCTGGAAAATAGAGAAACCGGCAAGTTGCACCCGCTCCAGCAGGCCTTCATTGACCATACGGCTTTTCAGTGCGGGTTCTGCACCCCGGGAATAATCTTGAGCGCCAAAGCACTGCTGGATAAAAGCCCTTCGCCGACGGAAGAGGAGATAAAGCAAGAGCTGGCAGGACACTACTGCCGGTGTGGAAGTCATTATTTTGTTATCAAAGCAATCCTGGCAGTAGCGGGGAAAGGACGGTAATATAAATGGGCGGAGAATACAGGCATATAGGCAAGGCAACGCCACGGAAAGATGCCCGGGCAATCGTTACCGGAAGCGCACAGTATATTGATGATATTAAGCTGCCAGGGATGCTGTACGGGAGGGTCTTGCGGAGTCCATATCCCCATGCCCGTATCAAGAACATCGACACCGCTGAGGCAGAGGCATACCCCGGTGTTAAGGCCGTACTCACCTACAAAAATGTCCCCGGGTGGATAGGTGGAGTGCCCTATCACCGGCCGGTGCTGGACAGCACGATGCGTTTCGTGGGGGACGCCGTCGCCCTGGTGGCGGCGGAGACCGTGGAGGGCGCTAAGGAAGCGCTGGAACTCATAGATGTAGAATATGAACAACTGCCGGCCGTTTATGATATGGAGGAAGCCACCAGGCCTGGTGCGCCTCAGATCCACGAAAGGATTCCCGGCAACGTTTTCCCCCGCGGTTTCCGCTCCATCGGCGAAAAAGCCCTCCAGGAAATCGTTATGGGTGACGTGGATAAAGGCTTCGAGGAGGCCGATTTTATTACTGAAGGCACCTGCGGCTACGAGAATATCCCTAACCCCCTCCCGCCTGAGCCCCCGGGAGTAATAGCTCTCTGGGAAGACGCCGAACATCTGACCATCTATACAACATCACAATCGGCGGCTATGAACCGTAACTTTGGGCAGCCTCTCTTGGGGCTTGTTGATATGCGGGTTATCGGCACCCAGTGCGGCGGCAGCTACGGGACCAAAAATGCCAATATGATACCTATGGTTCATGCCGTGGCGCTGGCTAAAGCGACAGGAAGACCGGTCAAAGTATATTTTAATAAGGAAGAGCATTTTAATGCCTACTCGTTAAGGCTGGGCTCACGCATTCACGCCAGGGTAGGAATCAAAAAGGATGGAACGATAACGGCTCTTGAGGGTGAATGGTTTGTTGATACCGGTGCTGCTTCGGAGATGGCGCAGGTTCAGGTTGCCGTCGGCTGCGGTGAAGCACAGCTGGCACTGAGGTGTAAGAACTGGAACCTTCAACCCAAGCTGGTATGTACCAACCGCAACCCTTCGGGGGTAGTTAGAGGTTTTGGTGGTCAGGAGCTCAAGAGTTCCCTATTACCGATTATGGCGATAGCTATGGAGAAGGCTGGCCTTGACCCTCTTGAGTTCTTTAAGAAGAACTATGTCAAGCCTGGTGACGGTTATTACTGGCGGGACGGGCTCTGGTGGGACTACCGGGGTATAGACTTCTCCAAGGCAATGCAGAAAGGTGCCGATGTCTTTGGCTGGAAGGATAAATGGAAGGGATGGGGTAAGCCGACAGCAGTTAATGGCAACAAGAGGATAGGCGTCGGCGTGGGGGTACACGGTAACGCCGATATCGGTGAGGACGAGTCGGAAGCCTATGTAAAACTGAACTCCGATGGCAGGGCTGTGCTTCATTCCTGCGTATCCGAGGCCGGGATGGGGGAGAGGTCGGCAGTGTGCAAGATGGTCGCCGAGGTGTTGGATTTGCCTCTTAACAGGGTCGAGATAACTGCTCCCGATACAATGGTGAATCCATTTGAGTTCGGACTGGTTGGTTCCCGGGGTACCTATACCGTAGGCTCAGCGGTAATAGAAGCCGCTGAAGACGCCAAGCGAAAACTCTTCGAACTGGCTGCCCCGGTGCTCGGCGCTAGGCCTGAAGACCTGGAAACTAAAGACGGGCAGATATACGTGAGGGGTAATCAGCAAAAAGCCATTCCATGGCGGAAGGCTATGGGCATAACCCGTACGCTAACCGGCCAGGGACGCTTTGAGACCGACTTCTCTCTGTGCAACTGCATGATGATATTTGCCGAGGTTGAGGTCGATGTTGAGACCGGAAAAGCAGACTTGCTGCGCGTGGTTGCCGCTACCGACTGTGGTCAAATCATAGACCCGCTGGTTCTGGAAGGCCAGCTTCATGGTTCTCTGGGGTCGGCGGGGATAGACACTGCTCTATTCGAGGAAACAATTCTGGATAAAGATACTGGCCGTATAATGAACTGCAATATGATTGACTACAAGTGGCGCACCTTTGTTGACCTTCCCCAGTTCCAGAATGTGATTCTGGAGACACCCATTCCCAGTCACCGCTTCAAGGCGATAGGGGTTGGCGAAGTAGCCCCCGCTCCCGGTCCCAGCGCGGTTCTCATGGCAATCTCTAATGCAATTGGCAAGAGAATAATGGACTATCCAGCAACGCCCGACAGGATTCTCAAGGCTCTGGGCAGGATATAGAGGAGAGAAGAAGATGAAATCATTCGACCATGTCAATGCCAAAACTGTCAAAGAAGCAATAAGGTTGCTGAAAAATAGCCGGGGCGGGGCCAAGCTGATTGCCGGCGGTACTGACCTGCTCAGTACGCTTAAAGACAGGATTCTTCTTGATTATCCCGAGACTGTTATCAACATCAAGACTATCCCGAATCTAAATTATATCAGGGAGGACGGCGGAGTACTTAAGATAGGTGCCCTGGCCAATCTGGAGACAGTAGCCCAATCTACGGTGGTTAGGGAGAAGTACAAACTTCTGGCCGATGCCGCCGGAGCCGTGGCCACCCCCCAGGTCCGCCGAATGGGGACTATCGGGGGCAACCTGTGCCAGGACGTGCGCTGCTGGTACTACCGTTATCCCCACGATGTTGGGGGGCGAATGATGTGCTATCTGAAGGGAGGCAAGGGCTGCTACGCTCTAACCAGGGAGAACCAGTATCACTCCATATTCGGGGGTTTGAGAGATGTCATGCCGCCCTGCTCTTTAGCCTGCCCGGGAGGCGTGAATATACCATTATACTTAAGCAAAATCAGGGAGGGTGACCTGCATGAAGCAGCCAGAGTGCTGCTTGACACTAACCCGATTCCGTCGGTAACGGGGCGAGTATGCCCCCATTTCTGCGAGCAGGACTGCAATCGGGGCGATTTTGATGAGCCTGTATCAATAAGGGATATTGAGCGGTTCATGGGTGACTATATTCTTGAAAACGCAGATGAAATCATCAGACCACCTGAAACCAGCACCGGCAAGAGTGTAGCTATCGTCGGCTCAGGGCCGGCTGGCCTAGCCACAGCCTATTATCTCAGAATGGCGGGGCACAGCGTTACCGTGTTTGAGCGGGGGGAAGAGGCGGGGGGCATGCTCACTTACGTAATACCGGCATATAGGCTGCCAAAGGATGTCGTAAGGCGGGTAGTAAAAACGATTGAAAATACCGGGGTTGAATTTAAGACTAAAGTTGACATCGGCAAGGATATAACTCTGGATGACCTTAAGCGAGACTTTGATAGCGTTTTCATTGCCAGTGGAGCCTGGAACCCGGTATCTATAAGGCTTGAGGGCGAGGAATCAACTGGATTTGGCCTGGATTTTCTGACCGATATCAACCGCGGCAATAAAGAAGTTCCCGGGAAGAAGGTTCTGGTGATAGGCGGAGGTAATGCAGCTATTGATGTTGCCGTCAGTGCCTTGCGCCTTGGGGCTGAGGAAGCGATTATGGCCTGTCTTGAATCCCGGGAGGAGATGCCAGCACTTCCCTGGGAGATTGAGGTGGCTGTTGAACAGGGAGTCAAGTTGATGACTTGCTGGGGGCCCCACCGGGTGCTCAAGTCCGATGGCAAGGTCAGGGGAATGGAGCTTGTCCGGTGCACCTCAGTCTTTGACGACCAGGGTCGTTTTGCTCCTATCTTGGATAGTGCTGTTAAGGAGACTGTGGAGGCTGACCAGATAATGATGGCGGTAGGCTATGCCACGGACCTTAATTTCATTAAGCCCAGAGGTTTATTGAAAGTTGAGCGAGGTTTGATAACGGCTGACTCGGAAACTCAGGCGACCAATGTACCGGGCGTCTTTGCCGGTGGAGCAGTAGTGCATGGCCCGGCTACCGTCATCGAGGCAATCGCCTCCGGGAGAAGGGCAGCAGTCGCCATGGATGCCTATTTGAAGGGAGCGGGAGCAAAAGCCGAAGATGAGGACGAGAAAGGAGTCAAACCTTTCTTGAAGTTCAACAGCGATTACCTCAAAAAGACAAGCCGGGTGGAGATGCCCAAGCTACCGGTAGCCGAGAGAAGGATAGATATTGAGGATGCTCTCGGTCTGGGTTTGAGCGAGATTGAAGGAGAGGCCAATCGCTGCTTCAACTGCGGCTGTGTTTCGGCTAATCAATCGGATATGGGTCTAGCGCTGGTAGCCCTGGGAGCACGGGTAGAGATTGCCGGACCGAGAGGGGTCAGGATAGTACCGATTGGGGAGTTTTTCGGCTCCTTGAGGACTATCCTGGAAGGGGATGAGATGTTAACCGAAATCCAGGTTCCTCCACTGCCAGATGGAGCCAAGCAAACATTTCTTAAATTCAGACCGCGGGAGTCCGTTGATTTCGCCGTCGTCAGTGTCGCCTCGGTCCTCACCGTTGAAGACGGGGTTTGCCAGGACGCTAGGATAGCCCTGGGAGCAGTGGCACCGGGGCCAATCCGGGCAGCTATGTCGGAGCAGGTAATCAAGGGCAAAATAATCAATGCCGCGGCGGCAGAAGCGGCTTCAGAGGCAGCAGTTATAGGCGCAATACCACTTAAAATGAACGCATACAAGGTTGAGATAACCAAAACACTGGTAAAAAGGGCCATACTCTCCTAGAACCCCGGGAGTGCTACGTCATACTTATAGATAGAGCTATTTAGTATCTAACAAACACTTGAAAAGTTACCTCCAAGGCAAAAAGAAGGGCTGGGTTGCCCACATTCTGTGAACATCAAGCCCTTCCTGCGACGCAGATGTCGCTAACTCTTTCCAATTCTGAACATCTTAGTCCCACACACCGGGCACACACCAGTCGGCCCTGCATTATTTTTACCCAGTCAACTGGTTGCTCTTAGCTTCACTCTAGCTTTGTGGTGAGCCGCCTAGGAGTCATTGACCTGTAACCTGCCCCCCAAAGGTAGCCCGTAATGTTATTGCCATTACTTTGCCCGTTATTTTATGCTCGATCTGGTAGCAGAGATACTCCGCAATCTCTGTGAATAGGTCAGCAACTTCTTCCTCAGCCTGATATTCTTAGGCGTTACTTCCACCAGTTCATCTCCATTAACAAGATCGATTACCTGCTCAAGACTCATTTTCAGGGGTGGCGTCAGTTTAACGGCGATATCCGACGTGGACGACCGTATGTTGGTCTTCTTCTTTTCCTTGCAGACATTAACCGGGATGTCCTGCAGCCGTGAATTCAGTCCTACAATCATGCCTTCATAGACCTGGGTGCCGGGTTCAATGAAGGTCAGCCCGCGCTCCTGGGCATTGTTCAGGCCATAGGTAATCGCGGAGCCTGGCTCCGAGGCGACCAGTACCCCATTGCGGGCGGAGACAATTTCACCCCGCCAGGGTTCATAGCCCAGAAACACGGTATTCATGATGCTCTCTCCGCGGGTGGAGGTGAGAAAAGAGCTGCGGAAACCAAGGAGACCCTTCGTAGGTATTTGAAACACCAGGCGTATATTATCCTGACCGTCATTGCGCATATCAATCATCCGGGCCTGTCGCTTGCTCAGCATCTCGGATAAAACCCCGATATATTCCTCTCTGGTATCAATGGTAAGCAGTTCTACCGGCTCAACAAGTTTGCCGTCAATTACTTTGATAATCGCTTCCGGTTTCGAGATTTCGAATTCATATCCCTCGCGGCGCATGGTCTCAATCAGGATGGCCAGGTGCAGTTCCCCCCTCCCTTTGACCAGGAAGGTATCCGGGCTATCCGTATCCTGCACTCTGAGACTGAGATTAGTCTCCAGTTCCCTATAAAGACGCTTCCGTAGCTGCCGCGTGGTGCAAAAACGTCCCTCCCGGCCGGCAACCGGTGAGGTGTTGACACCGAATGTCATCTCTACCGTCGGCTCGCCAATCTCGATGCGCGGCAAAGCTAAGGGCTGTTCCGGGTTGGCGATAGTATCCCCGATGGTGACCTCTTCAATGCCGGTCACAGCGATAATGTCACCCGCCTCAGCCTGGTCCACCTTCAAGCGTTTGAGTCCTAGGTAGGTAAATACTTCGGCGACTTCATAATAATCCATATTTCCGTCAGCGCTCACCCTGACGACGGTATCATGGGGAGCCACCTTGCCCCTCAAAATCCTGCCGATGGTGATTCGCCCCTTGTGGCTGTCAGAGTCCAGGTTGGAAACCAGCATCTGAAATGGCCCGCTTTCAATTTGGGGAGGCGGCACATTAGCCAGGATACAATCGAAAAGAGGGCTGATATCTTTGCCAGGCATGCCCGGTTCGGTGACCGCAGTACCTTCCTTGGCGTCGGCATACAGAACATGATAATCAAGCTGGTCCATGTCGGTGGCCAGTTCCAGGAACAGGTCCTGGATAAGACTGGTTACTTCCGCTATCCGCGAATTAGGCCTGTCTACCTTGTTAATGACGACGATGGTTTTTAATCCCCTTTGCAGAGCATGGCGCAGCACAAACTTGGTCTGGGGCATAGGTCCTTCGACAGAATCTACCAGAAGAAGGCAGCCGTCTGCCATGCTGATGACACGCTCCACCTCACCGCTGAAATCGGCATGCCCCGGGGTATCAATGATATTGATTTTAACGCCCCGGTACATTACGGCCGTATTCTTAGACATGATGGTAATCCCCTTTTCTCGCTCAAGGGTATTACTGTCCATGATTAAATCGCCTACTGCCTGGTTATTTCTAAAGACCTTACTCTGCTTGAGCATGGCATCCACCAGGGTGGTCTTGCCATGGTCAACGTGGGCAATAATAGCGATATTCCTGATGTCACTGCGATAGTTCATGTATGGTACAATCCTGCCTTTATCTATTTATCTTTATATCGTATTTAATTCACTGTTATACGTTGCTTCGCTACAGCCGCCCTTACTGTGTTTATGTGCCCGTTGATTTCAAACCGGCAACGGTACTCATGGGATAGGCGCAGGCAAAGAGCCTGTTTAGCCTGGTTGGGAATGTCCGGGGTAATAAGCGTAAGGGGGTAGTATGCTGTCCAGTCTTCCGCTAACGAGGCGCCGTTAGCCTAACTCGCAAAAGCTCTCTTTTCGGAGGCGGTGAAGGTGAAAATAGCTCAAAAAACAGATTATTAAGTTCACTGTTAATATTATACACCAGCGGAGCGGCTTTAGGAAGTGAAGGGCAATGGCTGGATTTGTACCAGCGACCAATATTAACCGTTGTTACCCGGCCAAATGAACAATAAAAGCCTTTGTTTACTCTTCACGTGGATTGTCAGGAGCTTCAGCAGTCGGGGTTTGGGGAACAAAGGTGACCGGAAAGACTGACTATAGCTTAACTATTCGCTACCTTCATGACCACTATCAGTCCACTCATAAGGTAGGTTCTGCAATATTCTCGTAAATCGTGATTCTTAAGTAGATCCTTGAGTCCGCCATTTCTAAGATAATCCTGAAAACTCTGATAGTGAGGCCCGCCGGCGAAGAACTCTATGGCCCTCGCAAATACGGCCAAAACATTCCTGGGCAATGGAACCTGGTAATCTATGAGGATAAGGGCTCCATCTTGCTTAACAACCCTCTTCATCTCAGAAATGATTTGATATCGAACAGGCTTTACCTTATCGTGTAATCCAAAAGATACGGACGCATAGTCAAAGTACCTGTCCGGAAAAGGCAAACTGGTTGCATCGGCGAGCTGAAAGGAGACATTTACCGCTTTCTGTCTTCTTATATTTCTTGTAGCTATGTTAAGCATGTTCGGGCTTATATCTATGCCTGTAGTGATAATGCCCCGGCGCCCGTATTCAAGAACCTGCGCTCCGGTTCCACAGCAGACATCCAGTGCCTTATCTCCAGCCTTCATGCCGGAGAATTCAGGGGCAAATTTCCTGATGTCTCTCAACAAAGGGTCTACCAGGGTTTCGTAGTTTAACCTGAACATCGTGGTCTATCATACCACACAGTCGGGGAGGGCTGGAGTTGCATAGTGCGGTATTTTGAACGGAATCTATCCGTTACTTGGGCCCCCGCTGGCGGATTGGTTTTAAAAGATAACCGATCCAGACAGGTGTCCTGACTTCCTGTATGCCATGTTATAATGTATCTGCTGCAAGAGAGAGAGGTGCCTTGGATAGCAAAAGCCTGGAAATGCTTGGTTTTGGGCAGATATGTGAAATAGTGGCCGGTTTTACCTCATTTTCCGCCAGCCGCGAATTAGCTCTTAATCTGCAGCCGCTTTACGATTACGAACGGATTTTTCTGCTGCTGAGGCAGTCGGCCGAGGCACGCCGTCTCCTATCGCTGGAGCCCTCCTTTTCTATTGGAGGAGCCTTTGACATTCGAGAAGCGGTAAAGATGGCCGCGCGGGGTAAGGTTCTTGAACCGCAAGGCCTTCTGGAAATTCAGCAGACTCTGGCTGCCATGTGCCAGCTGCGAGGCAGTATCGAAAAAATGTCAGAGGAATTTCCGTTACTCTGGAATAATGCCAGTGGTATAGTTGAGCTTCGTCAGCTGGAGAAAGACATCGCCAGCTGCCTGGCGCCAAACGGCGAAGTGCTGGATAGCGCCTCTCCCCGGCTGGCTGCAGTTAGACGGCAACGAAGACAGGTGCGTCAGCAGTTATTAGACCGGCTGAAGGTCACTATGGAGTCACCCAGAGGACATACGGTAGTCCAGGAACCTATTATTACCGAGCGGGAAGGCAGGTATGTTATTCCCGTCAGGATTGAACATCGCAAAGAAATAAAGGGCATCGTTCACGATGTTTCTAACAGCGGAGCTACGGTATTCGTCGAGCCGTGGGTGACCGTAGAATTGGGAAACACGCTACGGGAGTTGGTGGTAGAAGAAAACCATGAGATCGAAAGGATTCTGGCAAGCTTAAGTGCTGAGGTGGGAACCTACGAAATCGAAATATCTCAGGGCGTGGCTTTGACAGCCGAGCTAGACCTGGCAGTGGCTAAGGCAAGGTATGCCAGGAAAGCCAGGGCTACCGAACCTGTCCTTACCACATTCAACAAAGACGGGAGTAATCTTGAGGATGAACCGGCTCATGTACTGAGACTTGTCGAAGCCAGACACCCGTTACTGGCAGAAAAAGCGGTGCCTCTTTCTGTGGAGATAGGGCGGGACTTCTCCATACTCGTAATTACGGGGCCCAATACCGGCGGTAAGACGGTAGCTCTGAAAACAATCGGCCTGCTCAGTTTAATGGCACAGGCTGGCATACCTGTTCCGGCCTCAGCGGAAAGCCGTATTCCCGTTTTTGATGACGTATTTGCCGACATCGGTGATGAGCAGAGCATTGAAAAAACACTCTCAACGTTTAGCTGGCACATCGGCAATATCGTACGAATCATTAAAAGCTCTACAGGAAGGAGTCTCGTGCTTCTCGATGAGCTGGGTACGAGCACTGACCCGGCGGAAGGCTCGGCCCTGGCTCGCTCTATTATGCTCTACTTCTTATCTCGTGGAACAATGGCCGTAGCCACCACACACTTTAGCGACCTTAAGGCTTTTGCGCATACGACGTCCGGGTTACAAAATGCCTCGCTTGACTTTGACCCGGTTACGCTGGCGCCTACCTACCACCTGACAACAGGTATACCCGGCGGCAGTAACGCCATGGCTACCGCTGCTCGCCTGGGCTTGTCCCCCGATATTGTCTCCCGGGCGAGAGAGATGCTGACGAAAGGTAGCGAGGAGATGGAGGCTCTATTAGCCAATTTGCTTGAGGAAAAGCATGGAATTGAAGCCCTCCGTGATGATCTGAAAAGAAAGACAGACGAGACGGCACGACGTAATATTGAATTAGAAAACGAACGGCGGCGGCTGGCGGAGGAAGAAAGAAAGACGATTCAAGAGAACCGGGACAGGGTTGTCCGTGAGGCGGCTGATTTAATTAAGGAAATCCGGCAAGCGGCGTCGGCTTTGCGCAAGGAGCAGAGCAAGCAGGGGATAGAACAGGCCCGGCAGGCGGCGGCACTGGCAAAGGAGAGGCTGAAAACGGAGGTATGGCAGCCAAAGGCAAGAGAAATCGGTGATGATACAGAAGACGAGGGCGGAATCAGTGTAGGCGACATGGTCCGGCTGAGAGAAGCGAACCTTGTGGCGACAGTGCTTTCGATATCGGAGGAGACACAACAGGTTGAAGTCCAGGCCGGACAGGTAAAGCTCAAACTCGGTCTAAATAGCGTGGAAAAGGTAAAAGTGACCCCGGGCACAGCACCCGCGGAATTCATCCCGGTTAAAAGGCCGGTAGCGTCACAGCCGGTTTCGATGGAACTTGACCTGAGGGGAAAACGGGCCGATGAGGTGGAGTGGGCGCTTGACGGCTACCTGAATGCCGCCTCTCTGGCCAATTTGAGCGAGGTACGTATTATTCATGGCATTGGCACCGGCGCGGTACGTAAAATCGTCAGAGAGCTGCTGGCCTCTCACCCCCTGGTTAAGTCGTTCCGTCCCGGTGTAAGGGGCGAAGGTGGCGATGGAGCTACCGTTGTTGGACTATAGGTTTTTAAGGCAGAGGTATTTCTTACGATGCAAGTTTCAAGACGGTTCTTTCTGAGCAGGCTGAAGATGCTTGACTTCCTTGCTGAACTGGAGGCAACCGGTGGCCCGGCTGAGTCCCTGTACATACCGTCTGGCTTGACTTTACAAGAGATTGGGAATTTACTGGAAAAGGCGCTTGACTCACCAGCTATTCCACCGGAATTAGCCGAACTCGCTGCCGCTTCGAAAACGGGGGCAGTCATTTTTGGGAGCTCATTCCAAACGCGTCTAATTGTACCACCATTTCCGATAAGGGCAGAATACTTCGCGCGGGGTTATGTTGTAGAGCCGTTGTCTTCTCTGCTCAAACGCAATTTCAGGGTTGCCTTGATTCTAATACGTTTGGGGGCATATGCCATCGGGCTCTCTGAGGGTGAAAGTCTGGTCACCAGTAAGGTTGGAACCGGGCTTATCCACGGGCGACACAAAAAAGGCGGTAGTTCACAGCAGCGATTTCGGAGACACCGAGAAAAGCAGATCGAATATTTTCTGACTCGGGTTTGTGGCCACATCCAGGAACATCTCAAACCTCATGCCTCGACGCTAGACTTTACAGTTTATGGTGGTGCGCAAACTACAATATTGCTGCTGCAAAAGCAGTGTCCCTTTCTGGCCAGGCTTGATGGTGCAATCCTGCCACCTCTGCTCGACATACCCGAACCACGCCAGGCGGTGCTGGAAAAGGCGGTCAGGCGTGTCTGGTCAAGTAGCGTAGTTGAGTGGCGTGATGATGAAGTTCTAGTCTGAAAGTTGCACAAAACGCTAGATTGTGCAACGAGCGCGGTCTGCATGAACCATTCGTACCTGTTTTGTTGCTTGCATCCCTCAAATTGTTCTGGTTTCATCTCACTTACCTCCAGAGATTGTTTCACACCCGTTTTGGCATGGTCTACTGATGCAGTTTCATGGCCAGAACTAGGAAGAGCACCGCGAATCCCGCTAGAGCCAGGAAATCAAGGGCAACCGGCAGGTAGCTTTGCCCCTGGATGCAGCGGCGAGCGATGTCGGTGAAGTAGGTCAGCGGCGAAATGTAGGCGATTCCTCTTCCCCATGCCGGCAGCTGTGCCAGAGGGATAAAGATGCCGCTGATGAACACTATAGGGAACTTGACCAGTGCAGAGAGCGTCATAGTAGTGCTGGGCATGCTGGTAGGTGCAGCCGATAAAATCAGACCAAGAGAAGAAAAAGAGAACGCGGCTAAAATGATAGCCACAGCAAAAAGAATTGGCTGGGAAACAGCAATACCAATGGCCAAGCCCACGAAGATTGGCACCAGAGATATGGCTGATCATGCCAAAGTGTTCGGTTTAAAAAGTGCCCCATTTCGCTGATTGACAACAGTCCCATTCAGGACGGTCCCCGGACTTTTGTTTGAGAAAAAACAGCTCTTTCTGGCCCTGTAGCAATTACTTATTGACTCCCCCCTATTTCCCTCAGCTTGTAGATATAGAGCTCGTCTCTTACATTCCAACAATTAATCATGGGATGATCTTCAAATTGGGGATAACTCTCTAAAGACCCCCATTCTATCTTGTAGGAGTCAACTATCTTATATCGCTTATATTGCGGGAAGCTATACCTGACAGTAACCGTCAAAAATAGAGCCAATGTATTCTTAGGGATCTTTTTTGGAATGCACCCCGTTAGAACTGGACTGAGGAATAAGCTATAGTTAGGCCACAGGGAATGGAGGAGTCGGCCATGAGCTATTTTTAGAGGTGTATCATTAGCCTAGTCAATAACCATGCCTCAATCTTCCCGCCAGTTCCAGTCCAATCCCCCTTTGAACACATTGGTGTTCATTTCGTTGCTGATAAAGAGGTTGGCATCGGGGAAGCGTTTTACCATGGCGTAGTAAAAACCGGCAACATCATCCGTTTTGGCCAGTTCCTCATCAGTAGCGATAAGATAATCCCTGGTGAAACTGCAAGAACTGGAGTCGAAAGGCATTCCCGGTTTCTGATGGCCGGGAATGATAACGTCGGCACCCAATTTCTCTAAACGCTCGATGTCCTTTATCCACTGCTTGCGTTCTTCGGCGGTAAGCTCGCAGGTAAAGGGGTGCGCCTGGTTAAAAAGAACGTCGCTCCCGTACAGGGTTTTTATCGAGGGTATCCAGACCGCTGTGTTGTATTTCATGTCCCCCATTATTTCCGGGATAATCTCGATGCGGTGTCCTTCCAGTTCGAAGTAGTTTTCGGTAAGTGGCTCAATTTTAGCCGTTTTTCTAGGTACGTTGATGGGGCCGATGACGTTTTCCCAGTGTTCGATTTTACCGAAAAATTGCTTGTTGATTATATGGGCTTCCGAAGGGATGGCGATGACCCGAGCTTTGGGGAAAGCCTCCGCAATGGTGCCTAGGCCAAAGTAATGGTCAGGATGGGCATGAGTAATATAAATAGTTTTCAGGTATTTGCCTGTTTCCAGTATTTCGGCGATAACTCGATAGGCATTTGATAGTGTCCACTGGGCATCAAGAAGAACGGCATCGGTCTTGCCGGTCACGATTACGGAGGCAACTTCAAAACCATCTTCGTTGCTGAAAAAGACTTTCGTGGCTAGTGAATCCAGCCCGTGTGTGTTGAATCTAATCTCCATGGACTATCCCTCCAAACAATATTTTGTTTAGTTTACCAAGCAGTGTTCTAAATTGCAAGAAGGTTTCAATAGTTTTCCGGAATCTACAAACTTACCTAGGGGAACAGTCGAATCCGGACTTTTTTTACCAGAATTATTCCTCTTTCCGGAGCATTTGTCCTAGTGGGGGGGGCTAAGAACCTCCTATTTGAGCGTACCCCATTTCTCAACGTGGCGCGGCCCACCTTAGCCTTGACCCAGGTGGCAATTTCAAACGGCTCTGCGGGCAGCAGTATCAGCGCCGCCCTCTCCACCGCCTGAAATACCTCAAAAGGTCGCTTCCTAGTAGTACCGTGAATACGCAGTCCGGCCATCTTGAGACACCAACTCCGAAGCTCCTGGTTTATCCCATCCAGGCTCGCAAACGTCCTGCCTGCCATTGCCGAATTACTTCTGTAATCTCCACCCGGGAAACCTCCTTGTATGCCATTGCCGCTCCTCTCTAATGATTCTGCGACAATGGTAGCTCATTCGTTTCCCGGGTGGGTCAAAGTTCGCGGTTTTTCACAGTTTATTAATGGTTACTGCATAAACTATAGCAGCCGCATAGAAATGTCGCAAAGATTGGCCCGGATTCCTCAAGAAGTGGGAATTTGAGTGTGAGCCTCTTGTATCTTAAGAAGCGCTATCCTTTATTGGGGCAGGTCGGCTATTCATAGCTATGCATCCCCACCTCCCAAAAAAGCCTCTCGCACTATATCACTAGACTGTAGCTGTCTAATATCCCCCTCAAAAACGACTTTACCGACATGCAACACATACCCATCACTGGCTACACCAAGTGCCAAATTAACATTCTGCTCCACTAATAGAATGGTTACTCCAACCCTGTTGATATTTTGTATCACCTCTCCCAATTGTTCAACCATCACGGGGGCGAGCCCCAACGAAGGCTCATCCATAAGCAGCAACTTGGGTTTAGCCATTAAACTGCGGCCAATGGCTAGCATTTGCTGCTCCCCACCGCTCAATGTTCCCGCTTTTTGACTGCATCTTTCCGACAGCCTTGGGAAGAGTTGGAAGACATATTCTAGGGCTTGGTCTACATCCGCAACTTTACGCAGGGTAGCACCCAGCTTAAGGTTGTTTAAAACGCTGAGGTAGGGAAATAGGTGCCGCCCCTCGGGAATATGAACAACCCCCATTTTTACAATTTCTAAGGTATTAATACCATCTATCCTACTGTCCATAAACCATATCTCACCCGAGGTCAATTTCTTCAATCCGGAAACAGATCTTAAAATGGTGCTTTTACCAGCGCCGTTAGCCCCAATAATACTGACTACGGACCCATTAGCAACATGTAGCGAAACATTATCTAACGCTATTGACTTGCCATAATGCACCGTTAAGCTTTTTACGCTAAGCAATATGTTGACTCCCAAAATATGCCGCGATTACATCCGTGTTTTCCGTAACTTGTTTAGACGAACCTTCAAAGATCTTCTCTCCGAAGCTGATGACTACGATGCGTTCGCAGAGTTTCAAAATCCGCATGTTATGTTCTACAATAAGAAAAGTTAACCCTTGCTCGCGCAACTTCTCTATTGCTTTTAGGCTGAAATTAATCTCTAAAGGGTTCATCCCTCCTAAAGGTTCGTCCATTAACAACAGCTTGGGTCGAGTCGCTAAAGCTCTGGCTACGCCCAACATCTTTTGATATCCGTGAGGTAGGTTTTTGGCTATTTCATCCTTAATGTGCTCCAGCCCAACGATACGCAGGAGTTCCTGTGAATACTCCACAATGACCTTTTCGTTATAGCGATAAGCAGAACTGTTAAAGTAGGTACCCAACAAACTCGACTTGGGGTGCAGATGACAAGCAGCAATAACATTTTCTAGCACCGTAAATTCGCCGAAAAGCGGGTTGAGCTGGAAAGTACGGCCTATCCCCTCTTCAGCCACCTGGTAAGGCTTCTTACCGGTGATATTTTTCCCGTTAAATATCACGCTGCCCTCATTAAGTCGGGTTACACCAGTAATCAGGTCAAATATGGTGGACTTCCCTGCTCCGTTGGGGCCGAGCAGCCCCATAATCTCCCCATGGTCAACCGATATATCAAAGTTGTTAACAGCTATTAAGCCGCCGAACCTCTTGGTTAGGCCTTTAACTTCCAGTAACATGGGCTATCCCTTCAGATTTTTTCCGCTTTCTTAATAGCGTAATAAACATACTCGGCAAACTGACGAGGCCACCTGGTATAAAGTAGACCATTATTAGAAGTATAGCCGCTGAAACAAATGGGGTAAACATCTGCATCTCGCGAACAAACTCTGGGAGTAGAATTAGTACAGCAGTCCCGACAATCGGCCCCGCAAAGCTTCGTACACCACCTACCAGTACGTACATTGCGAACCACAGCGTTGCATTCAAATTAAAGCTGCTGGGTGATGCAACTAAATTGTAATGAGCGTAGGTAGAACCTGCAAGCCCAACAAAAAAACACCCCACGCCTACGGCAAGAATTCTGTATTTCGCTTCGTTGATACCGACACTGTCGGCGACCAAATGGGATTGTGCAATAGCCTTCATAGTTACGCCGATGCGGCTAGACTCAAATCTGTAGAGGGCGATAAGGCTGAACAAGGTCAATGCTAAAAAGAAATAGAAATACCATATCTTTGCGTTGGGCCCGGTAAACATAGGTTCAATGGGGGCCAAACCGCCGTAGCTACCAGTCCACCTCCCGAATGCATAAATTATCTGTAATACGCCTATCCCGAAGAATAGGCTTACCATCGCATAGTACAAAGCCCTCAGTCTGGCGAAAGGATATCCTATTAGAATACCTATCCCTGCCGCTAACAGTGCCCCGAATGGGATAGTCAGCCATGGCTGCCAGCCAAGCCATCTTGATGTTATGCCAGCCGCATAAGCACCAAGGCCCATGAAAGCGGCGTGGGCGAGTGGAAATTGACCTGAGAGCATTATCGTCCTAAAGCTGACAGAAGCAATGAAATATATTAAAGTCAATATAAGAATATGCAAGTAGTAGGGCGATTCTACAAATATTGGGATGAGGCCTACAATGACCACCAGCAATGTGATTATGACACCCTTAAATAGTCTTCTCTTTGATCCAGCCAGTGCGGGTGTTTTACTACCGTTCATGCTATGTAATTCCTTTTAGTTATTACGCTTCGTGGCCAAAGAATCCCTTAGGTAGGAAAAGAAAAATAATGATGACAACTGTGATGGTAACAGCTTCACTGGCAGCGCCGCCGATAAGTAAGGGCATAGTTGAATCCATAGCACCTAAAATAAGCCCCGTATAAAAGACACCGCTGATGCTCCCCACGCCAGCCAAGATAACTAAAATGAGCACTTTACTTAAAATGTAATCCCCCATAAAGGGGGTCAGACTTAAATAAGCACCCATAAGACAACCTGCAATAGCGGCCAGGGAAAATGCAACAACGCAAGCTATAATAGAAATACGGCGAACATCGATTCCTTGCAAGGCCGCACCTTCCAAATCTTGGGCGATAGCCTGCATCTGCAGGCCCCATCTTGTACGGTTGACGAACCATAGCGTCATCACAAGCAGGACAATACCCATTATGAATGTCATCACTCTATGCCAAGTGATCGAAACGAGTCCGGTTTTTAACACGCCTGTTAAGAAAGGAGGCAACGCTAATATTTTGTCTCCCATAGCAATATTTACTGCAGTCTGTAATATTAATATGATTGCGATGGACACTATGATGGTGCTGTTTAAATCACCCATGAAAGGTCGGAAGAAGACTCTCTCGGAAAAGATGCCAAATAAAGCTAGTGTGAATGTAGCCGCTAATAACCCAACCCATGGGCCTAGGCCAAGGACGGAAGCAACCTCGTAGGAAACATAAGCACCTAACATATATATGGCACCGTGTGCGAGGTTGAAGACGTTGAGGACGTTAAAAAGGAAGGAGAACCCTATTGCCACTAGGATGTAGACGGACGATAATACGAATATATTTACGATAGTGGCTACAATCTGCTCCATTTTTCTATAACTCTTTTGTTTTCGTCTTGGAGGTTATCAGGTGTATCATCGATTCTGCCCGATACCGCACTATTCTACCTGAGACGAACATTAAGCGAGTTCTGCTTAGCCGCCTTTTATAGCCAGCCGGTTAGAACAATATTGATTGGAGAGGCGGATAAAAAATAAGCCCCGCCAAACTGCCGGGCAAACTTCCTGCTCCCACCACCATAACAAACAAACGGCCCAACTTAAGGGGATACAGACAACTGAAAGTAATCAAATCACCTGTATCCCCCTCGGAGAGGCCCCCAGAATTTCTATTAAAAACTTAAGCTAAGGGATGTATACGTCGTAGATACAACCACCTTTAACTTCCTCAGTATTTACTATCAATTGGTATTGTTGCGGGTGCGCTACCGCATGGTTAATGCCGAAAGTTTCACTTCCACAGATTGTTCCCTCACCTAGGATAGTATCTATCGTGCCCATGCTTTCAAGCGTTTCTTTTACCACTGTCGGGTCTAGGCTTTGGGCAGCCTCGATTGCTTTCATCAGAACCCATGCAGCGTTAGCTTGATGGAAAAAGACTGATCTTTCCTCTCCCCGTTGCTCCCGAAGTGTATCGATTATCTCCTGCATTTGTGGAGGGTTATGGGGATTTGTGGCTAACATGGCGTTACTGAGTATGTCGGTTGTCAATTCAGCACCAGCAATGGAAGCTATGTCGGATACGCTGGCACCAACGGCACCACCATAAGGTTTGAGGTTTCCCGACTCGCGCAAAGCCTTAGCGGTATTGCAGGCATGATACGACGTACCACTTACGGCAAATGTTATGTCGGTATCCAAGGCGTTTACGGCAACAGCAATAGGGCTGAAGTCTACCATCTCCATAGGAAAGCCGACGACGTCGCCTACCATCGTTATCCCAACTTCTTCCAAAGCATTCTTAGCCACTGGCTTGGCAAAAGGTATCGCGCCATCATCAGGCATAACTACACAAGCTGTTTTGGCTTCAGGAAATTCACTCTTGAAAGCCTTGGCCATAGCGATGGAACCCCCAGCAACAGAATTATGGGCAATGAACCCGTAGGGTACGTCTGGTCCTATCTCTCCAGGTAATAAAAGATTGTACGCTGACACGTGCAAAACCTCGGCCGCTTCAAGTATGGGGGACGAAGCAGTTGAGAAGAAGGCAGCAGGACCAGTTACGAACTTAAGGCCCTTATCGTAAGCCAACTTGTTAGCTGCAGCCGTGCAGCCGTCGAGGGAGCTTTTTATATCTTCGGGGACGAGTACAACCTGATATTTTTGACTTCCAATTGTTATTCCACCCTGCTCATTTATAAGGTCAACGGCAACCTGAGTCTCCTCAAGTTCCATCATGTCCATGCTTGAGAACCACCCAGTCAGGGCTATTAGAACGCCAATCTCAATTGTGTTATTCTCAGGTGTGTCATCTTGGGGTGGAGTACTACAAGCTACCATCGACACCACAAGCAAAATCAGGCAGGTACTCACAAGGAAACTTGAAATTTTCTTCAGCGACATACAAAACCTCCTCTTACTATGCAATTTTAAAAATTACCTTACCCATTATACTCTCCAGCAAAATCCCGGTACAAGGCTTATCTCTCCAACTTTTGGACAAATTCGCCCAAAATTTGACTAGAAAGAGCTGAATCTTTATACTATATTCTGTATGCTCTCAAATTTTAACCAAGAATTGATTCGGTTATTGCAACAGGATGCCCTGCAATCCAAGCAGAGCCTTGCTGCAAAGCTCAACTCAAGCCCGAGCACTGTCCGCCGCAGGATCAAGGCGCTTCTAGAAAGTGGAGAGCTTAAAATAGTTGGAGTTGTGAACCCTGGAGGTGTCGGGTACCCTATTACAGCGGTATTATGTCTGAAGATACCGCCCCGTAGCTTAGGCACGGCTATGGCAACTATCACAAGCTGGCCAGAGGTGACCTGGGCATCAAGTACTGACGGACGATACAACATCGTATGCATTTGCCGGTTTGTCTCGACAGAGCAAATGTCTGACTTAACTAATAATCATTTGCCCCTTCTGAAAGGCATTGATGATAGCGAGATATCTATTTGCCTCAAGATATTAAGGGGCAAGTATACACAGGTGTGAAGCACTGTTGTTAAAAGATAATGCTTTCTCCTTAAGATTCTCCATATCCGAGCGCTCTACAAGAGTCACCGCTAGTAGTTTAATGTAAACGCAATCAGCCCGTTTAGTTCCTGCCCCTGCCCGCTTTAAGGGACTGCCCCACATCCGCTTCCACGACCTGCGACACACCCATGCCTCGCTCTTATTAAAGGCCGGCGTACACCCCAAGGTGGTCAGCGAGAGGCTGGGCCATGCCAGTGTCGCCTTTACGCTGGATACATACGGCCACGTAATGCCCGGTATGCAAGAATCAGCCGCTGATAGCCTCGACCGGTTGATATTACCGGGGTTATTGAAGCCAGAGGACGTTGTAAAGATGTTGTCAAACGGTTGTCAAAATGTTGTCAAAGATGCGGGATTTGAGTGTGAGCCGCACAGGAGTCGAACCTGTAACCTGCTGATTAAGAGATTGAAGATACTATTCGCAGCCCTTTTCAGCAAGTGATTTTTAATATCACTCTATCGGCAACTGGCTTGGCTTTCATACCTTATAGTTGTATGAACTGCCGATCTGTGTTATCAAGTATGTTGGCAAAATGTTGGCAACCGGACGTGTAAAGTTTACTTATTTCAAGCTTATAGTATTCTTTCAGCGTTGCAGAATGTAACGTTGTTAGGTAACAAACCGTCATTCTGTTCAATGGGGCATCAGCGTTTGAAGCTGCTCAAGTTAATAACCGAAAGGTCGCTGGTTCGAATCCAGCCCCCTCTACCACTTGAATTTTAGGGGTGCTAGGTACAGGCCAGCGTAACTATTGACCCACGCCTGAGGACTTTTTGCTCTTATTGCTCTTTTGGGGCCTGCCGTTATCCTCTGTTTGCTCTTCTGGTTTAACCCTGACAAAGTCTTGGTCAGCACCGCTCTGGCCAATCTGTGGTTTTAAAAGGTACCGGCCGCTCTGTCCCACCTTGCCCATGTAAGAGATCAATCCGGTATCGTGATAATAGCTTTGACGAACTTTCAAGATAACCAGCTTGACATGTAGACAAACCTCATATTTGCCAAAAGGCGAAGATTAAGAGAGTTAACAAGGGGAAACAGGGGACGAGAACGCCCAGCAAGCAGCGTTAGTAGGCTTGCCAGTAAGTTGATGGTAGGCTACAGTCCTTGCAAGGGACAATAAGTACCAACAAGACCCAACATTCCTAAAAACAGTCCCAGCACCTAGCCGTATATTAATATTGAGTAAAGGAAGACAATATGGCAAAGCTTATGACTGGTGAGGAATTAGCGGGTTATTTGCGAGTCGATAAGAAGACGATATATAGGCTATTAAAGAAAGGTAAAATCCCCGCGACCAGAGTGGGCCAACAATGGAGGTTCGATAAGGCCTCAATTGATGAGTGGCTAATGAAAAAGCCAGCCGAAACCGGAGCAAATATACTCGTTGTTGATGACGAGGAAACAATTCGCTCACTATTTAAGAAGACATTAGAGGAATTAGGCCATAAAGTCGTAGCTGCTGAAACCGGCCTTAAGGGATTAGAGCTGTTAAAGCAGCGGGATTTCACTATGGTCTTTCTTGACCTTAAAATGCCTGGTATGGACGGAGCAGAGTTCTTCCGCCAGATAAAGACCATCAGGCCCCGATTACCTGTAATTATTATTACTGGCCATCCCGATAGTGATGTTATGGCTCGGGCTTTGGCCCAGGCTCCTTTCGGACTCATGAATAAACCTTTCGATGAATCTGACATCATTACAGCTGTCAATACTTTTCTGCCAGTTAGCACGGCAAACTCGGCACATTAGAGAGGAGTTAGTCTTATGATAACGAAGGATGAACTGTTCGAAACAGGGGACCAAGAAAGGATTTGGCAAAAATATTGCGGCTTTCTTGACCTCTCTCTGGATGAATTCATGGAAATCCAAGAGCAACTCTTGATGGAACAGCTTGAGCTGGTCTGTGACAGTCCTTTGGCCAAGAAGTTCATGCCCAAGAAACCAAAAGATGTATCTGAATTCCGCCGGCTTGTTCCGCTTACCAGATTTGATGATTATGCTGCTTATCTGAATGATAAAAACGAGGATGTCTTGGCTGTAAAACCTTATTGTTGGGGTCATACCTCAGGTAGGGGAGGCAGTTTCAAATGGGTACCTTATACCCAAAGAGCTGTGGAAACGTTCTGCACAGTCACCGCCGCCGCTATAATCATGGCTTGTGCTAGCAAAAAGGGTGAGGTCAATATCGGAGCGGGGGCACGCTTGTTACAGAACCTACCTCCGCCTCCTTATATATCGGGGGTGCTTGCTCGAATTATGACTGATCGATTAGGTTCTCAAGCCATCCCGCCCTTTGACAAATATGCAGACGCAGACTTCGAAACGAGGACCCAAGCTGGGTTTCAGATAGCACTAAGGACCGGGGTAGATATGTTAAGCTCCCTAACTAGCGTTCTGGTCAAGATGGGTGAACACTTGAGCGAAGGTTCGGTACAGTCGGGGTTTAATCGGAAGATGCTGCACCCTAGGGTAATGCTACGCCTGATTGGTGCTTGGTGGCGGAGTAAAAGAGAAGGTAGGACTTTGTTACCTAAGGACCTGTGGCCTTTAAAGGGCCTTATCGCTTATGGAACGGATACTAGCATCTATAGGAAGCAATTAGTATGTTACTGGGGCACGGAGCCACTCGAGATCTACTCTGCAACGGAAGCAGGAACAATGGCGATTCAAGCTTGGAATAAGAGGAGTTTGACCTTCGCGCCATCAAGCTGTTTTGTCGAGTTTGTTCCTGAAGAAGAGTGGTTGAAAAGCCGCGAGAATAAGGACTACCAGCCTTCAACTGTACTCTTAAGCGAGGTTGAGCCAGGCAACCGATATGAGTTAATCATTACTAGCTTCTATGGGATGCCCTTCTTGAGGTATAGGATAGGTGATCTTATTAGAATCGTTGCCCTAGAGGATAACGAAGCGGGCATTAAGCTTCCCCAGATGGTTTTTGAAAGCCGTGCCGATGACCTTATCGATATTGCCGGCTTCCCCAGATTAGATGAGAAAACAATCTGGCAAGCTATCGCTGACACGGGAATAAAGTATGATGATTGGACCGCCCGTAAAGAATACGAGCAAGATAAGCCGGTTGTGCGTCTTTACATCGAACCTAGACAGGAGGTAGAGGTCACGGAGTTAGAAAGGCTGATTCACCAGAAGCTAGTGACTATTAATCCGGACTACAGGGACTTGGAAAGCATGCTTGGAATTCAACCACTCAGGGTGATGCTGCTGCCTCAGGGAAGCTTCCAACGATACTACAAGGAGAAACGTAAAGCTGGATCCGACCTAGCTCATCTGAAACCTCCCCATATGAATGCTTCCGATGACGCTATCCAAAGCCTTGTCAGACTGGGGTCAAACCTTAGCTAGGAGGAAGCTATGAGTGCTTATCTATTACTGCCATTAACCCAAACCTTGTTAAGCCTAGTGCTGGCAGCTATAATAGTGAAAGGGCACTTCGCACGCCCCACTCATCGCCTGTTTTCATTGTACCTCTTGTGTATAGCCATTTGGGGTATTGTTATCTTTGGCATGCGGGCGAGCCCAGATATCGAGTACGCATTTTCATGGGAAAAATTGCTGATACCACTGGGCCCTCTTATGTCGGTAGTATTTTATCATTTTTCCGTTCGCTATGCTGCCACAAAAATTAAGAGATTTTTACTTCCCGTGCTTTACCTCGTTTGTGCCATTTTCGTCCCTTTTGTTGCAACAGATCTGGTTGTTAGCGGTATGCAAATGAAACCATATGGCTATGCGCCAGTTTTCGGCCCTGTAGCGCCTTTCTGGATGCTCTTCAGTTACGCGGTGCCGATAATGACGCTTCTAGTTTTTATCAGGACCTACAGAACCTCGTCTAGTGCCGAGCAAAGAAACCGAATGGCTTATATCATTACGGGAATGAGTTTTATCTTTTTGGGGGGAGCCCTTGATGTCCTCCCGGTACTGGGGTTACCCTTATACCCAGGCGCAATAATCGGCAATATCATCTTTTGCCTCTTAGCTACAGTGGCTATCGTGAGACACAATCTCCTAGATATACGCGTTATCCTGCGTAAAGGTACTGCCTACATTTTGACCAGCGCTGTCATTGCTGTTCCATTCATAGCTATCTTCCTGCTGACTACCAAGGTGTTTACGGAAGAAGACTTCCCCTTATGGGTTTACTTCGTCGCCGCCATACTGCTGGCTTTCGCCTTACCACACTTATGGCAATGGATACAACAGCGTGTTGACCGATGGTTCTATCGTGACAGATATGACTACCTCCAAGCTCTGGAAACCTTCAGCCGGCAGACTCAGAGCCTCACCGATTCTGCTGGGCTGGCCTCTACTATGGTCAATCTGCTTGCCAAGGCATTACGGAGTTCAAATGTCTATCTTTTACAACCATTGCCCCCTAACAGTAACTTCACCACAGTATCCCTCAATGGTGTGAATAACCACACCCCTGTCATTCGTTTGAAGAAGGGGAGTGCTTTAGTCAAGTGGCTGGAGCGTTCTAATAGTATGCTATCGTACGAAGATATTGAAATAATTCCTCAATTACAGGCCATTACCTCCAAAGAAATGGAAGCCTTAGAACGGATAGGGGTAAAACTCATTGCCCCCCTGAAGGCACCTACCGATCAATTATCAGGGATACTCATTCTGGGTAAAAAGCTCTCCGAACAACCATACAACAGCGAGGATAAGCAATTAATTTATACCATATGCAACCACATGAGCACTAACCTGGAGAATATGCGTCTTTATAACGAGAGTCAGCAAGAAGTGAAGGAACGCAAGCAAGCGGAGGAGTCACTCAGGCTCCAACAAGCTTATTTCCAGCAGCTGTTTGACAATTCCCCTGATGCTATTGTCATGCTGGATAATACTGACCGGGTGATTCAAATCAATAAGGGATTTGAGACGCTTTTTGGTTATCAGGCTGAAGAAATCAAAGATTTGTTTATTAATGAACTTATCATTCCCGAAGACCGTGTCGAGGAAGCGGCAACTTTGTCCCGGACTGCCCTCGATGGAAAAGCCGCTCGGAAAGAGACGGCGAGAAAATGTAAGGATGGCAGCCTGATAGACGTTTCTGCGCTTGGCTACCCTATCCATTTTGATAACAAGACGGTAGGGGTATATGTTATATACAGCGACATCACCGAGCGCAAGAAGGCGGAGGAGCGAGAAAAGGAACTGCAACGAGAACTTTATCTCTCCAGTCGGCTGGCCTCTATCGGCGAGCTGGCCGCCGGTGTTGCCCACCAGCTAAACAATCCCCTCACCGGCATACTGGGTTTTTCCCAGCGTCTACTAAGAACAATTACCGACCAAGAAACCAACCAAGACTTGAGAAAAATATATGGTGAAGCCGAAAGAGCCGCTAAGATAGTACAAAACCTCCTCACCTTCGCCCGTCGTCGCCAGCCAAAGAAGGAGTATTCGGATGTAAATAATGTTGTACAAAGCGCCCTGGAGTTGAGGGCTTACGAACTGAAAACCAGCAATATCGAAGTGGTAACTGACCTCGCCTCCAAACTCTCCAAGATAATGCTCGATTTCCATCAGATACAGGAGGTCTTTCTGAACCTCATTCTAAATGCCGAACAGGCTATGACCGAGGCCAATGGTGGTGGGAAGCTGACCATCAAGACCAAGGAAAATAAGAGATATGTCAGGATCACTTTTTCTGATGACGGTCCGGGGATTCCCCCAGAAAATCTTGACAGTGTCTTCGACCCATTCTTTACCACCAAGGGAGAGAAAGGTGGCACCGGGTTGGGGCTTAGCGTCTGTCACGGCATTATAAACGAGCACGGCGGCAGGATATACGCTAAAAGCAGACCGGGCAAAGGGACTGCATTCTTTGCCGACTTGCCGATAATAGCCGAAGAATGAGGTATGAATCCTTGCAAAGTTATTTTGGTCGTGTGATGCATTGCATTGTTATTTGGTGGCGATAACCATTGACAATTATCTCGACACTATTCAATCCTAGACCCTAGAATCCAGGTTGAATGGAGAAAAATACAGAATGGCGTTAGGTAAGACTTACAAAGTAATATCAACGGTAAAAAGCAGGAAGGCGGCAGAGAGTATTGCTAGAGAAGCAGAGAATGATGGACTTGAAAGGGTTAGAATAATAAAAAAAGTCGAAGGTGCGAGCTTGTGGGAAGTATGGGCTTTCGTTATGAAAGGGTACAAATACATTAGTAGGTAACAAAAAGCCAAGAAGTACAATCAGTGGGTGCTATTGGCACTGGGACGAATTATCTATTCTGTCTGTAGGTAGAAGCGATAATGGGCGCAGGTAGTTCCAGAGATATTCAAACCCGCGCCCCGTTTTGGGAAAAGCTGATACTAGCCTAACCCTGGCTTATCCTTTTAATAACATGTCAACAATCAGATCTTTGGCTAAGCCTTAGTCTTCTGCTCCTTCTTAAGCAGCGCTTCCCGCCGTGCCTGTAGTTTAGCCAGCTTTTGCTGCATGGCATCTTCCATCATCTGGCCGAACTCACAGGTGGCACACTTGAAGAGACGGGAACAAATGCGGTGGGAGACATCACCCTTGAGGGCATAGCGGCAGAGTCTCTGGCTCCCCGGCAACTCCTTAAATCTTTCCAATGCCGCATCAAGCTCCGGCGTTTCCCCACTGGCCATCTTCTCCTGCATCATCTGGTCAAACTCGCAGGTGAGGCAGTCGTAGTCGCGGGTACAGATGCGATAGGACACCATCCCCATTTTCATCCAGAGGCACTCCTATCCTGACTGCGGTGGAAATATCTCAGCAAGAATTCAAGTGTCATTGGCTGGGGGAATTTCGGGGCTGTTCCAAAACCGCCGTTGTCTTTATCAAAGTCCTGTCTGAGACCACGATAGGCTTGTCCAATAATATCCGCTACTAACGGCTCTTTAACGGCACTGCTCTTGGTCCTGGCAGTCAACGCCGCCACTATTTGCTGAACCGCGGTTTCAATTTCACCACGACGATTTTGGTAGGCATCGGCAACAGCCCTAATGACTTTCGGTAAGCCGGGCATGCCGTGCTTATCTTGAGGTGGAAAGTAGGTGCCACCGAAGAAGGGTTTACCCTCCGGAGTCAGGAATACCGTCAACGGACAGCCACCACTGCCGGTGATGGCCTGTACCGCTTCCATATATACGGCATCAAGATCAGGGCGCTCTTCCCGGTCAACCTTGATATTGACGAAGTGTTCATTCATGACGGCGGCTATTTTGGGGTTTTCAAAGCACTCATGCGCCATAACATGGCACCAGTGGCACGCCGAGTAACCGATACTCAGTAGAATGGGTTTGTCTTCAGCCCGGGCACGGATCAGGGCTTCGTCACCCCAGGGATACCAGTCCACCGGGTTATCGGCGTGTTGCAGCAGGTAGGGGCTTTTTTCTTTGGCTAAACGATTAGGCATTTTAACCTACTTCAAGAGCCTATTTTTTCCCCGAAGACCCGCCCGTAGTCGTGGCAGGCCTTCATGCCTTCCCCGGTATCGACGACATCCTCCGCCAGGGTGAGAGGCCCCAGCTCCAATGGTTCCATCTTACAAACATCTCGCAGGGTGTTGGATATGATAGCGGGTGCATAATCATCGTGTTTATAAGCAACCTCGTGTGTATAGGAACCAAAGGCGCCAACCAATTTTCCCTCCAGTCCCGCCTTCTCTACCGCAAGGATAAACTTCTTCATCGGCTCAGGCACGTCAAGGGAATAGGTGGGAGAGCCAAATATGCAGCCGTCATATCCGGCTAAATCGTCCGTGGTCTTAATTTCGGATATATTTTTGACCACTACCCCCTGTCCGCTGATACGTACCCCTTCGGCAATGTATTCAGCCATCTTTTCTGTCGTACCGGTAGCACTGAAATATGCAATCAGAACCTTCTTCATTAAATATCCCTCCTTAATTTAAAGCCTCCACTGGTGAATTTTAGGCCACAATCTGATTTCTATAAACACGATTTTGGATACATAGCTCTTGTTGAGTTCGTTTAGTTCTTTTTAATATTGATACCGAATGTATCTGTATTAGCGACTCCCTTTAGTGAAGAGAGCATACCGGCAAGAGTGCTCTTAACAAGTCTGCTGGCGAAGGCATTGGTCTGGATTGTCCTGTTGTTAACATTAATATTGACTGCCTCACCTCTAACAGAAACCTGGGCGTTCTCTATCCCTCCGAATTCACCTGTTCCTTCAAGTCCAGCCAGTACACCGCGGGTGGTATGGTCAATAAATCCTTGGACGAAATAGTCAAGTTCGATAGGTTGGTCGTTGACCAAAAGACTTACCTGTCTCGTCATTTTGTTGCCTCCTTTTTATCCTCATTATCATTACAATCAAGGGCGACTAGCTTCTCTTCAACCTTTAGCATATTATCTAAACTAAGGTTCCGCATGCCA